>Ga0209641_10000083_pt1 | contig 67834 bp, 55 predicted proteins | sample RifCSP16_1_FD_184022 | JGI IMG/M metagenome (GOLD analysis project Ga0209641, IMG submission 184022) | Soil microbial communities from Rifle, Colorado - Rifle CSP2_sed 16_1 (SPAdes) (version 2) | ecosystem: Environmental > Terrestrial > Deep subsurface > Rock core/Sediment | place: Rifle... | reverse complement strand
GCGCGAGCTGCGCGGCAGGGACGGTCGCAATCACAGTCGGCGGATAGTCCCAGGCTTGTTCCACGCGTCCGAAGGCTGCCACTCGCTCTTGGAGCGCCGCAAGCGAGGCCTTGGCAAAGCCGATGACGGAGACGCGGACCTCCCCTGACCTCGAAAGCAGGTCGGCCGAGACCTTGTACCCCGGATGGTAGACCCCGACCCACTGCACGTACGCGGACGCCTTCGCCGCCTCGACCGCTGCGGCGGATCCGCGGACGACGAACGCGTGGCTCGCGATGTATGCGTCAAACTCCAGACCCTGTCGTTCGAGCTCGGAGACCCACTCGCTCCGGACCGGCCCCACATACTGAAGGAGGTACGCACCTGGGCTGCTTGCCTGCAGGTCGTCCGAGAAGACGGGTGCCCCGATCGCCGAATCGAATCGCACGCCCGAGAAATACAGGTCGATGGAGGTCCGGCCCGTCATGAAGTCGACGCCCGGCGCGCTGCGGGCCGAGGCGACGAGGCTCCTCGGGATCCGCATGAGCTGGAGTCCGTTGCCATAGTCGGCGAGAACCTGGCCCCCCGAGTCGACGAGCGCCTGAGGATCCACCGCCCAGGAGTCGACGAGGACCAGAGGGCCGTCCGGTGGCGCTGCGGTGTGCGCGGATTCCGGCCCTCCCGGGCCGAACGGCGTGGCCAAGAAGGCGGTTGCGATCGCCAGCACGTATACTACTCGAGCGGTGTACATGTCCTCCTCCCTCGCGTCATGATTCTGGGCCGGACCGGTTGTCCGAATCGGCGGGTTATCCTAGCGGGAGTATTTAGGCGTTAGCCATAGGCGTTAGCCACACTCGCGGCCGGACCACGAGGGGGGTCTTACGGAACGGGAAGGTCCGCCTAGGCGGCCGTGCCGCTCGTTCCGCAGGAATAGTCGGCGTCGTCGCCGTCGTAGCGGCCCCAGGCCCGACCGATGGGCCAGAATATAAATAACGCTCCGGATATCGCACGGCGATATGGGGAGGTGGGCGATGGGGAAGGGGGTCGGCCCCCTTCTGTTCGTGGCTCTTCTCGTTGCCTCCGCGGTTGGACCGGGCTCCACCCCCGACCGCGCGGAACGGAGCGAGCGTAATTTGCCCGGACCGCTTGCGACCGATCTGAGGACGGTTGGGCCGTCGAGCGGAGTCGAGGGTCGCAGCGCAGAGGCGGGGGAGGAGCTGGCCCGACCCGAGTATCCATCGTCCCAGGATCCAGGTCTGCTCGGATCGGGAATCGGTCCACGGCCCCTCCTGGCGAATGCCATTGCGAGCCATCACTTCGACGACGCCTGGTCCCTCGGGTTTCGCGGTGCGGGCATCCATGTGGCGGTGGTCGACGACGGCGTGGATTTCGGGAACCTCGACCTGCAGGGCACCCAGGCGGTGGTCACGAACGCGTCCTCTCCCTACGTCGGCTGGCCGATTGCGTACGACCCGAAGTCCCTGGGGACGTACCTCCTGACCGGCTATCCGGACGGGACATGGTTCGCGAACACGACGCGGGTCGGCCTGGGCCCGTTCGACGTCGTTCACACGATCAAGGTGGACGGGACGAACGACTTCGGGGACCGCGAGCGATGGGGCAAGGACGCAGAGGGCCAGTCCACGGGCGATGCGGACGGCGCCAAGATCGACTACGATCTTCAGGACCTGTATGCGACGAGGGACGACGATGACTGGTTCGTCGGGTTTCCCGTGTTTCTGAACGATCAGAATGCCTCCTTCGTGCTCCTCATCGACACGGATAACGAGACCTCCGGGGCGTATGTTTCTCCCGGCGGCTTTCCGGTCGACACGAACACCTCCCATGAGAACCGCGTGAACGACGTCGCCTGGTCCCCGGACGGGACGAAAGTGGCGAGCGTGGGCGGCGACCGGCGCGTGCGGATCTGGAATCGGACCGGGGCCCTGCTGCGGACGATGGGAGGGGACCTGACGGAGCCTGAGACCCTGTCCGTCGCTTGGTCTCCGGACGGGGCAAAGGTTGCGAGCGCGGACAAGAACCGCCTCCGCATCTGGGATGCCTCCACGGGGACGTTGATTCACGACATCGGAGCGCCCGGGTACACGGGGGTGGAGGAGAACGGCGTCCTAGCGTTCAGCCCGAACGGCACCTGGATTGCCGCGGCTTCGCCCTACCGGATCCTCGTGTTCTCGGTCGCGACGGGCGCGCGGTTTGGGAGCGTTTGGCCCGGGAACTTCGATGTCAATGCGGTCGCGTTCAACCCGCAGGGAGATCGTATGGCGGTCGCGCTCGGGGACAACTCGGCCCGTGTGTACGCGATGGTCCCTGCGACCTTCAACACCGGCGCGCCGGCGACGGCGTTGTACACGCTGGCCGGGCCCTCGGGGCACACGCAGCCCGTCCTGGACGTCGCTTGGTCTCCGGACGGAACGAGGATTGTGACCACCGCAAAGGACGACCGGGCGAAGCTCTGGGACGTGGCCGGACAGGCCGTCCTCCGGGACCTGACGGGCCACAACTCGTGGGTCTTGTCGGCGGACTGGTCCCCTTCCGGGGCGGGCTTCGTCACGAGTTCCCAAGGCCTCGGGGCGACCCCGCCATCGTTCGCCATCTGGGACAGCGGAGGCAACCTCGTCCGGCTCGTGAATCAGACGCGGCCCCTTCCGGCGGTGAACTGGTCCGTCGGCGACGAGATTGCGACCGCCGGCGAGGACGTCACCGCGCGCCTGTGGACCTCGGCGGGTGACTTCATCCGGATCCTCGTCGCCCACCGTCCCGACTACGCGCTGTTCACCCACGGGTTCAGCCAGTACAGCGACCGGGAGAGCAAGTACGTCCACGGGACCGAGCTCGCGGTCTGGTATCGGTGGGACGTGCCCTCCGGATCGTGGGTCGCCGAGTCCCTTGCGAATCTCGGAGGGCGCCAGTCTGCGCTTCAGGTCGGCGCCGCCCTGTTCAACGAGTTCGCAATCCCGCGGTCCCTTCTCGCGGGCGATCCCGCGGCGATCTCGATGGAGCTGTTCTCCGCGTTCGAGACGGGCTCCCGGGCGCAGGACACCGTCCCCTCAGACCCGAATGTGGATTTCCAGGGAATCGATCCCTCGCCCGGCTGGTCCAGTCTCAGCACGTTTGCGTGGCGGGAGATCCGGTCGTATCAGGTCTCCGGGCTCACCACCGCCTCGAACGCGTTCCACTTTGGATTCCACCCCGGCCCCGCCGTCCAGCGGGAATTCGGGGCGCTCGGAGTGCTCGTCGCCGACTCTGCCCAGCCCGGGAAGTACGATCGCGTGTACCTCGACATGAACGACGACAAGGTCTTTGACCTGACGGACGTCGTCGTCTCCAAGGCAAGCCCGATTGCTGCGATCGACAATTACAACGCGACCGCCGGAGGTCCCGGCGAGGACACGTATCCGGACGTGTCCGCCGGGATGATCTACTTCATCTCGGACGGCGTCAACCCGATTCCTTACTCCGCACGACTGCAGGAACGGAAGTCCTCGGAAGGCCTGCTCCTGCGCATCCCGGCCTCGGGGGACCTCGTCGCATTCGCGGGCGATTTCGGCGTGAATCCCATCACGACGGCCCTATCCGAGCATGGCACGAGGATGGCCGGGGCGATTGTCGCCCAGGGCCGTCTGCCCACGCCGATTGTCGGCACGGCGAACAATGCCACCCTCATCGCGATCTTGAACGGTCTCAGCGACCCGATCGAGGCATGGACCTTCGCGGTCGAGGGGTATGACGCCCGACCGAACACGGGGGACGAGGCGACCGTCGTCGTGAGCGGGTTCAACTACGCGACGATCCACCACGACGGGTGGGACGTCTACTCGCGCACGGCGGACTACCTGTCCACGCAGACGTCCAATGGAAGCGCGACGTTCGTCGCCAGCGTCGGCGACTCCGGGTACGGGTACGGCACCGCGCTCGCGCCCGCCTCGGGTCCCTCCGTGATCGCGGCAGGGCGCGCGGGCGACTTCAGCCTCCGCTCGATGGTTTACGGGGGGATCGAGGGACCGAACGCGCACGTCCGCGATCCCGCGGTCGCGGGGTCCCGGGGGCCGTCCGCTCAGGGGTTCGTCAAGCCCGAGCTGTTGGCGGTGGACACCGCCATCGTGTCCATCCCCTTGCATTCCGCCTCTCAGGGGAGCGCCGCCTACACGTCCGTTCCCATGGTCGGCTCCGACGTGTCCGCCGCACTCGTCGCGGGCGCCGTCGCGATCGTTCAGGAAGCGTTTGCCGCGGCGCACGGACGAACCCCGAGGGTCGACGAGGTCCGCGCGATCCTCATGTCCGGGGCGGACGACATGGGCCACGACGTCCTCTCCCAGGGCGCGGGGTTCCTGAACGTCTCCCGGTCCGTCAAGCTCGCCGCGGAGACCGCGGACGCCGGCCTCGAGGCCTCGCCGCCGACGTGGCATCCCGGGACCTACAACGGCGTGTCCCATCCAGGCTTCACGCGCCTCATGCTCCCGGGCGACTGGGAGGCCCTCGACTTCGACGTCGCTAACCGGGGAGGCGCACCGATCACGGCGGGCGTGGAAGCGGTCGCCTTCACACGCTCCGGCGTCTACTCTCATACGAACGTGACGCGCACGGACCTGTACCAGCCGGAGGGGGATGTCGCCCTCTGGGTCAACGACACCGGCCTCTGGAAGGTGAACGGGACGACGTTCGCCGCCGTCCAGCTCGCGGCGCCGATCCCCGGCGCGTGGTCGAACGCGGACCTCGTGAAGGTCACCGCGTACTCGGACCTCAGCCGTCTCACGCAACAAGTGGGGACGAGCTTCCTCGTCAACTACTCGTACACGCTCCGCGCGTTGGACTGGACGATCGACTGGGCGAACCCCAAACCCCCAATCCCTGCGCCCGCGAGCTTCCCGGGAGAGCTGAACACGATCGCGGAGACGTTCCACCAGTCGAACGTGCTCGAGGTGCGCGCCGCGTTCCCCGCGATCGCCCTGCACACAGGGCTCGTGATCACCCTCGAGTCGGCGGATCCCTCGCTCGCGATCGAGGGCTTGGCCTGGACCTTCGAGATCGAGTTCTATGAGCGCACCCCGTGGCCGTGGGTTTCCGTCCCCGCGTCCATAACAGTCCCCGCGCGCAGCTCCGCAATCCTCGCCGCGAACCTGAGCGTCCCCGGCGGCGCGGACCTCGGGTCGTACGAGGGCGAGATCCTGATCCGGGACCCCGTGCGCGGGGTGACGACGATCCCAATCCTCGTGAACGTAGGGGCGGACGGACCCCGCCTCACGTTCGGCGGGAATCTCGTCTCGGCCGACCTGTACGACAACAGCCGGATGTTCGGCGGCTACGACCGCGCGCTCTCGAGCGCCACAAGGCTGCGGCGGCCGACCCTCGGCGACTGGCGGTTCTTCTTCTTCGACATCCCCGCGCAAGGGGTGTGGGAAGCCCCGACGGGGTACAAACTCCTCGTGCGGACGGGTTGGGTCGACGCGCCGAGCGACGTCGACATCTTCGCGTTCGGAAGAAACCCGAGCGCGGACCTCGCGACCCAAGGCAACGGCGGCTGGTACGGACCGATGACCCTGAGGCAGGCGGGGAAGACCGAGGAGCTCGACAAGCCGGAGTTCAAGACCGCGACCGGCGGCGGCGAGGAGGTGCTCGCGTACGACCTCTCGTCCGGGCTGAACGTGATCGCGCTCCGCGGGTTCGCGATGCGCGGCCTCGAGGCGGAGGTCCGCCTCCTCTCCGGGGAGGGGGGATGGGTGAACACCCCCACCGGCGTCAACGTCGCGACCCGATTCCTTCGGTGCGACGTCGCGAACGCGACCGTGTTCGAAGGCGGCTGTGGCCGGCTTGCGTTCATGTCGAACATGGACCTGCCGGGCCTGCGGGCGTCCGCGGTGGGACCGGCACAGACGACGAGCTTCTCGGAGCTGCCAATTGCGCAGGACGTCCAGAGCTGGTGGGTCCCCGGCCCGTGGGGCGACTGGATGCGCCGCGGTTCGTTTACGTATGTCGTCGACGTGCAGAAGGCCCTCATCCTCGAGGTCGCCATCCAGGGGAAAGTCGACGTTTCGGATCTCGACCTCGCAGTCTTCCGGAACGCCGACGGAGCCCCGTGCGAGTGGGACCCCGCGTTGGTGGACCCCCTCACGGGCCTCGAGGGGTATTGGAAGACGTGCGAGCTTGAACCGGAGGAGTACCTCTTGGTCGACCCGACCAAGTGGAACACGGATGCGGACGGGGACGCGGACGAGCGCGTCAAGTGGACAAGCCCTGCGGATGGGCAGTACTTCGTGAAGGTGCTTGGTTACACGGTGCTCGCCAATCCTGGCCATTTCGACCTCCAGGTCTCCGTGACGCTCGACACGGGCACAGGGTACCGGGTCGACGAGGCGCCCACGGGGAACGTGACGGGCACCATGCCAGTTCTTCCTGCACTCACGCGGGTCCCGATGAACATGACGTGGGATTTCCCGATCGACACGGAGGACGACGCGTACGGCGGCGCCGTGCTCCTCGGGCTGCCGAACGCGCCCGGCGTCATCGTCGTCCCGGCCGTCGTCCTCCTCGATCGACGCGCGCCGGAGGTCGTCGGGCTCAAGGTCAGCGCGCTTTCCGGTCGGCTCAGCGCCGCGGACAACCGGACCACGAACGACCCCGCCCCCCAGCTTGCGGTTTCCGTCCAGGACCTGGACTGGGGTCAGCTCGACCGGACGTCCCCGCGCCTCGTCCTCGACGGCGTGGACATGACCGGAATCGCGTCGATTGGGATCTTCGCGCTCCCTCGTGGCGGGAAGGTCGGGTACTGGGAGGGGACGCTGTCCTTGGCTCCGCCGACCCCCCTCGACGAGGGGAATCACACGTTGAACGCGACGGTCGCGGACCGGACGGGAAACGTAGTCACGGCGAACTTCACGTTCGCGATTGACGCCACTGCGCCGACCCTCACGATCGCCGGAGCGCCGCTCCAGTATACGACCTCCGACACCCACGTCGTCACGGGGACGACGGAGCCGGACGCGTTCGTGAACGTCCGGGGTGTTTGGTACGACGTCGGGCCCACGGGGTCGTTCCAGGTCCCGGTGCCGCTCCTCGAGGGAACGAACGCCCTGACCGTGACCGTCACGGACTGGTTCGAGATCGATGCCTCCGGAAACCAGGTCGCGGGCAACTTCGTGACCGTGCTCCAGACGATCGTGCGCGACATCCGGGTTCCGGAGATCGTGTATTGGGGTCCCGACCCGGCGGGAACGACGCGAGCCACCGAAACGGTCGTCACAGGACTCGCCCGGGATCCGTTCGCGGCGTCGGAGTTCGGACGGCCCCAGGACATCGCGATGGTCCTCAACAGTCCCGGCTTCTCCGGCCCGGTCCCGGTCCAGGCGGACGGGACGTTCCGGGTCGTCGTCCCGCTCGCCGAAGGCGCGAACGCGATCACGGCCACGCTGCGGGACTTGGTGGGAAACGAACTCACGACCTCGATCTCGGTGACCAGCGACACGATCGCGCCGGACCTCAGCGTCGTCTCGACTCCCGGGACCGTCCAGACCTCTGTCCTCACGGTCCGGGGCACGGCGGAGGCGGGGGCGTTCGTCACGGTCAACGGCATCCTCGCGGTCAGCGCGCCGGGCGGGGCGTTCTCCAAGGACGTGGCTCTCAGCCGGGGACGAAACGTCGTGGTGGTGCAGGCGGTCGACATCGCGGGCAACGTGGCGACGAGGCAGCTCGTGGTCACCTACCAAGCGGACACGGGAATCGGACTCGGGTTGGCGGCGGGGATCGCCGCCGCTGGCGCGGCGATTGGGCTGCTGGTTGCGTTCGCGCTCTCCCGCGCGGGCGTGCGGATCCCGCTCCTGAGCCGGAAGTCCCGGGAGGGAGGGCCGAATCATGAGGCCCCGGCGGAGGCGTTGAGCGAACCGGCGGAAGAGGCAGGGCCTGCGGAACCCGCGACACCCGAGGAGCTGGCCGGAGATCCACGCGCCGCGCGCCTGCGGGCCGCATATGACGAGGGAATTATCACGAAGGAGGTGTACGAGGAGAACCTCCGCCGCCTGAAGGGACGGGGCGGCCCCTAGGCAGCCCGGAAAGCCTTTAACCCGACGCGGTCCATCGCGCGGCGGGGAACGTCATGGGCAGCTCCGATGTCTCAGGGTTCTACAAGCTCAGCATCGAGGACCGACTGAAACTCGTCCGGGAGTTCGGCGGGCTCACGGACGCGGACGTGGAGGCCGTCTCGCAGGGCGGCGCGCTCCCCCTCGACCTCGCGAACCGGATGATCGAGAACGTCGTCGGCACGATGGCGCTGCCCCTCGGGGTGGCGGTGAACTTCCAGGTCAACGGGCGCGACTACCTCGTCCCCATGGCGATTGAGGAGCCCTCCGTGGTCGCCGCCGCGAGCAACGCCGCAAGGATGGCGCGGACCCGGGGCGGCTTCCACGCGAGCACGACCCCGCCCGTCATGATCGGACAGGTGCAGATCGTCGAAGTGCCCGACCCGAACGGCGCGAAGATGACCGTGCTGCATCACCGCCAGAAGATCATCGACCTGTGCAACGAGAAGGACCCGGTCCTCGTCAAGTTCGGTGGGGGCGCGAAGGACGTGGAGGCCCGCGTCGTCCCCTCCTCGCGCGGCCCCATGCTGATCGTGCACCTCCTCGTGGACTGCCGGGACGCGATGGGCGCGAACGCGGTGAACACCATGGCCGAAGCCGTCGCGCCCTATCTGGAGGAGATCACGGGCGGGCGGGTGTACCTCCGGATCATCTCGAACCTGGCGGTGCATCGACTCGCGAGGGCGCGCGCGGTGTTCGCGAAGGAGGCGATTGGCGGCGCGGACGTCGTCGACGGCATCCTCGAGGCGTACGCGTTCGCGGAGGCGGACCCGTTCCGGTGCGCGACGCACAACAAGGGGATCATGAACGGGATCGACGCGGTCGTGATCGCGACGGGGAACGACTTCCGCGCGATTGAGGCGGGTGCGCACGCCTACGCGGCGTGGGCCCACGGGCCGGGCTACCATTCGCTCACGAAGTGGGAGAAGAACGCGGAAGGCGATCTCGTCGGCACGATCGAGCTCCCGATGGCGGTCGGCCTCGTCGGCGGGGCGACCGCGGTCCATCCCACCGCCAAGGCGAACGTGAAGCTGCTTGGGGTCAAGACCGCGCAGGAACTCGCCGAGATCATCGCGGCCGTCGGACTTGCGCAGAACTTTGCCGCACTCCGAGCGCTCGCGACGGAGGGAATCCAGCGGGGTCACATGGGGCTGCACGCGCGCAACATCGCCGCCACTGTCGGTGCGACGGGGGACGAGATCGACCGGGTCGCGGAGATTCTCGTGAAGGAGAGGAAGGTCCGGATGGACCGCGCGAAGGATGTCCTCGACGAGCTCCGGAGGAAGTAACATGCCGGATGGGGACACGTTCCTCGAGGGCTTACCGGACCTCTCCGAGGATGGCGCACGATGTACTTCATGAGCAATCGTCCCGGAGGGTTCGGCCTTTGCGATTTGCGCGTCTCCCACTACGACGACCCGCACGACGGCCTCGGGTGGCCACTGGCGGTCAACCCGGGCGCCGACGTGAGCACGAACGCGGACACAGATGAATCGGCCCCCCACAGGATCGGTGGGCTCCGTGCTCAAGCGCAGCAAGGCATTAGTAGGGAGTCGCCCCATGCACTCGAAGGAGGCGAGGGGGTTGCGGACCATCGCATTCGTCGTGGCGCTCTTCGCGGCGACAACGCTGATGGCCGATGCGTTCGCTCCCGTCGGCGTTCCTCCGGTGGAGGTGAGCCCAACCCCTGCGGCGTTCGACCCCTCCGCCCCCACAGGGTTCTTCACGGAGAACGCGGCGCAGGTCGAGAACGCTGAGATCCTGTACTACGCCCGCGGGGACGGTGTCTCCGTGGGGTTCGCCGCCGGGGCCGTCCTGGTCGACCTCCGCGAGCGGCCGGCCCGCGACGAGCTCCGTCCTTGGTCCGGGCCCGCGCCGTTCGTCCCCGCGGCCCCCGCGGCGCCCCTCCGCGGCCACATGGTCCGCATCGCCATGGAGGGGGCGAACCCCATCGTCCCCCGAGCTCGGGAGGAGCTCCCCCACCGGGCGAACTTCTTTCTCGGGGACGACCCCGCCCGCTGGCGCACGGGTGTCCGGAACTACGCGGAGGTCGTCTACGAGAACGCGTGGGACGGGATTGACGTCGTCTACCGTCCCTCCCCCGGCGGAGTGAAGTACGACCTCGTCGTCCATCCCGGCGCGGACCTCGCGGACATCGCGTTCGCCTACGAGGGCGTCGACGGATTGGCGGTGACCCCTCGGGGCCTCTCCGCGGAGACGAGCCTCGGCCCCCTGCGAGACGACCTGCCCGCCGCCTGGCAGGCGAGCGGCCAACCTGTGGCTTGCGCCATCCGGCCGATCGCAGAACGGACCGTAGGTTACGCCTGCTTGGGGTGGGACGGGACGGGGGACCTCGTCATCGACCCCCTCCTCTACTCCACCTTCCTCGGCGGGAGCGCGAATGACAATGGCTTCGGCATCGGCATCGCCGTCGACGCCTCGGGCGCCGCCTACGTGACCAGCACCACGTATTCGACGGACTTCCCCACGACCCCCGGCGCCTACGACACGACACACAACGGCAACTGGGACGCCTTCGTCGCGAAGCTGGACCCCACGGGAGGCGGCCTCCTGTACTCCACCTACCTCGGAGGCGGCGGCGACTATGATGGTGGAACTTCCGTTGCGGTAGACGCCTCGGGCGCCGCCTACGTGACCGGCTACACGGAATCGTCGGACTTCCCCACGACCCCCGGCGCCTACGACACGACACACAACGACAACTTGGACGCCTTCGTAGCGAAGCTAGACCCCACGGGAGGCGGCCTCCTGTACTCCACCTACCTCGGGGGTGGCAGTCATGATGGTGGATCTTCCGTTGCGGTAGACGCCTCGGGCAGCGCTTACGTGACCGGCTGGGCGTACTCGACGGTTCCGGGTAGGCCGGACTTCCCCACGACCCCAAGCGCGTTCGACACCACGCATAATGGCTACTCGGATGCTTTCGTAACGAAGCTGAACGCAACGGGGAGCGGCCTCCTGTTCTCCACCTACATTGGCGGGGGCTCTTACGAGGTCGGATATTCCATCGTGCTGGACGTCTCGGGCAGTCCCCACTTGACCGGCGGGACGTGGTCGACGGACTTCCCCACGACCCCTGGGGCTTTCGACATCTCGCATGATGGCGGCCTCGACGCCTTCGTAACGAAGCTGAACGCAACGGGGAGCGGCCTCCTGTACTCTACCTACCTTGGCGGGGGCTCTTACGAGGTCGGGTATTCCATCGTGCTGGACGTCTCGGGCAGTGCCTACGTGACCGGCTACACGGGATCGTTGGACTTCCCCACAACCCCAGGGGCTTTCGACATCTCGGATAATGGCGGGCACGATGCTTTCGTAACGAAGCTGAGCCCGACGGGGAGCGGCCTCCTCTATTCCACCTACCTGGGCGGCGGCAATAGCGACGGGGGGGCGTCGATTACCGTGGACGCTTTCGGAGGAACGTACGTGACCGGCTACACGGAGTCGTCGGACTTCCCCACGACCCCAGGCGCCTTCGACACCACGTACAATGGCGGTCTCGGCGCCCAAGCCTATGACGCCTTCGTGGCGAAGCTGAACCCGACGGGGAGCGGCCTCCTCTATTCCACCTACCTGGGCGGCGGCAGTAGGGACGAGGGGGCATCGATTACCGTGGACGCTTTCGGAGGAACGTACGTGACCGGCTACACGGAGTCGTCGGACTTCCCCACGACCCCGGGTGCGTTCGACACCACGTACAATGGCGGTCCCCCCTTCCAGGCTTTCGACGTCTTCGTAACGAAGCACGATCTGCTCCCTGAACCCAACTCGCCTCCCGTCCTGGCCTTCACGTCGCCTCTCGGGGGTGAGGTCTGGGACCAAGGCACGTCCCACGCGGTCACGTGGACCGCTTCGGACGACCAGGACTCCTCCGGGGCCCTCGTCGTGTTCCTCAACTACACGTCGAGCGCGGGGAGCGGCACCGTGTGCGGACCCGTTCCTGGGTCCCCCGGCCTCTGCGATTGGATCGTGCCCAACATCGTCGCGACGGACGTCGTCGTCAACGGCACCCTCGTCGACACGCGCGGCCTGCAAGGCTGGGACGAGAGCGGACCGATCCGAGTGCCGCCCGACACCATGCCGCCAACCGTGACGATCGACGTCCCGACAAACGGGGAATGGACCAACGCCAATCCGGTGCCGGTCAGCGGCACCGCCTCCGACGTAGGGTCGGGGGTGGAGCGCGTCGAGGCAAGTTGCGACGACGGGATCTCATGGATTCCCGCGGCCGGGACGGCCGCATGGTCGGCCGAGTGTGCGGGTCTCGCGGAGGGTGCCCATATCCTCCACGCGCGGGCCTTCGACTTCACGGGGCTCGAGTCCGTCCACGACCTCGTCACCGTGAACGTCGACCGCACCCCGCCTTCAGCCCCGGCCCTGACGCAAGCCGACCTGACGGGCGTAGCGTTCGAAGATCTCGAGCTCGCTTGGGACGCGGCCGCGGATGAGGGCGGGCCCGGCGGGACCACCGCGTATCGCGTGCTCCAGGCCCTGGGAGACCCGGCAGGGCCCTATGGGGAAATCGCCACCCTCCCCGCGGACGGTTCCCCGTCCTACGCGTTCACCTGCGCCGGATGCGGCCACAGCACGAGCGATCCGAGCCACTCCTTCTTCCTCGTCCAGTCCATCGACGCCGCAGGGAGTGCGGCGGACAGCAACCTTGCTGCTCGGTACGTCAAATTGGTCGGGAGGGGACCCCACCTCCTGACGGTCCCCCTCGAGGTGTCGGATTACGATGTCCTCGCGGTCCTCCAAACATTGAAGCACGGCATCGTCCGGGCGTACCGCGCGGGGACGCCGGATCCCTGGAAGGCGTGGGATCCCGACCGGGCCGGGGAACTATCGACGCTCGCGTTCGGCGATGGGTTCTGGGTGGATGTCGCAGTCACGGGGCAGTACACGGTCGCAGGACTCGTCCGAGCGAATCCGACTGTGGGCCTCGCCGCGGGCTGGAACCTCGTCGGGTACGCGTCCCTCGCCTCCGAACGCGTGGACGTCAGCCTGTCGGGTGTTCCCGGCGTGACGCGGGTGGAAGCGTTCGCTCCCGTGCCCCCGTATTACCTGCGGGTCGTCACCTTCGAAGAGATGCTCCTCTGGGGCGAGGCGTATTGGATCGACACTACGGCCGGCGGCTCGTGGACGCAGGGGTGATGAATGGATTGCAGAGGAGAGGACTGACACCCGGTTCTCGCAGCGCGCCAGCGTGAACACGGGCACGGGGTGGGAGGTGCTCGATGAGGTCCGGTGAGGGGCGGCGTCGCGCGACCCGATCCCTGGCCCGTCCCCGCTCGCCGACAACTCCTTGAAATAGCCGGAGCCTCATTCCCGACCGCTCGGGTGCGACCCCGAGGCGTGGAGCGGGGGAGCGTCGAGCCGAGGACCGACGCGGGGGTCTCGACCGTGACGACAGCGAATTGGAACGGCCGGCGTCGCTGGGTGATCGCAGCGATCGCGCCGTTCCTCTTGACCTCGCTCTTTCCGTCCGCGTTCGGTCCGTCGCGTCCGACCGAGGCACCATCCCCTGCCGGCCCGGTGTTCCTCGTGGAGGCGAATGCGGTGGACCTCGCGGCGATGCGGTCCGCGGGAGGTCGTCTCGTGACGGACTATGGCAACGGGCTGCTCCTCGTGTATTGGCCGGAGGACATGGCCCGCCCGCGCGAGGGCGTCGATCCGCTCGCGGACCGGACGAAGATCGACGTGTACTACTCCGGGATCACCTTCGACACCGCCGTTGCGGAGCCCCCCCTCCCCGCGGAGCTGCGTGGCTCCTACGGGGCGTACCTCCTTCAGTTCCTTGGACCGATCCGAAGCGAGTGGCTCGAGGAGCTGAGAGCGCTTGGCCTCGATTTCGACCAGTACCTGGCGAACTACGCTTTCGTGGTACGGGGGACGGGCGCCTCCGTCGACCTCGCGACGCAAAGGCCATACGTTGGTTGGGCCGGCCCGTACCACCCGGGATACAAGGTCGCGCCGTCGCTCCTCGACCGACTTGGAACGGTCGCCGTGTCCGTGATCGGCTTCCGGTCCGTGCCGCCGCAGGAGTTGGCGGCCCGCGTGGGGTCGATCGGAGGCTCTGTGGAGGCGATGTGGGATCTGCCGCCGACCGTGACGGCGACGGTTCCCTCGGAACGGCTGCCGGAGCTCGCGCGCGAAGCCCATGTCTTGGCGATCGAAGAACTGTCGACGTTCGTGCCGCTTGACCGCGTCACCGGACGGATCCACGGCTACCACGCGGCCTGGTCTCCGTCGCGTAGCGGCTTGCCGTCCTCCCTCACGGGTCGCTCACCGGGTCCGGACGGCGTGATGTACAACGGAGACGACGTCTTCGAGGGCGTCGGGATCCAGGACACCGGATTCGACGAGGGGAGTGCCGATGACGGACCGCTGGACTTCTTCGACAGTCCCAATGGCGACCGTGTGATTCGTTACTTTCGCCGTTCAGGGCCGATCTTGGACGGCCAGTGCGGCTTGGCGCACGGGACGCATGTCGTCGGAATCGTTGCAGGAGACGGATACGCCTCCGAGCGGGACGCGTTCGAGGACCAGGGAGATCCGTCCGCAATCTGGACAGACAAGGAGTGGCGGCGATCGGAGGCCGGGGTCGCACCCGAAGCAAAGGTCACGCTTGACGGAACCCAGATAGGGGCTCCACCCTTCTGCAGTGGTGGACTCGCAGTCAGCGCCGCCTATTGGGACTGTCAGTACTTGAATGGGTTCGTTTCCATCCCCGTGGCGTTGGGAGTGAGTCCGGAGAGGTGCGGGCAGCCGTGGATTGACGGGGCGGACGTCGCGACGCACAATGCGGCGATTGAGGGGGGAAGCCGCGCGTATGTCGCCGTGTACAGCAGCAGCTGGGGCAGCGGCCCCGGAATCTACAGCATGATGGCGGCCTCGGCGGACGCGAGAACGAGCCTCGCGCCGGAGCGCCTGTTCGTGTTCGCGGTGGGCAACGACGGTCCCCGGCCAGGCACGCTCTTTGGTGAGGCGCTCCTCAAGAACGGGATTTCCGTTGGTGCCTCCCAGAGTGTGCGGCCGGAATGGTTCGAGTCGGACGATCCAGACATGCTTGCGTGGTTCAGCGGCCGTGGCAGTGCGTCACAGACCTACGGGCGGATCAAGCCGGACCTCGTGGCGGTCGGCTCGACGGTCCTCTCCCTGTATGCGCGGGGCGAGTTGGGTCCCATGGACCGTTTCGCCTCGCGGTACGAAGGACTTCCGCCGGGCGCTGACCTTCGATGGGACTTGGACAAGTACTGTTCTGCCCCGATGGACTACTGCTCAACGGGCGACGGTGTCCCCGACTACCGATACTGGGAGGGCACGAGCTTTGCGGCCCCATACACCGCGGGGAGCGCGATGCTCGTCCGCGAGTATCTTCGAGAGGTGATCGCGCGGAATGATCCCTCGTCGCCGTACTTCAACGCGCCGGCCCACCTCGTCAAGGCCTTCCTGATCAGCGGTGCGGCCCGGATGGACCCGACCCTGTATGACTACCCGGGCTACGAGCAGGGCTGGGGCCGGATCGACCTGGAGCGGTCCCTGTTTCCGCCGCCCCCCCGCACGAACCAGTTCGAAACGGGCGAATTCACGACGACGGGTACATGGTCCCCGACCCGCATCGTTACCGATGTCCACTCCTCAGAGGTCCCCCTCAAAGTCACGCTCGTCTGGTCGGACCTGTCGGGTGTTGCACTCGCCCGAGATCTCGACCTCGTCGTCAAGTCGCCCGCCAACGATACATTTCACGGCAATCAGTACCGCGGAGGATGGACCGACCCCGCGCTTGCCGGGTTTGACCGGATAAACAACGTCGAGCAGGTCGAGGTGATGCGGCCCGAAGCCGGCCCATGGAGCGTCCAGGTTCGCGGCGTGAGCGTGCCGAGCAACGTCACATTCTCCCTCATCTCTTCCGCAGACGTCGGGCCCCTCGCGCCGTTCGATGTGGACGTGTCCATTTCGAATCCGGCGGTCCGGCTCGCCCCCGCAGGATCCGCGGTCGTCCCCATTGTCGTTCGGAACCACGGGACCTCCGCCGATGACCTTCGGCTTGCCGCGGATGTGTCCGCTAGCCCGGGGCTGGGCGTGAACTTCTATCCGGGCGCGGACGTCCCCGTGGGCAGCGGCGAGGCGCAAGTAGTCCTCGCGGTCGTGACGGCCGACGGCTCTGCGGACGAAGGCGCGTACGAGGTCGATCTCCAAGTCGTCAGCCTGCGGGACCCGGGCCCCGTGCCGGCCGCAGGCACCGCCATGCTCCGCGTCGAGGTCCGCAATGGGCCGCTACCCCCCCTCGTCGCGGTCGCGGATGGTCCCTCGGACGAGCGTGATCCGTCCGTCCTGGTGTTCGAGGACGCCGGAACCGGGCACATTTTCGTGGCGTATCGAAAGACGGAGACGGGTTCCGCGGACGGACTCACGGGTCGAGGCACCGTATGGGTGGCGCACGCCCCGTTGGACGGAAACGGCCAGCCGGTGCCCCCGTTCGTTCACACCCGTGTCAGCAACACGAACGATGATCCCAGCGATCTTCGCCTTCTTCGGTTGCACTCGGGTGCGTTCACGAACCGAGTCGTGATCACGTGGACGGGCGACGACCCGGCGGAAGTCAATCCGGACGCCACGTCATGGGCCCGCATTGCGTACGCGGACCCTCCCTACGCGACATGGACCGCCGGAACGATTCAGAAGAACGAGGGGACGACGGCGTACCCGTGCTACCACGCTCGGAGGGGAGTGCCGCTGTTCCGAGCCTCCGGCGGCGGGCAGCTGCTGTTCATCTGGGAAAGCCTCGAGGGATACTGTCCTTCTTCCTTCGGGCACCATATCAACGTGTACGCGAAGACCTCCTCGGACGGGGGCTCGACGTGGGGACCCCTCGAGGTGGTGTTCGCTGGCCCGGCTGGCACAAAGTTCGTGGCTCCCGCGGCGGTCGTAGACCAGAATGACGTTGTGTGGGTCGCCGTCGCTGGGGCCTACGTGAGTGGCTCCCGCTCCGACCTTGCGATTCGCCTCTTCGACGACGCGGGCTGGAGCCCCTCCCCGTCCGCCATTCGAGTCTTGGACACCCAGGACAACGTTGGGTGGCCCGCCGTGTACTCGACGGACGAGGGTCCCGCGGGAAACCGCGTGTACCTCGCCGCCACGCGCGACTCATTGCGCGCGAACCTCCAGGCGCTTGTCGCGTATGCAGACGGGGACTTCACGAGCGCAGCGCCACCTCGAGACACGAACGATTCCGCGAGTCCTGGAGTCCCGTGCGGGGTCGCGTGCTTCCTCTCCGTCGACTTTGCCCCGCCCCTCGGGTCTGGCCTCCGTGGCCCGTTCGGGTCCACTCTCGCGCTCGGCACCTTCGACCGCGGGCCCGTCCTGCAGATTGGGGCGACGAGCGACGCCGGGGCCAGCACCGTCTGGCTCATGACTCGGGAGACCGCCAGCCCCTACAGATCGACGAACCTCCACGCGCACAACTCCTCCGACGGGTTCGGCACGACCGCCCTCACCGAGCTCTCTGCGGACGGGTTTCCGAAAGGCCATCCCTCCGTGGGGTCCCTCACGCTGGGGGGCGTGGGCCGGCTCTACGTGGGCTATCAGGCCACTCGCGGGGTCCTCACCGACCATGGGGTGATGACCGATCACGACTACAACGTCTTCGTGAGCGCGGTACGCGACGGTTGGTGGGGGGACCCAGACGGCCTCGGTCCGCTCCCCGTCGCCGTCGTCGGGACCCCGAACCCCGTGGATCCATCGAGCACGTTCCGGCTCGCGGCCGCCTTCGACGACATTGCCCGTGGCGGCCAGAACATCGTGGCGGCCGAGTTCAGCCTCGACGGGTCCGCGGGTCCCTGGTCCGCCATGAACCCGTGGGACGCCTTCGATTCCCCCACGGAAGCGGCATTCGCGGACATCGACGTGGCGCTCCTCGGGTGGGGGCTCGGGGACTGTCACATGATTTACGTGCGCGGCCAGGATGCCGCCGGGAACTGGGGGCCCCCTGGCTCGTTCGAGGAGTGCACGCCCCTCCTCCTCACGCCCATTCCCCCGGTCGTCTCGTCCGTCCTTCTCGCGGGTCCGATGTTCGGCGACATCGAAATCACGTGGAAAGCGTCCCCCGACGAGGGCGGTGCGGCCGGGACGGCGCTGTATCGCGTGGAACGGGCCATCTGGCCGGGCGGGTCGTTCGTACAAATCGCCGCACTTCCGGCGACCGGCGCGGGCACGTACTCGTGGACAGACCCGGGGGCGGGGGACGGGAATCCTGAGGTGTACCTGTATCGAGTATCCTCCGTGAATGTCTTTGGCGGGGCGGCGGCCGACATCACGCTGGGGGCCAAGTACACGCGCCCGATTGCGTCAGTGGGTTGGAGCCTCGTGTCGGTCCCAATCGTCCCCTCGGACCTCGTCCTGACGGCCGTCCTCCAGACGCTGGACTGGAGCATGGCCCGGACATTCGTCGCCGCCGACCGAGGCGATCCTTGGAAGGCTCACCTGGTCGGAGGCTCTTCGGACTTTGACACGTTCGACCCTGCCTCCGGGATGTGGGTCTTCGTGCGGACGCCGGGGACGCTCACGGTTGCAGGGCTCTTGCCGTCCCGCCAGGCGGTGCAGTTGACCCCAGGATGGAACCTGGTCGCTTTCCGGGGTCTGGCCACGTCGCCGTACACCGTGGGGGACCTCCGCGCGGAGGTGCCGGTTTCGCGGGTGGAAGGATACGATCCAGGGGGAGGATACTACCTGCGGCTGCTCTCGGACGCCGAGGAGTTGAGCTTTGGCTTCGGCTACTGGGTGTACGCCCTCCGGGCGGCTACCTGGGAGGAGCCCTGAGCCCAGTTCGTCGTCGATTGGCGGCGAACCAGGGAGGGATCGATTGCCGAAACGTCCGAACGAGATGAACGCGTTTCTCGAAAGCACGGCTGAGAAGTGGAAGCCCGTCGTCAGGGAGCTACGCAAGCTCGTGCGTCAGCTCGCCCCAGACCTGACGGAGGCGATGAAATATGGGATGCCGTCCTATGTCAAGGACAATCACGTCGTGCTCTATATCATGCCGGCGAGCGACCACGTGAACCTCGGGTTCTATGACGGTGTCGACTTGGACGATCCCAAGAAGCTCCTCGAAGGCACGGGAAAGCGGCTCCGGCACGTGAAGGTCCGTGGTGTGCGGGAGGCGCGGAACCCAGCCTTGCGCTCGCTGGTCGAAGAGGCGGTCCATGTCCGGAAGCGGATCGGCCGCCCGCCGAAAGGGTGGTGACCGTCCGGCTCATCCGTGGGAGAGGGACTGCTCACCGCCAGACCAACTTCAGGTCGCCCACCGAGCCAAATGCCGGGTCATTCGAAACCAGCGCGCAGCGGCGATCCACGGCGTCCGCGGCGATCATCCGATGATGGAGCTGGGGAATCGGGAGCCACAGAAAGCGATCCCAACCAGTGCGCCGCAGACAGGAGGGCTCGATGAAACCCGAGTCGAGGACCTGGGAGATGACCGTGCTGACTGCCGCAGCTGGCTCCACGTTCCGCAGCCGGCCGCGAAGCGCGATGTACGCGAGTTCACCCAGCGCGATTTCCGGGAGGAAAAGCTGGTTCCGACCATCCTCCGCACCCCGAAAGATCGCGTCGGCCGCGCGGGGCAGGTCGTCCTCCAGGTACTTCACCAGCGCGACCGTGTCGATGACGTAGTCGGTCAAACTGTCCACTCTTTCCGCAGCTTCCGAAGGTCCTTCTCGAATCCTGCGGAGTCGATCTTGCCTCGCAGGAAGCCGCGAAGGGCAGGCCGACCGTGCTTCACCAGGATCCCGTCGCCTCCGTCCAAGATGACTGCGGTCTCCCCTTCCCCCAGGTGGTACTTGTCGCGGAGCTCCTTCGGCAACGTGATTTGTCCCTTGGAGCTGATGGTCACGGTCTTCGTCATGGGTGAAGGTAGACACTGAGCGGGAGATAGACTTTACTGTTGGTAAAGCAAATCGGAGTGAAAGTAAAGGCCCAGCTTCCGCAGGGATTGACGAGGGTTGAGGCTACGTTCGGACCTGCTCTAGGCGGGTGCGATGTTCTGGTTGTGGCGGAAGGCGTTCTTCGGGTCGTACTTCGCTTTGACCTTCCGCAGCCGCGCGTAGTTCCGCCCGAAGTTCGCCTGGACGCGGTTCGCGTCGTCCCCGGCGGCGAAGTTGATGTACCCGCCCTCCTCCGCGTGCGGCGCGAGGTCGCGGTAGTACTCCTTCACCCACCGGGTGTTCGCCTCGTTCTGGGCGGGGTCGGGCCACATGCCGGCGATCACCGTCGCGTACTTCGCGTCTCGGTGCCCGAACGCGGTCGCGCCCGGAGCGACGTCGTGCACCGCGCCGTTGATCGGATAGATGTGCATCGTGGAGTTCACGACGGGGATCTTCGGCCCGTGCTTCGCGTGGACCGCAATCGCCTTGTCCGGGAGCCCCTTCGCGAAGACGGCCTTCCAGTAGTGCTGCAACCCGGGCGGGACGAGCCCGTCGAACGCGCCGTTGATCGCGGGGTAGGGCATCGGCCCGACGGCCTCCGCGACGACGGGCGCCGCGTCGCGCAAGGGCGCAATCGCCTTCTTCGCCTTCTCCGGTGCGCCGGTCCAGCACGCGACGAGGGCGCAGAGCGTGTCGCCGTGGCGGTCCTCGGGGATGAACGGCAAGGGCGGGGCGATCTGCCACGCGAAGAAAGCGCCGAGCTGCCGGGGCGCCTTCGTGATGTACGCGTCGTACGCGCGCATGACCTCCGGGGCGTCCTCGACCTCGAAGAACATCGGCCCCCAGACGACGTTGGAGACGGGCTGCAGGCGGAACCCGAAGCTCGTGACCACGCCGAAGTTGCCCCCGCCGCCGCGGAGCGCCCAGAACAGATCCGCGTGCTTCTTCTCGCTCGCGGTCACGAACGAGCCGTCCGCGAGCACGACGTCCGCGGACACGAGGTTGTCGAGCGTCAGCCCGAGGCCCCGGGTCAAGTAGCCGATCCCGCCGCCAAGCGTGAGTCCCGCGATCCCCGTCGTCGAGATGATGCCACCCGTCGTGGCCAACCCGAAGGCATGGGTCGCGTGGTTGAAGTCGCCCCACGTGCACCCGCCCTCCGCCGACACCGCCTTCGCGGCGGGGTTCACGCGAATGCCCTTCATCCGACTCAGATCTACGACGAGAGCATCGTCCGCGGTTCCGAAGCCCGGCACGCTGTGGCCGCCGCCACGGACCGCGACGCTGACGCCTAGAGCGCGGGCCGCCTTCACCGCCGCGATGACGTCCGCGACACCAGTGCACCGGACGATGACAGACGGCCGCCTGTCGATCATCGCATTGTAGACCTTTCGTGCCTCGTCGTAGCGTTCCTCGCCGGGGATGATCACCTCGCCCCGGATCTGGGTTTTCAATTCGGCAATCGCTGGTTCGCCCATTCGGATACCTCCCCTGCTAGGGACTGCCTGGGGCATGATGGCGGGGACCTTTTAACCATTCTGCCGCCCCCCGAAAGCCTTCGAAGATGATCTCGTTTCTCGCCCTGCGTGTCATCCTGTGGAGCGGCCCAATTCCGAGCCCGTAAGTGGGCGGATGCCGAACCGGGCCTTGATCGCTAGGGCTTCGCGTCCCTCCACGCCGGAACTTCCTGTGCCATCCTCACCGCCAGCTCGAAGTTGTGCGTCGAGATCTCCTCGACGTTCGCCCCGATCGGGATCGGGCGGGGCGTCGTCCCAATCGCCTCTCGGACCTTCGCGAAGATTGACCGTGCGACCTCAAGGGAGGCGATCCCGGGTTCGGCGGCCGCCGCCAGAAGCCGCTCCTCCGTCTCCGGAGTGATCGTCGCGCCGAGCCACACGAGGAACTCGACGTCCTCGTAGTCCGCGACGGGCGCGAAGCTCAGGAGGACGGTCGCGGGCTCCACCCCCTCGAACGCGCACGTCTCCCCGTACTTCCGCAAGACCGTCGCGATGGGCTCCGGTTCGAACAGCACCTGGGTCGTGAAAAACCGGCACCCCGTGAGGGTCTTCCCGAGAAGTCGCTCGACCTCGCCCGGACGCTCCGGGATGAGGATGTTTCCGAGGGCGACGTCCGCATTTCCCACGGTGAGCTCTCGCAGCCGCCGGTTCGTCTCGGGCACCGTCGGTCCGGGGTATCGGATTCGGCTGCTTGCGCCGCCGACGAGCACGAAGTTCTGGAGTCCGTACCCGTAGAGCGACTCCTTCAGCCAGCCGTCGAACCCCGCCATCCCGGGAAGCTGTACAACGACCTTGTTCACGATCCGCTCGACGGGCAGGTCAGCGAGGTGTTTCGCGAATCGCCGAGGGTCCATGTTTCGGTAGAACGGCATCCCGGAGTGGTTCTCGTCGAGGATCTCCGGCACGTTCACAGCGTCGAGGTGCGGGATCATGCGGACGGCGTCCTCGGTGCGGCGCACGAGCTTCCGCACGGATGTCTCGTTCGCGCGCTTGTGGGGCGGCACGATTTCGAGCACGAGGGGAAAGTCGTGGAGTCGCTCTAGGAACGCCATGGAAGTTGTCGCCGCTACGGCCTCACGGGTTCTAACCCTTTTCGGCACGACCGAACCCTTGATTACCGGCACGGCGGTTCGAGTCTCGGATGCCTCGGGCACCCGGGAATTGGCGGCGAACGATCCGCATCGCCAGGACGCAGGTTCGAACGGGCGAGATCGAGGCAGCGATCGCAGCGCTCCTGCCCGCGCTCCGTTGGCGGTACGACACCGCTAGGAACCAGGCCGTGGAGTTGCTTGCGTCGACGAAGGGGCACGCGGAGGAACCTCTCCTGCGCGTCCTCCGGTCCGCGGAGACCGCCGTCGAACGCCGCTCCGCAGCGGATGCGTTGGGTCTGTTGGACAGCCAGAGGGCGGTCCCGACCCTGATGCACGCGCTCGAAGATCCCAACATGGTCGTTCGCAGATCCGCGTCCCTTGCGCTCCTCCGGCTTCGGGCGATTGAGGCCGTGCCCCGAATTGTGCGCCTGTTGCGAGATGAGTCGGGAGGCGTGCGGGTGCTGGCAGCGGGCGTGCTGGGACGGTTCGGCGATCCCAAGGCCGTGCCGGCCTTGGTCCGTGCCCTGCGGGATGAGAAGTGGTACGTCCGTCAGGCCGCTGCCGACGCGCTCGCCGAACTCCGCGATCCGCGGGCCGTGGCCGCGCTGACTCGCGCGCTGCGCGATCGCCGTCCCGCGGTCGCGAATGCGGCGCGGCGCGCCCTGGCGGCATGCAGCGGGTCCGGCTGAATTCGCCTTAAGGTGCTCGCGCTCCTTAGACGATCCGCGACGCCGCCCAGCGTTGGATCGCCTCGAGCGCCTCGATCGCCGCCCGGTACGCGTCCCGCGCGTATGCCGGCTCCCGTTCGACCCGGTCCCAACCTGCGGCGAAGTCGAAGAACCGGCGGACGGCGGCCAAGGAAGGATCCGTGTCCTCGAGGAACTGGAGGAGCTCCGAGGTCCGCATCGTGAGCGCCCGTCCGGCGTCCCCAGCCGCGACAATCGCGGCGGAGTAGGCGTGGCCCTTGACGAACGTCCCCGCGAGGCGTACGCACGCCCCGAGCGATCGGTTGGGCTTGTCGAGGGTCCGTTCGATCAGCGTCCGCACGTCGCCCGGAATGCTCGCGAGGGCCTGCTTCGCCCGGCCCTGGTAATCGAAGTCCCGCCAGTTCACGAGCGCCGCCGGAGGCTCTCCGTAGACGACCTCGTAGCTCCCCGGGACCGCCGGCGCCCAGTCCTCCGGCGGGCGATCCGTGGGGAGGAAGTACACCTGGAACTGACTTGCGCCGGCGTCGCGGGGCTCGAGGCCGCCGATCGCCTCCTGGAACCGCATCGCGTACTCGAGCTTCGGCGCTCGGTCGGACATCAGGACTTCGGGACTGACGAACGCGTGCACGTCGAGGTCCGAATACCCGGGAAGGAAGTCGCCCTTCACCGCAGAGCCCTTCACGATCACACATCGGAGGTGCGGGCCGAAGGCGTCCCCGCACGCGCGGACCACGGCGTTCAGCGAGCCCCGGAGGGCCGGCGGCAGCGCGTCGACGCCCACGGGTCGTGGAACGGCCCCGCCCTCAAGAACGTGCGCCGACAAGTCGCCCGCACCTTTTTACCGCCAAAGGCCGCTCGGCGAGCGAGATGCTGACCGCGGAGGAGCGCATCCTGCTCCACCTCCTGACGTACGTGCGACGCTCGGAGCGATTCGAGGTCCCTTTCGAGATGACCCAGCAGGGGATCGCCCTCGCGGTTGGCGTGCGGCGAAGCCACGTATCCGCGGTCCTTGGCGAGATGGAAGGGCGCAGCTTGATCACGAAGCGGATGGCGCACGTGGAGGCGGGTGGCCGGCGGCGGAAGGTGTACGTGCTCACGCCCGTGGGTGCCCAGGCGGCGGAGGCCCTGCGCACGCGGATCGCCGCGACCCGCGTGCGCGTGAGGTCCACCGGGACAGATGAGGTCGTGCCGCTCTCGCAGGCCCTGCCGCTTGCTCCGCGTGGGACGACGCTTCTCGATCTCGCGCTGGCCGCGACGGACGGCGTGCTCGACCTCGAGGCATCGCGGGCGCGCGCCCCGCCCGCGAGCGCGTCCCCCCGACGGTTCTATGGACGATCCCGGGAACTCGCCGCGGCTCGGGAGTTCGTGCGCTCGTCGGCGGTGTGCCTGACCGTGCGCGGGCTCCCCGGCGTGGGAAAGACCTCGTTCCTCGTGCGCCTCGCGGAGGGCGCAGACTCGGCCGTGATCGTGTGGATTCGCGTGACGGAGTGGACGACCGCCGATCGGATCCTCTCCGGGATCGCCGCCAAGCTTCGCGAAGTGGGACGTGGGGTCGACCTGCAGCACGCGGTCCCCATCGAGGACATGCTGACCCGAATCGCGGCGGAGGCGCGCGAACTCCCCCTGCTCGTCTTCCTCGACGACGTGCACAAGGCCCCCGACGGGCTCCCCGCCTTGCTCGCCCAGCTCGTCCGCGCACTCGCGGGTGGCCGTGGAAAGGTCGTCGTCGCGGGTCGCCGGATCCCTGGGTTCTACTCGCGCCGTGAGGTCGCCCTCGAGGGGCTCGTTTCCGAGATTGAGCTGAGCGGCCTGGACGAAGCGAGCGCGCTACGCCTACTCGAGGATCGGGGCGTCCCCCTGGAGCGGCGTGCGGACCTCGTGGCGGCGACGAGAGGCCATCCCCTTTTCCTGGAACTCATCGCGGCCTCCGGCGGCGAGGGCATGACGGACGTCCGCGCGTATTTGCGGGAGGAGGTCGCCGCCAGGCTCGATGTCCGGGAACAGGAGGTCCTCGCATCGCTGGCTGTGCACCGTGGCCCCGTCGCCGTCGACGCCATCGCGCCCGAGGTGGGCGACGTCGGGCGCCTCGAGGGTCTCGCGGAACGTTCCCTCGTCCGCCTTGGCGGCGGGACGGTGGACATGCACGACCTTCTTCGCGAGTTCTTCTACTCCCGCCTGACGACGGCCCAGCGGCTGCGCCTTCATGCGATCGCGGCTTCGCACTACGAGGCCCGCTCGGAGCCGGAGGCGCGGGTCGAGATGCTGTTCCACCTCCTGCACGCGGGGCGTCCGAAGGACGCGGCCACGCTCCTCGGCGGGATCGGGCGCGCGCTTGCGGGGAAGGGACTCCAGGACGACGTGCTCCGACTCCTCGGCTTGTTCGATCTTCGTGCCCTGGAGCCCGTTCATCGCGTCTCGCTCCTCCTCCTTCGGGGCGAGATCCTGTCCGTCCGGGGCGAATGGCCCTCCGCAAGAGAGACCTTCGACGAGGCTCGCTCCCTCGCCGAGGACATGGGCGACCGGCGCAGCGAGGCGCGCGCCGTCCTCGAGCTCGGCGTGATCGAGTACCGCCATGGGGACTTCGAGGCCGCGCGCACGCTGTTCGACCGCGCCCTGGCGATCGTGGGCGACACGGACTCCGCCGTGGTCGCCCGGATCTTGAACGCGCTAGGGATCCTCGAGTGGCAGGCGGGGAATCTCGACGCCGCTGCGGACCTGTACCGCCGGAGCCGGGCGGCGTACGAGGCCGTGGGTGACGCCGCCGGAGTCGCGGGCGCCATCAACAACCTGGGGATCCTGCGCTGGCAGCGGGACGACGTGGACGGTGCGCTCGCGGATTACGCCGACGCCCTGCGGCTCAGCGAAGAGCTCGGGGACTATCGGACCGTCGCCATCCTCTACAACAACATCGGGGAGGCGTACCGGAGGAAGGGGGAGGAGGCGAACGCGGCGAAGTTCTATGATCGAAGCCTCACCTTGTCCAAGAAGCTCGGCTTCCAATGGCAGATGGGCGAGGTCCATCGGAATCTCGGACGTCTGCTCGCGGGGAATCGCGCGGTTGACCATCTCCGGCAGGCGCTCTCGATTTTCGAGAACCTGGGTGCGGTGAGGGATCGCGACGAGGTGCTCCGGCTCCTGCGGGAACGGGGTGCCGCGTCGTAGTGGCTCCTCTATGCGACAGAAAAAGAGGGGGCATTGAGCCCCCTAGCTGTCGAACACGAGGGACCGGAGCTCCGATCCGTCGTGCCACAACAGGGCGACGCGGTACGAGACGCCGGGCTGCATCCCGCTGAGGCGAATCGTGTCACCCGCGTTGAGGATCCCGTCGGCGCCGAGGTCCGTGTAGCGGAGGGTGAGTCCGCCGCCGCTCACGTTCAGCCCCGCCGCCAAGGGAGTCGGCGCAATCGCCTGCACGCCGTCCGCGAGCACGGTGATCTTGTACCGCGCCAGGGCGTGGTTCCCATTCGTGCCCGCGATGGAGCCCTCGCACCAATCCGTCCCGCACTCACCGGCGGCCGTGCTGACGATCGGCTTTCTGTCCCCACCGTCTCCGATGAAAGACGACACCATCACGTACAGCACCGCCGCCAACACCACGGTAATCGCGACCATTAGAATGGTCGCAATCACCGGAGACACACCGCCTTCGTCCTTCCTTCGCATGTTGGGTCCTTCTGCGGCTCTCGCCGCGTGGGCTTCTTGAACTCCGCGCGTGCTGGAACCTCGCTCGACATGTCGTCGAGATATCGTCCGGCGTGACCGGAAAACACCAGTCTACGTAGGACCTAGAATAATCTTCGCGGAATCAAGCTGAACGTTCCAAGTCGCGAGGTCTACTAAACCGCATCCATTTCGTGGTCCGCGTTTCCATCGAGGCGGTGGTGTTGCCACTTTGTGCGGGCACATTTTTAAATGCAGCGGCCGGAATACGGCGAGCGGGATGGGCAGTAGTCGAGTCGCGCTCTACGCTAGGGTATCGACGGAAGATCAGGCGAAGGAAGGCTTCTCGCTGGACGCGCAGCGCGAGCGGCTGCGTGCGTTCTGCAGCGCGCAAACGTGGATTGTCTCCGAGGAGTACGTGGACGACGGCCACTCCGGACGCGACGTGAAGCGGCCCGCGTACCATGCGATGATGGAAGGACGCGACTCCTGGGACAAGATCCTCGTGATCAAGATGGACCGGATTCACCGCAACTCGCGGAACTTCATGGAAATGATGGACGATCTCCGGCGGTGGGGCAAGGACTTCGTGTCCGCGACGGAGTCGCTCGACACGTCCACCGCCATGGGCCGGTTCGTGATGGACATCATCCAGCGCATCGCGCAGCTCGAGTCCGAACAAATCGGGGAGCGAGTGTACATGGGGATGGCGCAGAAGCACAAGCAAGGGAAGGGACTTCTCGGCTTCCGACGCCCGTACGGATACGACTACGTCGAGGGCCGGCTCCTCGTTAGGCCGGAGGAGGCGCGCATCGTGGAGCGCATCTTCCGGGAATATGCGGAAGGCGCGACGCTCAGCGGGATCGCCGCCGGATTGAATGACGAGGGGGTTCCGTCGCAGAGGCGTCGCCAATGGAGCAAGTCCGGCCTGCGGTACATGTTGCGCAACCCGGTCTACATCGGGAGGATCCGCTGGGACGGACAGGAGAGAAGCGACGATCACCCGCCGATCGTGGACGATTCCACATGGGACGCCGTCCGAGCGCGCAAGCTCGAACCCGCGTTCGATGTCCCGAAGGCTGAGGCGGAGGCGTAGATGGCGGGGAACGGGGACCGCTGCGAGCGTTGCTGGGGGCGGTCGAGCCTAACAAGCTTGACCATGGAGGGGACCAGGACCGTCACCCTCTGCCGCCAGTGCCGTCAGGTCGCGCCGCAAGATCCGATTGTCTTCCGCGAGGTCTTTCTGAGGTTCGGCTCCGCGAAGGAGATGATCTCGCATTACGACGCGCGGGACGAGCAGGAGGCGCTCCGAAAACTGTGCGTGGACCGCCGGCTCGACCTGAAGGTCGTGATACGTGCTATCGAGTTACACGGTTTGGCGGCGGGGCCCTCCAGCGGGTTCCTCGATTTCACTCGACCGTTCGGGTACGAGCTCCGCGACGGTGGCCTCGCGATGAGGCCGGAGGAGGCGAAGACCGTGGGCGTGATCTTCGAGATGTACCAGAAGGGCATGGGCGTCGCGAAGATCTGTCGGGAGCTCAACCAGGCGAGGATTCACACGAAAACCGGGAAGGAGTGGGCTAGTCAGACGGTCGCGAACATCCTCAGGAATCCTCTGTACGCCGGGTTCGTCCGGGAGAAGGGCGGCGCGCTGCAGCCCGGGAAGCACCGGCGCATCGTGGATCCGGAGGCGTTCTCCGATGTGCAGGTGGCGATGGAACGTCGGATCCGGAGACCGGATCAGAAGCCGGAGTCGAAGCTCTTCCGGGCAGAAGCGAAGCGCCACCGCGGTGAAAAACGGTAGACCGAATCGACCCCCTCCGTCTTGACAATCCATAGTTCCAATAGCGTGCCCATCCATCGGGATGCACAGCCATGGCAACAAAGCGCACGGACATCACGACGATCCAGGTCACAATGGAAACGCGGGATCGCCTCTACCGCCTCAAGTTCCGAAGGACGTACGACGAGTTCCTGCGCGAGCTGTGCGATCTCTACGAGGGATCCCGGCCGAAATGACCGCGAGGGGCCTTTCTCGAGCTGTCTAGGTGGGAGCGTGAATCCTCTCGCCGGTACGTGACACGTGCGATTCGTCTAGGTGGGTCCTAAACCGGCCTGGTTCGTGCTATGGCTTAGCACGTTGGAAGGACCGCGTCGCGGACCGTCTGCAGACGTATGGACGGATTACGGTCTCGGCCTCTTCGGTTCCGTGATCTTCGTGTCTCCGACTTCGCGGAGGAGTACCGCCTCGCCCCTCGTCGGGTCGAAGAAGTCCATCATCTCCTCGTTCAGGCGAATCCAATTCTTGTCCTCGTGGTTACGCAGGTTGTCGAAGTCGCCGTAGTTCTGGCACTCCCACATCCCCGCCACGCCGAACCGGCCGAAGCCGAGCACGTACGCGTACGTGCCGCGGTAGTTCCATCCCGGCGGGGCGTACTTCTGCAGGAGCTTCTCGTTCTTCTTCGTCCACTCCTGGAATTCCTTCATCCGGCCTTCTTTGACGTTTCCGCTATTCATCCACAGCATGCAGGGACCCCCGCGTGGGGAACGAGACCGGCGCCTTTAGCTCTTTCGTCCGTCGCCCTTATCCCCCCGACACCCTTGCCGCTTTTGTGGACTGGGCCGAGAAGCACCGCCCGAAATCGGTCAAGGACGTCGTCGGCAATCCTACCGCGATTGCGGAGTTGAAGCGATGGGCGGAATCGTGGAAGAAGAAGCTTCCGGAGAAGAAGGCCGTCGTCCTCTCCGGCCCGCCCGGGATTGGGAAGACGAGCGCCGCCCTCGCGTTGGCAGCCGACATGGGGTGGGGCGTCGTCGAGATGAACGCCTCCGACAAGCGGAACGCAGAGGCCGTGCAGAAGGTCGCGCTGCAAGGCGCAACGACATCCACGTTCGCCCTCACGGGGGAGTTCCTGAATGCGCGTGAGGGGGAACGGACGCTGATCATCCTCGACGAGGCGGACAACTTGTTCGGGCGGGAGGACTTTGGCGGCGTCGGCGCGATCGTCGACACGATCCGGCGGGCCCGCCAGCCAATCGTCCTCATCTGCAACGACTACTACGAGTTATCGCGGCGCTCCGGTGCGATCAAGTCCCTCGCTAAGCAGATCCGGTGGCAGCGACTCACGCCCGCGGCGGTGAAGACCGCGCTGAAGCGGGTGGCGGCGGCGGAGAACGTTTCGCTCCCGGAGGACGCGCTGGACGCGATCGCGGAGCACGCGGGGGGCGATCTCCGATCCGCGCTCAACGACTTGCAGGCGATCGCCGAGGGACGCAAGCAGGTGAGCGCTGCGGACGTTCGCATGTTGGGGAACCGCGACGTGGAGGGTGACGTGTGGGCGGCGGTTCGCGAGATCCTCCAGAGCGGGAGCGGGGAACGGGCGCGCCGGGCCGCGGCGAATCTGGATGAGGATCCCGAGAGCTTGATCCTCTGGATCGACGAGAATCTCCCGTACGAGTACCGAGACCCTGCGGACCTTGCCAGAGGGTACGAGCGCCTTGCGCGGGCGGACACGTACCTGAGGCGCGCCCGCCGCACGCAAGTGTACCGGTTTTGGTCGTACGCCACGGAGATGATGACGGCCGGCGTCGCGACCGCGCGCCGCGGTCGCTGGGCGGGGGGGCAGTATCGATTCCCGCTGTGGCTCATGAAGCGGTCGCGGACCCGCGGGCTCCGGGCGACGATGGAAAGCGTGTCGCGGAAGATCGGCGGCGGGGTGCACGCGTCGTGGCGGCGGACGTGGCTCGACGTCTTGCCGGCGTTCAAGGAGCTGTTCCGGAAGGATCCCGGGTTTCGGAGCGCCATGGCGGCGGAGTTCCGTTTCTCGGAGAAAGAGCTCGCGTATCTGCTCGACGCGGACGAGGACAGCAAGGAGGTCCGCGAGCTTGTGCAGGTCGGCGGAGAGGCGGAGAAGCCGGGTCGACGCGCCCTCGCAAGGTTCGACGAGGAAGGTTCCTGACGCGAGCTACCGCCTGGTGGGCTGTCCCGTGCGAGACCTCGCACCCTTGCGGTTCTCCGGTTGAGGCAGCCGCTGCTCGACCCGCCCAAGTCGCGCTTCGAGCGCGCTCAGCTTCCGTTGGATTGCCTCGATCGTGGCGAGGAGACCCGCCGCACCATCGCTCGGTCCGAGTCGGATCACGGAGGCCGTGACGACCCGAATCCCCACCTTCCCCAAGTCGGCCTCCGCGGCCTCCTGGACGAGTTCCGATAGTTGACGATCACCGGCGAGTCCGCCCGCTCCGAGAAGCCCCCGCGCGTGGCCCTCGAGAGTTCTCGCCACGATCCGTCTCAGCTCATCCCTTGTGTGGTGAAGGAAATTCCTCGCGGCCATCCGGACGCCTTCGGGATCGTCGGACAAACATGTGGTTGCGAGCAACTGCACGCGCAGAAGTCGCGCGCCTGCGGGGTCTCTCACGTCCTCGACGACGCCGTCGATGACCTCATCGATGTCGAACGGCTCGAGCGAGAGGAACTCGTAGCTCTCAATAATCGGGACGATGAACCTGCCGCCTCCGGTGAGGACCCGAAACGTTTCGCCACCGGAGCGCGTCCGGCGCCCGTAGATGATCATCGCGTGGCCCGGAGGAACCCGTTTGTAGCGCGATGCATAGAGGGCAATCGCGAGGACGATGGCGAGCATGTTCGCCATCATCGCCACGAGGATGACCGTCGCCTCCCCGTTCGTCATGCCCTTGCGCCATCCTCCCAAGGGGGCCTAAGCTTTGGGGCGCGAAAGCATCTTAAGAGCGCCAGGGAGTCGGATGGCGGCATGGTGGAAGCGGCCAAGCGCGAGATCCTCGAGCGCCAGGGGTACCGGATCGTCGGCGAGCACAGCGGCGTGAAGGTGTGCCATTGGGCGAAGAACAAGCTGATCCACGGGCAGGGCTGCTACAAGGAGACGTTCTACGGGATCGAGTCGCACCGGTGCCTGCAGATGACTCCGACCGTCGACGCGTGCAACCTGGGATGCCTGTTCTGCTGGCGTGCGCAGGAGTGGGGCTCCGACGCCCTCCAGCTCGCGGACGATCCGGAGTTCATCATCGATGGCGCCATCGAGGCGCAGCGAAAGCTCCTCTCCGGCTTTGGCGGCGATCCGCGCGTCCCGAGGGAGCAGTTCATCGAGTCCCTCCACCCGAATCAAGTCGCGATTTCCCTGACCGGGGAGCCGACGCTCTACCGGCGCCTCGGAGAGATGATCGACGAGTACCATGCGCGCGGGATGACCACGTTCCTCGTCACGAACGGCACGACGCCCGCCGTTCTCCGGCGGTTGGCGGCGGAGGGTCGCCTCCCGACACAGCTGTACGTGACCGTGGCGGCGCCGAACGAGGACGTGTACCGCCGCCTCATGGCGCCGAAGTCAGACCACGAGTGGCGGAAGCTCCGTGAGACGCTCGAGCTCCTGCCGACGCTGAAGACCCGGACCGTCATCCGCCACACGCTCGTCGGCGGCTGGAATCTCGGGTGGGAGGACGAGTACGCGGCGCTCGACTCCTGCGCCAAGCCGATGTTCATCGAGTGCAAGGCGTACATGTTCGTCGGCGAGTCCCGTCTGCGCCTGAAGGTCGAGAACATGCCGAGCCACGCGGACGTTCGCGAGTTCGCGGACCGTTTGGCGGCGAGGCTGGGATACCGCGTCGCCTCCGAGAGGGATGACTCGCGTGTCGTCCTCCTCACGACCGATGGAAAGCTCCGGCCGATCGACCGCGCCAAGCTCGGCCCCGCCTTCGCGGCGATGGCCTGAGTTCCCCCTGGGAATTCCTAGATACCCCTTTTTATAAGCGGTCCCAGCTTCGGGATGGTCCCGTGGCCACGTTCGAGCAGGTGTTGTGCGGATTCCTCACGAATCCCCTCGTTTACTTCCTGATCGTCTTTCTGTTCTCCATCGCGATCGCCATCGTGCTCCCGATCCCCGTCGAGATTGCGCTCGTCCTGGTGTTCTTCCGATCGGACCTGGGTCTGTTCATGGCGGCGGTGTTCGCGGTCGCGTCGGGAAAGGCCGTCGGCGCGTGGCTTGTGTTCTGGCTGGGCCTGAAGGTCGAAGCCGCGATGCACCGGTGGTCGCAGCGGTCGCGAATCATCGAGCGGATCATGAACGCCTTCGAGCGGTTCGTCCGCGTGACGGGAACGTTCGGCATGTTCGTCCTCCTCAGCATCCCGTTCATGTCCGACACGGCGGTCCTGTACTTTTACGCCCTCTTCAATGCGGAAGGGCATACGATTGACCGCCGCCGCTTCATCCTGTGCAACTTCCTTGCGGGGATCAGTCGCGTCTCCCTGTTCTTTATCCTCGCCTTGACGATCTTTCCGTGGCTGATCGGGCCCCCCGTGTGCTGACGACGCCTTAAAGACCGAGAGGGCATGGAGGACCCGTGTTCCCAATTCCAACCGTGCCGACCGCCCAGGAGCTCGTGGACCGGGCGCTCCGCCGGGCTGCGAAAGCGACGGGCAAGGGTCAGAATCGGCTTGAACGGGCGCGCCGCGCGAGCGTCGCGAAGATCCAGACCGTCGGCGATACGATTGGCACGACCCTGAAGAAGTACGTCGAAGCCGTGCCGAGCCTAGAGCGCCTCCCGGAGTTCCAGCGGGAGCTCGTGGACCTCCTCGTCGGGGTCGGGACCCTGAAGCACGATCTCGGCGCCATCGACTGGTGCCGAGACCAGGTCGTTCGGATCTGCCGCCAAGGCGCCCGTGCGGCGGGCCGGGCGAAGGACCCCACGGAGGCGACACGGATCCGGAAGGCCGCCTACGGCCGTGTATCGTCCCTCGTGAACCAGATCGCTCCGAACCTCCTCTCGCTCGCGAAGGCGCGGGGGCACCTCGTCCGCGTGCCGGATATCGACACGGAGATGCCGACGATCGTCGTGGCAGGGTATCCGAACGTGGGGAAGTCCCAGTTCGTGCGCGCGGTCTCCACGGGGAAGCCGAAGGTCGCGCCGTACCCGTTCACGACGCAGGGGCTCGGGGTGGGCCACCTCGAGCGGCGGCATCGGCGGTACTTGGTCGTAGACACACCCGGCCTGCTCGACCGGCCGATGGCGGAACGGAACGCGGTCGAGCGCCAGGCAGTCCTTGCGCTCCGCCACCTTGCGGACGCGATCGTATTCCTCTTCGATCCCACGGAGACGTGCGGCGCGCCGATGGAGATTCAGGAGCGCCTCCTCGCGGAAATCCGCGAGGCGTTTCCCACGGCAATGATCTTCGAGATCGAGAACAAGGGGGACCTGGAGATGCCTGCGAGACCGAACAAGACCGTCGAGGCAAGTATGAAGCCTTCCTCCACCTCGCGCCGAAGGGTGAGCGCACTCACGGGAGAGGGATGCACGGAGTTCATGGAGACGGCCCTGGCGGCAATCACCAGCCGCGTTCCGGAAGGCGCGCCTCCCCTGCGAGTTGACTGATTTCGATCCGAGGGTTCTGTCCGGCGAATGGCCGCGAGAATGTCAGCGACTCCGCGGTGCTCTCGAACGCAATCGAGGAGGTGACCGTCCGCCCGCGCGAGGGTTCGTCGGGCGCCGAGTCCCCCTCCCATGGGTGCCGTCATTCGCACCATCGCGAAGGGGTTCCTTGTACACCACGCGAAACCACTCGCAGACAAGTGGGGTCTTTCGCGTCGCCCTGCGCCTGAGCCGCGTGCATTCCGCGACGACGTAGTCCCAGTACATGGTTCGCAGTCCCTCCAGCGACCGGTCGCCCTCCCCGCTGTCCCAAGCGAACCGCCCGTCCAGCCGCTCGAAGGGCACGATCTGGATTTCTGTGTTCTCAATGATGCATTCCGGACTGCCTCTCCCGTCCGTCACGACGCTGAGGTCGCCCGGCTTCGGGATTCCCTTGCCTTTGGCGTCATACTCCCACTTGAGGGAACCGGTCGCAGTCTTAACCCCCCGGAGGACGAGGTCCGCGATTTCCCGCGCCGACGCCTTCGAGCCGAAGTGGAACACCCAGTCGTACCTGCGCGGGCGTCGCGCCGCCTCGGGGAGCGCATCCACGAACTGGGCCCAGTACCGGTCGACCCTGCTTCGCGTCACGCGCCCGCTACCATCCGCGCTCTTGCAGGCGCTCCTCCGCCGGGAGCTGGCTGATCTCGACCCCTTTCATCGGAAGGCCAAGGCCCTTCGAGACCTCCGCGACCACGGCGGGGTCGTCGAAATGGTGGACCGCCTCGACGATCGACTTCGCCACGCCCTCCGGGTTCTCGGACTTGAAGACTCCGGACCCGACGAAGACGCCGTCGCACCCGAGCTGCATCATGATCGCGGCGTCCGCGGGCGTGGCCACGCCGCCGGCGGCGAAGTTCACGACAGGGAGGCGCTGGAGGTCGCGGACCTCCTTGAGGTTCGCGTGGATCGCGACCTCGATGACCTCGAGCGTGTCGTCGCCGAAGATGCGCTCGTGGATGTCGACCTTGGCGGGGAGGCCCATCGAGGCGAGGACTTCCTCCTTGAGGCGCGCGTAGCTCTTCGCGTAGTGGACCGCCACGCGGTGGAGGCCGTCGTCGTCGGTGCCCTTGAGGTCCGCGACCGCCGCGTTCGTGAGCCGCATGTGGCGGACCGCCTCGACGACATTGCCGGTGCCGGCCTCACCCTTCGTACGGATCATCGCGGCGCCTTCGTAGATCCGACGCACCGCCTCGCCGAGCGCGCGGGAGCCGCACACGAACGGGACCGTGAAGCGCCGCTTGTCCACGTGGAAGTACGGGTCCGCGGGCGTCAGCACCTCGGATTCGTCGACCATGTCGACGCCGAGCGACTCCAGCGCCTGCGCCTCCGCGAAGTGTCCGATGCGGCACTTCCCCATCACTGGGATCGTGACGGCGTCCATGATCTCGACGACCTTCTGCGGGTCCGCCATGCGCGCGACGCCGCCGGCCGCACGGATGTCCGCGGGCACGCGCTCCAGGGACATCACCGCCACGGCGCCTGCCTGCTCCGCGACGACCGCCTGCTCCGCGTTCGTGACGTCCATGATCACGCCGCCCTTCTGCATTCTCGCGAACCCGCGCTTGAGCAGGTCCGTGCCGCGGCGCATCGTGTCGAGCTTCAGGTCGAGGGGCATTACTGTAACTTAGTTTGGCGGCGTATATCTAGTTTCTGCCGTCTCCGAGTGAGTCGGGGCCTCGGGGTCCAAACGGGCTTATACTGGCCGTCTCTCACGCCGCCAACGGGATCGCATGGTCGACTTCGCCTTCGGGGCCGCGGCGGTCTTGAGCCTGGTGGCGATCGTCGATCCGCCGGGCGTGATTGCGCCGTTCTTGGTCCTGACGGAGGGTTACTCCGAGGAGCAGAAGCGTCGCGTGATCGCGAACAGCTGCGTCGTCGCCACCGTCACGCTGGGCGTCTTCGCGTTCTTCGGGCAGTGGATCTTCGCGGTGTTCAACTTCACGATCCCCGCGTTCAAGATCGCAGGTGGCATCCTCCTGTTCGTGACCGCCTTCCAGATGACGCAAGGCCAGCGGGCGTCGCGCACGCGGATCACGGAGAAGGGACGCGACGCGGAGGCGGAATCCGTGGGCGTCGTGCCCCTCGGCATCCCGCTCCTCGCGGGCCCGGGCGCCATCACCACGGTCCTGATCTACATGAGCCGGGACACCGGCGACCCGTTCGACAAGACGTTCGTGTTCCTCGGGATCTTCGTGGCGGTGATGATCACGTTCCTCCTCCTGCGGTTCGCAGACCGCATCTTCCGGCGGATGGGCCGCACGGGCACGATCGCCTTCGGTCGCATCATGGGCCTCCTGCTGGCGGCGGTCGGCGTCCAGTTCGTGATCGACGGCATCCTGCAAGTCACCGGCACCTGACCCGGCGGGCTCGGGCCTTAATACCGTCGATCCGGTTGGCGGTGTCGTGTTGTGCGACCGGTGTGGCGCGCCCGCCGTCGCGTGGGTCCGATACAGCGGCGCCCACCTCTGCAAGGAGCACTTCCTCGGGTTCGTCGAGAGGCGCGTGAAGGAGGAGGTGCGCCGCCAGGTCGACCTGAAGCCGGGCACGCGGATTGCGATCGGCCTCAGCGGGGGGAAGGACAGCAGCGTCGCCACCGTCCTCCTGCACGACATCGTCTCTCCGCGGCGCGACGTCGAACTCGTGGCGGTCACGGTGGACGAGGGGATCGCCGCGTACCGGCCTGGCGGCATCGACGCCGCAAGGCGGCTCTGCGCCTCGCTGGGCATCGAGCATCGCGTGATCGCGCACCGGGAGACCGTCGGGCTCGAGATGGACCGCGTCGTGGCGCTCGACCCGGCGGCGATCCCGTGCTCGTACTGCGGACCGTTCCGCCGCCAGGCGTTGAACCGGGCCGCGCGCGAGGCCGGTGCGGACGTCGTGGCGGTGGGCCTGAACCTGGACGACACCGCGCAATCGATCCTCATGAACGTCGCGCGGGCGGACATGGACCGGCTCGCGCGGCTCGGTCCCCACGACACCGCGCAGCCGGGGCTCGCCCCCCGCATCCAGCCGTTGCGCACGATCCCGGAGAAGGAGGTCTACCTGTATGCCATGCTCCGCGGGATCCCGTTCCACGAGGCGACCTGCCCGTACGCGGACCGGGCGCAGCGAGGGCGGTTCGGGGCGATCGTCGCGCAGCTCGAGGAGGCCGCCCCGGGGACGCGACACGCGATCGTGAGCACCTACGACCAGCTCCGGCCGATGCTCCAGGAACGGTTCCTATCGGGGGAGCCTCGACCCTGCGGGCGGTGTGGAGAACCTGCATCGGATGCCCTGTGCCGGGCGTGCGAGCTGGTGGGGCAACTATCCCGCCTGGCGGCGGCGTGAGGCCTTCGACTTCGCCGCCTTCGAGCGCGTCGGCGCCTCCACGGCTCTGCTGGCGGGGGCCGTCCGCTTCTTCCGCAGGTCGATCGTGTCCTCGCGTCCCCGGCCGACGGACACGAACGCGAGGGGGACGCCGAGCTCCGACTCGATCCACCGCAGGTACGCGCCCGCGGCCCTCGGGAGCGCATCGAACCCCTCGGCGGCGATCCGCCTCCACTCCTCCCCCGGCAGGTCCTCCCATCCGTTCATCCCCTCGTAGACGGGCTTGCATTCCGCGAGCACGCGCAGATTCGCGGGGAATTCCCCGATCTTCTTCCCGTGGTGGCCGTAGGCGACCGCCGCGTGCACCGTTTCCAGGCCGCCGAGCACGTCGATCTTCGTCACCGCCAGGTCCGTGAGCCCGTTCACCCGCGCGCTCATCCGGAGCATCACGAGGTCCAACCAGCCGACGCGGCGCGGCCTGTGCGTGACGGTCCCGTACTCCCCGCCGCCGCGGTCCCGGAGGTGCGAGGCGACGGGGTCCTCGACCTCCGTCGGGAACGGCCCTTCGCCGACGCGGCTGGTGAACGCCTTCACGACCCCCACGACGCGGGAGATCGCCTGGGGGCCGACGCCCGCGCCCACGGTCGCCGCCCCCGCGACGCACGCGCTCGACGTCCCGTACGGGTAGATCCCGTGGTCCACGCACAGGAGCGTGCCCTGCGCGCCCTCGAAGAGGACGGACTTCCCGTCCCGGATCGCCTCGTGCACGACGACGCTCGTGTCCGCGACGTACTCGTGCAGCCGGGCCGCGTACGCGCGGTACCGGTTGAACACGGCTTCGAGGGAGAATCGGTCCTGGCCTCCGAGGGCGTGGGACATCTTGAGCTTCACGGGATAGACCGAGTCGAGTTTCTTCCGGAGGACGGCGTCGTCGAGGGCGTCCGCCATCCGGATCCCCCACCGCCCGACCTTGTCCTCGAACGCAGGCCCGATGCCGCGTCGGGTCGTCCCCGCCGCCATGCCGCCCTTCGCCTTCTCCTCGAGGTCGTCCATCGTCTTGTGCCACGGCATCACGAGGTGCGCGCGGTCGCTGATTCGCAGGCTATCGACCGAGTGTCCACGGGCGCGGAGGGCGTCGATCTCCTCGACGAGCTGCCCGGGGTCCACGACGACGCCGTTGCCGATCACGTTCAGAACGCCGCGCCGGATGATCCCGCTCGGAAGGAGGCGGAAGGCGAACTGCTCGTCGCCGACTTGCACCGTGTGGCCGGCGTTCGCCCCGCCGTTGAACCGGACGACGAGGTCGGATTCCTCCGCGAGGACGTCCACGATCTTGCCCTTGCCCTCGTCGCCGAATTGACAGCCGACGACCGCGGTGCCCGCCATCGTATCGCGCAGAGGCACCGAGGATTTCGTATTAAACCTTCGGCGCCGGCTACGGGAATTCGACCTTGATTTCAGTGGCGACCTGACGGAACCCGCGGTCCGACGTCAGCAAGGTTTCCCGGCGCGCCTTCGCCATTCCCGCAATCATGACGTCAACCGTGCCCATCGGTTTCCCGGCACGAGACAACCGCCCGAGGAGTAGGCCCGCCTCCCGGGAATCGTCCTCCCCGAACGGCATCAGGTCGTAGTTCTCCGCGAACGCACGCACCTTCTCCGTCTCCTCCCGGGGCCGGTCGGAACGCGCCACGCCATCCCAAAGCTCGAACAACGCCGGCGTGGGGAGGTACGCGGGTTCCCCGCGGGCCACAATCTCTCGCGCTTTCGCCACGGCTCGGGGTTCCCCATCCCACAGATCGAGGATGAAGCTCGTCTCTAGGATCATGATCGTGCATCCAAGGCCCGCCGCTCGCGTCGCGACTCCCGAATGGCTTTCCGGATCGCCTCGACCGAGGAGTGACTCAACATGCCCGCGAAGTCCGTGAGGGGTCTCCGCTCCGTGAGCCTGATGATCACGTCGCTGAAACTTTCATCGGGGCCTTTCCTCGCGCGCAGACGTTTGTAGGCCTGATCGGTGACGGAGATCGTCTTCGTCGCCATGCATGTGTACACGTACACAGTACATCATAAACCCTTCGACGAGAGGCTGCGATCAACGGTCTCTCCGAAGTGCTTCGCGGAACGCCTTCGGGCCCCGTTCCGTCGCGACCGTGATCACGACCTTCGGGAGGCCCTTCACGTGGTTCCGAAGGAACGACTCCGTCCGTCTCCGGTCGCGCTTCCAGCATTCGCGGAGCCACGTCCCCACGGCGCGCTGCACCCAAGATTCCTGGTCGTAGAGCAGCTTCAGGATCAGCTGGAACGGCTTGTCGAGATCCTTCGCGAGGACGAAATCGTGCAGTGCATACAAGGCGATGCGCCGCCGCCAGAGGTTCGGGGATGCCGCCCACTTCATCAAATGGTGAAAACGGGCTGGCTTCGAGCGGACCATCTCTGCGATCGGGCCGGAGCCAATGCCATCGCACATTCCCCAGCCCACGCATTCGTCGACCCATGTGTCGAGGAGGTTCCACGAGGATTCGTCCAGCGCGCTGGCGTGCGCATACATCAGCGCGATAGCGACCGCCTTCTCGTCGAAGGTCCTTCCCCGCCACACCGCCGCCGCGACGGCGTTCACCTCAGGGGCCGTGAGCCCCGGGTGCGCTTTCCGGAACGCCCGCACGATTCCGCGCAGGTGGGGAACGGAGAGGCCGAGCACGGGATGCGGTGACCCGAGGTATCGCTGGAGGTCCGACCGTTCGCGTCCCGAGAGCGCGAGGATGCGTCGAACGATTGCGGCCTTTTCCCGGGCTACCGCGAGCGTCAATCGGGTCGTGCATGTACGCGTGCCGTTTAACGTTCCGCGAACGATCAAGACTACGAAGAAAGGACTTTAAGGGCCGAGGTGGATGCAATGGGTACGTTTGCCGTGCAAGTCCGCCTTCCGGACGGTCGGGAGGCGGAGGTCTTCGTCGATACTGGCGCAACGTTCAGCAAACTTCCTGCCCGGGATCTCGAGTCCCTCGGAGTCCAGCCGTCCTTCGAGGTCGAAGTCGAACTCGGGGACGGGACCGTTGCGCGACGGGATGTCGGATACGTCGAGCTCGAGGTCCAAGAGCGTCGGCGCATCGTTCCGGTCGCGTTTGGCGGGGTCGGGGAGCGATCTCTCTTGGGCGCGACGGCGCTCGAAATCCTGGGGTTCGCCGTGGACCCCTCGCGTCAGGAGCTCGTCCCGACGCGATCCCTCGAAATCTGGGGGCTGTCGCCGCCGGAGACGCCCGGCGGTCTGAGGACCCACGCCTGACGTGGCGTCACTCCTTCACCGCCTTCAACTGCCGGCGGTACATGCCGAGGATCTCCTCGACCGTCGTCGCGTCCTCCGGCTTCTTGTCGTCCCGCCACCTCCCCGTGAACCGCGGGAACCGGATCGCGAGCCCGGAGCCCTCGCGGACCGCGCCCCTGGCGGCGGTGTGGACGGGGCTCAGCGTGATCTCGGAGCCGAGGACCTCCATGACGACCGCGGGCGCGAACCACGCGTCCGCCTCCATCGCGCTGTCCGCGCGCGCGTGGCGGTGCTCCAGGCGGTGCGGTCCGAACCGGTCCGCGAACGAGGCGAGCATCTCGTCCGTGAAGCCGGTTCCGAGCTTGCACACGGTCTGGAACTGATCCGCATCCTTCGCGTACGCCGCGCACAGGAGCGCGCCCCACATGCCCGCGCGCTTGCCGCGACCGGCGAGGCCGCCGACGACGACGAGGTCGACCGTGTCCGTCATCGCCGCCTGGTAGTCCCGCTTCAGCTTCACCCACTTGTATCCGCGCGCGCCCGCCTCGTACGCGGAGTCGAGGGCCTTCGCGACGAGGCCCTCGCACCCCTGTTGGATCGCCTCCTGGAAAAACCTCTCCGCGGCGGCCTCGTCGTCCGTGACGATCTGGTGCCCGAGCTTCACGCGGTCGTTCGTCCGCACGATCCCGTGCAGGAGTTGGCGGCGTTCCTCGTACGGCCGCGTCGTGAGGTCCTCGCCGTTCCTGAGGAGGCAGTCGAACAGGAAGAGGGTGACGGGGAAGTCCGCCGCCATCTTCTCCAGGTCGAACTTCCGTCCCCGCCGGCGGCTCACCTCCTGGAACGGAAGGAAGTCGCCCGTGTTCGGGTCGACGGGCACCCCCTCACCCTCGATGATCCCGTCTCCCGCGGTGAACGCCGGTGGGATCGCCGCCACGATCTCCGGGAACTGGGCGGTGATGTTCTCGAGGCGGCGGGAGAAGATCTGCACGGCGCCGTTCGACACGTGGACCTGCATCCGAAGCCCGTCGTACTTGTACTCGAACGCGCAACGGCCGAGGCGCTCGAACGTCTCCTTCAGCGTCGGGATCCGCTCGCAAAGCATGGACAGGATGGGCCGTCCCACCTGGAGCCTCACCGCCGCCAAGCCATCGATGCCCCGTGTGGCGAGGACGTGCGCGACCTCCCCGAGGTCCGAGCACGTGTTGTACGCCCGCTCGACTCCCTCCTTCTGTTCCTTCGTTGCGAATGTTGCCGCCAACGCGTCGAGGATCGTTCGGTCCGCAATTCCGAGCCGCATCTTCCCGACGACTGTCCGGACGATGTACTTCGCCTCGTTCGGCGCCGCCTCGCCCAGGAGTTCCGCGAGTCGGTCGATCTTCGCCTGCTGCGAGCCCTCGCCGGACGCCTGGGCAATTGCGAGGAGGTTGTCGAAGACCTTGCGGATGGTGAGTGGTTCCCCTGGGGCGATCGCAGCCTGACGCCGCTCCGCGATCGCCATCTCCGCGACCAGTCCGAGGTCCCCTCTCTCCTTCGCGATCGTCTGAACGACCGTGCTCTCGAGGCCCGTGACCTGCGCAAGGACGCGGATCGCGAGTTTGTCCGCGAGCCCGAGTTCGATTCCCGCGTAATCCGGGGCGATGCCGCCTTCCGTGAGGTACACGACCTCCTTGATCTCCTCGGGCGGCACATGCCGGAACAGCTGCACGAGGAGGTCCGTCATCTCGAGGCGCTTCGTCGTGGACTCGATCCTCTCGTAGAAGGAAACGAGGGTCGCATACTCCATCGGAATCGTGGCAACGGGAGCGCACGATAAAAGCGTGCGCTAGCGTGCGATGGCACGCGGTCTCCGAAGGATCGCGAACGCGACGAGGCCAGCGATCACGGCGATGGCGACAATGCCGACCCGCGCGAGATCCCAAGGCCGCGTGGTCTCGTATCGGTTGTATGCGATCAGCGAACCCGCGAACGCCAGGTTGACTCCCGGGATCCGCCGGGGATAGTCGGTGGTCGCGTTCGACGTCAGGTTCAGGACGTGCAGGCCGTCGTGGAGGTACGCAAGGCGATCGCCATCCTGCGCCGCGGTCCCGTGGTTGGCGGCAGGGTCCGCGCCGTCCATCGGCAGTTCCGCGATCGCGACGGTCTCATTCGTCGCCCAATCGAAGGTCACGACGAGCGTCCCGTTGACGGCCGAGCCGGAGCCCAGCAGTGTGAGACGACCCGCGTGAAGGCCCACGGGGACGAACGAGAGGTCCGGAACCGGGATCCGTGACGCGTTCAGGAGAAGAGTCCTCGTGGCGGTGTCGAACACGGAGACCCGGTTGTCGGTACCCCAGGAGGCGATCCCGTCGGCGACGAGGAGCTCGTCGACGCCGAAGGTGTCGGGGATTCCCTCGAACAGGACGTCCATCGTTCGGGTCCCCCAGTGGACCCGGCGCAAGGATCCGTCCCCGGAGTTCAGGTAGTAGACGTACTCCCCGTCGAGGGTCGGCTCGCTCGGGAACTGGCCGGGAAGGGTGATCTCTCCCAGGTCACCGTCGAGCGTGAACAGCCGGACCCCGTCGGACAGCTCGAGCAGGGCCACGTCCTTCTGGATGTCCATGTCGTTCGTGGGCTCGCACATCCCGCCGATGGACACGGGCTCGAAGGTGAGCGTCCGCTCGCGTCCCGATTCAAGGTCGGCGAGGACCGCGTATCCCATGAGATCCACGGGGCCGGCGAAGGAGCAGGCCGCCGCGGGGACGGGGCCCAGGACGGTCACGGAAACGAGGATGACGCATGAAAGTCCGGTCCACGCATTCCGGTTCTCCGCCCCTGCCACGCGTTCCCGACGAGGCTCCGGAGATATATCCCCTCGCTTTCTGTTAGGCTGGGACCGCCGGTCCGCGCGTGGAATCCGATCGAGCGTAGCCTCTCCCGCAACGCGGTCCAATGTCCACGAAGCTGATTGCGCCCGCGGACGACGTCCACGAAAGTCTGATATAGCGGAGACACCGCTCCCTCCGCCAGATGCGATCCCTCACCCCCAGGGACGCTGCGAAGTGGATGCCCCTCGTCAGCGGAGTGCTCATCCTCCTGTTTGCCGCACCCGTGTCCGCGTCCGTCCCGCCAATTTCCCTTCCCGGCGCCCCGCTTCCGTCGCCGCAGGGCTTTTGGCAGAATCCCGAGACCGTCGACATCGCCCCTGGAAACGTCGACGGCTGGTGGCCGTCCCTGGCCGTCCATCCCTCGGGGGATGCGATCGTCGTCTGGGTTCAGTACGGCGACCGCATGGACATCTGGGCGAACCGCTACGTCGTCGGCGAAGGCTGGGGCACGCCTGAGGTCATCGACGCGAACGCCGAGGACGCGCGCTATCCCGACGTCGCGATGGACGACGCGGGGAACGCGGTCGCGGTGTGGTACCAGGTGGACCGAGAGGGCGACGTCACGCGGATCGACGTCTGGGCGAACCGGTACGGCGTCGGTGAGGGTTGGGGAGCCGCGGTGAGGATCGGCGTGGACAACCTCGGCTACGCGATGTTTCCCTCCGTGGCCGTGGACGCAGCCGGCAACGCGATCGCCGTGTGGGAGCAGGAGCTCGAGCAGCCGGGAGGCCCCGGAGACCAGGTCTGGGCGAACCGCTACGTCGTCGGCGAAGGCTGGGGAACCCCCGGTCCGATCGGCTCGGACAACCGCTACGTTGGCTCGCCGGACATCGCCGTCGATGGGGACGGGAACGGGATCGCCGTCTGGTCGGAGTGGGACGCCCCTTCGGATTCGCCGTACGCTGATGCCTGGTATAACCGATACGTCGCAGACGACGGCTGGCAGGGGGCGACCCTTCTGGAGTCGTACGAAGAGGGCAACGCCGCCGCTCCCCGGGTGCGGTCCAGCCGCTCGGGCACGGCCCTCGCGGCCTGGAGTCAGCAGGACACGGTCATCGGCACCTGCTCCTGTTCCACCTTGTGGGCGCGGCTGTATCAGCCCGGATCGGGTTGGGGGGCGCCCGAGCGCATTTCGGGGCCGCTCGCCGGCTTCGACCTCGCGATTGACGATTCGGGAAGTGCGATCGCCGCCTGGAGCGAGTGGCTCTTCGAAGGAGGGGCCGAGACGGGGATTGCCGTGCGGGCTCGGCGGTACCAGGAGGGCGTGGGATGGGGGCCGGTGACGCCGTTCGAAGGCGTCTACGGTGTCTCCGACGTGAGCGTCGGGATGAACGCCGCGGGCCGCGGATTCGTGCTGTACCAGGAGTTCCGCGAGATCAAGGCGATCCAGTACGTTCCCGGGACGGGCTGGACGGATCCCCAGGTCCTCCAGCACAACCAGTACTTGTGGGGTGAGACGGACGTCGGGGTTGACGCAGACGGGAACGCCTTCGCGGTCTGGCGGGGCGGGAACCTCGAGGGCAAGGCCGAACGCTACGACCTGTTCGCCAGCCGTTTCGCCGACGCCGTGGTCGCGGCGAGGCCCCCGTTCGTACCGGGGGAACCGCTGGCAGACCGGTGGAGACACATGGGACCGGCGAGAGGACGGGGACTCGACCGCGAGGGACTTCGCGTAGTCGCATGAGGGTGGCCTGCCCTCGGTACACGTCACCCGGAGCGATTATCACATTTGCGGTATGAATATGGGTGCCTTTGTCTACCCCGTTAGCAATTCCCTGTTGCACTCCTTCCGCAGGGTGAGTACAATCGGCGGCCGGAAGCCTTTCCTCCTATCCGGTCCAGGTCGGCACCATCCGATGGCAATTCCCACGGCTAGAGGACGAGGAAGACTCCCAGGAATTCCTCGAGCGCAACGCGCGTCTCCCGGAGAATCGCACGGAATGTCCCCGTGCTCTGCGTAATGGCTTCCGGAAACGTGGTCTACGACAAATCCGAGGCGCTGAAGGGCCCGGAGCACCTTCCGCGGGTCCGCGTCCCGGGGAAGCTTCGACATCGCCTACACCGGGACGAGAACCTTCACCTCAAGCGCATAGGCGGGCGGTCGCCCCCGGAACAGGGCTGCGATGGCGTCCTTGACGTTCTCGACCGTTTCGTCGATGCCCTGTCCCTGGGTCACGAGGCCCCGCAGGTTCGGCGATGTGGCGACGTACCACTCCTTCGGCTTGTCCTCGGCTGGCTCGAGGACGATCTTGAAAATCCTCTTCCGGGCCGCCATCGTCGGGTTCTATGCGGCCGCGTTCCCTTAAAGGTGACGCCGTGGCCGTCGAAGCCCGCTCCGTGTCCGTCCTTCGCCTCCACCTATGCGCACTTGTTCACGGTGCGTCCACGCGAGGTCATCCGTACTTCTTCGCGATGCTGTCCACGATTTCCATCGCGGACCCGAGGTACGCGTCGGCGTCGAGGGCCGCCGCGATCTCCTTCTTCGTGAGGACCTTCAGGATCTTCGGGTCCGCCGCCAGCGCGTCGAGCAGATGCGCCTCCTGATCCCGCGCCTTCTTGGCGGCGCCCTGCACGAGCCGGTGCGCGTCCTGGCGGCTCATCCCCTTCCCCACGAGCGCGATCATCACGGCCTCCGCCATCACTTGGCCTTTCGTCCGCTCGAGGTTCTCCCGCATCCGCTCCGGGTACACGCGGAGGTTCCGGAAGACGTCTGCGAGCTTCGTGAGGAGGTCGTCGACGAGGATCAGGGCGTGGGGGATCATGATCCGCTCGGACGCGGAGTTCGTAAGGTCCCTCTCGTGCCACAGCGGCACGTTCTCGAGGGCGGGGACGACGAACCCCCGCACGATCCGCGCGAGGCCGCACACGTTCTCGCTCGTCACGGGGTTCTCCTTGTTCGCCATCGTGGAGGAGCCCACCTGCCGATCGCCGAACGCCTCCGCGGCCTCCCCGATCTCCGTGCGCTGCAGGTTCCGGACCTCCGTCGCGAACTTCTCGGCGCTGGCGGCGACGTTCGCGAGCATGGCGATGAGCTCCGCGTGGCGGTCCCGGCCGACGACCTGTCCCGACGCCTCCTCGTACGCAAGTCCGAGGTCCTTCATCGCGAGTTCCTGGATCTGGACCGCCTTCGGACCGAACCCCGCGCCCGTGCCGACCGCCCCGCTCATCTTCCCGACGCAGACCCGCGGACGCGCCTGTCGGAGGCGGTCGAGGTGGCGGTGGACCTCGAGGGCGAACACCGCCATCTTCAGGCCGAACGTCATCGGGACGGCCGCCTGACCGTGCGTGCGCCCGAGCATGACCGTGCGCCGGTGTTTCCGGGCGAGGCTCAGGAGCGCCGCCTTGAGGCCTGCAAGACCCTCCTCGATCACGTCGAGGGCGTCCCGCAGCTGGAGGGCCAGTGCCGTGTCCGTGATGTCGCTGCTCGTCGCGCCGAGGTGCACGTACCGTCCCGCGTCCCCGGCCTCCTCGGCGAGCGCCAGGGCGACCGCCATCACGTCGTGGCCGACGTCCCTCTCGATCGCCGCCACGCGGTCGGGGGTGACGCGCTTGACCGTCGCCGCCCTCCGGATGTCCTCCGCCGCCTTCGGGGGGATCGCGCCGACCTGGGCCTGCGCCCTCGCGAGCGCGCCCTCCACCGCCAACATGCGCTGAAGCTTCGCCTCCTCCGTGAACAGAGACTTCATCGGCTTGCGGCCGTATCGGAAGTCCAGGGGGCACACGACCACGGGCGGCGGAACGCGGGGCCTCCCATAAAAGCTTGCGACGCGGCGCGGGAGCCGTCGATCCTCAGGGGATTGCGTCGGCTGGGTTCACCAGACCAAGAACACGGCATTCGGAAGAGTACATACAGAAGGGGCCGAAGCTACTTGGACGGAGAAGTCCCCTCGCGGGGCCGCAATCGGAGGGAATCCATGCAAGAGCAACAGAAGCCCAGACTGAAGGAGACGCGTGTGCCGGTCGGCCTGTGGGAGGAGATGGAGCCTCTCAGGTACAGGCCCTCCGAGATCAGCCCGTGGTTCGAGGAGCCGTTCCGGGAGTTCGAGAGCGTGTTCCGGGAGCCGATGCTGTGGCCTTTGGGCAGCAGGATGGGGACGTTCGCCCCTGCCCTGCGCCCGTGGGTCACCCCCTCGATCGTGCCGCGGTTCGGGGAGACCCGCCTTCCGCTGGTCGACCTGGAGGACAAGGGGACCGAGTTCCTCGTGACCGCGGAGATGCCCGGGATCCCGAAGGAGAACGTCGAGGTGAACGTGACGGACCGCTGGGTCGACATCCGGGCGGAGACCCTGCGCGAGGAGGAGAAGCGGGAGAGGGAGTACTTCCGCAAGGAGCGGCTCTTCAAGGAGCTGCACCGCCGCCTGCCGCTGCCGGCGGAGATCGTTCCCGCCGAGGTGGCGGCGAAGCTGGAGGACGGGCTCCTGAAGATCGTCCTCCCGAAGAAGGAGCCGACCCCGGCCCCGAAGAAGCTGAAGGTGAAGGTCGCGTAGTCCGGGGTCGGTCCGGGGGCGGCGTCCCGGGTTCCATCGCGGGCCCGCCCCGGGTTTTGCCGAGCGGAAGCCCGAGGACCGTGAACGAGCGGAGCGGCTACGTCCGCTTCTCCTCCGGCTTCTTCCGCCGGAGGTCCCGAAGGCGGCGCAGCGGCACGTACAGGATCGCGACACCGGCGACGAACCCCAGGAGGAGCGCGGCCCAGTACGGACCCGCGCCGACCACTCCGGGCGGCGGGCTCGGTCCGGCCTGCACGGCGATGAGGACGGCGACCTGGTTGTTCGCGACGTTCGTCTCCGTGGCGGCGGGTTCGATGACCACGCGGACCGTGTGGGTCCCGACGGACCAGGTCCGCACGTCCGTGTCGTTCCCTTCGGTGCCGCCCCCCGCGGTCACGGGTGCGGTCGCGTTCCCGACCACGAAAATCCCGATCCGGTTCGTGACCGGGTTCAGGGGATCGTACGCGCCGTCGTAGACCTGCACGCGCACGTTCGTCGCGGGCTCCGTGCCGTCGTTCTGGATCCGGACCGTCAGGTATCCGGTGGCAACGCCGCCTTGCGCGGTCGAGAGGTGGGGCACGATGTCCGCGAACTCCACCGCCAGGTCCGGCTTCCCGCGGAACGCAAGGAGCCGCGCGCCCTCGGAGACGAAGACCTTGTCGGCGGCGGCGATCGGGGCGCCGAGGGTTGTCCATCCCGTGTTCGCATCGAGGATGTCGCCGTTGGCGGCGTCAAGCGTGACAAGGTCGCGCGACCCGCCACGATTCGCGGATAGGAACACGCGCCCGTCCGCGGCCGCGATGTCCTCTGCGCCCGGAATCGAGTCCAGACCCGGGCGGGCCCAACCCAGCTCCCCGGAAATGCGGTCGTAGGCGTACACGCGTCCACCGCTGCGTCGCGCGAAGATCGTGTCCGCGAGCACCGCCGGCGTCCCCTCGCTCTCCTGTTCCGTCGTGCGCGACCAGATCGGGGCGCCGCCCTGCGAGAAGTCGAACGCCGAGAGGGTCCCGCCCGCGTCCACGTATGCGAGGGAGCCCGCGATCACGGGCGAGGAGTCGATCGTCGCGTTGACGGTGACGCGGCGCAATTCGTCCCCCGTCCACGCCCCGCCGTCCGCGATTCCCTGGTCCCCGTCCGCCTTGCCCGGGGCATCGAGATAGATGAGGTCGGACCCCGAGGTCACGTATACGATGGGGTCGCTGGGAGAGCCGGGATCGACGAACGCGGGGACCGTCGTGAGTGGGCCGTTGCCCGGGAACCACCAGACGAGCGCGCCCGTGGTGGCGTTGACGGCGGTCACGTTCCCGTCCTGGGAGCCGAAGATCACCCGGTCGTTTGCGAGGACGGGGGCGGACCGCGTCGCGTTTCCGACGGCGGAGGTCCATGAGGAGCTCATGAACGTCCACACCGCCTGTCCCGTGCCGACGTCCAGCGCCGCGAGGACGTCCGAGTAGTTCGTGGTGCCGACGTGATTGACGGTCCACAGGGCGTACACGCGTGATGCGTCCACCGCCAAACTTCTCGGGGGCGCGATTGCGGCGGTGCCGGGGATGCTTACGCGGCGTCCCCACCCGTTCACGCCCGGGATCGGGCGATTGCTCCCGTTCGCCTCGTGCAGCCTGTGGACGACGAGGTGCGGCCTCGTACTTTGTTCCGAATTGTTGAGGTCCGCGACGTACACGTGGTCGCCGGAAAGGACCGGAGTGCTGAGGGAGTCGTTCGCGGCGAAGGACCAGACGAGCCCCAGCTCCGCCGGGGGTGTCGCGCCCGTGGAGAAGATGTGGGCCGCGGAGCGCCCGTACATGGGCCAGTCCGCACCTGCCTGGAGGGGTTCCGGGCGATCGTCATGGGCCCGCGCAGAAGGGAGGAGGAGCACGAGCACGATGGCGGTGGCGGCGGTGAGCGCGACCCCGCGGGCTGCCGAAACCGCCATTTCGGCGGGGCAAAAGCAGAGCCGCTATTAAGGTTTCGAGTCGTGGTTAATGAGGACGTGCACAGGACAAGAAAGGCCCGGCGACGGCTGGTTGCCGCGGCCGGGCGGATGCGCATCGGTCCCTTGGAACGACGCAGAAAATACTTAGAGGATGTGCGTTATAGTTGGGACTTGTGGCGGAGAGGCGGGCCCCCGGCAGGCCTCGCACGGATGGCCTCAGGCTCGAGCCGATCGTGGGTTACGCCATCTTGGAGGAACATCCGAGCGGAGCCGACAGACGGCGGAAGGGCTCAGGCTACTCGCTCGTCCGAGCCGACCACGCCAAGGAACTCGTGGCGGACGCCAGGCGCCGCGGCCAAAAGGTCGTTGAGATCCGGTCCGACAGGCCGGTCCATGAGGCGATGGAGGATTTTCGGCAGCAGACCTGGATCGAGTGGGTTCGGAAGTGGAGAAGGCGGAACAGAGGGACCGCCCGGTTTCGCCGGGCACATGCGAAGAAGACTGGAAAGCCCCTTCGCCTCCGGGTCCGATGCGGGGATTGCGAGGGCATCGGACATTGGGAGAACCGAACACGGTATGTCTTGAATTCGGAACTCGGACGGATCGAGGCATGGACTTGGAAGACGGTTCTCATCGAGTTGGACCGGCGCATCCGACAGAGGCGGGGGGAGTCGGTCGCGGATTCCATCCCCGATCCAGAGCCTCCAACCAAGAAGGCGCGCTCGAAGACCCCGGGACGCTGGTTCGTGTGTCGGACTTGTGGCGGGACCGGTGTTCAGGTCCGCGAGAGTCCCTACAGCTTCGACTCGGCCCTTGGCCCGCTTCTGGAGACCACGGCGGGGGCTGCGGCCGAAGCTGCGGCGCGGGGATGGAAGAGCTACCAGTCCCTACCGCTGGGGGCGAACTACAAAGCGATGGCCTTGGAGCTTCACTACAGAGCGAAAGCCTCGGAGCTTCGCGCGCGCGCCAAAGCTGCGGAAGTGCCGAGTCCCTGATGGCGAGCGGCCCTTTCTCCCCATCTTCGGAGCATCCCCTGTGCCAGTCCAGGTTTCCTGAGTTCTAGACTAGCACATGTTCGCGCAGGGACACGGACTTTGCGTAGGGCGGTCTCTCGTAGCAGGTAGTTCCGTGGTTCTGTAGGGGGGGTGGAACGAGGCGTTTCGACCTACGTCACTCACAAGAGCGCCGCCTGCACCTCACTCGAACGTGGCCGTGTATGCCCGGAGCTGGGAACGGATGGGCTGAGGCGGCCTACGCCAGGAGAATACATGACCCCGCCTCAGCGGAGCTCGTAGGGGCGCAGGACGCGCTCCTTCAATGCCCCCCGAAGGGGGACGGCGATCTGGTGAGCTTTCTTCCGAGCGTCACGGAATCGCGCCGCTTCAGGAAGGTCCTCGAAGCTCTGCTTCATCTTCGAGAATATCCGCTCTAGACCCTCATCGGTCAGAAGGGTTCCATCGATGTTGCCCAGAACGCTCCGCACACGGTTCGACACGTCCTTCGAAGGTCTCGTGGTCGAAGGGTCCTGGAGGAACCCGGTCTGTTGGGCGACAAGGCCGCGTACGGTATCGACCTGATAATCGGAGATTCGCGAACTGTACATCGACCTGAGGGCCTGTACGGCGGCCCCTCCCCCGGCGTCGTATCCGTCGGAGTGTGCGGCGCTGAGCTCCGTAGACAGGAAAGACTCCAAGAGATCCAGCTGGCTGCGTAGGTCGTCATCTACGAAAAAGGCATAGTGAGTGCCCTTCTTTGCGGGCCACACTTCGAGCCGTGGCCATTCGTACCCCTCAAGTTCTCGGACGACCTTCGCCACCTCATCATACAAAGGTGCGTAAATTTCCTCGACGTGTTTCGTGATGTACTGCTGCCGGAACTGTCGGTCCTGGCTCTGGGATGTCGTGAAGAAGTAGATGTGCAAGCCCACATACGCGGAGAAGAAGAAGCCGATCGCGTAGGCCAGAAGACCCGCGGCGGGAGCCAAGTCGGCTCCGAGTTCAGGGTCCAACTTGTAGACGAGAATCATCCACATGGCCACCGTCACGACCAAACCCGTCAAGAGAAGAGTTCGTGGATTTCGGGACTTGAGCGCGTTCGCGGCCATAGCCCTGCTATGGGCACACGGAAGGTCAGCCTTAAGAGACTAGCGGGCCCGCCTCGTATCTTACGTCGCCCCAAGATCCCCCGGCTCCCCATGGAAGCCCCGGACTGTCGCGGATGGGAACTGCTTGTACTCGATTGTACCAAAGAGTCCTCTCCGCCTAAGAATGTCGAGGACCTGCGCCTCGAGCACGAGCTCCTCGAACGGAAGCGCGCGGAGCTCCGGCGGCAGCTCGACGCGATGACGGCGCTCCCGCCGGAACTCGTCGACGGCATGTCCACGTCCCGTACGTGCAGGGCGCCGCCGAGCGCGAAGCGCCGCAGCGGCGGCGGAGGAAGAAGGGCGTCGGCGGCTGAGGAACCGCTAAATCGAAAAAGCCGACCCCCGGGTGCGGCACACCTTTTCCTCAGTCCGCCGCGAAACGGTAATCTTCTTAGGGGTCATGTTATATCCCCTGAGGGGGGAGAGGATGTCGATACCACCACCGCCCTTGGACGAGGAGAAGGTTAGATGGTCCCAGACCGGGCGCAAGATTGTGAAGACGATTGTGGCCGTCGTCGTCGTGATCGTCGTCGTTTCACTGATCACGTTGCCGATTTTCGACCGCACGCGGGATGCGCGCTACGAGGTCGTATCCATGAGCCAGGAAACGTGGATTACACGAGGCGCAGACTTTGAAACATCCTCCTACCAAGAAAGCCGTTCGGGATTCTGGTGCTCCTACTACGTTTGGCGCGTCCTGAATCTTACCGAGACTGAGGGCACCGGCGGCTCTTTCCAGGTACACTTCGAAAACAGCCCGGAAGGATATACGTCCGATGTGACCGTCTACGCTTCGGCTCATGAGACGGAGACCGTTTCATCGGGGGAATTGTGCGCCAGCAGCGCAAGCTCGACCGTCAGCTATACCGTGGTCCCCCCAAGGATTACCGAGAAGTACCGGGGGATTGACGGCACGAACCCTGTCTGCGAGCTCCGGGGCGAATTGACGCTGAGAGAACTGGAAGGGATTACCGGTGAGTACGTCGTGCGGTTTAGCGTCCAGCCGGGCCCTCTAGATTCGCGCACCTACACACAGCATATCGTCCCGGGAGATGTTAGGGACTTCGATGTTTCGTTCAGCGTCCCAAGCTGCACGGGGCATAGCATTTCGTATTCAATCAACGCACCGAAGGTTCGCGAGAATGCATCTCTGATCACAATCCTATTCGGCTGAGTTGCTCTCCGATTCCAAGAGCGGGGGAAGGGCGGAAGGTGCCCTGCCTCAGGCGAGTGGGAAAGGCACTACGGGACGCGAGATCGCACCCAGCGTAATTCGCCCCGGTTTCCCCTCTCCTGTCTGAGGAGTTTCGAACCCCCGCTGGGGATAGCTCATCGGAACGCCAATGCGCTCCTCACGCCCAACGACCACCGCGACGAGCTGGACAATCCACCGCCAAAAGAAGAAAAAAGAGGGGCCCGCGAAGGGCCCCGTCCGTGCCTACTGCCCCGCCCCGGGGGCCGGCCCGCCGGGCGTCGTCGCCTCGGAGAACTGGTCCCCGGGCATGCGGATCCGGCTCCGCAGCCGCTGGAAGTTCTTCCCCGCCGTGCTCCGCTTCCCGACCGCGCCGATCATCGCGTCGAGCAGGCTCGACGCAAGGGCGTACAGCTCCCGGTACGCCGCCTCGACCTCGGCCGTGGCGTCCTTCAGCTCGCGCTTCAGGGCCTCCTGTCGGGCGTTCGCCTCCACCGCGCGCTTCTCCGCCTTCGCCAGCTTCGCGTCGAACGCCTCGACGTCGATGCCGGCCTCGGTCAGCGCTGAGCTCTCCTCGCGGATGAGCTCTCGTTCATTCCTCGCCATGCCCACCGTCTCGGTTTGTGTCGTCGTCATTTCCCGTCCCTTCCTGTTCGCATGCACCCCTCCACCGGAGGAATGCTGTGGGAAGGATGGGACCGGCCCCTCCTCCGTTCTCTGGTGCGAGAATTTTATCTCTATTTCGCCTTTTTGGTGCGGCGCTTTATGGATAAGAACGCTCCGAATCGATTCTCAACAAGGACGGGGCAAATCGCTCGCGGGATCACGCGGGGGAGGCGAAACGGCGGCGCCGCTGGGTCCAACGCATCCTGGCGGCGAGGAGGATCGAGGACGGCCTTAGGCGACCTTCAACGACCGCCGGCGGGCTCGGACCGAAGTGTGGCGGGATCTCGGGAGTCTCCGCCGCCACCGGAGAGAATCCCGTTCGGAGACCACGGACTCGCGTGCGCCGCACTGCGACTCGACCCCGTCCCAAGGATATCCGGAGGCGGTCGGTACCAACCTCCCACCACGCGCGTCCAATCTCCGGCGCATCCCACTCAAATTCCGGACGACTCGAATCGATCGGCGGCGGGGTCGATCCCAGCCGCCGGACGCTCGCACCAAGCCCCCGGAGCCCTCCGACCACCGGAGCGACCCCGCCGGAGCGGGGGTCCGACCCTCCGACGGTCTCCGCGATTCTCCGGGGATCAGAATCGAACCTGCCGACAGTGGCGGTGGAGTCTCCGAAGGTCGCCGGAGGACCGCCCGGAGCCTGCGGAGGCCTCCGGAGGTTCCGGTCGTTCCGTCCCCGTTCGCGGCGAATCGTCCGAAGGTCGGTTCTGGGCGCGGGTTCCGCGGATCGAGCGGGATGCGAAGAGATTCCTGCGACCTCGGACCAGCCGACCGGGCGGGTCGCATCAGATTCCGCACGGCGCTTTGTGCCGGGATCGCAGGGTTCGCGCTCGAAGTCCGGTGAGTGCTTAAGTAGGCCTAAGACACTCCCGCTGCGAGGGGTTTGGGATGAAGGGCTTCAGGCGATTCGCAGTGAGCACCTCGGTTCTAATGATTGCGGTGACGGCGTTCCCCGCGCCGCCAGCCAATGCCGGTCAGCCCTCCGGACCGGTGGTCTTTCTGGACGACGACGGGGACGTCGTTCGCGGTGTGAACTTCACGATATCCTTCAACTCGTCGACGCAGTCGCTCAAGGTTGTTGTGAACACCAATATCAATCTCGCGATTCTGGCCAATCAAGGCTGGGTCGATTCGCGAATCTCAGATGTGGCCTTGGAGAACGTGTCATATTCCATATTCAGGTGGGACTCGCGCCCCTGGTACCGAGTGGAACTCAAGGCGGGTATCAGCTATCTGGATTTGCATACCTTTGAGCCTCCGGCTGATCGAGCCGTCTACTCCAGAGGATCTCAGTCCTCTATCCGGCTTGAGCGCGCCATGTTCATCCGAATCGAGGCGAAACCCACCCAACGCACCCTGTTGTCCAACGTCTCAAACGCCAATGGCACTTGGTCGCATGCTGTTCTGCAAAGTACCGGGCCGCTGGTTCTGAACCTGACGGACCGCAACACGACCGGTCAGGAGGTGCGGCTCGGCGAAACATGGCTGTCATCGCTCGGAATCGGCAGACCCTCGTTCCTCATGTCCGGTGGCGAGGATGTGCCCTTCGAGAAAGTGGGCGGCACATACGTTTTGCGGCCTCCCCACTTCAGTTACATCTACGCCTTCGCGGGCGATGAGCACTTCCGCAAGGAAACGGACTTCGAATATAGCGACGTCTACTGGGACCAAGGCGGTCAGAATGTTTTCGTCAGATCTGATCGGAGGGACGCCGGGGACGAGTGGTTCACGCGGCACCTGCCGCAGGAAATTGATTCGACGACGAGTTTCACGCTTTCTGCCACATGGACTCCCACAGCTCAAGGTCACTATCAAATAGCCGCGCCCCTGTTCCTCGTCAATTCGCGCGATGTCGGCGCTCCCGGCCTCCTCTCCTTGCAGCCAAGCGGGTTGTACTTCTGGTACTACTCGCAGAATTCGTTCAGCGCTCCTCCATGTGCCACATGCAACCCCATGTATTACATGTTCTATTACGACCGCTCCGGCATCGCCAGGATCTATGACCTTGTATTCGAGGGTGGGCGCCTCGTGCCGTACAAGTTCTACACGACCTACAGCGCAACAACCAGGGTCCTGACGACGCAGGTACGGAGCACCTCAGACGCAGTTCTACGCTCTGTGTCTTACACGATCGGGACGAACGCGGGGGACGACTTCTCTTTTGGCAAGTTCGGGGCGGGAAGCGAGGATTCGACTGAGCACTCACAGACCGACGTCGCGGAGGGAAGGGTCGACGACATCCAGCTGACTGTAGGCTCGGTTGTGAATCCCTCATTGGAACTTGACTCCAACGCAGACAATGTGCCTGACGGATGGCACACCGTCTACTCCTACGCAAGCCGGTCATCCGAAGTTTCTCATTCGGGGGCCTGGAGCATAAGAATCGATGACCAAAGTTCGTCCAGTGGCGGAGGGATGGAGACGGACGACATGTCCGCGACGCCCGGACGATACTATCGGGCGGTCGCGTACGCTCGCGTCCAGTCCGGGAGCTTCCAGCTGTCCATCGAGTTCTACGACGGGAGCCAAATCCGGATCGTCTATGTGACGATGACCGTCGGCACGACGAACACGTATTGGCGACGGATCTATGTAGACGGGGTCGCACCGCCCGGCACCGCCACGGTACGCATCATGGCATGGACCCTCATGGGCAACATAGGGCTCGCCTACTTCGATTCCTTCTACTTGGTCGAGTCGAGACTGGAAAACGCGGGGTTCGAGGAGGGCTTGGAGGGTTGGGGAGCGTCACCCGGGACCACGTGGGGAGTCTCCACTGCGCACGTCCGGGAGGGCCTCTATTCCCTGCGGTTCCAAGACAACTCGATTGCCCTTCCGGTCCCCGTCATCCAGAGTGACCCACACCCATGCGTTCCAGGGGCCCGGTATCGAGCGGCGTCATGGATGTACGGCGAGAGCGCATCGCCGGGCGACGACACGCCATTCGCCCTGTCGCTAATATTCTGGTCCGCGTCCTCAACGCTTTACAGTGTCTTTACGTTCGGCGGAGCCGTGGGTGCCTGGGACTACTTGGCCGTCGAGGGAGTCGCGCCTTTCGACTGCGCTGTCATGCGGGTCCAGTTTTCCAGCTCGTGGGAGAACGTCGGGATTGCCTACTTTGACGACGTGGAGCTGTTGCTTGCCCCTCCGGGCCTGGAAACGGAAAACTCGATATGGACGATCACGTCGCACGTGTCGACGTATGATTCGTTCGGAGTGGCCAACGACCTCGGAGTCGGGAGTCAGCGGGCGTGTAGCTCGGGGTGGGTTTATTTCGAGCCGAGTTTGGGTGTCTACCAGTGGGACCTGATCGGGAACCGGCGGATGTGCATTAGGGACGCGAACCAGTTCGGCCTCGACATCATATTCATCATGCCGTTTGGCGGCGAGCCGCCCGCGGGGCTCACACAAGCAAACTACGACCAGGAATGGTTCTTGTTCTGCCTTCGGATGGGAACGCTGTTTGGAGCCTCGATCTACTGGTGGCAGATCGGGAACGAACTGAACTCAGGGTATGGTGAAATTCCCCGAATCGAAGAAGACGACGTCGCGGTGATCAATCGATGCTTCGACGCGTTGAGCCAATCGGAGTATCCGGGGGACCAGTATCCTTACGACCACACGTGGTTCTTCCGGACCATCGTGAACGCGGCGACCGAGTTGCCCGTCACCAACTGGCCGCAGGATCTCCGTGGCTGGTTGAACGGGGCCGGGGCCTCGATCGATGTGATTGCATTTGACCCGTACAACAACTACGACCTCAGACCGCAAATGAGCGTCGTTGAGGAACTTGCCGAGGAGTACAAGAAGCTTGCAGCTATCATGGAAACCGGCGCGTTCAGCGAATGGCCTTGCAGCGAACTGTGTCAGATGATCTGGATTCTCGACCACATCACATCTCAAGCTAGGCCGCACGCGTTCTCCTGGAACCTGCTTAATCACAACTATGGGTGGGTCTTCCTCGGCTGGTATAGGCAGCGAGATACCCCCCCTAATCCCGAGACTGGGTACCATGACACCTACGGTCTCCTCGAATTGGATGGCTCAATGAAGTTAGCCTACCCCATATTCCGCGCTGAAACAACGTTCTACGTGGGACCTCCATTCTACTCTTGAGGACCGCGTCCGACGTTGCGGAGGACCACCCATGAACCCGGCCGATCCCAACGAGGCAACCCGAGACCGTATCTTCCCAACCTTGACGGGGGTGGGCGTGATGATCGCTCTCTCGATAGAGGCGGTCCTGTCCCCGCTCCAGGTCATCCCGTTCCCGTTGCTCGCCGTGGTGTTCTCCATCCCTCTAGCCACACTCCGCGTCCGCGCAGGTCGCGTCATATGGCTCGGCGACCGACACGTCTCCGTGGCCTTCGCGTCGGTCCTCGCTTCATACCTCCCCTTCGTCCTCATGTTCGCCCTGATCCCTGGTGCCTCTGGGACGGTGACGACCTTCTCCTTCCCGCCTCGACCTGACGCGACATTGACGGCGGCCTTCATCGGACTTGAGGGCGGGATCTCAATGTGGTTCGCCCTCCACCTGCAGTGGTGGGCGGATCGAGAACCCCCCGGAATCCGTCGCGAGCGTTCCTGGCGGAATCCCCGAACCTGGGGACTTAACGGGAAAGCTGGCGGCACACTCGCCCTCGCCGGCCTCGCCGGTTTCGTGTGGTTCATGCTTCGATTCCGCGCGTTGCCATTTGCCGGACCTCAGGGGCTACTTGCCCTCTTCGGTCGGCTTGAGATGGGTGCGGTGGCCCTCATCGGACTTGGCGGGATCCTTGCGGAGGGCGTAGTAGGGCTTCTTCGTCGGAAGTAGAGTCCTCTTGGGCGGACCAGGCAGTCCCGCGCAAGGGGCATTCGGCGCTCGGGGCATCATCCGCCGTGAACGCCGACGAAGCACTCTCGGGGTCCGCAGAATCCGCGCTCGCTACGTAATCAGCCGAGCCCCCCTCTCGTCGACCTTGCATCGGTACCGCTGCGCGCCCATCCCCTTCAGAATCGCGTCGAGCGGCTCGATCTGCCCGACCGCGAACACGGAGTTCCCGAGCATCGCCATCGTGCACTGCCCGTACGGCGCGGTCGCCTCGAGCGTCTCCTTCACCTTCCCCTTCGCGAGGCTCGTTGAGAGGGCGAACTCCCGCCCGAGGCGGAACAGGTCCGCCATCGAGGGGTTCCTCGCGAACTCCTTCAGGCATCGCCCGCCGACGTCGGCGAGATATCGGAGTTTGGCGGCGTCGGACAGGATCCGCGGCTTCGGCACCGGGGCACCGAGCACCGCCAAGAGCAGGTCCCCGGCCGCGGGCAACCGGCGAACGACGGCGTGGGGCGGCGCACCCGGCGGCAGGCGGATGTCCATCGCGCCCAGGGAGGCGGGCACGACGTCCCCCAGTCCCGTCTTCGCGGACACCTCGGCGGCATGGGCGATCGCGACACACCGGGAATGCGTGAGCGCGAGGTCGAGCGCGTCGTTCACCGCCAAGACTGCGCTCAACGCGCCGGCGGCGCTCATCCCGAACCCCTGGGACACGGGGAGCTGGACCTCGCTCTGCACGATGACCTCGAACGCGGCACCCCCGATCGCGCGCTCGACCGCCCACCGCGTCGTCGGCGCGGGCACCTCCTCGCGGTTCAGGTAGATCCGCACCTTCTGCTTCCGCCCGAGGCGCGCCTTCACGCGCGTCTTCACGCCCAAGGACAGGGACAGGCCCGCGCCCCGCGATCCCTTCTTGAACGGGTCCGGATCCTCGACCGGCTCGAAGAACGCGGTCACGTGGCCGGGACAGAACGCGCTACTCTCCGATGCCATGGATCACGGCCCTCCAGATCGCGTCCGCGGCGTCCGTCTTCGACCCCGTCTGCTCCGCGCTCCGACCCTCGCGGTCGAGGATGAGGATCGACGTCCTCCCCTCCTTGCGTTGTTGGTGAAACTGCTCGCGCCGGCTTTGCGACCCATCCCCTTCCCGTTGATTGGGCTGATTATTGCACTCCCGCGGGGCACCCTTCGCTTTCGTAGGCGCCGAATCACGTGGCTGGGTGGCCGATTCGCTGCCGTGTGCTGCACCTCCGTCGTCGGCGCATACCTGCCCTGGGTGCTAATGGTCGCCCTTGAGCCGTGGGCGCCTTGGTCGGTAACAACGTTTTTACTACCCGTCCCGCGTCGACGTGCTTTGGGCCGCTTTCATAGCGACCGAAGGGGCGCTCACCGCGTGGATTGCTTTCACGTTACAGACGTGGCCAAGCCGGGGACTTCCGGCCAAAAGGGCCGGGTCTGGGCGATCCTGGCCAAATCCCGTTTCGTGGGGAGCCCTCGGCAGGGTGGGAGGCATGCTCTTTCTTGCAGGCGTCGCCGGATGGGCCTGGCAGGTCCGGAGGCTGGAGGGAATCCCGTGGCCTGGTCCGGGATTAAGTTTCGTTTCATTGAGTGTATTCGAGATCGGAGTCGTTGCCCTCGTCGGGCTCGCCGGACTCATCGCAGAGGTTGTGCGAGGCCTGAGTTCCCGCAAGATCCCGTAGAACTTCCGCTTCGAAATGCTGCCTTGCGAGTGGTCGGACGTCGCACGTTGATGCGTTTGTGAAGTCGGTAACCCCTCCATGTGGCGGCATCCCAGCTGAGCTCGATTCGAGGGGAATTCTCGATGGCACGCCAAGCCTGCCTATGAGGTCTTCCGGGGGGTAGTGACCTTCTCTGCGGGGCCTCCGTGGTACGCGCCCCTCTAGAGCGGAGCGATGTGCCTGAATCCCCAGGTGCCATTGTGACAGGGGACTTCAGCGGCATGGCCGCGTGGAATCAGAAAGGGCGAGACTTCCTCTTTCCCCTCCTCACGGGGCTTGGGGTGGGGATCGCCTTCAGCGTCGAAGCCTTGGTTCTGCCTGTCCAAGCCATCCTGTTACCGTTGTTCACTCCGATCGTCGCCGTGCCAATCGCAACTCTGCGCGTTCGCGGGGGCCGCATCGCCTGGTTGGGCTCCCGATACGCGGCCGCGAGTTGTGCGGCCGCCTTTGCGACGTGGCTGTCGTTCGTTGTCCTACTCATCCTCCCGCCGGTCCTGACGCTAACCCTCCGCCTCCCCTTAAGGATCATTGACACGCCCGGAATCCTCGTCCTCGCGACTCTCGAAGGAGTCCTCGCTGCATGGTTCGCCACCCTTCTCCGGGGATGGGCCGAGCGGGAATCCCTCGGTGCCGCGCGGGGGTGGTCTCGCTGGGATCCGCGCTCGTGGGGCGTTGCCGCCAAGGCTGGAGGCATGCTCGCCCTCCTGGGAGTCTCAGGCTTGTCGTGGATCGCATTGCTATCTGGGCAGCTCTCGTGGCCTGGCCCCACGTACAGGGACCCCTACCTGAGCGGGATCGCGCTTGGTGTTCTGGCCCTCGTGGGTCTCGTTGTCTTCATCCTCGCGGGCTTCGTCGGAAAGTCGCAGGCCGAATCGGCGGCAATGCGAATCGAGTACCGGACGCCCTACGCGGCCGCGCCTCCGACAATGGTCGGTGTCCAGTCGCCTCCGAGCCCGCCGCAACCCCACCTTGGGCAGGGCGGGCTTCGTCGGCCACCGCCGCCCCCTCCCTGAAGATGTGATTCGCGGCAGAGCGCTCCGGCGGCGGAAATGAAGGGCGTTGGCGGCGGGGCCATCCTCCGCCGGGATAGAACGAGGGGTCTCCCGCGAGGGCTCGGATCGTGCCTGCTGCGCCTCAAGCGACCAAAATCCTCATCCGGATGGGCGGCAATTGCCGCAATGATGGCCATTACGACGATTACGATTCGAACGTCGACGAAGAAGCGCCTGTCCGACTACAAGTGGGGGGATCGGACGTACGATGAGGTCCTGTCGATGCTCATGGACCGCGTCCCACTCGAGGACATCAGCCGCGAACAGATCCGTGAGCACTACCGCAGACTCGAGGCGTTCAAGGGAGTCCCCAAGGAGGAGTTCAAGGCCAAGGTCCGGCGCACCTCGCGCGCATGAGGCCGTCGTCACGCCCGTTCGAGGTCTTCGTCGACCGGCGGGTTGAGAAGGACCTCCGCAGGGTGCCCGCCCACATACGGAGGAAGTTCCTGACCGCCCTCGACCTCCTCGCGGAGGATCCCGTTCGCGCAGGTCCGGCCTCGACGTGAGGAAGCTCGCAGGCTTGCCAGGAGAGACCTACCGTGTCCGGCTCGGGGAGTATCGACTCCTCTTCTCCCTCGAACAGGACCGCGGTCGTGTGCTCGTCACGAGCCTGAAGCCGAGAGAAGGCGTACGGTTGATTCTTGGAACCACTTCCGCGAATCTAACTCGTTCTCTTGCACCTCGCAGGAGGTGATGTATGTTCGAATCGCGGCCGTGGAGTGGGCGGGACGTCGCGGGAGCAGTGGCGGATGGGTTATGGGATCCGCGGCCCCGGGACGGTCGCCCTTGCCTCCCGCGGAGCCCCGGACCGCCAGCGATACACGAGATACCCGAGCGCCCCGAGCGCGGCGAACTCGAGCGCCTTCGACACGATGCCGACGGGCTCGTACGCCTCCGGCTCCGCGGCTCCCGGCGGAGGGACGACGCGCGTGACGAAGAACAGGACGACGAGACCGATCAGGACGAGGACGGAGATCACATAGACGAGCGGTTTCGCCCGGAACAGCCCGAACCCCAGGACGAGCTGGGCCGCCCCCGCGGCGACGAAGAACACGGCGAACCAGTGGATGGACAGGTGCTCGCTCACGACGTAGAAGTGGAGGACCCCGTCGGCGAGCATGAGCGTGGAAGCCCCGAACAGCGCGACGGCCTGCTTCGTGGCGGGTCGGTCCATGAGGAGCATCCGCGCACCGAACGCGGCGAGCACGACGCCGAGGACGGCCACCACCGTGGCAACGGTGTTGTGGGCGACCATGTGGGCCTCTTCCCCAGGATGGTCCTCCACGGGCTGGCCGAGGACGTGGGCGAAGTCCCAGGCTACCGCCCCGAGGGCGACGACGAGGCCGACGAGGACGAGCTCAAGCCCGAGGCGCTTCCGGAGCGTGGTCCCTGGCCCCCCTAACCCCGGGGTCGCACCCGCCAGCCATTACATATCTTTTTGCCAGATTTCGGAAAACCGAAGTCTTCCCGCAGGCCCCTCAGCTCGCCCGCCCGATGACGTCCTTCCCGACGAACTCCCGAAGCACCCTCGGCACCGTCACGGTCCCGTCCGCGTTCTGGCCGTTCTCGAGGATCGCGACGAGCGCCCGCGACGTCGCCACGGCGGTGCTGTTCAGCGTGTGCGCGAGCCGCTTCTCCCCGCCCGCCTTCCCCACGCGGATCCCGAGGCGGCGCGCCTGGAAGTCGACCGCGTTCGAGCACGACGCGACCTCGCGGTACGCGTTCTTGCGGGGGAACCATGCCTCCAGGTCGTGCCCCCCGTGGGATTCTCAATGACCGGCCGCCCCTCACCGGCGGCGGCCAGGGAACCACCTGCTGTACCGCGCGTGGTCCACGAGGTCGAGGCACACGATGTCACGATGAACGATGGTGTAGAAGGCGCGGTGGAAGAACGCAAGGTCCACGCAGTATAGGTTCCGGACGCCGTACCTCCGGAGGAAGTAGTCGGGGATCCGGGGAACGACTTCGCCCCACTGGCCATCGAGGCGGATTTGCGAGAGGGCGTGCTGAAAGCTTCCCCAAATCGCAGCGGCTTCCTTTCGCCCGCGCTTCGAGTCGTCCTCCAATCTGTGGTAGGCAGTCTCAACGTCGGGATGGACGAGGATGCGCGTGGGCCGGAACCCGGGCAAGTTCCCTCACAACCGCCGTCCCGTGGCGACTGCCCGTCGGAGGCTTTCGCTATCGGTGTGGGTCCATTGGACCCCCTTCGATCCCTCGATGGCTAGGCCGAGATCGAAGAAGAAGGCGAGCGCGCGATTCAGCCGCTGACGGGTCGTGGCGTGACCCGACGCCGCCAGGCGATCGAGTACCTGGTTCCGGCTCATGGGGATTCTGGAACTCTCAAGCACGCGGCGGACGCGGTCCACGGTGCTGAGCGCGATATCCGGGCCGGTCCTGACTCCTCGCCGCATCATGTGGGATGCACAGCTCTATCCAGTATAAAGAGGTTTCCTGGAGGTGACCCTTCGGCCTATGGGTCCCCGGCCCGTCCGATGACCTCCTTCCCGACGAACTCCCGAAGCACCTTCGGGACGGTCACGGTCCCGTCCGCGTTCTGGCCGTTCTCGAGGATCGCGACGAGCGCCCGCGAGCGCGCCGAACCTCGATGGAGGGCCCGCAGGTCACTTCTTCGGCTGCCCCGGGGCCGGGATCGCGCCGAGCTGGGTCAGGAGGCCGAGGTTGTCGGTGACCCCCCAGTGCTCCACGGCCTTGCCGCCGGAGAACCGCACGATGTCCATCACTTCGAACGAGATCCTCTTCCCGGTCGGGGGAATGCTCATGTAGCTCCCCTTGTGCGTGCCGGTGATCGTCCCCCGGGCCCAGACTCTGTCGCCCTGGGAAACCAGGTCGTTGACGGCGAGCCCCAGGTCGGGGAATCCGGTCCTCAGCGCGCCGATGAGTTGTTTCAACCCCTCGACGCCGGACTTGAACCCCGGCGGGGGCGGCTCGTGCTCCACGAAGTTTCGGTCCATGATTTCGTCCACAACGCCCAGCTTGCCCTTCGAGAACACCTCGTCGTACATGCGGCGCAACAACGACTCATTTGAGACTGCGGGCATACCACACTCCCCGGCGGGCGATGGCGAATTAGGCGATAAAGCTTCGCCCGGCTACTCACACCCGGCGATTCGACGCGACCGTGACCCTGGAGAGAGGGATGGCGGCCGCGCTCACTCCTTAACCAGCTCGACCGATCACGTCCTTCCCGACGAACTCCCGCAACACCTTCGGCACGGTCACGGTCCCGTCCGCGTTCTGGCCGTTCTCGAGGATCGCGACGAGCGCGCGGGACGTCGCCACGGCGGTGCTGTTCAGCGTATGCGCGAGCCGCTTCTCCCCGCCCGCCTTCCCCACGCGGATCCCGAGGCGGCGCGCCTGGTAGTCGACCGCGTTCGAGCACGACGCGACCTCGCGGTATGCGTTCTGGCGGGGGAACCACGCCTCCAGGTCGTACGTCTTCGCCATCACGCTCCCCGTGTCCGCGGAGCACAGCACGACGGTGCGGTGCGGGATCTCAAGCGCGCGGAACACCGCTTCCGCGTTCCCGAGCAGCTCCTCGTGGAACCGCCACGAGTCCTCCGGTCTCGAGAAGATCACCTGCTCGACCTTGTTGAACTGGTGCATGCGGAACAGGCCCTTCGTGTCGACGCCGTGCGCCCCGATCTCCTTGCGGAACTGCGTTGCGATCCCCGCGAACCGGAGCGGCAGCGTCGCCTCCTCGAGGATCTCGTCCTGGAACATCGACACGAGGGGGTGCTCGCTCGTCGCGATCAGGAACGCGTCCTCGCCCTCGATCTTGTACATCACGTCCTCGAAGTCCTTCAGGTCGACGACGCCCTGGTACGCGCTGCGGCGGAGGATGAACGGAGGGAACACGGGCGTGAAGCCGCGGGACACCAGGAGCTTCAGGGTGAACCACAGCAGCGCCTGGTCGAGGAGCACGAGGTCCCCGCGGAGGTACACGAACCCCGCGCCTGCGACCTTCGCCGCGCGTTCGAAGTCCCCGAGCGCGAGCGCCTCGACGAGTTCCCCGTGCGGCTTCAGCGGGAACTCCTGTACCTTCGGCTCCCCCCAACGCGACACCTCCGCGTTGTCCTGCGGCCCGCCGCCATCCGGGACGGATTCGTGGAGGAGGTTCGGGAGCCGCAGGAGCGCCTCGTCCGTTTTCGCGCGTAGATCGTCCACAAGGATCTCGAGTCCTTCGATCCGTTCCGGGAGCGCCGCGGCTTCCGCCCGGTGCGCGGTGGTGTCCTTCCCCGCCTTCACGAGGTTGCCGATCTCCTGGCTCACCGCGTTCCGACGGTGGCGAAGCGCCTGCAACTCCTGGAGATGTCGCCGCCAATCGCGGTCGAAGGCGATCGCGTCCTCGAGGAGCGCGACCTTCTCCGGGGCGCGGCGGCGGGCGAGGTTCGCCCGCACGGCGTCGGGGTTCTCCCGGATGAGGCGAATGTCGAGCATGGACTCCTGCGCATCCCGAGGAGCCTATCTATACCTTCCGCGGCCCAGGCCAGCGACATCGAGGAACTGGGTACGCGGGAAAAGTACATGTACGCCCCGCCGTCAATACAGGGATGTCACTCCCGGTGGGCATGGGCATGACGCACGTTCGGGTCTCCATCGCGAAGGGCCTCCGCGGGTCCTCGCGGCGCCTCTCACTCCTTGTCGACTCCGGCGCCATCTACTCGGTCCTCCCCCGCCCCACGCTCCTCTCCGTGGGCATCCGTCCCTTCCGGAAGGAAACCTTCCGCGTCGCGGACGGCCGGAGGATTGTGAGGGACGTCGGAATCGCGGTGTTCCGGTGCCACGGGACCGCCGCCGCCACACAGGTGATCTTCGGCGAGCGGGGCGACGCGTCCGTCCTCGGGGTCATGGCGCTCGAGGAGCTCGGCCTCGAACGGAACCCCCGCTCGGGGCGCGTTCGGAAGGCCGAGCTCTTGCTTCTCGGCGTTGGCACCGCCGCCGGCATCTAGGTCCGAGCGAAGGGCGACCCGTTCTGAGACGCAAATTCATGAACTCGTCGAGGATTCCGCGGGAGCGGTGCGCGGCGGTGGAGTCCCTCTTCCTGTCACGTGGGCCCAGGTGCACGCGTTTCGGTCGCAGCGGCACGACTTCTGGCATCGTGTATCCCGTCCCGCGCTGGCGACCGCGGCGGGCGACGCGTGTGGGGTGCAGGCCCAGGTGCTGTCCGCCGCAGGGTTGTCCCTTCGAGCCCGGGTGAAGGGATTGACCGCGGCGGCAGTGGACCGCGCGCTTCTGCGGGACCGCACGCTCGTGAAGGCGTGGCTCATGCGGGGCACGCTCCACCTCCTCCCCGCGGACGAGTTCCCCGCATACGTGGGCGCGCTGCGCCAGGCCGCGGACGCGCGCGCGTGGGAGCGCAAGCTCCCCGACCTCCTGCCCGGCTACCTGCGGCGCCGCGGGATGCGTCCGGGAGACGTCGCCCCGGTCGTCCGCGCCATCACCGAAGCGCTCGGGGACGACCCCCTCACGCGGACGGAGCTCGCAGATCGGGTGACGGACCGGGTCGGCGCACCGGCCCGCCCGTGGATCGAGCACTCCTGGGGCGGCATCGTCCGCCTCGCGAGCCTGCACGGCGCGATCTGCTTCGGACCGTCGCGCGGCCGGGAGATCACGTTCGTGCGCGCGGCGGCGTGGTTGCGGGACTTCCGGGAGATGGAGGGCGCCCCCGCGGAGGACGCGTTCGTCCGTCGGTACCTCCGAGCGTTTGGCCCTGCGACGCCGAGGGACATGGCGGTGTGGTCGGGCATCCCGGCCCGCGAGATCGAGAGGATGTGGACGGGATTGGGCGACGACCTGGCGGTGGTGTCCGTGGAGGGCGCTCCCGCGCATCTCCTCGCGGACGACGTGGAGGCTCTTCGGCGGGCCCCCTTGGCGGATTCCGTCGTCCGCCTCCTCCCGCACTTCGAGACGTACCTGCTCGGGCACCG
>Ga0209641_10000079_pt1 | contig 69228 bp, 70 predicted proteins | sample RifCSP16_1_FD_184022 | JGI IMG/M metagenome (GOLD analysis project Ga0209641, IMG submission 184022) | Soil microbial communities from Rifle, Colorado - Rifle CSP2_sed 16_1 (SPAdes) (version 2) | ecosystem: Environmental > Terrestrial > Deep subsurface > Rock core/Sediment | place: Rifle... | reverse complement strand
CATGCAGCTTGGAGAACTGGATCTTGAAGCGCTCGAGGTTCTGTTTGAACTGGTTCTCTACGACTCCCTTGAGCACAAAGCCGATAGCTCCTCCCACAACCGTGCTTGAGAAGCCAAGCAGGGCGAGTGTACGAGCTAGCTCTTCCCAAGTCATACCGAGATCCTCACGAAGGCAGAAAGGCGTGGCCTAACTATATGAGGATGCTGGTCAGCTTATCCCGGTCCTGAGGCTTCGAACGGATGCGGCGATTCTGGGCGGTTTCCAAGGACTTGTCAAGGTCCCGCGGAAGCCGCCATTGCGGGCCGATTCTCATTTGGCCTTGGGTCTATTCGGGTCGTCCTCCGGATTCACCCAGTTGATGACAAACGGTGCTTCTCCAAAGACCTCGATCACATTCCCGGCTTTGTGAAAGCCAAAGTGGCGCATCGTCGCCGGCACGATGGAGTGCGCGCCGGGCTTCAGCTCGACCAGCTTGGAGGCATCGTATTTGTCTCCGTGAGCCATCAGGAACGAGCCCTCCAGCACCGTAATGTGTTCCTCGCTCGGGTGCCAATGCGGTGGCACCGTGACCTCGCCTTTGGTACGGATGCGGATCACATACATGCCGCCCTTCTTGTCTGGGTTGCCAGAGACGACGGCCATCTCGGTGCCGGGTATGATCAACTTCCAGACCAGTTGCTCCGGCGCGACTATGACGTGCCTCGCCGGCGGATTCCTGGTGGTGGGCTTCGGCCCGTCCGAACACGTTGAAACCGGCATCAGCAGGAGGGCAAGAGCCACAACCGGAAACCTGACTCTCATGACCAGAGCCCTCCCTTCTGGCGGTGTCGCCGCTATTCTATCAGGCGTCTTATGTCACTTTCCTGGGTACAAATAACAGATGCGAACGCTTGATAAAATCGCTGCGTCTTCCTCGGATCGGTTGATGTGCGGTCGGAGGAGATGTTCAAGAAGCCTGCAACCCACCCGAGAACTGTAGCGCCTCTGTAAGTGAAATCGATTGTAACGGAGGAGCCGCCTTTATTATTGGCATGAAGAGTGAAGACCTCTCCCCATTCTTCACTCACCACTGTCGGGATGAAGCCAAGCGACAAGCCTGTGAGAATGGGGAGAGTTGCTGTACCATAAATGTGTCGATTCACCCGCGCAACTAAATCGGCATGTGGCAAGTCCTCAAGCTTTTCAACTCTACTAAACAACCCAGTACGTCGGAGGGCCTGGACGAGCCTATCTGAATACAATGGATTTTCGTCTTTCTCTACACCGATGGAGACATGAAAGCGAGTCTTGCTAACTCGAGCCAGTTCTGCATGTGAAGGCGAGCGAGGCAAAATCATGCTCGTACATCCGCCTATCAAACCAGCAGCCATAATAATAAGGAGAAGGGCAACTATTCCGCACAAGATGTAAATGTTTCGGCGCGTCATCATTGCCTCTAATGCACTGGCACCCAACTATTGAGGAGGCTGGTCGGCATATGCCTGAGACTTCGTACGGAATGCGGGGATTCTCGGCCGTTTCCGAGGCCTTGTCAAGGTCCCCGGAACCTGGACGTGACGCTGACTGCTGACTGAGGCGAGCTTACGTGAAGTAGGTGCGGGAGGTGAGGTCGGGGTAGAGCTTGGCGACCCACTCGCCGTAGCCGTTGAAGATCTGGGTGGGGCGGACCTCGTTGGTGTCGATCAGTCGCTCGGTCGCCTGGGACCAGCGCGGGTGGGGAAAGGTGGGGTTCACGTTCGCCCAAAAGCCGTACTCACTGGGGCCCACGGTCTCCCAAAAGGTCTTCGGCCGTTCTTTGACGAACTCGATGGCGACGATGGACTTGATGCTCTTAAAGCCATACTTCCACGGCGTGATCAGGCGGAGGGGCGCGCCGTGCTGCTTGGGCAGGGGCTTGCCGTACACGCCGGTCACCAGGATCGCCAGTTCGTTCGTCGCCTCGTCCAACGTGAGCGCTTCAACGTAGGGCCACGGGTGCCAGAACTGCAGTTGCCCGAACGCCACCGTTCGGTCGAGAAATGTGGTCATCTTGACGAACCGGGCCTCGCTGGTAGGCTCGACGGCCTTGATCAGCGCGGACAGGGAAAAGCCGGTCCAGGGCACCGCCATCGCCCACGCCTCGACGCAGCGGAAGCGGTAGAGACGCTCTTCAAGGGGCATAGCACGGATCAGGTCGTCGATGTCGTATACCTTAGGCTTGCGGACGAGACCCCCCACCCGCACCTGCCAGGGTCGCGTCTTGAGCCGCTGGGCGAGGAAGTGGATCGTCTTCGTCCCGCCAAACTCGTAGAAATTGTTGAAGGTGGCGGCCACCGACTCCTGCGTCAGCGGCCGGTCAAGGGTAAACTTCGGATTCCGTTTGGCGGGGTAGAGATTCAGGGTCCTATCCGCTGGCTCCTCGGCCGTCTTCTCGGCGGCGCCAGCCAGGGGGATGCCCCCGGCAATGCCCCCGGCGAGCACCCCTAGAGCACCCTTTAGGAACCGGCGGCGGTCCATGAACACCGCCTCGGGCGTCGCTTCGTGCTCCGGAATCGCCCAACCGGGCCTACGCAGGTAGTGCATGGCTTACTCCTCGCGAACGGAGGCGGTCAGCCTCCGGCAGTCAGCTCTTGGCCTGCACTCCTTAGACGCACGTGGCAGCTAGTTGGATACCTCTGGTCCCTCCACCCCAACACAGGTCAACCACTGGGGCGCCGGTAGAAGGGGAGGGGGGTCACCCGGGCCGGAACTGACCCGTCCTGGCTGTTAATCTGAAGAACCGTTCCAGGCGCCTGCCATTCACGCCGGAGCATCCCCAGGGCAATGATCTTTCCCAGAGTGGGGGACGAGGCGGCGCTCGTGATGCGCCCGACCTCTTTGTCGTCATGCAGGATCCGGTCCCGCGGGCGGGGAATCGGTTCGCGCTCTACGGCGAGACCAGAGATGCGCCGGTTGACGTGCCCCCGATGGGCGATCCGGATGACAAACTCCTGCCCGATGTAACACCCCTTGGTGAAGCTGACCGCTTTATCCTCGATCCCCGCCTCTTGCGGGAAGTTTCCCTCGTCAAAGTCCACGCCGAACCAGGGGATCCCGGCCTCCAGGCGCAGGGTATTCAAGGCGGCCATGCCGACCGGGGTCGCACCCGCCGCGTGAAGGGCCTGCCACAGGGAGCCGGCCCCCTTCACGGAGGTGGCGAGCGTGTATCCCTCCTCGCCTGTCATCGAAGCCCGGGTGAGCCGACACGTGTGGCCGTTGATGGTGACTTGGGTTGACTGGTGCTCCGCTGCCGGCGGGATGATGCCGGGTGCGAGGCGCTCCAGAAGAATCGGTGAGCCGGGTCCCTGCAGGGCCAGCAGGACGTCGTCCGTCAGTTCCTGGAAGGCGACGTCATCCGCGATGACATATTTATTCAGGTGGTCCAGGGCCCCCTCTTTCCAACGAGCGTCAATCTCGAGAAGGTGGCAGTCGGACAGGGCGATGACATTCACGTCGGCCAGAATCTTTCCCTGCGGATTGAGGAGACACGCGTAGCACCCTTTCCCCTCCTCGAGCTGAGCGATGTCGTTGCTGAGCATGCCGTTCAGGAACCGGATCCGCTCCGTGCCGGTCACGCGTATCAAGGTCCGGAAGGCAAGGTCGATGAGGCCGACCCTTTCCCGGACGGCCCGATGTTCTTCGATCGGGTCCCGGTATCGCACCGGCAGCTCCCATCCTCCCTCCTCCTGGAGGATTGCTCCGAGAGAGCGGTGGAGATTATCGAGGGGACTTCGGTGTGCCATGGTGTGCCGTCCCCGATTCCTTTGTCTCTCCGCCCAGGTGTTTCCCCAGGAGGGCGGCAAGGTCGCGGGCGAGGGCCTCTTTGGTCACGACCTGATCGCAGAGGCGATGGAGCGGTGCCGTCTGCTTCCAGGCGGCATGGGTGGTAAAGGCCAGGAGTGGGATGGGGGAAGCCGGGATCTCCCGCCGAAGCTGCATCAGGAGCTCTTCGAGGCTCGTGCCCTCTGCGGTCAGGTCCACGATCAGCAGGGCCGGGGAGAGCTCCTGGGCCTTTCGGACGAAATCATCGGGTGTGCGAGAGATCGTTGCGGTATGGCCCAGATGTTTCGCCGTATCCTGGATCTTGGTGGAAAAGAAGAGATCCGGAACAAAGGCGAGGATCGTCTTGCCGTCCTGTCCCATGGGGGGCTCCCACCCTATTCCTTAACCCAGTACCGCTGATACTCCGCCAGATAGGTCAGCGTGTCGAGTCTCGGCATGCGGTCCAAAAAGAGGATGCCCTGCAGGTGATCGGATTCATGCTGGATCACGCGGGCGAAGAAGTCCTTGGCGGAAAAATCAAGCGGTTTCCCCTCCCGGTCGTAGGCCCGCACCCGCACCTCGCGATGCCGGGGGACCTTTCCGCGGATGTCGGGGATGCTGAGACACCCCTCCCAGTCCTGTTCCATGTCCTGGCTCACCAGCTCTACCGTGGGATTGATGAGGACGGTGAGGGGGATATTGGGAACCTGAGGATAGCGAGGGTTTTCCTGAGCCTCGATGACCAGGACCTGGAGGGATTCATGGACCTGCGGCGCGGCCAGCCCAACCCCGTGGTACTCTCGCATGGTCTCGACCAGGTCGTCGATGAATCTCTGCACCATCGGCGACTTGATCGATTTGACCGGCACGGGGTCGGCCTTGCGGCGGAGCACCGGATTCCCCATCTGGGCGATCTTCAGGATGGCCATCATCTCTCCCCGTCGGTTCTTGAAGCTCGGTCCGTGCCAACTCTGCGTGCCCACCTTTGCGCCGCACACGCCGACACCCGTTGCAGTAAGGCAGGCGCGTCCAATTCGGCTCAGCGAGTTGGAACGGCACTAGCGTAACAAATTGGGGCAGGCCCCGCAACCTTCTACTCATTTTTGGTTGACATCGCAGAGCCTCGTGGAGACAATTGGACGGATTTTTCGGAGGGTGCATGCCCCAGGTGGCCGCGGATATCCAGCGCCTGAAAAAGATTGCCCAAGAGCTCCGAGTGGATGTGATCCGGATACTCACCGAGGCCGGATCGGGCCATCCCGGCGGCTCCCTCTCTGCCGTCGAGATCATTACCGCGCTGTTTTTCCACAAGATGCGCCACCGCCCCGATGACCCCTTCTGGTCTGACCGGGACCGTTTTATCCTTTCCAAGGGGCATTGCACTGCTATCTACTATGCCACTTTGGCCAAGGCCGGCTATATCCCACAGGAGGAGCTTTTCACCTTCAGAAAGCTGGGGAGCCGCCTCCAAGGCCACCCGTATCCTGGCCCACCGGATCGGCGGGTGCCCGGCATCGAGGCAGCCACCGGCTCTCTTGGGCAGGGCCTTTCTATCGCCATCGGCATGGCGCTGGCGGGACGGTTGGCCAGGAAGGCGCACCGGGTCTACCCGTTGCTTGGGGATGGAGAGTGTCAGGCGGGCCAGGTCTGGGAGGCGGCGATGCTCGCCCCGAAATACAGGCTGGACAACCTCTGCGCGATCGTCGATCAAAACAGGATCCAGAACGACGACTTTGTGGAGCGGACCCTGAGCCTTGAACCTTTCCGCGCCAAGTGGGAGGCGTTTGGCTGGCACGTGATCCAGGTGAATGGGCACGAGATCTCAGAGGTGGTGCAGGCGCTGGAGGATGTCGAGGGGGTCAAGGGAAAGCCGTCTGTCATCATCGCTGGGACCGTGAAGGGGAAGGGCGTCTCCTTTATGGAGAACAATCCCGAGTGGCATGGCAAGGCGCCCACTCGGGAAGAGGCTGAGCGCGCCGTCCAGGAAATCCTGGCCGCGCCGCTATAGCGGCGCCGACCGTTCACCGATGACCGTTAACCGACCACCAGGGAGTCGTGAGTGGTGACTGGACACGCATGACCTCGTCGTCGGTCATCGGACATCGGTTATCGAATCTTAGAGGAGTGAACCATGGGTGGGAAGGCAACCCGCGTAGCCTTCGGCGAGGCCCTGCTCAAGGTCGCCGCCAAGAACGATCGGGTCGTCGTCATCAATGCCGACCTGGGCAAGTCCACCAACACGGTGAAGTTCGTCGAGAAGTACCCTGACCGATCATTCAACGTGGGGGTCGCCGAGGCCAATATGATCGGGATCGGGGCCGGCCTGGCGCTCGAGGGCTGGATCCCGTTTATCTGCACCTTCGCGATCTTTGTGGCGGGGCGTTTCGAGACGATTCGCGTTTCGGTGGCATACAACCACGCCAACGTGAAGATCGTGGGGACCCATGCCGGGATAGGCATCGGCGAGGACGGGTACAGCCAGATGGGCCTCGAGGACATCGCCCTCATGCGGTCACTTCCCAATATGAGCGTGATCCAGCCCGGTGATGCGATCGAGACCGAAAGGGCCGTGGAATACATCGTGGAGCACGAGGGCCCGGTGTTCCTGCGCTTGACCCGCCAGAAGGTGGAGGACGTCAATCCACCTGACTACCGCTTTGAGTTCGGAAAAGGGGTGATCGTAGATGCCGCTCGGGGCGAGGGGCGGGACCTGACGATCATGGCCACCGGCGGCACCGTTCATAACGCGCGAGAGGCCGCGCGCGAGTTGAGAAGCCAGGGTCTCGATGTGCGGGCGGTCAACATCCACACCCTCAAACCCATCGACGAAGACCTGGTTCTCGACAGCGTCCAGCGCTCGGGACGGATCCTGACGGTCGAGGATCACGGCCTTCACGGTGGGCTCGGAGGCGCCGTCTGCGAGGTGGTGGCCGAACGGGGCGAGGGAGTGGTCCGGCGGATCGCGGTGCGCGATTTCGGGGAATCGGGAGACCCGGTGGCTCTGTACAAGAAGTTCGGCCTGTCAATCGACAATATCGTCGCCGAGGCCAAAAAGCTGCTGAAGACGAAGTAAGGTCCGCATTGAGGGCACGCGCTCAGCCGGATGGTCACATCGTCATATCAGGGGTGCCCGCAGTTGCCCAATCCGAATTCTTGAGCCTGCTGGAAAAGGCATCACTGAAGGTCGTGTCATCGGTGACACTCGATCAATGGGCGGGTTTTTTGCTCATGCCGAGAGACAGAGTGGCGAGGGCCTGAAGGTTACGCAGTGCGCCCTACTTCTAACTGGTCGAGGTAGCCCGTATATTGACCGAGGCCACCATCGTCTTTGAAGCCCAAAAGTCGAACCCCGTGGTGAAATCTCCCCTCGCCGATTGGTTTCGGATCCCGCCACATCACTCTGCCTCGGGCGGTGATTGGGCCGTCGGGGAGTCCCAGCCCGAGCTGAAGGGGGGTCCCAGGCGCCAGCGTTTCTGGTAACAAGACCAGGAGTCCGCCAAGGCTGACGTTGCCCGTTTTCCCCTTGAGTTCCGAGGCCTTGCTTAGATGCCCGCTGATAAAGCAGGACACGGGGACCTCTGCCAGGTGACGGGGGTGGCGGCGACGACGGTGCATCGGGGTATCGCGTAGAGCCAAGTCTTCTGCCAGCTCCACCACACGGAGCAGGCTTGCCGCACGAAAAGGCTTTGGCAAGAAGAACTGGGCGCCAGCGCGAAAGGCCTTCTCGGTATACGTGAGGTCCGTTGAGGCTGTGATGCCGACCACAGGGATACCCTTAAGAACGGGGTCCCGTCTCAGGCGCTGCAATGTGCTGATACCGTCCATACCGGGCATCATCATATCCAAGATGATTGCGATGGGTTGGGCCGTGCGCGCCAGTTCGATTCCTGAGAGGCCATCGGGAGCCGAGAGGACCTCGAAATCGGCGATGCTGAGAATAGCGGTGACCAGTTCGCATGACTGAGGATCGTCGTCAATCAGCAAGATTGGCCGGTTCCGCATAGAGTCCCCCTGGCTCGCTGTGGGGGTTTGCAAATGGTATGCCAGGAGGTGAGGAGCTAATTGACAAAGCGGAGGTAGGCGGAGACGGCATCATCACTTGTCCTGAGTTCATCGTGGGTCAGCCCCGGCATCTTCACGTTCTGTGCCCCTTTGAGTGCCGGACTGTCCTGGTCCCGCACCGGCCACCCCAACAGCCAGGGGAGGTAGAGGATGTCGGCCCCTGTCCCATCATAAATGGTCAGAACCCGCGTCGGGCCGGGCGCCTCTTTCTCAGCGTTCGGACCATTCAGGCTGTGTAACCAGGCCGACCCCGGTACCAACTCGTCGCATCCCATATGGTCCCTCCACCCGATGATCCAGACCAACCACAGCCGCCGGCAGACCGTCGTCCCGTGGTTCGGGCCGGCGATGGCCACAAAATGCTCGACAATCTGGGCCAGCTCCGGGTGCTGTGCCAGCATGCCCCGGGCAATCGTCACCCCCAGGGAATGGGCGATGAGGTCCACCTTTGCGGCCCCCGTATAGGCCAGAACCCCCTTCACGAACGCGGCCAGGTCCGGAATGTTGGTCCGGTTGTCAGTCACACACTGTGAGCCCGGCGGGCGGTCCTTGGTGCTCTTCCCGCTGTACGAGATGGCCCAGAGCTCTTGCGGGGAATAGCCGGCATCCAGGAAGCGTTTCTTCACACTGCGCCCCGGTTCATCCCAGTCAGTGGCATCACGGGTATTGCCGTGGATGAAGATGACAGGACGCCGGCGCACCGGGCGCCCCTTGGGAAGGCCGCCCCATCCGCCGAGACGGTAGCCCCATTCCTGATCCTGCAGGGCCGGAAAATCTGAGGGGAAGGCCGCATCCGCGGGGAGGGGCCGGCAGTGGGCAACCTTGTGGGCGGCCTCCGCCTCTCCATACAGCAGGAGGAGAATGAGCAAAAACATCCCGTGGAGGTTGCTCAGTCGGGGAGACTCGCAGCTCTTGGGGACGTGCGGTTCCGCCATTCGGCTCACGACATATGCGGCGCATTCGTATGCCGGCCGTTCACGGTCCTACCCGGGGGCCGTCCGCAGCAAGAATTGCAAGGCGGATTTTAGGATTTTCCTCGTTACAGCGAGATCTTGCCGTACGCCACGAGAATTCGAGCGGTGTCCATGCCGTCCACGAGGCAGATCCGGCACTGCTTCCCTTCGCCATTCAGCGATTGGATCTTGGTTTTCAATTCCCGGATAACTGGGGTCTCAATCTGATCGAGGTGCTGGAGCATGTAAAGTTCTGCGGGAACGGCAACGAGCCGTGCGATCTGCTCGCCGCGCTTCCCGCATTTCTTGAGCGTCAGCTTCCCCCTCGTGGTGGCCCCTTTGAGTAGGAGGGCGGTTCGTGCGCGATCGCCGCCGGTTCTTACCGTGGACGTAAAGATGTCGGTTGCGGCGTCCCCATCGTCGGACCTCCGCAGGGGTTCCCCGAGAATTTCCCCCAAGAAGGTCCGGACTTGATCTGCTGACAGGTTCAGTGGCAAAAGCCGCTTTACCTGTCGCGGGTTGATGTCCCGGGCCTTGGCGAAGGAATCAATGTCCTCGATGAACAGTTCATCCGTCATCTCTATCGAGTAGTCATCGACCGATTTGATGGTGCTTTCCAAGGTCGACAGCTTTGCTTTGATGTCTGCCGTCAAACTGGCCCATTTGACATGCATCTTTAGAGATCCCGACCCCTGTGCGTTCTGCAGTGTTATCGCTTGCTGGGGGGTCGGGAATATGTCCTGCAGAGAGCCGAGACACTTGTGGAGCCAATCAACATACTGCTCCTTCCATTGCGGTATGTGGTGCTCTTCAGAAAAAGCCTCGGCGGTCTTTGCGGCATAATACTCACCGGTGACCTTGTCGAGGAGGGTGTTCCCCGAGACGATCATTTCATTCAGTCTTTCTCTCGCAGCGTTGTGGCTCGTCTTGAGTTTCATGACAGCCCCGTTTGCCCAGGGAGCATTTCGCACCTTAGCACTGGCCCCGGCTGAACGCCAGGTTCAGGGGCGACGCGGGAGAGCGGTCTCCTGCAGCAAATGGGCAGGGCCCTTGATCCTCGCCTGTTCACTGGTTATCTTGTCCAGCATGAAGGGAGTATACAGAGCGCCGGACAGACCGAGGGCAATGAGAAGCAGCGAGACACCGACCAGCACTCGACCTCGCAGTCTCGCCTTTTGACCCACGACCGGCCTGGTGTCGATGATGACCTTTGCGCCTGGCAGCGGAATCCGTTCGTGTTTGATCACCTTCCGCCCGAGCAACAGCATATAGAGGGCGATTGGAATCATACTGAGAAAGGCAAAAATGAACCACCCCTTGAGAATCCCCGCTGCGACCTTTGGATTTGCGTGCCTGAGGTACTCCTCGAACCACGGGAGACCCCATACGATGACCGCGGCACCGAGCGCGATAAAGATAGCGTGCCAAGTGAAAAACTGCCTGCGATACGATCTGTCTGCCCGAACTATCTCTTCACTCATCGTGATGACTTCCGTCTGCTCCGAGGACCGGCATTGTACGCCTGACGGTCCAACGGGACCTGGGCACCTCCCCACGGATCAGGGGCAGTGCAATTCCCGGGCCTAAATGGGGTGGCTCGTCATCGCGGACACCCGAATCCCCCTCTCTTCATTTCATCTCTCCGGGCTCGTATCCCTCTTTCCATACTGCCAGGGGAACGATTTCGGGCGGGTGTCCGTTGTCGAAGAACCAGGAATCAACGGCGAAGGCGCTCTCCGTGGCACTTTCTGCCAAGACTGCCGTGTTGTGAGGCCACAGGAGGTCGGCGAATCCCCGATGCTCCGGAAAGCGGACCCGGTGCCAGGTGATGAGACCGGCCTCTTGCATCATGAGGAGGAAGGTGGTGGTGTTAACCGTTTCGTCGATGCAGTCGAGCTGAGGCGATTCGTCTGGTGGGATGGTGTTGCGGCCCCGATCGCCGGACGTATTCGCCTGAGGGCCGACGATGCTCTCTAGCAACGCAACCGCCTTGGCCACCTGGGCACGCTCGCTTTCGGCATCGGTCGGGCGCGGGTTGAAAAACGCCCCTACGTCCCCCCATTGCTGATCGGTAAGGCGAACGGTCTTTGATTGTTGGCATCCGAAACCATAGCAGACGGGGAATTGGGCCGGCTGCGGGTTCGTCACATCGTACTGAGAGAGATAGGCCTCTGGAGGCTTATGGGCAGTCGCGCAGGCAGCCAGGACCGCGCTCACACCGGTGACGAGGACAATTCCCCATCTTCGTCCCATAGCCCGGGTCCTCTGCCACTGCGATTCCAACACCTCCGTGTGCCGGCTCATCGATGCGGCGCGTTCGATCACGTGGCGGACCTCCTCCTATGTCCGCTCACCGCATCGAGAACGTCGACGCACAATTCCGTCAACACGGGTAGCTGGGGACCGAGGTAAAGCAACCTGAGGACTCTGTCACGCGGTAGCAGGAGTCCCATGATGGCAACCCAAATCAGGCCGCCGATGAGTCCTCCGACAGGGAAGCTAGTCACTACCATCATAAGGAATAATGAGATCTCGATGCCATGGGAAACCGGCCGGCCAGGTGCACCGAGCAGCAGTGGCGCGATCGTGAAGCCGAAGAGCAACATAACGGTCATCCCAAAAACGAACACGAAGGCGAGCAACAACACGAGGGCGGCTAAGTCTCGGAAACCCACACGCCTTTCTCTAGGCATCGCCAGCAAGGTATCTCCGGCGTACGCGCCCCTCTCCGCGGATCCAGGTCCCTTCCGACTGACGATAGCATAATGCACCCGCAGACATTCCGCAATCTCTCGTGGCGATACCTTGACGCGTTTCGGAAAGCTATGCATAATGCCCATTGACGTCTCCTTGTTCTCGCCCAGGACCATCCCGGTTGGCATCCTGGTCTTCTCGCTGGGGATCGCGGAATCGTATGTTTGACCGTCCGTATGATCCAATGTTCCTCCGTGGAATCTTTGAGCGGACGCGAGTCTTGCGGAGGCCCATCACCGGCATCGTGGTCGGGTACCACGTGCTGCCCTACATCCTGGTGGGGCCAGACGTAGAGATGGAACGGGGCGCCGTCGAGGTGCGGGGCACGATCCGCGTCTCGCCGCGTCTGGTGGTCCGGCCGGGAGGCGAGGGGCAGACCTACGGGGAGGTGTTCGGGGACTCCGAGCTGATGGACCGGACGCTGGTGGGGCGGGTGTTTGCCTTCCGCTACCCCGCTCGCCGGCACGCGGTCATCGAGAGCGAGGAACTCACCATCCGTCCCGCCGAGGGGGACCCGGAAGCGCGCATCGAGCGGATCCTCGACGAACTGGCGCGGCGCGAGATCTGGGACACCGGCCTGATCCTCTCACCAGACGTCAAGTTCTATCCCGTCTCGATCGATCGCTTCCTGCACGAGATCCTCGATCGCGAACTCTCCGACTAACGCCCGATGAGAGGGACGCTGAGGCAAACCTCAAGAGAGAGTGCCCAGCTATACGCGGGGACGGCGGGGTGGGGCTACGGCTGGCGGGACAAAGCAAGAATTGCTAGACAGACTGGACGAAGGCGGCTACCATAACACCTTGGTCGGGGTCGACACAGGCCCCCTCGCGTCCTCGCCTGTAATGGGGCAGGCCAAGGGCGGACCAGGTTCGGGGTCGATTTCGGCGGTCGGCTTCGGGCTGGCGGGTACTGGGCCCGTGATGGTGGATGCGCCGAGAGAGGAGGTGGTCCAGTCGTGGAGATAATGATGGTGATCTGTGAGGTGGTGGCCTCCTAGGCCAGCGCACCCGTAAGACTAGGTTGGCTGCCTGGAAGGCCCAGGCACCACCGGCTCCGATGGTCCCGCTTTCACCGGCGGGGCGGCCCGGCTGCTTTTGAACCGACCGCAGGCTCCATCGGGGCTTTTTCTTTTCGGTGAGACGCGAACCGGTTCTTGGAGGAGCTCAGTGCAAACTAAAGTGGTGAGTTCAGGCGGAAAGGAGGGCAGGATCAGGTGGAGAACAGATCATAGAGATGATTGAAATAAATAATGAGGGCTCCCTTATGGGTCAAAGGCCCGCCCCCGAGGCCCTAGCAGAAGGAGAGAGGCTTTGGTTTCCCCTTCTTGACACTGTTAGACTAGCAAGCTTTGTGCCAAATCTCTGCCAAGCTTAAAGTCCTGATTTTCAATTGATCCTTCTCGATCCGTAACCTAACTATGGCGTTTGGGGTATCGAAAAATGCCCGTCAAGTGTCCGGCAATCGTGCGCCTTCCACACCCCCCTCAGGGCTCCAGAGGCCAGCCGAGTATCTGGATTGACAAGCAAATTTGTATACCGTATACAGTGTACAACCGTCTCTATGAAAGGCCCTCCATGAAGATCCGGGTTCACCGACCGCTCCGCGAAGAGGTCTACGACGCCGTCCGTCGGGCTATCGTCCAGGGAGAGCTTTCGCCCGGGAATCGGGTTGTGGAGACCGAGTTGGCGGGCCGGCTGGGAATCAGCCGGACGCCGGTCCGGGAGGCACTTAGAAAGCTCGAGGCCGAGGGGTTTCTCTCCAAAGGCCCCGGGAGCAGCCTGCTCGTGAGCGCGATGTCGCCCGAGGAGGTGGAAGAGACCTTTCGGATCCGGGCGGTGCTGGAGGGCTTGGCGGCGCGCCTGGCGGCCGAGCGGGCAGCGCCTGAGGGGATCGCACTGCTCGAAGGGATCTTGAACCGGTCGGAAACTACGTTGGACGGGGAGGCGCCCGAGCGACTCCTGGAGTGGAACACGCGGTTTCACGACGGGCTCAACGTCTTGAGCGGAAGCGCGCAGCTCCAGCAGCTCCTCCAGGCGATTCACGACAAGATCCTGCGCTACCGCCGGATCACGCTTGAGGTGGGCCGGGCCCGAAAGGCCTGGTTACAGGAGCATCGGGCGATTCTCCAGGCGATCAAGGACCGGGATCCGGCGCGGGCCGAACGGCTGATCGTCGAGCACGTCCTCCGGAAGAAGGAGACCGTGCTCGCGCATCTCAAGAGTCGAGGGGAGACGAGGAGGAACGAGACGCCATGAGCCGCACAGAGCTCCTCACCGGCAACGAGGCGGCGGCCCGGGCGGTCCGCGTGTCGAAGCCTCAGGTGATTCCCACCTATCCCATTACCCCCCAGTCTCCCATGCTCGAGATTATCGCCCGGGATGTCGAGAAGGGCCTGCTGAGGGCCGAATTTCTCAACATGGAGTCGGACTACGCCGCCATGGCCGCGGCCGTGGGGGCCTCCCTCGGCGGGGCGCGGGTCTTCACGGCGACCAATTCCCAGGGGCTCCTCTTCATGGCCGAGCACCTCTACACCGCCTCGGGCAGCCGCTGCCCTATCGTGATGGCGGTGGTCAATCGCGCCATTTCGGTCCCCCATAGCCGGTACGCGGACCACAATGATGCCCTGGCCGTGAACCGCGCCGGCTGGCTCCAGCTCTTCTGCGAGGACGCGCAGGAGATTCTCGAGACGACCATCCAGCTCTTCAGGATCTGCGCGGACCCGCGGGTCCGCCTGCCCGGGATGCTCTGCTACGAGTCCTTCATCCACTCGAACACCGCCGAGGGGGTTGTGGTTCCGGAGGCCAAGGCGGTGGACCGATTTCTCAGCGGAGTCCACGTTGAGGCATTGCTCGATCCGGCAGTGCCGCGCTCGCTGAACCCACCTACGCCCCCCGAGTGGTATACGGAGTTTAAATTCGTCGAGCATCAGGCAATGGAAGCGGCACTTGCCGTCATCCCCGAAGTGGGTAGGGCGTACGCCGAGGCGTTCGGAGGCCGCCCCCGGGGACTGATCGAGACGACGGAACCCGTGGGCCGCTCTGTGATCGTGTCCATGGGCTCGATCGCCAAGACGGCGCGCCGGGCGGTGCGCGAGCTCAAGGCCGAGGGGCTCTCCGTCGGCCTCCTCAGGGTCCGCGCCTACCGGCCTTTTCCGGCCGAGGCCATTCGGAAGGCGCTCGGAGAAGCCGAGCTGGTCATCGCCATCGACCGAAACTGCGCCGCCGGGAGTCACGGGGTCCTGTACGACGAGGTTCGGTCGGCGCTCTACGGCACTGCCGGCCCGCCCCGAGTCGTGGGCGTTATCGCCGGCCTCGGCGGCCGCGACGTGACCGTCCGACAGATCAAGGAGGTCGCGCGGAGGGCACTCAAGGGGGAGCCGCCGTTTGATAAGAGGGACGACGCCATCGAGTGGCTCGGCCTCGACCGGGCGCGCGTGCGCGACGAGTCACCGCAAGCCCGCCCCCTGGCGCGGGCCGGCTAGGGAGAAACCGCCATGGGCCGACCCGCACCACTGCCGACGATCCCCCGCTCGCGGCGCTTCAGCCTGCCGCCGGTGATGAAGGGGACCGCGTGCGAGGGCTGCGGAGCCCTCCCCGCGGCCGATCTGTTGGCCGAGCTGCTCGGGCCGAAGATGGCCGTGATATGCCCGGCGAGTTGCGCGGCCACCTTCAGCCTCTCCTATACCAACGCCTCGTGGGCAGTCCCCTTCGTCCACTGGATTTTCGAAAGCGCGCCGGCCGCGGCGACCGGGCTGCGGCATGCCTATGATGCGCGCGGCATGCGGGACGTGCAGGTCGTCTGCTTTGCCGGGGACTCCGGGACGCTCGACATCGGCTTCCAGGCCCTGTCGGGGGCCGCGAGTCGCAACGAAAACATCCTCTACATCTGCTACGACAACGAAGTCGCGATGAACACGCAGGGGCAGGCCACCTCCAGCTCGCCGGTCAGGGCCCGCACGCCGACCACGCCGGGAGGCGTCCCCACACTGAAGAAGGATGCACCCCGCATCATGGCCGCGCACGGCGTCCCCTACGTCGCGACGGCCGCGGTCTCGCACCTTGCGGACTACCGGGCGAAGCTCAAGCGCGCCGCCCGCGTCCGGGGGTTTCGGTATCTGCACGTGCTCAGCCCGTGTCCCATCGCTTGGGGCTATCCCCACGACCAGACCATCGAGGTCACACGGGCGGCCGTCGAGACAGGGATGTGGATGCTCTACGAGATCACGGACGGGCGGATGAAGATCAGCTACCGCCCGAAACGGCGTCGGCCGGTGCGCGAATATCTCGCGCTCCAGCGGCGGTTCGCGCATCTCGGCCGTCGCGAGGCGCAACGTCTCCAGAAGCGTGTCGACGAAAGCTGGAGGGCCACCCCGTGAAGGAGCTCCGCTTCCACGGCCGCCGCCTTCCCCGTTACGATCACACGGCCCCCTTCGTCGGCGCCGCACGCCTGCTGGCGACGGCGGCGCTCCATGAGGGGAAGCAGGTCCAGTTCCGGCCGCCCTGGCTCTTCCTCCGGGGCTACGTGCCCGAGGCGGCGCACCTGCGGGTGGCCACCGAGCCGATCGAAAGCTACTCCCAGGAGTACGTCCTGGATCTGGTAGCGGTGACGGATGCGAGCATCCTGACGGCGGTCGATGTCACCGCCGGGCTCAAAGAGACCGGAGTCGTGCTGGTCAACGGCAGGTCGCCGGTCTCCCTGAAAGGCCGGGCCCGGACCGCGGTCGCCGATCTCGACGCGATCGCCCGGCGATTCGCCACGGACCTGGCGCTACCGATGGCCGCTGCGACGGCGGCTCTCTTAGGCGTCGTGAGCCAGCAGGCACTCGCGGCGGTGGTCCGGGTAGAGACGTCGGGTCGCGCACGACAGCAGGCCCTCCGGGCTCTCGAGGCGGCCGCCCAGGCGGTCGCGGAATCCAGACGGTGAGGTCATGAGCGACGCCTTTGCCGCGAAACTCCAGGCCGTGGCCGCCGATCTGCAATCCCTCATCCGGGGAGACGTGCGCTTCGATGAGGTGACGCGGGTGCTCTACAGCACCGGGGCCTGCATGTATCGGATCACGCCGCTCGGCGTCGTCTTCCCGAAGAGCCGCGAGGATGTGATCGCGACCGTGCGCTACGCCGCCGACCGCGGCATCCCTGTGATTCCCCGCGGAGGCGGATCCAGCCGGTGCGGGCAGGAGCTCGGCGCCGGGATCGTCCTGGATTTCACGCGGTACATGCACCGGATTTCGGCGCTCGAGCCGGCCGACGGTCGGGTGCGGGTCGAGCCCGGCTGCACGCTCACGGCGCTTACGACGGCGCTCAAGGCGCACAACAAGTATTTCCCTCCCGACCCGTCAAGCGGCGACGTCTGCGCCCTGGGCGGGATGCTGGCCACCAACAGCAAAGGAGCTCACTCGGTCAAGTACGGCACGACGCGTGATTACCTGGAGTCCCTCGACGTCGTCCTGGCGAGCGGGGAGGTGATCCGGACCGAGCCCGTGGACCGGAACGGCCCCCGCCTCGCGGCGCTGCTCACGGACCCGGTTCAGGGCCCGATCTACAGAGGCCTCCTCGACATCCTGAACCGCTACGGCGATCAATTGAAAGCGAAGGCCCCGGAGGTGACCAACAACAACTGCGGGTACAACCTCTGGCGGGTCGTTCAAGACGGGATGATCGACCTCGGCCAGCTCTTGACCGGATCGGAGGGGACGTTGGGGATCTTCACCGAGGCGAGCTTCCGGATCCTGGATCATCCCAGGCACCGGACGATCGCGCTCCTCACCTTCGACGCCCTCGAGAAGATGGGAGAGGCCGTGGTCCTCCTCCGGGAGCTCCAGCCGAGCATGATCGAAGCCATCGAGCGGCAGCTCCTCGATTTCAGCCGCGAGGCGAACCCCGAACTCCGCCCCTTCCTCCCGGAGGGGATCGAGGCGATCCTGATCCTCGAGCACGAGGGGGAGCGTCCGGAGGAGGTAGAGGAGCGCATGGCGGCGACGCATCGACGGCTGGTCGAGGAGAGCCGGCTGGCCACCGGCATGCTCCTCGCGACGGATCGAGCCGACCAGGCGAGGATCGTCGCCATCCGGAAGGTCGCCGGCGCGGTCGCCAACAAGGTGAAAGGCCCCCGCAAGCCGCTGGCCTTCATTGAAGACGCCGCCGTGCATCCGACCCGGTTGCCCGACTTCATCAGTCGGATGCGCACGCTCCTGGAGAAGCACGGCGTGATGGCCGGCATCTACGGCCATGCCGGGGACGGCAACCTCCACATCCTGCCCTTCCTCGACCCGAAGGAACCGCGGGACGTGGGCCTGATCCGGACCATCGCCGAGGAAGCGTACGCGGTCGTATGGGATCTCAAGGGGACCATCAGCGCCGAGCACGGCGACGGGCTGGCGCGGACTCCGTATATCACGGGACAGTACGGGGGCTTGGAACAGGCCTTCCGGGAGGTGAAGACGCTCCTCGACCCGCGCGGTATCCTCAATCCGGGCAAGATCGTCAGCGACGATCCGCCACCGGTCAACGGGCGCCTGCGCTACGGCCCGGGGTATCGGGCGGCCGCTGTCACGACCCACCACCGCTTCCGCGATGAGGGGGGCTTCGCGGCCGCGGTCGAACGGTGCTCGGGGGTAGGGAACTGTCGTAAGATGCACGGGAGCATGTGTCCCTCCTACATGGTCACGCGCGAGGAGGAACACACGACCCGCGGTCGCGCCAACCTCCTCCGGGCCGCCCTCTCGGGGGAGCTCCCGCCAGAGGCCCTGAGCGGGCCGGAACTCTACGGGGCGCTCGATCTCTGCCTCGAGTGCAAGGCCTGCAAAGCCGAGTGCCCTACAAGCGTCGATATGGCCAAGCTCAAGGCAGAGTTCCTCGCGCGCTACTACGAGAAGAACGGCATCCCCCTCCGCGCGCGGCTCTTTGCCCATGCCGCGAAGCTGGGGCAGTGGGGGAGCCGGTTGGCCCCGCTGTCGAATTGGGCGACGGCGATCCCCGCAACCCGGTGGGTCCTCCATCATCTGGTGGGCATCGAGCGGCGGCGTCCGTTGCCCTCCTTTACCCCTGTGACCTTCACGCAATGGTTCCTCAGGCGGGGTGCCTCGCCGCTGTCGACCAAGGGGTCGGTTGCCCTTTTCCCCGATACCTTTATGAATTATCACTATCCCGAGGTGGGGATGGCGGCCACGCGGCTCCTGGAGGGGTTGGGGTATCAGGTGATCCTGGCGGAGGCCGGCTGCTGTGGCCGGACCTTGATCTCCAAGGGCCTCCTGCGCGAGGCGGCGCAGTGCGCTCGCGCGACGGTCGAGCGGTTGTCTCGGTATGTGAGGTCAGGGATCCCCATCGTGGGGTGCGAGCCGAGCTGCCTGTTGACCCTGCGGGATGAGGTCCCGGAGCTCGCCGAGGGGCCGGAGGCCGAGGCGGTGGCGCGGCAGAGCTTGCTGCTGGAGGAATTTCTCGTCGGCCGGCGGGGGGATTGTGCAGGCGCCTTTCGGCCGACCGAGCGGCGCGTCCTCGTCCACGGCCACTGCCACCAGAAGGCATTGGTGGGAACTCGTCCGACCCTCGAGGCCCTGCGCCTGATTCCGGGCCTCAGCGTGAAGGAGATCGATGCCGGCTGCTGCGGGATGGCGGGCTCCTTCGGCTTTGAGCGAGAGCACTACGACCTCTCGGTTGCCATCGGGCGGGAGCGACTGTTTCCGGCGATCGAGAACGCTGGCGAGGGCGCAGAGGTCGTTGCCTCGGGGGTCTCCTGCCGACAGCAAATCCTGCACGGGACCGGCCGCCGGGCCCGGCATCCTGCCGAGATTCTCTCGGAGGCAGTCATCACGCATCTACAGCAAGGGAAAGGGAGGGAGATGCCATGAAGACATGGGGCAAGGTCCTCATAGCCGTTCTCCTGATTATCTTCGCCATCGCCAGCGGTAGTCATCTGTTCGTGACGCCGACGACGGGAGCCGCGCTCATCGAGATTCGGTTCGGGCACGTGGGATTTCCGAACTCCCTGTTTGACATAACGGCCAACGAGTACGCAAAGCGCGTGAATGCGGCGCTGAAGGGCAAAGTGGAGGTGAAAACCTTCCACTCCAGCCAGCTCGGAACCGACGAAGCCATGGTCAAGGGGATCAAGATCGGGGCGCTCGAGATGTTCCTCCCCTCCACGATCATGAGCACTGTTGAGACGAAGTTCGGCGTCTTCGAGATGCCGTATATCATTGTGGACCGGGCCCACATGAAGAAGGTCGCCGGGGACCCGCGTGTCCGCGACGCCCTGTTCACCCCGATTCCCGGCAAGGGTATGCGCCTCCTCGGATACTGGGAGAACGGGTTCCGGCACGTGACCAACAACGTCCGGCCCATCAACGCGCCGGACGACCTGAAGGGAATCAAGCTCCGCATTCCGGGCGGCGTCTGGCGGGCCAAGATGTTCAAGGCCTACGGGGCGAATCCGTCCCCCATGCCGTTCGCCGAGGTCTACTCGGCGCTTCAGTCCGGGGTCATGGACGGGCAAGAGAACCCGTTCCCCCAGATCGCCTCGGCGAAGTTCAACGAAGTGCAGAAATACCTCTCCCTGACCGGCCACGTCTACACCCCGGCCTACCCTGCCATTAGTGAGGCCTTCTGGCAGAAGCTCCCCAAGGACATCCAGCAGACCCTCGAGAAGATCGCCGTCGAAGTCGGGGACTTTGCCAGAAGCGAAGGCGAGCGGCTGGACAAGGAATTGGCTGCCAAACTGACGACCGGCCAGATGAAGATGAACGAGGTGGACAGGAGCGGTTTCATCAGGGCCTCCGCGCCCATCTACCACGAGTTCGACGTAGAGGTGAAGGGAGGCGGCGACCTGGTCAAGCTCATCCAGTCCTTGAGGTAAGTCGCGCGCGGCGCCGCCTCTGCCGTGAGGCCGGGGCGGCGCCCTTCTTTGCAATGGGCGCATGATACAGGCGTCGGGAGGTCCGTCCATGTTGTCGCGCCTCTACCGGTGGCTCATGGCGCTGGCGGACGTGTGGGCGATGTTGTTGCTCATCGCCATGGTCGTCGTCGTGACGCTCGGGGTCTTCTACCGCTACGTCATGAATGCGTCGCTCATCTGGTACGATGAGTTCGCGTCGTACCTGCTCGTCTGGCTGACGTTCTACGGGGCGGTCGTGGCGGCGTACCACCGCAAGCACATCGCCTTCGAGACCATCGTCGAGGGGTTCCGGCCCGAGGCCCGCCGGTGGGTGGCCATGGGTGCGGAGGTGTGCGTCCTGATCTTCCAGGGCATCCTTTGCTATTACGGTTGGGTTCTGATGGTCGCGGTCAGGGTGGAGACGGCGGTTTCCCTGGAGTGGGTGCGGATGAGCTGGGTGTACAGCGTCCTCCCGATCAGCGGGGGGCTGATGGTATTGGTCAGTCTGGCGGACCTGGCCAGGCTCCTCCAGGGGGCGGTGCTCGGGAAGGAGGGATCCCAACGTGACGCAACCGAGTGACGGCGCTGCCTTCGGCGACCCTCGATCGTCAGAGGATGATTTCCGATGGAATGGCTGATCCTTGCCTTCGTCCTCGGCCTGACGGCGATCGGTGTCCCGATCGGTTACGCTCTGGTCCTCAGCACCGCTATCTTCCTCGTCGGAAAGGGGGTGGCGCCGCTGACGGTCATCCCCCTGAACCTCTTTGCGGGTTCCTCAAGCTTTCCGCTTCTCGCCATCCCGCTCTTCATCCTGGCCGGGGGCCTGATGGAGACAGGCGGGATCTCACTCCGCCTGGTCAATCTCGCCAGCTCCGTAGTGGGACACATCCGCGGAGGACTCTCGATGGTCACGATCCTGGCGACGATGATCCAAAGCGAGATCTCGGGCTCCTCCGTCGCCGACGCGGCCGCCATCGGCAAGGTGGTCATCCCCGCCATGGAGAAGCGGGGATACCCCCGCGCCTTCAGCGCCGCCGTGGTCTCGAACGCGGCCAGCGCCGCCATCCTGATCCCACCCAGCATCCCCATGATCATCTACGCCTGGATGGCGGAGGAATCGGTGGCCAGGCTTTTTATCGCCGGCTTCGTCCCCGGCTTCCTGGCCGGGGGGTGCATGATGCTCCTGTCCTACTACTATGCGCGCAAGTACAACTTCCCCGTGGAAGACGCCTTCTCCCTTCGCAGAGTCGGCGCGGCCACCCTGGAATCTACCTGGGCCCTCTTGATCCCGGTCGTGATCTGGGGCGGCTTCCTTTTGGGGATTGCGACGGCCACCGAGGTCGCCGCGCTCGCGGCGGTGGCGGCCCTTGTCGTCGGCGCGTTTATATACCGCGAGGTCTCGTGGCACTTTCTCGTCCGCGTCCTCAGGGACTCGTCGCTCCAGACCGCTGCGGTCATGGTGATCGTGGCCGCCTCGGCAGTCCTCGGGTGGTATCTGACCACCGAGCAGGTCCCCCAGAAGTTCGCCCGGGCCATACTCGAGACGACCAATAACAAGTACCTGATCCTCCTCTTCCTGAACCTCTTCTTCTTCCTCGCCGGGATGTTCCTGCACAGCGCTGCGGCGATCATCCTCATCGTGCCGATCGTGATGCCCCTGATCCGAAAGCTCGGGATCGATCCGATTCACTTCGGCATCATCGTGACCATCAACCTGGGCGTGGGGCAGCAGACCCCGCCTGTCGCCTCCGTCCTCCTCACGACGGCGGCCATTGCCGACATCCCCTTCTGGGAGGTCTTCAAGGCAGGGTACGTCTACACGCTGGTGCTGGTCTTCGTGACGCTCTTGGTGACCTACGTGCCATGGCTCAGCCTGTTTATTCTCGACATCGTCAAGCTCTAGTGATCGCGGGTCTCGTGGTCGTCCTGGCAACAACCCCGAGGCCGGCGGGGGCCTGCGGTGACGGCGAGGTGCGCCGGGTCTTCGATCGGGTGGCCGAACTGATGTATATCCGGGTAGAGGAGGACCGACCCTGCCCGCAGATCGTCCTGCGGTATGAGATGGATCCGGAGCGCTTTGCGGCGCTCATCGGTCTCGACACGGGGGGCCGGGTCTTTTCTGCCTACATCCCCTCGGCCAACTTGATCGTCGTCGAGCCGAGCCGCCCGGACCTGCTGGCCCACGAATTGGCGCACTACTTTCAGTTCGTCTATTGGGGGATGACAGAGAACGACTCGCGCGATACACTCGAGCGGCAGGCGACGGCGGTGGAACAGCATTTTCGAGATGAGGAAAGGATGCGCGATGGGCCAAGAGATTCTGCTCGCTAGAGCCAACGGGATTGCCATCATCACCATCAACCGACCGGCGCAACGCAATGCCGTCACCTACGCGATGTGGCACCGGCTCGCCGCCCTGATGGCCGAACTCGAGGCCGACGCCGACGTGAGGGTGGTGGTTTTCCGTGGGACCGGGACGCAGGCTTTCTCGGCCGGGGCCGACATCGCGGAGTTCGAGGAGCAACGCAAGAACTCCGCGTTGGCCAGCAAGTATCACGCGGCGGTCGAAGAGGGCCTGGAGGCGATCGCTCATCTCCCCAGGCCGACGATCGCCATGGTGGCCGGCTATTGTGTGGGGGGTGGGCTCGAGCTGGCCACGGCCGCCGATCTCCGGATCGCCGCCGACAATGCCCGGTTCGGGATTCCCACCGCCAAGCTCGGGATCGTAGTGGGGTACCGGGAGATGTCTCGACTGGTCCAGTTGATAGGTTCCGGAATGACCATGGACATCCTGCTCACGGCCCGGCTGGTCGAAGCCGAGGAGGCACTCCGGATCGGCCTCATCTCGCGCCTGGTCCCCCTCGACGAACTCGAGTCCTACACCGAAAAGGTGGCCGCGGAGATCGCCGGCACCGCGCCATTGAGCCATCGCTGGCACAAGCAGATGCTCGAGACGGTGCTCCGCGATCCCGGCCTCGAGGGGCTCACGCCCGAGGAGAAAAAGCTCATCTTTGCCTGCTTCGATACCGAGGACTTCCAGGAAGGGCGGCGCGCGTTTCTGGAGAAAAGGAAGCCGGTCTTCCGCGGACGCTGAGCTGCCCGGAGCGGGAGGGAAGGCCGATGACGGCACGCATGCCGCTGGAAGGCGTCGTGGTTCTCGATGCGACCCAGGTGATGGCGGGGCCCTTCTGCACGCTCCTCCTCGCCGACATGGGGGCGGATGTCATCAAGGTCGAGAAACTCCAGGGAGGGGACGATTCCCGGTCCTTCGGCCCCCCCTTCATTGCCGAAGAGTCCGCCGCCTTCCTGGCCATCAATCGGAACAAGCGGAGCGTCACCCTCAATCTCAAATCGGAAGAGGGGCGCGACGTCTTTCGCCGCCTCGCCAGGCGGAGTGAGATCCTGGTGGAAAACTTCCGCCCGGGCACGATGGAAAGCCTCGGGCTCCACTACGAGGCGATCCAGGGGATCAATCCCACCATCATCTATTGTTCCATCTCCGGCTTCGGCCAGACCGGCCCGTACCGGAGCCTGGGGGGCTTCGATCTCGTCGCCCAGGGGATGAGCGGGCTGATCAGCGTGACCGGACACCCCGGAGATCTGCCCACGAAGGTGGGGGTACCCATCTCCGATCTCAATGCGGGGATGTATGCCGCCTATGGGATCCTGTCGGCCTATATCCACCGCTTGAAGACGGGGGAGGGACAGTACGTCGATACCTCCCTCCTAGAGGGGGCCGTGGCCTACACCTTTTGGGAGTCGTCCATCTACTTCGCCACCGGCGAGATTCCGCTTCCTATGGGATCCGCCCACAGACTGAACGCACCCTATCAGGTTTTCGACACCCAGGACGGGGCGCTCAGTGTCGGCGCGGCGAATCAGTCCACCTGGGAAAGGCTGTGCAAAGTCCTCGGGCGGCAGGATCTCGCCGAGGACCCTCGCTTTGTGAGCAGTGCCGACCGTGTCCGCCACTGTCGGCAACTCGCCGCGACCCTGCAGCCGGTCTTTCGACAGCGGACGACGGCAGCATGGCTCGCCCTCTTGAAGGAGGCCGGCGTGCCTGCCGGCCCGATCTATAATATGGCCCAGGTGTACGAGGACCCCCACGTGCGGGCTCGTGAGATGCTCGTGGAGCTGGACCATCCCGTAGCCGGCACAATCAAGAATATCGGCATCCCCGTGAAGCTCTCTCGCTCGCCGGGTCGGATCCGCCGCCCGGCTCCTCTGCTGGGGCAACACACCGAGGAGATCCTGCACTGGCTCGGCATCGATCAGGCCCAAATCGGCAAGCTGCGCGCCGCTGGCGCTATCGCGTAGCCTGACCGCCGGTGTGAGCAGCGAGTGCTCCGGACGGGCCGTTCTTGCTCCGACCGATGTGAAATGTTAGGGTGCACACGACCGCTCCGGGATGCCGGCGTCCCGGTGGCGCCAACCACACACCCACAAGGATCTCATGATCGTCGGTGTTCCGACAGAGAAGTTCCCCGGCGAGCGGCGCGTCGCGCTGGTCCCCGAGCTTGTTCCGAAGCTCACGAAGGCGGGTCTGGAGGTTCTCGTGCAGTCGGGCGCGGGCGCGGCGGCCGGCTTTTCGGACCGCTCCTACCTCGAAAGGGGCGCGCGCCTCGAGCCAGAGATATTCCAGAGGGCCGACATCCTCCTCAAGGTACAGCCGCCAACAGCCGATGAAATCGGAAGAATGAAGGAAGGCTCGACCCTGATCGGCTTCCTCCAACCGTACACCAGCACCGCCGAGATCAGGACCCTCGCCGCGCGAAGGGTGACGGCCTTCTCGATGGAGCTCATGCCGCGCATCACGCGCGCCCAGCCGATGGATGCCTTGAGCGCCATGAGCACCATCTCGGGCTACAAGGCGGTTCTGCTTGCCGCGAGCCGCCTGCCGAAGCTCTTCCCTCTCCTCATGACCGCCGCGGGCACGATAACCCCGGCGCGCGTCCTCATCATCGGCGCCGGCGTGGCGGGGCTGCAGGCCATCGGCACCGCGAAGCGGCTCGGCGCGGTCGTGGAGGCATACGACACGCGACCCACCGTGAGGGAACAGGTGGAGAGTCTCGGTGCGAGGTTCGTCGAGGTTGACCTTGAAACGAAGGATGCGGAGGACAAGACCGGGTACGCCAGGGCCCAGTCAGAGGAGTTCTACACGCAGCAACGGCAGATGATGTCTCGATACGTGACGGGTGCGGACGTCGTCATCACGACGGCCCTGGTCCCGGGCCGGCGGGCCCCGGTCCTGATCACCGAGGAGATGGTCCAGGGCATGCGAGCGGGGTCCGTCATTGTGGATCTCGCCGCCGAGCAGGGGGGAAACTGCGCTCTCACCGAGCCGGGCCAGGAGGTCATCAGGCACGGCGTCGCCATCGTCGGCCTGACGAACCTCCCCAGCACGGTGCCGCTCCACGCCAGTCAGATGTACGCCAGGACCGTCACGAATTTCCTCATGCATCTGCTCCAGGACGGGAGAGTGCATCTGGACCTGAACGACGAGCTGACGCGTGGCCCCTTGGTCGTGCATCAGGGAGAGATCCTCCATGCGGCGGTGAAGGCCAGGCTCTCGGTGGGAGCCAAGGTCTCCTGACCGCTCCTCAACGAGGACCATGACGACAGAGCTCGAGATTGGGCTCTACATATTCATTCTCGCGGGCTTTCTCGGCTATCACGTGATCTCCCGCGTGCCCCCTCTCCTTCACACCCCCCTCATGTCCGCCACCAACGCGATGTCGGGGATCTCGCTGGTCGGTTCGTTAGTGGTCGCGGGCGCGGATTTCGGGATGTTGAGCACGTTTCTCGGATTCATCGCGGTCGCATGTTCGTCGACGAACGTGGTCGGCGGGTTTCTCATTACCGACCGCATGCTGAAGATGTTCAAGAAGGGAGAGGACGGCAGGGGGGAGCGGGAGGTCCGGACCCGGCTGAGAAGGCGCGTGGTTCTCGTCATCCTTGTGGCCGGCCTCCTGGCGAGCATTGTTTGGCTTGAGGAGCTACAGGGATTCTTGCGTGGCGTCGATCCCACGAATGCGCTCGGCTTTTTCTACATTGTGTCGGCCGTTCTGTTCATCCTGGGCCTGAAAGGGCTCAGCGCGCCCAAGTATGCCCGGAAGGGGATGTTCCTCGCCGAATTCGGGATGCTCATGGCCGTCATCGGAACCCTCTTTCACCACGACATCGTCGACTACCGGTGGATCGTCGCGGGTCTCATCATTGGCACCATCGCCGGGGGGAGTATGGGGTGGTGGATCCCTATGACGGCCGTGCCACAGCGGACGGCCCTTTCCCACTCTCTCGGGGCGTTAGCGGCAACCCTGATAGGGATTTCCGAATACGTCCGGCATGGCGCCGAACTGGTCCATGACCGGGTGCTGATGACGGCCATCGGCTTCGAGGTGGTTATTGGCGGCCTGACGTTTACGGGAAGCCTCATGGCGGCCGCCAAGCTCCAGGAACTCCTCCGGGGAGCCCCCATCACCTACAAGGGGCAGAACACGTCCAATATCACCCTGCTGGCGGTTATCGTGGGGAGCTTCGTCTACTTGATCGCCGTGCCGACGGCCAGCTCGCTCTTCTACCTCATGACCGGCCTGGCGCTCTTGTTCGGCTTCCTCCTGGTGATTCCCATCGGGGCAGCGGACATGCCGGTGGTCATATCCCTGTTGAACTCCTACGCCGGCCTCGCCGATGCGGCGATGGGCTTTGTGCTCATGAACAAGATCCAGATCATCACCGGGTCGCTCGACGGGACCTCTGGCTTCCTTCTTTCCATCCTCATGTGCAGGGCGATGAACCGCTCGGCGATGAATGTCCTGTTCGGCGCGTTCGGCAAGATCGAGCCAGAGGCGGCTAGGTCGGGGGCGGACGACAGGGGAACGGTCCGGAGCATCGTGCCTAACGAGGCGGCCCTTCTGTTCGATGGTGCCCGTTCGGTTGTCATCGTCCCGGGCTACGGCATGGCGGTCGCCCAGGCCCAGCACGGGGTCAGTGAGCTGGCGAACGCGCTGGGGAAGCGCGGCGTCAATGTCAGATATGCCATTCACCCGGTGGCCGGCCGCATGCCCGGGCACATGAACGTCCTCCTCGCCGAAGCCAACGTTCCCTACGACCAGTTGTTCGAGATGGACGAGATCAATCCCTACTTCGCCGAGGCGGACATCGCCCTGGTCGTCGGGGCAAACGACGTGACGAACCCGGCGGCCAAGAACGACAAGTCGAGCCCGCTTTACGGGATGCCGATCCTGGAGGTCGAGCGCGCCAAGGCGATTATCGTGTTGAAGCGCAGCATGCGTCCAGGCTTTGCCGGGGTGGATAATGAACTCTATTACAACCCGAAATGCATGATGCTCTTCGGGGACGCCCGGGACTCTGTGGTGAAACTGCTCAATGAGTTGAAGAATATCTGATCCGCAGGCATCGGTCAGCCGGATGTGCTTTCCCCAGGGCAGTCACCCACCCGAGGCTTCCTCCGGTTGGTTCCACCCGTTGTGAGACAGATGGATCGTCTGCTGCTACTGATGACCACCACGACGTACCGGGCGAGCGCCTTTCTGGAGGCAGCCCGGCGGCTTGCCGTCCCAGTCGTGGTGGGATCCGACCGCGACCAGGTGCTGGCGGTCGCGAATCCGGGTGGCCACCTGACCCTCGATTTTCTGGCACCGGAGGAGGCCTCGCGCGCCATCGTCGAATTCTCCAGGCGATATCCGATCCGGGCCGTCGTTTCGGCCGATGACGACGGCGCAATCCTGGGGGCCATGGCGGCCGCGGCATTGGAATTGCCGCACAACTCTGTCGATGCGGTCGCCGCCGCCCACAGTAAGCACCGTATGCGCGATGTCCTGGCGGCGGCCGGCGCCCCCTCGCCGCGCTTCGCGGTCTTTTCCATCGATGACGATCCACGGGACGTGGCCCGCCGGGTGAGCTTTCCCTGCGTCGTCAAGCCCCTGTTCCTCGCGGCGAGCCGTGGCGTCATCCGCGCCAACGATCCGGTTGAGTTTGCTGCGGCCTTTCACCGACTGGACGCCATCCTGCGTCGGCCGGAGGTCGCGGCCCAGGGCGGCCCCCTCGCGCGGCAGGTCTTGGTCGAGACCTACATCCCGGGTGTGGAGGTCGCCGTCGAGGGACTCCTCTCAAAGGGCAAGCTCAGGGTACTGGCCATCTTCGACAAGCCGGATCCCCTGGAGGGCCCGTTTTTCGAGGAGACGATCTACGTCACCCCATCGCGGCTGCCGGATTCGGTGCAGCAATCGATCGTCACCTGCACGGCGCAGGCCGTGGCCGCCCTGGGTCTTGAGCATGGGCCCATCCATGCGGAGCTTCGGGTCAACGATCAGGGGCCGTGGATCCTCGAGATCGCCCCCCGCTCCATCGGGGGGCTGTGCTCGCGCGCGCTGCGCTTTGGCGATGGCATATCTCTTGAGGAGCTGATCCTTCGGCACGCGATGGGGCTCGAGGTGGACTCCATCATCCGCGAGAGGCAGGCTGCCGGGGTGATGATGATCCCGATCCCGCAGGCCGGGATCCTGAAAGAGGTGCGGGGCCACCCAGAGGCTCAAAGGGTTGAAGGGATTGAAGAGATTCGACTGACGATCCCGGTGGGCACCGAGGTCATCCCTCTGCCAGAGGGATCGCGCTACCTGGGATTCATCTTCGCCCGGGGCGAAACCCCCGACCGCGTCGAGGCCGCACTCCGTGAAGCGCATCGGCGGCTGGAATTCATTATCACCCCGCCCTGCAAGACCCGCGGGGAAGCTTCGAGTTGACAAGCGCGGGCAACTACGGGTAGGATGAATTAGCTGGTTCAAGGCGTGTTCCATATAATAATATTCCGTACTGTGAGCAATCGGGCAGGGGGCTCGACCCTGTAAGGAGGAGGCAATGCTGACGATTACCGATGCGGCCAAGAAGAAGGTCCTGGCGCTCCTCGAAGGTGAGGAGCAGAAGGATCTGGCGCTACGCGTGGCGATCAGGGGGCGCGGCCCCGGCGGTTTCCGGTACGAACTGCAGTTCGTGGGTGCAGGGGAGAGGGCTGCCGAGGACACCGTGGTCAATGCCGGGGGCTTCGATGTGCTCGTCGATCCCGAGAGCGCCCCCAACCTGAAGGGCGCGACGGTCGATTTTTTGGATGGAGTCACCGAAAGCGGGTTCAAGGTCGACAATCCGAACCCCCTCTGGACGGACCCCAGGGCGCAGGCTGTTCAGGATGCGATCGACACCCAGATCAATCCAGGGGTGGCTAGCCACGGCGGGCACGTCGCCCTCCTCGATGTCAAAGATAACATCGCCTACATCGCCCTCGGCGGGGGTTGCCAGGGGTGCGGGATGGCCGATGTGACCCTCAAACAGGGGATCGAGGTCTTGCTCAAGGAGGCGGTCCCCGAGATCCGCCAGGTCATCGATACAACCGATCACGCTGCGGGGAAGAATCCCTTTTACCAGCCCTCCAAGGGCGGCACCTCTCCCTTCGCGTAACGTCGAGGAAAACTCCTGAAACACGGCTCGCCGCCCCGGCGGGGAGCGAGGGTAGAGGTTTCCTTTCGTTCGATGACGCTGGCGGCCAGAAGGGGTCTCTGGTGCAGGTCGTACTGATCTCCACGTATGAATTGGGCCGGCAGCCCTTCGGGCTGGCCTCCCCGGCAGCCTGGCTTCGCAAGGCGGGTGCCCGCGTCACCTGTCTCGACCTCGCCGTGGAGCCTCTCGACGAGGAGGCAGTTCGCGCCGCCCAGGTCGTGGCGTTCTATCTACCGATGCACACGGCGACCCGGATCGCCACGCGGGTCGCCGAGCGGGTCAAGGTGCTGAATCCGGATGCGCATCTCTGTTTTTACGGGCTCTATGCCTCGATGAATGAGCCCCTGTTACGCAGGCTCGGGGCGAACACGGTCCTGGGGGGGGAGTTCGAAGCGGGGCTCGGGAGCGTCATTGAGCGACTTCGCGCTGCGCCGGCGGGTGCAAAGAAGGTCTTCCAAAGAGAGCCGGTCGTCTCGCTGGCCAAGCAGCGATTCTTGGTCCCGGACCGAAACGGCCTCGCGGCGCTATCGAAGTATGCGCAGCTCGAAGTCGGCGATGGGCGGAGTCGAACCGTGGGATATACCGAGGCCAGTCGCGGCTGCAAACATCTATGCCGCCACTGCCCGGTGGTCCCGGTCTATCAGGGGCAATTCCGCATCGTCCAGCGGGATGTGGTCCTGGAAGACATCAAGCGGCAGGTGGCGGCGGGCGCGGAGCATATCACCTTTGGCGACCCCGACTTCTTCAATGGGATCGGTCACGCCCTGGCCCTCGTCCGGACCCTTCGTACGGAACACCCACACCTGACGTATGATGTGACCATCAAGATCGAGCATCTCCTGAAACATGCGGAGCATCTCACCACCCTGAAAGAGACCGGGTGTCTCTTTGTCACCAGTGCGGTGGAGTCGATCGATGACCGCGTCCTTGAGCGGTTGAACAAAGGCCATACCCGCGATGATTTTCTCCGGGTCGTCCGTCTCTGCCGTGAGGCGGGGCTTACCCTCCATCCGACCTTCGTCGCGTTTACCCACTGGATCTCGATCGAGGGCTACCAGGAACTGCTCTCGCTGTTGGCAGAGCTTGACCTCATCGACCACGTTGCCCCTATTCAGCTCGCAATTCGCCTGTTGATCCCGGCCGGCTCGAAGCTCCTGGAGCTCGCCGAAGTTCAAGAGATCGTGGGGCCGTTTGACGAGACCGCCCTGGTCTATCCGTGGCGGCACTCGGATCCCCGCGTGGACCAGTTGCAGGGGGAGATTCAGGCGCTCGTCCGGGCGGCGACGGCGCGCGGCGAAAGTCGGCGCGAGATCTTTGCGCAGGTGTGGTTACTGGCCGAGCAGGCCGCCGCGGGCTCCCCACGTCCCCTCCCGCCGCCCGTCGAGGCACGGGCGCGGGCCACGATTCCCTACCTCACCGAACCATGGTACTGCTGAGCAGAGCCCACCGAGGAGCAGGTGGCTCCTTTCTGACGATCACTTCCCTTCCCTCGGACTCTTCGCACAGCCTTCCTATATCTATCCCCCACCAAAGCCTGGGAATTTTCCTGGTCGGCAGCCTAATGCTATCTATCGGTCCCACGAATCCGAAACCTATTTCAGATCAGTATTACCTATTTGACTGATAGTCCATCCCGATCTAGCCTGATTGCCACGTTTCCCCACGATCCGTTCGGACGCCTCACTCAGCCCCATCCCAGTTCCACTGCATTTCAAGGAGGCATGACGATGGATGCGCGGAACTTCCAGTCTCGAGTCCTCTTGATCTTCAGCATCATGACGGTTCTCGCCCTTGGAATCGCCTCGCTCTTCCCCGGCGCCTTTGCCGCGAAGGAAGGATCGCCGGGCATCAAACAGGCGACCTTTGAGTTGCGGAATGAACTCACAGTCAATGTTCCAGAAGGGGCCAAGAGGGTGCGCGTCTGGTTTGCCCTTCCCCAGGAAAACGATCCCGCGCAGCACGTGAGTAGCTTCCGCGTGGAGGCGCCGTATGCCCATCGCATCGAGCGCGATTCCGAAGGGAGCAGGGTCCTGTACCTCGAAGCCCAGAACCCAAAGCAGAAGGAATTCAAGGTGCTGACCAGCTTCGTCGTGAAGCGCTCGGAGGTCCGGGTGAGTGTGGACCCGGCCAAGGCAAGGGCGATCACGGACGCCGACCGCGCGCGCTTCGCCAAGTATCTGCAACCGAACAAGCACGTCGAGATCGACGACCAGATCCGCAAGCTTGCAGACCAGATCGTGGGGAACGAGACCAATCCGGTCCGGGCGGCCCGCAAGCTCTACGACTGGACCCTGGAATACGTGGAGTACTGGGTGAAGGACCCCAAGAACAAAAAGGCGTCGCCGGTCGGCAGCACGAGCTATTGCCTGACCTTCCGCACCGGCAACTGCACCGACTTCGAATCCCTCTGGACCTCTCTGGCCCGGGCCAAGGGGATCCCGACCCAGATCGTGTACGGCTCCTTCCTCAAGCCCGAGCTCCGGGGCCAGGACCAGGATCAGAGCTACCATTGCTGGGCGGAGTTCTATGCCCCCGGCATCGGCTGGATTCCCCACGACGTGTCCGTGGCCGATTTGTACGCGGGCGACTACCCGGTGAATGCAGACAACGAAAGGCTCGTCCGCCTGACGACGGCCGACGGCACCTTCGGCCCCGATCCGGCCCGGGTCAACTACTACTTTGGGAATCTCGATGAACGCCGGGTGGTCTGGTCCAGGAATCGGGACCTCATCATGAGCCCCAAGCAGGACGGCGAGCCCGTCAACGCCCTCCCCAAGGCCTACGTGGAGGTTGACGGGAAGGAGCATCCCGAAAAGACCGGATGGGTCCGGAAGCTCACCTACCGGGAGCTGTAAGAGGGTCCAGAGGCCCTTCGATCATGACTGGTGCGCCGGCACCCGACGAGTCAGTCCGCACGGAGACGGTCCTGCGCTTTCTGGAAGAGACGCAGGGAGCCGGGTGCCCCTCGTGCGCGCGAGGCGTGTGCGGCCACGAGGCCGTGATGAGCCTTGCGATGGGCTTCAAGGATGCCCCGCGATGTCTGTCATGCCTGGCCGGCGCTCTGGCACAGGATCGAGGGGAACTCAGGGACCATGTGTTCGCGTATATCGATCACCACGAGTGCTTTCGGGCGGGATGGGACTGGGCCGGTCGCCAGGAGGGCTTCGGCACTGTTTCCTCCCCTGGGTGCCTGTGGGCGTCGGGGGAGGAGAGGAAGGGGGCCTTGGATGCGGCCCGCCACCCCGCTTCCGGCACGGCTGGCGCACCCCGCACAGACGCGAAGTGGGACGCCGGACAGATGGCGTGCGGCGACCTAGTGCTCGAACTGCGGATTCGCCTGCACTCCATGGGGCCGGGGGAAGTGTTGCGGGTTACGGCGCACGATCCGGGCGCTCCCGAGGATCTGCCGGCGTGGTGCCGCCTGACGGGGCACACGCTTCTTCTGTGGGAGCATCCCGAGTACTGGATTCGACGAAAGGAGGGATAGAACGTGGGGGGCAAGTTCTGTGTCAGTCTCACCTCTGCCAAAGACAATCCTGACAAGGCGACCGTCGCCTTCGTCGTGGCCAATGCCGCGGTGGCGTCCGAGAAACAGACGATGGTATTCCTGAGCACCGAGGGCGTGCGCCTCTGCCAGAAGGGCTATGCCGACGATATTCACGAGGAGGGGTTCGCCCCGCTCAGGGAGCTGATGTCGAACTTCGTCAAGGCTGGGGGCCAGGTGTACGTCTGCTCCCCCTGCTTCAAGCGGCGGAAGCTTGACGAGGGAAGGCTCATCGACGGCGCGGTGATCGTCGGAGGGGCGAAGCTGGTCGAGTTCCTGGGAGAGCACAGTCCCGCCGTCACCTACTGAGGGGGTTTGTAGGGCTGAGGCATGGGTGGCGAAGCTCCATTGCCTGTCGCCGATACGGTGTGCGACGGCGGCGATCTCGACTGCGGGAGTGGCCTGCTCCTGATCATCCGGAACGCGATGCAGCCCCTTCCGGCGGGAGGAGTGCTTGAGTTGCGGAGCCGGGAGGTCAGCGTCAAGGAAGATCTCCCGGCCTGGTGCCGCCTGGTGGGGCACACGCTCCTCGCGACGGCGCCGGCCGAAGGGAGAGTCATCCGGTACTTCGTTCAGAAGAAGGGCGCGGACGACGCGCTCCGCGCCGATCTCGAGCGGGCACGGTCTTTCGCCTGGATAACCCGCGTCCGATGGACGGGGGAGATGCAGGCGAGGGCGTTCATCCGGAATCACTCTTTCGCCGTGGGGCAGCCCGCGAGCTTCGAGACCCAGGATCCGGCCCCGAGTGCCGTAGAGTACCTGCTGGCGGCCCTCGGCGGCTGCCTCGTCGTGGGATTCCAGTGGCGGGCGTCACAGCGAGGGATCGACATCCGGAACCTCGAGATCTCCCTGAAAGCCCAGGCCGACAACATCCTGGTCTTCCTGGGCATCGAGCAGAAGGGACATCCCGGCCTGCGGGCTGTCGAAGGGTCGCTGTACGTCGAGGCCGAGGCGGACGACGAAGTGCTCGAGGCCCTGTGGGAAGAGACGCTGGTCCGCTCCCCCGTTACCCAGTCCCTCGTCCGGCAGGTTCCGATTCACGTCCCGCTGAAGAGAGTGTGATGCCATGAGTCGCTGGCCCCTCTACCCGGTCACGGTCGTCGGGAGCTGGCCCCGCCCGTCGTGGCTCCTCGAGGCGATGAAGAAGAAGCGGGCCGACCTCCCGGCGCTCCAGGACGAGGCCACGCTCCTGGCGATCAAGTACCAGGAGGACGCCGGCGTCGACATCGTGTCGGACGGCGAGCAACGCCGCGACAACTTCTACTCGTTCATCTGCGACCGCCTGGAGGGGATCCGGCTGATGTCGATGGCGGAACTCCTCGAGTACGTCGAGGACAAGGCGGGCTTCGAAGCGCTGCTCAACGCCCTGGATGTGCCGGCCTTCGCCATCAAGAACCCGACCGTCGTCGGGAAGCTCCGGCCGCGCGAGCCTCTGGTGGCCAATGACCTCAAGTTCCTCCGCGCGCACACGCGCAAGCCGGTGAAGGTGACCCTGCCCGGTCCGTACCTCTTGAGCCGCTCGACCTGGGTCAAGGGCCTTTCGGAAGACGCCTATCCGACGCGGGAGGCCCTGGCGGATGACATCGTGGCGATCCTCCGATCAGAGCTTCGCGGCCTGGCGGCGGCGGGAGCCGACATCGTCCAGTTCGATGAGCCAGTGCTGACGGAGCTGGTCTTCGCCGGCAAATCTGCGACGCGGACCTTCATGTGCGCGGCTCTAGCGGCCAGCGCGAGCCCCGAAAAGGAGCTCGATTTCGCCGTGGACCTCATCAATCGGGTCGTGGAGGGCATCGAAGGCCCCGTCCTGGCGGTCCACGTCTGCCGGGGCAACTGGAGCCAGAAGGAGGACATCCTCCTGGAGGGCCCGTATGATCCGCTGATCTCTTACTTCGGCCGGATGAAGATCCACCAGTTCGTCCTGGAGTACGCCACGCCACGGGCCGGCTCACCCGAGGCGCTCCGGGGCCTGCCTCCGGGGGCCCAGGTCGGGTTCGGGGCTGTGAACCCCAGGACATCCGAGGTGGAAGCGCCGGAGGAGATCGTTGCGCGAGTCCGGCGGGTGGCGCAGGTGGTGGGTCCCGAGCGCATCTTCCTCAACCCCGACTGCGGCTTCGGCACCTTCGCCGATCGGCCGGTGGGGACGGTCGACATCGCGTTCCGGAAGCTCTGCGCGCTTTCCGAGGCGGCCGAGCGCCTCCGCCGTTCGTGAGCACCTCGCCCCCCGACTCCGTCTTCTCCCTCACCTCCTGCGCTTGACGAGCACGCCGTCGATACTGAAGTCCCCGCCGCCGCCCGCCGCCAGGAACAGGAAGACAAAAGAGTACAGCGCCGCCAGCTCGCCCCCGTTCAGGAGCGGCCAGACTCCCTGGGGAAAGTGCGCCATGAAGTAGGCGGCTGCCATCTGCCCCGACAGGATGAATGCGACCGGCCGCGTGAGCAGCCCACACATGACGAGGAGCCCGCCGAAAAACTCCAGGACGCCCGCGACGCCTATCAAAGACAAGAGTGGCGCCGTCGCGCCGGGTTGCCCCCCGAATCCGCCAAACAGGCCGAAGAGCTTCTGCGCCCCATGCGGGAAGAAGAGAAAGCCGGTCATGATCCGCAGGAGGTTCAGGGCAGGAGTCTGGAACTTGCTCAGGGTCCGCGTGATCATCGGGACCTCCTCTCGTGGGTTCCCTTTCGAGGTGTCATGAAGGTCGCCTTGAATCGGTGGACCTATTCCCCGAGCAGCTCCCGGTACAACGCCTCGTAGTGGGGGATGATCCGGGGGGCGTCGAAGTGTTCGAGGACTCGCCGGCGCCCCGCCTGCGCCAAACGGAGGTGCAGCGCGCCGTCCGCGAGAACCCGGAGTGCCTCCCGGGCCATTCCCTCGACGTCCCCCACAGGACGCAAGAGTCCGCTCACGCCGTCCTCGATCACCTCGGGCAGGCCGCCCACCCGGCTGGCGATCACCGGGACCTCGCAGCTCATGGCCTCAAGCGCCGCCAGCCCGAAAGACTCCAGTTCACTCGGGAGCAGGAACAGGTCGGCGACCTTCATGAGGCCCGGGATGTCCTCCTGGCGGCTCAGGAAGAAGACCTTCTTTTCGATGTCCATCTCTCGCGCCAGGTGCTGGGCCGTGAACCGCTCGACCCCGTCCCCCACCATGAGGAGCTTCGCCGGCATCTCGCGCTGGACGACGGCGAAGATCCGGATCACGTCGGTGACCCGCTTGACGGGGCGGAAATTACTGATGTGGAGGAGGATGCGCTCTCCAGGGAGAGCAAAACGACTCCGGGCCTCCTCATCCCGCCCCGGGCGGAATCGAGAGCTGTCGACAAAGTTCGGGATCACCCGGATGGGGCGGTCCGGAAGGAAGGTTTCGCGCGTTCTCTGTTCCAGATAGGATGAAACAGCGGTCACCCTGTCGCTCATATTGATGGCCAGTCGTGTGATCGAGCGGAGTGATGGATCAGTTCCCACCAGGGTGATGTCCGTCCCGTGCAGCGTGGTCAGGACCTTCAACCGGCCGCCCACCGCCTCTCGGGCCAGGACGGCGGAGACGGCGTGCGGAATGGCATAGTGAACATGCAGCAGATCGAGACCCTCTGCCACGGCGACATCGGCCATCTTGGCCGCCAGGGTGATCGTGTAGGGGGTGTGTTCGAAGAGGGGATAGGACATCATCTCTACCTGATGAAAGAAGAGATTCTGCTGAAACGTGGGGAGGCGGAATGGGAGGGCGTAGCTGACAAAGTGGACGTGATGGCCCCGCTGGCTGAGCTGGATGCCCAGTTCCGCCGCGACGGCGCCGCTTCCGCCATAGGTGGGATAGCAGGTGATCCCGATCTTCATCGGACCTCCGGCCTTTCAGGCCGTTCGGCCGGGTTCATGGTTCAGGGTTCATCGTTCAGAGTTCCTGATGTTCGCTTTTCCACGAACCATGAACTATGAACCCTGAACAGATTTGGATGGTCATCGAGCGGGGCGTGAGGCGCCCAGATAGAGGAGCCGGTGGTCCCATCCCGGCCCGTCGATGGCACCCGCGATCACATCGAGGAGGGGGAGCCCGTGACGGCCGAGATACGGCATGAAGCCGTACACCCGCTCCTGCAACTCTCTGTGGGGGAGTAAGTGAGTCAGGACCCGAAGGACCTGGGTCCGGATCTCCTGGTTACGGCGCTTGAGGGAGCGGAGGAGGAGCCGCTCCATATCTTCCATCTGCTTCTTCACCAACCCCTCCCCCCGACCCACCCGGGGGGTGAGGGTGGGATCGAGGGTCGAGACCAGCACCTTGAGCTCTTCGAAGCTCTTGAGTACCGTCCGCACGACCCTCTGCTGCTTCGCCACAAAACTCCTGGGGAGTGAGCGGCGAAGAACCTGGCGGAGAACCCGCTCGGGGTCTTCGTGGAGGCGGGGGAACGTCAGGTCATGTTTCTTGACGAGTCGCTCGATTCGGCCTTCCACGAGGGTGAGCGATGCCCGAGGGAGGAGAAACGGCATCGGGATGTCGAAGTGGTCAAAGACCCCGCGCAGCTGGGCGTAGTAGGCAATCTCGTGCGGCCCCCCCACGTGGGCGAGCGTCGGGAAGAGGAAACTCTCCATGATGGGCCGGAGAATCACGTTGGGGCTGAAGCGCTCCGGGGTCTTCTCCACAATCTCAACGAGCGCTTGCCGGTCCCCGATCTGTTTGAGGGACTGGCGCCCCTCGTGCAGATAAAAGAGGTTGGGGCCTTCTCCCCTGAGACGGACCTGCGGAGGGTAGCCGAGAGCGCGAAGCTTCTCCCAGGCTGTCTGGACCAGCCGTGCCGAGGTGGGCGCGGTGACGATCTCGTGGAGGAACAGGGAGCGCGCTAACGCCTTGAGGCGTCCGTCGGAAGGGTCCACCAGAATCAGGCCCTGCTTTCCAAGGAGGGAGCTCAACAACCGGCCGAAGGCCACAACCGGATTTGCCCCTGGACGATAACAGTCCTGGAGCAGCGCAAAAACTTTCTCCTGAAGTCGACTCGCCCCCGCCGCCTGCCTGAACGCGTCGAAGACCCCGCCGATCTCCGGAGTGAACGTATGATTCGCTGGGAGATCGGTCCCAAATCCTTCATGCGGGACGTAGCGGAGAAGTGTGACCCGGTCCTGCTCGTCCGGCATGGCGACGTGGTCAATCTCGGCAAAGTCCGTGTCCTCCGAGGCCATCCAAAAGAGGGGGAGGCAGGGAATCTGCCATTGCGACTCGAGCTGGCGGGCTACCGCCACCACCGTGAGAGCCTTGTACAAGGTGTAGAGGGGGCCACCGAAGAGTCCCACCTGCTGACCGGTCACTACCATGATCGCCTGAGGATCGCGCAGGCGTGCGATCCCTTCGACGAGCGCGTTGTCTGCCCCCCAGGCCCGGTTCTGGTCGGTGAGAATGGCGGCCAGCTCGTCCCGCCGGTAGCTTCGGCGCGTGAGAGACTCTACGAGTTGCTCCTGCGGCTCCCGCGGGTCCCAGCGATAGAAATCGCGGAGCGGAGACCTTCCCTGAAGGTAATCCCGAAAGATGGGATTGACCCGTGGGAGAAGGGCGACATCTATCGCGTCGAGGCGCAGCATATGCATCCCGGCGAACACGGGCGCAGTATAGAGTCTTGCTCTCTCCGAAACAATATCTGACGTTAACAAAGGGGTCGTGCGTTGTCAACGCAGGGAAGGGCGGCTCATTCCCGGCACGTGGTTACCGAGACGGGGCGGTCACGGGGATCTCTTGGTGACAAAAGATGTTCAATTATTGTGGTGGTGGAGGGGGATTCTCGGGCTAGCCCTGGCACGATTGTTGCTTTTTCGCCCCCCTGTCAGGAGGTTTCTTTCGGGGGAGGCGGATACATGCACAAGGTTTTCGGAAACGAAGGGGGGTACGGCGACCGGGAGCTCCGGATTATCCGATCAGGCCTGAAGCAGCGGGCACATTGGGAGCTTTCTCTTACGGGGCCGAATAAGAAATTCGCTCGTGGCGCCCCCGTGCCCCGCCGTAAGCGGGACAAAGCAGCCTGACGCATGCCAGAGGGGCTGGTACGGGCCCCTTCACATCTCTTTGAGCACCCTCGCGAAGAGGGCGGCTTACATTTCTGTCTGGCGGAGGATCTTCGTTGTTTCCGGAGGAGGTCCCTCAGTCTCTCAAGTGCTGGTGGAGCGACGGACACGCGGGCACTATCCCTTGACGCCTCCGGGGGACCGTGCTATAGATGACACGTTATGAGTGGGATCAGTGTGTTGCATCTCGTCCTGCAAGCGGGGCCGGTGGCCAAGGGGGTCCTCCTCCTCCTCCTCTTCTTCTCCATCGCCTCCTGGGCCATCATTATCGCAAAGCTGAGAACCCTGCGAAAGGCAGAGCGGCAGTCGGACGCTTTTCTCCATCTCTTTCGCACGTCCAAGAATCTCAGTGCGGCGTACGAGGAGGCCAAGCGGTACCCCGCATCTCCGGTGGTGGGGCTCTTTCGCGAAGGATTTCGGGAACTCAGTCAGCATGGGAGGGGAAATCCGCACCCCGGCGGCAATCCCGGAGGGATGCCCTTGACGCCGCCGGCGGAGCGGGGCGGTGAGATCCTCGAGGGGATCGGTCGAACGCTCAGGCATGCCAGTCTGAAGGAGCTGTCGCAGATAGAGCGTCATCTCATCTTCCTGGCTACGACCGGCAGCGTGACCCCCTTTATCGGCCTCTTTGGCACGGTCTGGGGCATCATCGACGCCTTCGTCGGGATCGGGGCCGCGGGGTCCGCCAATCTGGGGGCTGTGGCTCCGGGCATCGCCGAGGCGCTGATCGCCACCGCCGCGGGCTTGGCTGCGGCCATCCCGGCGGTCATCGCCTATAACTATTTCGTGAATCGCATCCGCGGTATCGGGACTCGTCTGGATCTCTTTACCCTGGAGTTTATGGGCCTGGCAGAGCGGCTCGTGGGGGGACGATGAGCGCGCACCTTCCCGGATCGGAGCAACGGCTGGGCGGTGCCCTGTCCGAGATCAACGTCACCCCCTTCGTGGATGTGGTGTTGGTGCTCCTCATTATCTTCATGATCACCGCGCCCATGATGATCCGAGGGATCGACGTTCAGGTCCCGCGCACCGAGACCAGAAACGTCCAGCCCGAAGAGCGCTTGATCCTGACCGTTACCAAGGACAAGATGATCTATCTGGATGACCAGCAGATCACTCTGGACCGACTCCAGAAGGTACTGACCGGTCTGCAGAAGCGGAACCCGCGGGCGGCAGTCTTTCTGCGGGCTGACGAGAAGGTTCCTTATGGGGTGGTGGTTCAGGTGATGGACGCGATCAAGAAGTCCGGGATCGACCGGCTGGGCATGGTGACCGAGCCCCTGCATCCTCAAGAGCGAGGGCAGTAGGGGAGTGGAGCACCCGTGGACGATGGACGGGGGGCGCCGAGAGCTTACGGTCAATCTGGCCTTCTCCCTGGTGTTGCACTTTCTGATTTTCGCCGGGGTTTTTCTGACTCCTTCGCTCTATGCGTACCGGTTTCACGTCCCAGTGGCGTACAAGGTGACGTTGGTGGACCTTCCGGGGACACAAAGGGTGCCGTCGTCACCTGCGGGGAAGCCGGCTGTGAAGGTGGAGGCCCCGAAGGCTCCGACGCCAGCGGCCCCACCGTCGAAGGCGAAGGTTCCCGAGGCAAAACCTGAGGTCCCGGCGCCTTCGCCAGATACACTCGCCCTGCCCAAAAAGCAGAAGGTGGCGCCGACGCCCCCGAAAGCCCCCCAGTCGTCCGGGATGCCATCTTCGCACCAGGCCCCGGCTCAGGCAGCCCTGCCGGCGGGCCCGGGCGGAGGTGGACTCGCGGGGGTTGTCGCAGAGAGCGGCGGCTCCGCCGGGACCGCTGATCCTTCTCTCAGCTACTATCTGGTAGCGATCCAGGAGAAGGTCAGCAGTCGCTGGGTTGAGCCGCCCTCGGGCCTCGCGCCCCGTCAGGTACAGCGGGTGACGCTTGGTTTCACCGTGGTACGCTCTGGCCTGGTCCGCGATATCCAGGTCCTGACCCCTTCGGGGAGTATCTTTTTGGATCAATCGGCCCTGCGGGCGGTCCAGGAGGCGGTTCCCCTTCCCCCTTTCCCTGCGCTCTTTGCGCAGGAGACGCTGCTGGTGCGGTTTCACTTTGAGATGCGTGGGGAATAACGGCATGACGAGGCTCGCGCGGATCATCTGGCTCTTGGTCTTGTCCAGTGGGTTGCTGGCCGTCGGCGCATCAGCGCAGGTGGACATCACAGTCACGCGGACGGTGATTCAGCGCATCCCCATCGCCGTGGTGGGGTTGCGCCCCTCAGGCGTGTCGGGAGGTGGGGATCTGGTGGCGCAGGCCCTGTCGGTCCTGGTGGATGATCTGGAGTTCTCCACGGTTTTCGAGGTGCTGCCGGCCAGCTTCCTGCCGTTCGACGCCAGGCAGGTCCGCCTGGGCGAAGAGGAGAAGGTGCTCGCGCCCTTGAATCACCTGAAGGTCCAGGCCATGGTGGTGGCGGAGCTCACACAGCAGGGGAAGGACCTGACCCTTGAGGGGCGTGTCTATAACGTGAGCCGTGGGGTCTTTCTCGGCGGTAAGCGTTACTTGGGAGAGGTCACGGCCATCAGGTCGATGGTTCACCGACTGGCCGACGAGGTGGTGCTGCGGCTCACCGGCGAGCGAGGGGTTGCCTCGACCCGGATCGCCTACGCCAGCGCCGAGAAGGGTGCGACCGAGCTCTACCTGATGGACTACGATGGCCACAACCCGACGATCGCCACGGGGAACCGATCCATTAACCTCTCACCGCGCTTCTCGCCTGACGCAAAGCTGCTCGCGTATACGTCCTACCGGGATGGGAATCCGGATCTGTACCTCCTCAATCTCGAGACGGGACGGCGGGACAAGGTATCGGCCTCGCCCGGGCTCAACATCGCCCCTGGCTGGTCCCCAACGGGCCAGTGGCTTGCCCTGTCCCTGAGTAAGGATGGGGGGACGAACCTGTACCTGATGCGGCCGACGGGCGGGGCGCTCCGTCGCCTCACAAACGGCCACGCGATCTCGGTCTCTCCCTCCTTCTCTCCCAACGGGCGGCAGATCGTCTTCACCTCGGATCGGGGGGGCTCTCCGCAGATCTATATGATGGATCTCGAGGGGGCGAATCTCGAGCGACTGACTTTTGAGGGGGAGTACAATGCCTCCGCCCGCTGGTCGCCGCGGGGCGACAAGATCGCCTTTGCCTCCAACCGGGGAGGTGGAGGCTTCCAGATCTACCTCATGAATCCCAATGGAACCGGCGTGCAGCAGATCACGACCGTCGGGGTCAACGAGGATCCCGCCTGGTCGCCTGACGGGCGGCACCTGGTCTTTACCTCGAACCGCAGCGGGAGAAAAGATATCTATGTCATGCACGCCGATGGGTCGGGACAGAAGCGCCTGACACGAAGCGGCTCGAAGAGCTTTGCCCCGGATTGGTCGCCCTGACGATCGCGGATGCCGGGGAGGGGGTGTCATACCACAGAAAGGAGGAGGGGATGGTTAGAGGGAGAGAGGCGAGAGAACAGCAGTGGCCAGGGAGGAGGTTTTGGGGTCCGATTCTTATCGTGGGCGCGGCCCTGCTCTTGACCGGCTGTCCCAAGAAGCCGGAGGTGGGAGCGGGTGGTCCAGGGGCCGCGGGGGGTCCGGGCGCGGAGAAGGTCACCCCGGCGAAGCCGATTACAGAGGCTCCTGTAGAGCCCGGGGCGAAGCCAACGGCGGAGGGCCCGCTGAAGGACGTCTTCTTCGATTTCGACAAGGCCGTTCTGAGAGACGATACCAAGCAGGCCCTGAACGAGAACATCCAGTGGCTCAAGGCCAACCCGGCCGCGCGCACCATGGTCGAGGGGCACTGCGATGAGCGCGGGACCAACGAGTATAACCTGGGACTAGGCGACCGCCGGGCCAAGGCGGTCCGCGACTACCTGGCGGCCGGGGGGGTCGATGCCAAGCGGATCTCGATGATCAGCTACGGCGAGGAGCGGCCCTTTGTCCTTGGCCACGACGAATCCGCCTGGAAATGGAACCGCCGGGGCCACTTCGTTATACAGAAGTAGCCGAGGCAGCGGAAGACAATTGACAATTGGAAGGAGGGAGCGTCGTCCGCTCCCTCCTTCGCACAAGGGAAACACACCCGTATTCCGGGTGATCTCATGAGGAGATGATGATGGTGAGGTATTTCGTCTGGCTCCTCTTCGTCGGCACTGCCCTGCTGAGCAATGCCTGCATGGTGAAAACGGAAGAGTTTCAGGCCCTTCAGCAGGACGTCCGAAGCCTCCGGGGGGACGTCAACGCCGTGGCGAAACGGGCGGGTGGTGATGGAGGGGTTTCCCGGTCGACCGATCTCGTGGCTCGCCTGGAGGAGCTTGCGGTCGAGACCCGGATGGTCCAGGGCCAGTTGGAAGAGGCCAACTATCGGCTGTCGGAGCTCAGCAAGCGACTGGATGCGACGGAGGTGAAAGTGGCCCGCCTCTCGGGGGAGGCGGGGAGACCCGGCGGGACCTCTGGGACAGGTCAGCTCCCCGCTCCCCTCCCGGGTGTTGCGCCCCAAGCCGGTGCGGGCCAGCCTGGTCCCTCGACTGGCCAGCCCTTGCCTCCTCGGGGTGGAACCTCTGCGCTGCCGCAGGCCCCGACCGCGACCGTTCCGGACAAGCCGGTGATGCAGGGATCCCTCCCTTCACCGGAGGAGGTGTACACGAAGGCGTTGAACGATTACCACAAGGGCAACTATGATTTGGCCATCAGCGGCTTCAAGAGCTATCTGACCTTCTATCCCAAGACCAGTCTGGTCCCCAATTCCCAGTACTGGCTTGGCGAATCCTACTATGGCCAACGGAAATACCGGGAGGCGATCCGGGAGTTTGACAAGCTGATTAAGGAGTATCCCGACAGCGCCAAGGTTCCCGCCGCGATGCTGAAGCAGGGCAATGCCTATTTGGAGCTAAACGAGAAGGCTCAGGGGAAACGCGTGCTCCAAGAGCTTAAGGCCAAGTTCCCCAACTCCGGTGATGCGCGGCGGGCCCAGGACGTCCTGCAGGGGCTCCAATAGGTTCGCTCGACAATCCTCACCTTCACCATACCCCCTAGGCCGGCAACCGCATGGGAGTGCGCGTCTCCCGGTGACTTCCTTAGGGTAGAGACCCCACTGCTGAAAGAAACAGATTTCCGCAATTCGAAATGCCATTCGACGGAGGGAGCGTGGAGCGGCGGCGGCGAAGAGGAAGGGCCTCCGGGGTCCACTCGGTCCTGAGGGCGTTGACCCTTTTGGATGTCCTGGCGCGGGAGGGCCGAGAAATGGGGGTCGTCGACCTCGGCCGGCGGGTCCAGCTTCACGTGAGTACCGTGCACCGACTCCTGGGGACGCTGATCGCGGGCGGGTATGTTCAGCAGGATCCGGAGACGGGGCGGTACGCCTTGAGCGGCAAGATTTACCAGTTGGCTCAGGCCTCCCTCGGCTGGAGAGACCTTCGCAGAGTGAGCCGGCCCCACCTCGAGCGTATCGCCAAGCTCTCGGGTGAAACGGCGAATCTGGTTGTGCTCGAGAAGGGTGAGGCCTGCTACCTGGACAAGGTCGAAAGTCCCCAGAGCCTGAAGTTTCTCACCAAGATCGGGCATCGGGCCCCCCTGTACTGTACCGCGGTGGGGAAGGTCCTGCTATCACATCTGCCGGAGGAGGAAACAGAAGAGTTCCTGAGTCGGGTCACCCTTGTCCCGCAAACCCGAAACACCATCACGTCCCTCCCGCGGCTCCGACGGGAGTTGAAGAAAGTGGTGGCGCAAGGCGTTGCGGTCGATCGCGAGGAATGCGAGAAAGGGGCCTCGTGTCTCGCCGTCCCAATTCGAGATCATACCGGTCGGGTGGTGGCGGCCCTTGGGGTCTCTGGACCCACGGTCCGGCTGGCCGATCGGCGGATCTCGAAGTTGGTCCCCTTCATGCTGGAGGAGGGACGGCGGGTATCGGCTGGGCTCGGCTATCAGGCGGGGATCGAGTCATCCGATCCGTTCAGCCCCAGGAAGGCGGGTCGCCGGTGAGTGAAAACCTCCAGAAATACATGAGGGTGGGTATTGTCCATTTCATGGCGTATCCAGAGACCCTCACGGGGGAGGGCCCGATCGTGGAAACCATCCGCCGCATCGCCGAGGATGAGTTCTTCTCCGCGGTCGAGGTCACTACGATCAACGATCCGAAGGCCCGCGAGGCGGTTGCGCGGATTCTCGAGAAGAATCGGCTCACGGTGGGATACGGGGCGCAGCCGATACTCCTCACCCGGAAATTGAATGTGAACTCCTTCGAACCCCCCGAGCGCGTCAAGGCCGTCCAGGCCGTCAAGGAGGCCGCGGACGAGGCGTACACGCTGGGCGCCGGGGCTCTGGCGCTCTTGAGCGGGCCCGATCCAAGAGACCGGCGGGATGAGGCCATGCAACTCCTCATCCAGTCGCTCACGGAGATCTGCTCCTATGTCCGGTCCAAGGGGAACCTCCGGGTCCTTCTCGAAACCTTCGATCAGAAGGTCGATAAATGCCGCCTCATCGGCCCCACCTCCGACGCAGTTAAGGTCGCCACCGAGGTCCGCAAGGTCGATCCCACCTTTGGCCTGATGCTCGATCTGAGCCACCTTCCGCTCCAAGGCGAGACGTCGAAGGAGGCGCTTGAGGTAGCCAAGGACTACCTGGCGCACGTGCACATCGGCAACTGCGTCACGAAGGCGGGGCACCCCGCCTACGGCGATCAGCACCCCCGGTTCGGCCTTGAGGAGAGCGAGAATGATGTTCCGCAGGTGGCGGAGTTCCTGCGAGAGCTGTTCCGGATCGGTTATCTCGGCGAGGGAAAGCGACCCATCGTCGGCTTTGAGGTAAAACCCTTACCCGGTGAGTCTTCCGAAATGGTCATTGCGGGGTCTAAACGGACTCTGCTCGAGGCCTGGTCGCAGCTATGAGGAGAAGCTGTCGGCGATCAGCCGTCAGCAGTCCACCCCTCACCGCTGGTCACCAGCCACTACCCACCACTCACTAATTCAGCTCCGCTCCTCCATGAGCTTGACCACCTGGCCTGCGAGGACCGTAGCGCCCCGCTGATTGTTGATGACAATATCGAGCGGGACGATCGGAGGCCCTTTCCCCTTCTGCGAGCGGCGGATCTGGTCGGGTGGCGGGGCTGAGACTGACATGCTGAGCTGATCTCCTGGCTCGATGGGCGCTCCGAATTGCGACACCCGGGCCGTAAGGAGAAGGTGGCCTGGCGAGCTTTCGGCCGAGGTCATTGCTAGCGTCCCGAGGCCGAGCAGGGGACTCACCTGGTGTGGATAGAGGGGGCCGAACAGGGCCCGGGTGGCGCGCACGAGCTCGGGGGTGATTGTCTTGGTGAAGGTCTGGTGGCGGGGACTTGCCGGGTCGGTGAAGTCGTGTACACCCGGAGGCACCGAGGGAGTGACATCCTGGGCCCACTGGCGGAGCCAGGCGATCTCTGCGGGAGGTGTGGGGAGGATCTCGCCCGCCTTCTCCGGCCGCAATGTGGCGGTCCCCTCACAGACGACCTTGCCGGTCTGGTTCACCGCGGTAAGATGGAGACGTGCCATCCCCCCCTGCAAGAGCTCCTGGACCTCGGCGAGCGGCGTGAGGCTGTCTCCGAAGTAGACCGGCGCCCGGAAGTGAGCTTCAAGAGCCTCGACAGCATAGGCCGGCCGGAGGCGGCCCAGGCTCGCCACGAGATGACAGACCGTGAACAGTCCGTGGGCGACCAATCCCTGGAACCGGGAGTGCTCTGCATACGCCCGGTCGAGGTGATAGCGGTTCCGATCCCCCGAGGTCTTGGCGAAGGCCTGGACCATCCAGGGGGCTACGGATGAAGCATCTCCCTGGAGCGTCTCCCCGACAAAGACTGCTTCACCTACCTGGTCCATCCCGCCCGGTCGGAGCGCCAGGACGAGGCGTTCCCGGGCCGTCACATACCTCTTCGCCTCGGCGTCGCTGAGATGGTTGGCCTTGAGCGCCCGCTCCAGCTGGCGGTAGTAGATCCGCGCCGTGGCGGCATCAACCAGCTCGGCCTGGCCCGTGATCGGGTCGTTGTATGCGACCGCCCCCAGATTCCGCTCCTGATCGGCGGTGGCGTAGAGCTCCAGGATCTCCAATGCTCGCTCCACCGCGTTGATCCAGCGGGCGTTGAACACGTCAGCCGCCGGCCCTTTGGGCTCAGCCGGTCGCTGCCCGGCGCGCGGAGGATTCATAATGGCGTTGACGCGCTCGGCCTGCTCTGGCCCCACGACCTTGCCGTGGAAACCGAGGTTGGCGGTGAAGAGAGACTCTTCGTCCAACCGAGCGAGATCGCTGGCTGCGTCCACGGCGTCGATGTCGGCTGCGGCCGTGGCGGCCACCAGCGCCGAGCGGTAGTAGTGATACCCCTTCGTCTTGGGATCGCTGAAGTCCTCTTTCGGCTGCGGAGACTCGAGGTCGAGGAACAACCACATCATCCGCCGGCTGGCGGTGGCGATGGCGTAGGACTCGCGCTCGACGGCCTCGGGCTTTGTAATGCGCGCCCCCAGGGCAAGGGAGCCGACGGGAAGGCCGACCTCCCGTTCAATTGTAGTGAGCAGACCGGCGGCATGGCGGATAACGCGGGCCTGATCGACGGCAGGAAGGATCAGGGCCTGGACCTGCTCCTTCAGGAGCGGCAAGAAGGCCTGGAGCTTCTGGGCCGCCTCGGGCTGCTCCAGGTCGAGCTGGAGCGCCAGCACCTGGGAGGGGCGCCTTGCCTGGGTGCAAAGCTGGGTGAGCGTACGCTGCGCCTCGCGGCTCTCCGGTCCGAGGATGTCTTGCACATCGATGATAACCATGTCGGCCGGCGAGGTGAGCGCGGTCTTGAGACCATGAACGTCCTTCCCGGCGACCGGGACCACCGACCGGCACAGGGTCACAGGCCGAGGGACGAAGACGAGCGGAGGGAGGATTGGCCTTTCCTCCTGCGCCAAGCCCTCGAGCCTGGAGAGATCGAAGGGCGGGATGTCGGCGAAGGGGATGCGCTTTCGAAGAACAGGGGGAAACTCCGCCGCATGCCGCGCGATCCCTTCGATATGCGCGGGGTGCACACTCCACTTGCGATGGATCCCGAGGGCGATGGCCCGGACGGTGTCTACCTCGGTGTCATCCGCGTTCAACTTCACCGTGATGCCGGTCCCGGCCGCTTTGCCGGCCGCCCGGGCGGCTTCCACTATTTTGAGCAGCGGGTAGCGCATGTAGGTGTACTGCTCTTGCTGGACGACGCTGCGGCCCCCCGTGGCCGCCGTGTAGTCCACGACGCCCAGGTTGGCCTCCTCGACCTCGGGGGCCACCGCCAGGATCTCCTGCGCCTGAAGAATCGCTCCAGGCAGCTCGGTCAACACAAAGACCTTGTGTGTCGCCGTGACCCACCCTCGCTCCTGCTGGAGCGCCCGGAGGATCTGGACGGCCACCCGGACATCCTCCGGCCCCTTGACCTTGGGCAGGTAAATCCCCGCAATGAGGTCCCCGATTTCTCGGATCACCTGAAAGTAGTCCCCCGCTGCCCACTTGGTCCGGAGATTGTTGGGCCGGACCAGGATCATCTGTCGTTCGGGGAATCGGCATTCCGGCTTGATCTGAAAACCGGCTCCCACCCGGACAAACTGCTGCTCGAGCTGCTCCGCCTTGCCGGCCGGCAGGGCATGGGTCTTGAGGAATTCCAGCTCCTCTGCCGTTATGGCCTGGCCCCGCAGGGCTCGGATCAAGAGGATGAGAACGGTGCGGGCGACGTGTTTGCGGGTCGTGGCGACCGCATCTTCGAGGTCCAGGAGGAGGATGTGGGCGGCCGACTGGGCCGCCTTCACCATGAAGTACCAGTTATCCCCCGGAAAGACGTGCTCAATCGTTCGGGAGGCGAATTCCCAGGCGAGCTGCCCCATCGCTCTATCGCGGGTCGCACCCGGATCGACCCGCTTCAGGGCCTGCCACCGCTCTTCGACCTCGGCCTCAGCCTGGTCCTTATCGCCCCCAAACGCCGCCACCACCTCGCTCAAGGCTCGTGCATCCATACCACGGCCTCCCAAGACTCAGGATTCTTCAGGGAGAGTGATCTGCCTCTCTATGACGCGCAATCCGGCTTCGTTGATGGACGGGCCCATATGCTAGTGAAGATCTGCCCAAGGGTCAATACAATTCCCGCTGGTCGATAACCGTTGACCGACCACCGGCGGCCGAGTGGGACGTCATCGGTTAACGGTGATCGGTCATCGTCAGTTGTGCGAGGCCTGACGGATCTGGAGGTGCCGGAGACGCTCGGTGATGGCCTCTCGGTCTTCTGCGTGCGGGGCAGCCTCGAGGTAGCGTCGGAGGTCGGCAACGGCCTGAGCGAACTTGTTCATCTCGCCATAGATCAGGCCTCGATCCCTGAGGAGGTTCGGGGAGTCGGGGTCGATGAGCACCAGTCGCTCTGCGACGCCAAGTGCCCGGGGCAGATCCCCGAGTTGCAGGTAGATGCTCTTGAGGTTGTTCAACATCCTGGCGAGGATCAGTCTCTTGGGGGTCCGCGTGAGTAGGTCTCGATGGAAGGCCACCTTGCCACTGTAGATCCGGTCCAAGGTGCGCTGGCAGTCCTCTTCGGAGAGGAGCGCTCCCTGATGAAATGGGTCGACGAGAATCTCCCTCTCCGCGGCCTCGTACTTGACGATAAAGTGCCCCGGCAGCCCCACTCCGACCAGAGGCAGATCGAGGCGCCAGGCGATCTCCATGTACAAGATGGAGAGGGTGATGGGGATCCCCTTCCGGCGATCGATCACCTCGTTGAGGAAGCTGTTCTTGGGGTCGTAGTAGTCTTCGGCATTCCCCCGAAACCCCTCCTCATCGAAGAGAGAGCGGTTGAATTCTTGGATCAATCTAACCGGCTCGAGCTCGGGACCCACCCGATCCTTGATCCGTTCAGCAATGCGACTAATGCGGTCCAGATAGCCGCGGATGTCGAGATGGGGGTATTCCTCGGCGGCAATCAACAGCGCTGCCTCCGCTAGGTTGATCTGCTCGTCAGGCCGGGCAACGATGGCGCCGAACCGGTTGCGGATCTGCTGGGTCTCCACTTCCCGCTCTTCCCGCATGCGAACCGTCATCGCACAAAGAGGGCCTCAATAATCTGTTGCAGGTCGACCTGCTCCAGGCTCTTCAAAACGCAATGGGCGGCGGTCAGCTCCTCTGGCGGGTAAGAATTTGTGACGGCGAGACACCGCATCCCCGCGGCGGCGGCGGCGGCCACCCCATGGCGAGAGTCCTCGACCACCAGGCACTCGGAGGGCCTCACGGGCCTGCCAGATATCAGCCGATTCAGCCGGCCCAGGGCGGCGATATAGGCCTCGGGGTCGGGCTTCCCCCGGACGACATCCTCCGCGGCGACCACCACGGGGAAGAACTCCCGGAGGCCGACCTTCCCGAGGAGAAACTCGATCTCCTCACGCAGGGCCCCCGAGGCGATGGCCAGGGGGTACTTTCCCGCGGCCTCTCGGATGAGGCCTTCCACCCCAGGGAACAAGGTAACCGCATCGGACAGCGTGTCAAAGAAATAGTGTGCCTTCCGTTCGCTGAGCCCATCCACAATGCCCGGCGCGATCGCCCGACCGTGACGAGCGAGCACGGTGCGAAAGCAGTTTTTGTCATCCATCGCCAGATAGGCCTGGGTGTACTCCTCCCACGCGAGGGGGATTCCCTCCTCGGCGAGGACGCGCTTGAGCGCCTGGAAATGCAATCGCTCGGTATCGACGATCACGCCGTCGAAGTCGAAGATGACCGCCCGGAGCATGGCTAGCCCGTGCCTCCTCGCCTCTTGCGGTCCTCACCCTTGCCGGTCGACTCCCCGGAGCGTCCATTTGGCATACGCGTGACACATGTCGGTGAAACAACACGCGTCACACCGAGGATTCTTCGCGGTGCACACCAACGCTCCAAAATCCATGAGCGCCTGGTTGAAGGTCCAGGCCTTCCCCGTCGGGATCACACTGGCACTGAGCCGCCAGAGGCGCCGCTCGCTGTGCGCCGGTGTAGGAGAGGGGCGCTGGATAAAGACCCGGGAAAGGAGGCGCTTGACGTTCGTGTCCAAGATGGGGCTGTCGATGTGGAAGGCAAAACTCAACAGGGCCCCCGCCGTGGAGCGACCCACTCCGGGGAGGGCGCACACCTCCCCGAAGGTTTTCGGAAAGTGGCCCCTGTGGCGGCGGATCAGCTGTCGGGCCGTCCTGTGCAGGTTTCTGGCCCGGGCGTAGTAGCCGAGCCCCTCCCAGGCCTCGCGCACCTCGCCAGGTCTTGCAGAGGCCAGCTCCTCTACGGTCGGGTACCGCGTGAGAAATATGTCGTAGAATCCGAGGACCCGCTCCACCTGGGTCTGCTGAAGCATGACCTCGGACACCAGGATACGGTACGGGTCCCGGGTCTTCCGCCAGGGTAAGTTCCGACCGTGGGACCGATACCACCTGAGGAGTCGGTGCTGAAAGGTCCGCTTGAGGCCCGGGGCGATCCCCGTTCGCCTCACCCGTCCTCCTGTACGAGGCCTTCTCTCACTAACGCCTCGATAACGGGCCGGTCTGCCTCGAGGAAGTCAAATTGAAAAAGCTCCTCCCGCCTCACCCAACGGATGCTTGCAAATTGCCGGTTGCGAAGCGCACCGGTGTAGTCCGGGACGTGAAAGACGTGCAGCTCAACCTCCCGGTCGGGATAGCGGTGCGCAAGGCGACAGAGGAGCGGACCGATCTCCGGCTCGATGGAGAGCTCCTCCCTGAGTTCACGGCGAAGCGACTCAGCCGGGGCCTCTCCGTCCTCCACCTTTCCGCCAGGGAACTCCCAGCGGTATTCCCCCCAGCTCCCCTTTTGCCGCTGGCAGATCAGGATGCGCCCCCCTCGGGTGATGATCCCCGCTGTCACGACCATCGGCATCCGCATCCTCCGGGAGCGAAGGGCAGGTGGACACTATCAGATCACCTCGGGACCGTCAAGGCGCGCACCAGATGGTCCTGTCTCCCACTCGATGATCGTTGAGGGCGGGGACGAGACAGGGGGTTGGCTTGAAGAGTCGGACCTGCTACATTAACCCCGAGGAGAGGTGACGAGCATGGGAGTCAGCGAAGAGCGGTTTCCGGTGGCGAGGCGGATCGGGACGATCTGTGGCAAGACGCTGGCCCGATTCGGGATCGGGACCTTTCAAGGCTATCGGGTCCTCTTTGCCCCCGTCTATCCCAACGTGGGGGCGGTCCCCCTCGGACCGCTCGGCCTCGGGGTCGAGTCCTTCCTAGTGTGCAACAGCTTCGTCTGGCGGCAACATCTGAAGGGACGTCGTTGGGCGACCTCGATTCTCATGCACGAGGTGGGGCACCTCAAGGATTTCGCGGCGCATCCCTGGCAGCTCGCACCGCTTATCCTTCTTCGGATCGGGGCCCCTCGCGCCCCTTCGGTTCGGGTCCTTCTGAATCTCTTGTATCTCTACCTCGAGGGGAAGGCCAATCTCCGGGCCCTCGAGCAGGGAGCCTCTCCTATCATCCTCGCCGTGAGCTACCTGAGCTATCTCCGCGCCCTCCGCAGGTCCCTTATTCGCAGATGAATCCGTCCCGACTCTGGACGGGGTCGCCCCCGCCGCCAGGCAGCGGGCCTCCGCAGAAGCAATCCCCTTGTCGCAGTCCGGGCTGACGGTCCAGACTTCGCAAGCGTTCCGGCTCGATGTATACTAGAGTCATGGCCAACGAGCGGCGCTACCAGCTCCAATCGGAAGAGGCGAACCGGCAGCTCGATGCCCTCCTCGCCGGGCTCGGCGTTCACCGGGAAACATCGCAGTACTACGCCCAGATGCTGACCACTGTCCTCAAGCTGTTCGAGGACGGCGCGGAGGTCGGCGACCTGAAGATTGCCAACTCCGCCCTGAAGGAGCTCCGCTACGCCTTCAAGGTCTTCTCCCAGTACCGGACGGTGCCTAAAGTCACCGTCTTTGGGTCGGCGCGGACCCCGCCGGAGCACCCGATCACGCTCCAGGCGAGTGACTTCGGCCGCCGGATGGTGAAGGCGGGATGGATGGTGGTCACCGGCGCTGGTAGTGGCGTCATGGGGGGTGCGCAGGAAGGGGCGGGAGGAGAGCAGAGCTTCGGCCTGAATATCCGGCTGCCGTTCGAGCAGGAGGCCAACCCCTGGATTGCCCAGGACCCCAAGCTGATCACCTTCAAATACTTCTTCACCCGCAAGCTCTTCCTGCTCAAGGAATCAGCCGCCGCCTGTTTCTTGCCCGGCGGCTTCGGCACGTTCGACGAAGTCTTCGAGGTACTGACCTTGATTCAGACCGGCAAGACCTCCATGATCCCGGTGCTCCTGCTCGACATCCCTGGGGGAGGCTACTGGAAGGCCTGGGATGCATACGTCAGGGAGGAGATGGTCGGGCGCGGCTTCATAGTGCCCGAGGATGTCCACCTGTATCGCGTCACCGAGACGGTGGAGGACGCTCGGAGGGAGATCCTCGACTTTTACCGGGTGTTTCACTCCCACCGGTTTGTGGAGGAAGAACTGGTGATGCGATTGCGGCGGCCGCTTTCGCCAGAGGCCCTCGGGGCGCTCCAGCGGGAGTTTGGGGGTATTCTCAAAAGCCCGGTCGTGTCGGTTTCGGGACCGCTCCCGGCAGAAGACGACGAGTGGCCGGAACTCGCGCGGCTCGTCCTTCCCTTCAACCGGACGAGCTACGGCCGGTTGCGCCAGCTGATCGACTTCATCAACCGCTCGTAGGGGGACGGCACGGGCGTCCGGCCGCCCCTTGTTACGCCCGGCGCCGTCGGGACTCCTGCGGTGATGGGATCGGACGCATAACGGGACCGGAGCCCTCATGAGGGTGACCAGGCGGTCGGTGCTCCAACTGGCCGCGCTCGCGGCGATGGCGATCTTTGTCCCCGCCTGCCGCGAGATGCTCTCGCAGATTCTCTTTTCGCCCGATGCCACTCCGGGGAAGCCGGCGTCCCTCCCCGACAATCCCTTCCGCTCAGGATCGAAGAGTCTCGTGGCGGTCGTCCATGGGGAAGATGTCTCGAGAATGGTGGAGCGGGCGGTCTATCTCATCGGGGGCATGTCACGGCTGGGGATCACTGGTGCTCGCACTCTGGTCAAACCCAATGTGGTCTGGGGCGAGCCTCCGCCGGCCACCACGGACCCGCGGGTGGTGAAGGCCGTGGCGCTTTTGGCGAAGGCAGAGCGACCAGCCTCGCTGGCCGTGGGTGACATGTCGGCTGTGATCTCGCTCCCCACGCGTCGCCATCTCGAAAAGACGGGGATCGCAGAAGCGGCCCGTGAGGCGGGCGCTGAAGTGGTAGCCTTCGATGAGGGGGAGTGGGTGAGCGTAGATCCCCCCCAGGCGCGATATGCGAAGACCGTCTACGTGGCCAAGGCAGCCTACGAAGCCGAGCGGCTCATCAGCGTCCCCGTGATCAAGACGCACCGGAGTGCCAGCTTCAGTTGTGCCCTGAAGAATACCGTCGGATGCGTCCACGGCAAGAACAAGCCGTGGGCCTACGGGCAGGACGGATGGGAGCCAGCGGTGGCGGAGCTCAATATGGCCGTCCGCCCTCACCTCTTCGTCGTAGACGGGCTCCAGAGCATGATTCACGGCGGGCCCTGGTCCGGTGAGGCCGTCCCGACCCGGGTCATCCTGGCGAGCGGTGACCCGATCGCCACCGATATCGTAGCCCTTGGGATCATCAAGGCTTTTGGGCGGTGGGAGATGGTGACGTCAAAGGGGGTCTGGGACCAGGTCCAGATCCGTCGCGCGATCGCCCTCGGCCTCGGGGCAACCGGCCCGGAGGAGATCGAGCTGGTCGCCGAGGACCTGACGGGCCGAGACCCGGACTTCGGCAGGCTTGTGGCCGACATCCGGAGACAGGTTGGTCTTCACTAGCGGCCCCGTGGGCTTACATCCCGTCTTCACGGTTGAGCCCCACGATACTCAGGATCCTTTCCCTCCAGAAACCATAGGTCCAGGGAGCAGTCCCGATACAGGATGTACGTCTCGGCGTTCGAGGCGAGGACTTGGAAATACTCCTTTTGCACCCTTCGGAGATCCTCCTGAAGCCACCGCTTCAGGATGCGGACCACGACGAGCCGGCCGGCGGTGGGGGACCGAAACGCACGGGGAGCCTCTACTCCCCTCGAGCCTGCATAGCATGACACCTGAATCGGTTCGGGAATCGCCATGACCTTCGCCACCGCCTTCCGCTCCGTCTGTATCACGCCTCCGCCTCCGGCGCAATGCCGGCAAAGATGTTCGCTCTGCCGGGTGACGGATGGTATAGTATTGACCCTGAACCATCAACCCTGAACCGTGGCGCACGAACCATGGACCCAAGACTGAAAGCCCTGAACCATGACCTATTCTGACGCCCTCGCTTACCTCAACGGGCTTCAGCGTTTTGGCATCAGGCTCGGGCTCGAGAACATCCTGCGCCTGGTGGAGGCCTTTGGGCATCCTGAGGCGGCCTTCCGGTCTATTCACGTGGCCGGGACCAACGGCAAGGGGTCCACGGCGGCCTTCACGAACGGAATCCTCCGGGCGGCAGGCTTCAGGATCGGCCTCTACACCTCGCCTCATCTGCTGGATTTTCGCGAGCGGATCCTGGTGAATGGCCATCCTATTGCCGAAGGGGAATTGGCCGCCCTCACCACCGAGGTCGCCGGTGTCATCGACCGTCTCTTTGCGCCGTCGCCGCTCTCCTCCCCCACCTTCTTCGAGGCGGCCACAGCGTCGGCGTTGCTTTACTTCGCCCGTGCCGGTGTGGACTGGGGGGTCATCGAGGTTGGTCTCGGCGGCCGCTCCGATGCGACCAACATCCTTCGGGCGGAGGTCTCGGTCATCACCAACATCGGGCTCGAGCACCAGGAGCATCTCGGCGACACCCTGGAAAGCATCGCCGCGGAGAAGGCGGGGATCGTCCGGGAGGGGGGATCGGTGGTGAGCGCTGCGGAGGGCGCCGCCCTCGAGACGGTCGCCCGCATTGTCCGTGAGAAGGGGGCGCGACTGATCAGGGTTCAAGACGAGTACCGGGTGAGGTACCTGGGTCGCTCCGAGCGGGGTGAGACCTTTCGGCTGACGGGGAGGCTCAGGGAGTATGATTCCCTTCAGATCCCCTTGCTGGGCAGGCACCAGATCGTGAACGCGACCACGGCCGTCGCTGCGGCGGAGCTCCTCGAGGAACAGGGATTCACCGTGGGGGAGTTTCCGATACGCCAAGGCCTGGCGTCCGCCCACTGGCCCGGCCGGCTTCAGCTGATCTCGGCCCGGCCCCGGATTCTCGTGGACGGGGCCCACAACCCAGCAGCCATCCAGGCCCTCCGGTCCTTTCTTGAGGAGGAAAGGCTGCCGGGTTGCCTCCTCGTCTTCGGTGTCCTCAAAGACAAGGCATGGGAGCAGATGCTCGAGACCCTGGCCCCCCTGACCTCGACCGTGATCCTCACCCGCCCCGAAAGCGACCGGGGGGCCGAACCGGGAACCTTAGCTGATGTCGCCGCTCGGTACTTTGCCCAGGTCAGGATCGCCGAAACCATGGCGGAGGCCCTGGCTACGGCCCGTACCCTGGCCGCTCCGGAAGATACGATCCTCGTCACGGGCTCTCTCTACACCGCCGCCGCCGCCTTGCGCGCCCTCGGCTTTACTTCAATCTTCTGAGCCCGGCCGTGAATTGAATGCAGACCCCTCGTGCCGAGGCGTCATACGCCTGTGATCCTCTTCCCTTGCGGCGCGGTGGAGTCCGGCCTACTTCGTGCGTCCCTTCGGCTGGAATGCAGGTCGGGTCGATAGGATGGCTCGCAGCAACGCTCGGTGGCTGACAGGTTTTTGCAAGACGTGAAAGGCCCCAGCTCGCAGGGCCTTCTCCCGATCATCGAGACTCGTTTCGTGCATCATCAGGATGACCGGCAGTCGGGGAGAGACCTCCTGGATGATAGGGAGGGCATCGGTGCCATTCAACCCCGGGAGGTGGTAGTCCAACAGCATCACATCGAACTCGTCGGCGAGGAGGGTCCGCACCGCGTCGGCGACGGTGGTATGTATCTGCATAGAAAACCCCTTCGCCGTGAGAAACCGCGAGAGGGTCTCGGTGGTGTAGTAGTCGTCGTCGATGATGATGATTCGCATGGTCTCTTCCACTCGTGATCACTTGCTAGCAAGGACGGTGCCAAATATGGGAAGATTCGTCCTTCGGCGGGTGGGCTATCTCAGGTGGCGGGAGGGGCGCCGGGCTGAAGGAGTGGCATTCTGCCCGAGGGTTACTGACAAACTGACTATGAGCAGGGTGGGTGCTGCCAGCCTGTCTCAGCGGCGGTCCCGGGGTTCCGCGATATCGATACGGTAGGTGAGGAGTTTGCGGTAGAGGGTCTTGGGGTCGATGCCCAGGATCTCCGCTGCCTGTCCCCGGTGCCCTTTGGCCTGTTCCATGACCCGGAGGATGTGCTGCCGCTCGACATCCCCGAGGGTGGCGAGGGCACCGCGCGAGGCGAGGGCCCCTCGGGACGCCCGGTCTACCTGGAGATCCAGGGGGAGATCCTCCGCTTCGACCTGGTCTTTGGGAGAGAGGATCAACGCCCGTCGCATGACGTGCTGCAGCTCGCGGACGTTCCCCGGCCAGGAATATCGGGTGAGGAAGTTCATCGCCTCGTTGCTGACGGTCTTCTTGCCCAAGGGGGCGAAGAGCTGCAGGAAGTAGCGGGTCAGGACCGGGACGTCCTCAGGCCGCTCCCGGAGCGGAGGCAGGTGGATCGGGATAACGTTGATACGATAGAACAGGTCCTCGCGGAACCTTCCGGCCTTGACCAGTTCCTGGAGGTCCCTGTTCGTCGCCGTGAGGACCCGGACGTCGACCTGTCGCTCCCTGGTGCTTCCGACTCGGAAGAACTTGCCGGTCTCGATCACCCGCAGGAGCTTGAGCTGCATGGTCTGGGAGATCTCACCGATCTCGTCCAGGAGCAGGGTGCCTTTATCCGCGACCTCAAAGAGGCCGGCCTTCGCCGTGTGGGCCCCGGTGAACGCCCCCTTCTCGTGCCCGAAGAGCTCGCTCTCCAGGATGCTCTCCTGGAGCGCCCCGCAGTTGATGACGAGAAATGGTTTGTCCTTCCGCTTAGACTTCTGGTGGACGGCCTTCGCCACCAGTTCCTTGCCGGTCCCGCTCTCGCCGGTGATCAGGACCGTCGAATCGGTGGGCGCAATCCGGACCAGCATCTTGAGGATCTGCCGGATCTTCGGACTCGCGGTCACGATCTCGGGAAACGGCTCTTCGTGTCCCAGGCGGGTCTTGAGGTACAAATTCTCGCGGAGGATCTGCTGCTTTTCATACGCCTTCCGGATCAGCAGATTCAGCTCGGCCGTCTTGCAGGGCTTCGTCACATAGGTGTAGGCGCCGAGCTTCATGGCCTCCACGGCGGTCGGGATGGTGCCGTGTCCGGTGAGGAGGATCACCTCGGGCGGCAGGGCCATCTTCTTGACCTCCTTGAGGACCTCCATCCCTCCGAGCTTGGGCATCTTGAGATCCAGGATGAGGACGTCGAATTCCTGGTCCTTGAGCTTGTCAAGCGCCTCCCGCCCATGCGAGGCCACGTCGGTGCTGTGTCCCTCCCGCCCGAGCTCGGCCTTGAGCACCCTGGCAAAATTCTTCTCATCGTCGGCAATCAGAACCCGGATCTTGCCCTGTTCGTTGCGCATCATCCCCTCTCTCTGATCTGGCCCTTCGCGGCGGGAAGCTGGATTCGCACGACCGTCCCTTTCCCCTCGACTGAATGGATCTCCATCCGCCCCCCGTGGGCACTCACGATTCCCTCGGCGATATAGAGGCCCAACCCGGCACCCTTTCCGGGGGGCTTGGTGGTGAAAAAGGGTTCAAAGATCCGAGGCAGGAGCTCGGCAGGGATCCCCCGGCCGGTGTCCTCGATCTCCACCTGGACGCCGCGAGCTGATGGCGAGAACGGGGTCCTTCGCGGTGAACCCCCAAGGGCCCACGCCCCGAGTCCGGCCGCCTTCGCCCGGATGGTGAGGCTTGCGCCTCGGTCCGTAGCCTCGAGGGCGTTGATCAGGATGGCCAAGAACGCCTGACGAAGCTCTCCCTCGTTGCCCAGAAGGGGGGGAAGCCCGTCGTCGAAATCGCGGATGACGGCGATCCCCTGGCTCCGTAGCTGATAGCCGACGACACGGAGGATCCCCTCGAGGAGGAGGCGCAGGTCGGTGGGCCGCTGCTCCCCGGTCCCCTCTCGACTGAGGTCGGAAAGCCCGGCCAGGATTCCCTTGCATCGATACACCTCTTCCTCGATGATCCGGAGATAGAGGCTTAGCTGCTCGGCGTCCTTCCGGGTGGGCGGAGAGCCCTCGCTGTGTTTCAGGAGGGCCTCGGCACAGGAGGCAATGGCGGCCATCGGGTTGTTCAGTTCGTGGGCAATGCCGGAGGCGAGCTGGCCGATGCCGGCCAGCTTCTCGCTGGCCAGGAGTTGCCGCTGTATCCGTCGGCGTTCAGTGATGTCCTCGACGAGGGTAATCACGTGGGTGACCTCTCCCGGGCCGCTGGTGAGGGGGGCCTTGCTGATCCGGAAGGTCCTGCGGTCCCCCTCCAGTACCGATTCTTCCTCCATCTGAAGCGTGGCCCCGGTTTCGAAGACCTGCCGGAACTCCTCCTCGATCCTCCCGCGCCGCAACGAGGGGAGGACCTCAAAAAGATTCCGCCCGATCACCTCCTGCCGCTTCATCCCCCAGGGAGCGGTCTCCCGGGTCCGGTTCCAGGCGACGATGGTGAAGCTTCGGTCGATGACGTAGAGGCCCAGGGGGAGACTGTCCAGGATCTTTTGGGTCAGGGCTCGCTCGCGCACCAGTGGTTGTTCGGTGAGAAAGAAGAGCGCGCCCCCGTTCCAAGAAGTGGCCTGCAGGTGGAGCCCGCCGTCAGCCAGGACAAGCTCGGCCGTGTCCTGCTTTGGCCCGAGCTTCTCCAGGAGGGATCGCACCTGGGATCGCAGCACGGGGGGGAACGCAACAGTCACGCCCTTGCCGGGAGAGTAGCGGCGGGGGAGCCCCAAGAGAGTCCACCAGGCTGGATTCGCGGTGACGATCTTGCCGGCGTGGTCCGAGACCAGCACCCCCACGTTATCCAGGCGCGAGAGGAGGGTGGTCAGGAGGCGGTCCCGTCCGGGGTCATCGGCGCGACCGCGCACCCCCGACCTCGCCCTTGCCTTCCGTCCTGCCCCCTTGGCAACCGGCCTCCCCATAGCGGAGCCTATGATACCCATCTCTTCCGGGTTTTGCAAGGATGGGAAATCAGCAGTCAGCTGACAGCGGATGGCTGGTCATGGGGAAGTTGACCACGCCGGACTGGTCCGGTATATATAGGTGGGGCGTATCCGGAGGAGTGACGCTTCCGCAGTTTCTCACGGAGGTCGAAAGATGCATTTTCCAATGCGGCGCCCACGGCGTCTTCGGCGCTCGGAGACGATCCGGCGCATGGTCCGCGAGACGGTCCTGCAGGTGGATGATCTCATCATGCCCCTCTTCGTTGTCCACGGTCGCGGCATCCGACGAGAGATCCCGCCCATGCCTGGCAACTACCAGCTCTCCGTGGACCAGCTCACCCGGGAAGTGAAGGAGATTGCCGCCCTCCGCATTCCCGCGGTCCTCCTCTTTGGCATCCCAGAGCGCAAGGATGCCCATGGGTCCCAGGCCTACGCCAAGGATGGGATCATCCAGCAGGCGGTGAGGGCCATCAAGGATTCGGTCTCGGACCTGCTCGTCATCACCGACACCTGTCTCTGCGAATACACGAGTCATGGCCACTGCGGGGTTGTGGAGGAGGGGGTCGTCACGAACGATCCGACCCTGGAACTCTTGGCAAAGACCGCCGTTGCCCAGGCCGAGGCGGGGGCCGACATCGTCGCCCCGTCGGACATGATGGACGGCCGCGTGGGGGCGATCCGCGAGGCCTTGAGCTCCAGCGGCTTTGAAGAGGTCGCCATCATGTCGTATGCGGCCAAGTACGCCTCAGGTTTCTATGGGCCCTTCCGGATGGCGGCGGAGTCGGCCCCGCAGTTTGGCGATCGCCGCAGCTATCAGATGGATCCGGCCAACGCCGCAGAGGCCTTGCGGGAGGTGGCCATGGACCTCGAGGAGGGCGCCGATATCATCATGGTGAAGCCCGCCCTGGCCTATCTGGACATCCTGTGGCGTGTTCGGACCGAGTTTGACGTGCCGGTGGCCGCCTACAACGTGAGCGGCGAATTCGCTATGGTGAAGGCCGCCGCCCGGTTGGGGTGGCTGGAGGAGGAGCAGGTCATGTGGGAGATCCTCACCGCCATCAAACGGGCGGGAGCCGACCTGATCCTCACCTACTTCGCCAAAGACGCCGCCCGCCTCCTCCGGCAGCGCGAGTGATGCCTTTCGCCTTCCGGTCTGTCGCGCCGTGTCCAGTGGGGGCCCCCTGCTGTCTCCTCACAATTGGAGGACCTGTCCGGTGATGGGTGGAGAGGTCATGCGGAAGAGATCGGCGGAGCTTTTCGCAGAGGCGCAGCGATGCCTGCCGGGAGGGGTCAACAGTCCTGTGCGGGCCTTCCGGGCCGTAGGCGGGCATCCCATTTTTGTCGACAGGGCAGAGGGGTCGCGGATCACCGATGTGGATGGAAACGTCTACATCGACTTCGTGGGGTCCTGGGGACCGTTGATCCTGGGACACGCCCACCCCCGCCTGGTCAGGGCCCTCAAGAAGGCGGTGGAGCGGGGGACGAGCTATGGCGCTCCAACGGAACTGGAAGTCACCTTGGCCCGGATGCTGATCGAGGCCCTCCCCTCGGTGGAGATGGTCCGGTTCGTCAATTCTGGGACCGAGGCGGTGATGAGCGCCCTTCGGGTGGCCCGGGCCTACACCAACAGGGATAAGATCGTCAAATTTGCCGGATGCTACCATGGGCATGCCGACAGCCTCTTGGTCAAGGCCGGCTCGGGTGCCCTGACGTTAGGTGTCCCGAATTCCAGTGGCGTGCCCGAGCCCGTGGCGAGGGAGACCATCTCGGCACGCTATAACGACCTAGACCAGGTTCGTGAGATCATGCAGGCGGTGGGGAGGGAAGTGGCGTGTGTGATCGTGGAGCCGGTGGCGGGCAACATGGGGGTGGTACCGCCTAGGGCCGGGTTTCTCGAGGGGCTGCGGGAGCTGACCCTGGCATACAGAGCCCTGTTGATCTTTGATGAGGTAATCACCGGCTTTCGGGTGGGCTACGGAGGGGCGCAGGGGCTTTATGGGGTTCGCCCCGACCTGACATGCCTCGGCAAGATCATTGGAGGCGGACTGCCGGTTGGTGCGTATGGTGGACGTCGGGAGATCATGGAGCAGGTCGCTCCGCTCGGCCGGGTGTATCAAGCCGGTACCCTGTCTGGCAATCCGCTCGCCATGACCGCGGGAATCGAGACCCTCACCCTGTTGAGAGATGGGGGGATCTACCGTGACCTGGAGGAGCGGGGGAGAATGTTTACCGAGGGGATCACGGAGACCTATCAACGCGCCCATCTCACCTGCTGCCTGAACCGAGTGGGCTCCATGATGACACTCTTCTTTGGGAAGGGCCCCGTGGAGGGCGACCGCGATCTTGAGCGGGTCGATAGCCGTCGATACGCCGCCTTCTTTCACGGTATGTTGGATCGGGGGGTGAACTTTCCTCCCTCCCAGTTCGAGGCAGCTTTCCTGTCTGCCGCCCATTCCGTCCAGGATGTGGCAGTCTCCATTGACGCAGCCCGGGAGACCCTGCAGGGCCTCGTGACCGGTGGTTAGTGATTGGTGGTTGGTGAAAACCACCAGCCACTAGTCACCAACAACCAAACACTGGTCCCTGGTGGTCATCGGTCATCGGAAATGGAGCCCCTGGATTATCTCGAACGCTTCCTGTATCGGGTGGACGGCCCTGGCGGGGCGGCGGCGGAAATATCGCAGTGGTGAACATCCGAAGCTTCGGCAAGGGCTGAAAACAGGCGATATTCCACTTGACAATCGAGGAGAAATTGTGGTACTCACCACCCGGATTTACAAGCACACGACGGATCCCGGGATGTGATGCCCTGCCACGGGGCATTTTTGTTATCTAGTGTGAGAAGGCCATGGCGGCGGATTACGCATATGTTGCGCTTTTCCTCATCGTCGGCGCCCTCTTCGTCGTGTTCAACATCGACATCCTTTCGCGCCTTATACGCCCGGCGAAGCCGTCACCGAAAAAACTTGACACGTACGAGTGTGGCGAGGATCCGATTGGGAGCCCATGGCTCCGGATCCACATCCGCTACTATCTCTTTGCCCTGATCTATATCCTCTTCGCGGTAGAAACGGTCTTCCTCTTCCCCTGGGCCATTGTCTACACTTCCCTCGGGTTCTTCGCCTTTATCGAGATGATGGTGTTCATCGTGATCCTCCTGGTCGGCCTCGCCTATGCCTGGGCAAAGGGAGCGCTGGAGTGGGTGTAATCGACGACCGATCACCGATCACCGATGACCGCGGGAATCCCATGTTCGGGCGTTTCCGGTCGTCGGTCGTCGGACTTCGGCGAGCTCAGTCGAGCCGTCAACGGTCATCGGGGCGTTAGAATGACAGCAGAAGAGATCCTGCAGCAGATTCGGGCCCGGTTCGGGAGTGAGATCCGGACATCAGAGGTCCGGCGCGGAGAGGCCACCCTCACCATCAAGGCGGATCAGAATTTCGAGATCTGCCGTTTTATCAAGGAGGAGCTGGGGCTCGAATACCTGAATTGCCTGAGTGGCGTCGACTGGGTCGGCGAGAACGAGATGGAGGTAGCCTATGCCATCTCCTCGCTGAGGCAGCCGGGAAAGATCATCCTTCGGGCCCGGGTCCCCCGCGATGAGCCGGTGCTTCGCTCGGTGGTCCCCCTCTGGGGGACGGCAAACTGGCACGAGCGGGAGGCCTTTGACCTGCTCGGGATTCGTTTTGAGAATCATCCAGATCTTCGGCGGATTCTCCTCCCGGAAGACTGGATCGGCCATCCCCTGCGGAAGGATTACCAAGACGAGCGGTTCGTCCCCTATCCCTGGGATGATCGGAAGCCCGGGACGGTGGTCCGGCCGACCACGGCGTAGAGAGGGCGCGGCATGACGACGGTCAACCTTCACCTGCAGCAGGTCAAAGAACAGACCGCCGAATCCATGGAAGAGATGTGGGTCAACATGGGCCCGCAGCACCCCTCGACCCACGGGGTCCTGCGCCTGCTTATCAAGCTGGACGGGGAGGTGGTGCGCGAGTGCATCCCCTACATGGGCTACATGCACCGCTGCCACGAGAAGATCGGGGAGAACCGGGCCTACGTCCAGATCATCCCCTACACCGACCGGCTCGATTACCTCGCCTCGATGTACAACAACTGGGCCTACTGCCTTGCCTGCGAGCGCCTCATGGGGATCCAGATCCCGGAGCGGGCGGAGTACCTGCGGGTCCTCATCGGGGAACTGCAGCGGATCGCCTCGCACCTCATCTGGCTCGGGACCTTCGGGCTCGACCTCGGCAACTTTACCCTCTTCATGTGGTGCTTCCGGGAACGGGAGATGATCCTGGATCTCTTCGAGGCGGTCTCGGGGCAGCGGCTGAATTACAGCTTCATGCGGATTGGGGGGCTCGCCCTGGATGTCCCGGAGGGGTGGCTGGGGGACGTCAAGGCCTTTCTCCAGTGGTTCAAACCGCGTCTGCCGGAGTACGACCGCCTCAGCACCGATAACATCATCTGGCAGAAGCGGATCCAGGGGGTCGGGATCCTCACGCCCGAAGACGCCGTGAGTTACGCCTGCTCCGGGCCCGTGCTCCGGGGCTCGGGGATCCGGTGGGATCTCCGCAAGAATGACCCCTACGGGATCTACGACCGCTTCGAGTTTGATATCCCGGTGGGGACCAGCGGGGATGTTTGGGACCGGTTCTGGGTGCGGCGCCAGGAGATGGACCAATCCGTCCGGATCGTGGAACAGGCCCTCACGGAGATCCCGCCGGGCCCGGTCCTTGCGCCCGTGGCCAAGAAGCTGCGGGCGCCGGTGGGAGACATCTACTCTCGGGTGGAGAGCCCCCGAGGAGAACTGGGGGACTACATCGTCGCGGACGGGTCCGAGAAGCCGTACCGGTACAAGGTCCGCGCGCCAACCTTCGTGAATCTCTCCGCCCTGCCGGTGATGCTGCCAGGCTATCTGGTGGCCGATGCGGTGGCGGTGCTCGGAAGCGTGGACATCGTCCTGTGCGAGGTGGACCGGTAGGCGTGAAGCTATCAGCACTCAGCAAAAGGCTGGTCCATCCGGTGCTGACAGCGGACAGCCGACTGCTGACAGCCAGAGGGTAGAGACGCCAGATGCCACAGATTCGTGAGGAACTTGTCGCGCGTTTTTACGCCCTGTTCGAGGGGTGGGGCATTCCGTGGATCGTGCCGCGTCTCGTCGTCATGCTGGTGGTGGTCAGCATTATCATCCTCTTTATCTCGGTGTCGGCCATGTTCTTGATCTGGTGGGAGCGAAAGATCAGCGCCCACATCCAGGCTCGGTTTGGGCCGATGCGGGTAGGGGGGTGGCACGGGTGGGCCCAGAGCATCGCCGACGGGGTCAAGCTCCTCCTCAAGGAGGACATCATCCCGACCCAGGCCGACAGGCCGGTCTTCATCCTGGCCCCCATGGTCGTCTTCGCCGCTGCCTTGGCCGCCTATGTGGTCATCCCATTCGGTCCCGGCCTTATCGTAGAGGATCTCAACATCGGGATCCTGTACTTCATCGCGATTTCCTCGCTGACCGTGCTCGGGATCATCATGGCCGGCTGGGGCTCGAACAATAAGTATGCCGCGTTGGGGGCGCTCCGGTCCGCGGCGCAGGCGGTGAGCTACGAGGTGCCCCTGGTGGTCTCCCTGATCGGTCCGGTCCTCCTGGTGGGCTCTCTCAGCACGACAAAGATCGTGGAGGCCCAGCGGTATCTCTGGTTCATCGTCTTGCAGCCGTTGGCCTTTCTGACCTATTTCACCTGTGCCGTGGCCGAGACCAATCGACTCCCCTTCGATATTCCGGAGGCGGAGTCGGAGCTCGTGGCAGGATTTCATGTCGAATATAGCGGGATGCGCTTCGCCATCTTTTTCCTGGCGGAGTATGCTAATATGTTCACAGTCTGCGCCATCGCGACGACCGTCTTTCTGGGGGGATGGCGCGGACCCCTGTTGCCCCCGTGGCTTTGGTTCCTCCTGAAGACCTATTTTCTCCTTTTCGTGATGATATGGCTTCGGTGGACGCTGGCCAGGGTGCGGGTTGACCAACTGATGAACGTGGCCTGGAAGATCCTCCTGCCCTTGGCCTTTGCCAATCTGGGGATCACCGGACTGCTCGTCTGGGTCTTTAGCTAGGGGGCGAAGAAGAAGATGTGGCGATATCTCCGAGAGCTGTGGGGAGGCTTCTGGAGCATCATCCTCTCGATGCAGATTACGCTCCGGTACCTGTTTACCCGGGCGGTAACGGTCCAGTATCCTGAGGAGAAGCGGCAGCTCCCGGTCCGGGCGCTCACCCGACATGTGCTGACCATTGATCTGGACTCGAAGGAGCTCAAGTGCACCGCCTGCGACATGTGTGCCCGGATCTGTCCCGCCAACTGCATCCACCTGGAGGGGGAGGGGAAGGGGAAGGCACGCCGGCCCAAGTGGTTCGTCATTGATCATAACCTCTGCATGTATTGCAACCTCTGTGTCGAGGTCTGTCCCTTTGACGCCATCTCCATGTACACCGGCATGTACGAACTGGGCGGGTTCAGTCGAACCAGTCTCGTCTACGACATGGAGACGATGCACGCCGACGGCTTCTATCCCACCATTATGAGTCCCCGCTCCCCGGCAGGAGCAGGGGTGAAGGCGCCGCCTCCCGCAGGCGCTGGAAAGCAGGCGCGCAAGGCCTAACACCCGCCGAGGGGGATGGGGTGACGGAAGTCTTCTTCTTTGCCCTAGCGGTCTTTACCGTGGCTGCCGCGCTGCTGGTGGTCTTGGCGCGAAATATCGTCCACTCCGCCGTCGCCCTGATCTTTTCTTTTTGCGGCGTGGCCGGGATCTACGTCCTTCTGGATGCCGAGTTCTTAGCCGCCGTCCAGGTCCTCATCTATGTCGGCGGGATCACCATCCTCCTCCTGTTTGCCATCATGCTCACCACCCGGATCGCCTCTGGCGCCGAGGTCTTTAACGAGCAGGTCGGGGCGAGTGCCGTGGTCGCAGTGGGGACTACGGCCATTCTCATCTACGCCTCCCTCGTGGGCATCCAGATCTCTGGCCAAGCGCCGGCCACTCGGGAGACCACGTCTACCCTTGGGCGGCTCCTCCTCACGACCCATGTCCTTCCCTTTGAGGTGGCCTCCGTGCTGCTGCTCGCCGCGATGGTTGGGGCGATTATCCTGGCCCGGCGGGAAGGAGAGTAGTGGAATGATCCCTCTGTCTTACTATCTCACCCTGGGGGCTCTCCTCTTCGGGGTAGGGATGTTTGGTGCCCTCACCCGACGCAATGCGATTGCCATCCTGATGGCGGTTGAGCTGATGCTGAACGGGGTCAACGTGAACTTCATTGCCCTGTCCCGGTATCTGCCCAACTCGACCCTGGACGGCCAGGTCTTTGCCATCTTCGTCATCACCGTGGCTGCAGCCGAGGCGGCGGTGGGACTGGCCATCGTCCTTGGACTCTATCGCAACTTCAAGACCGTGAACGTCGATGAGATCAACCTGATGAAATGGTAACCGAGAGGTCCAAAGTCCAACGTCGAGGGTCGACCGAATGGTAGCCGCGATCTCTTGCAGTGAGACCGTGGACTTTGGACATTGGACGATAGATCCATGATGGAATACATCTGGTTAGTACCAGCCTTCCCCCTGGTGGGGGTCGTGATCAACGGGCTGTTCGGCCGGAGCTATCTCCGGGAACGGGCCCACCTCGTGGCGGTCCCGGCCGCCGGCCTCTCGTTTCTCGTGGCCCTGCTGATCGCGCTAGAGGTCGTGGCCGGCCGCACCCTCGACCTGCACCTCTACCCGTGGATCGTGGCCGGGCATTTCCAGGTGCCGATCGGGTTCCTGGTCGATCCCCTCGCCACGGTGATGATGCTCACGGTGACCTTCGTGGGCCTCCTCATCCACATCTATTCCATCGGGTACATGCACGGCGATCCGGGCTATCCCCGCTTCTTCGCCTACCTGAACCTCTTCATGTTCTCCATGCTGATCCTCGTCCTGGCCAATAACTATCTCTTCATGTTCCTGGGCTGGGAGGGGGTGGGGCTCTGTTCGTATCTGTTGATCGGATTCTGGTATGAAAAAAAGACGGCGACCGATGCGGGGAACAAGGCCTTCCTCGTCAACCGCGTGGGGGACGCCGGCTTCCTCCTCGGGCTCTTCCTGCTCTGGACCACCTGCGGCACGCTGGAGTACGGCGCGATCTTCGCGCAGACGGCGACGCTCCAGGCCTCGCTCACCGCCCCGGCCGTCGGGGGGGTCTCCCTCGTCACCTGGATCACGCTCCTGCTCTTCATCGGGGCCATGGGGAAGAGTGCCCAGCTCCCGCTCTACGTCTGGCTCCCGGACGCCATGGAGGGCCCGACCCCGGTCTCCGCCTTGATCCACGCGGCCACCATGGTGACCGCCGGGGTGTACATGGTCGCCCGCTCGAGTCCCCTCTACAGCCTCGCCCCCCCCACCTTGGAGCTCGTGGCCACCATCGGGGCGCTCACCGCCCTCTTCGCCGCCACCATCGCCTGCGTCCAGACCGACA
>Ga0209641_10000078_pt1 | contig 69453 bp, 52 predicted proteins | sample RifCSP16_1_FD_184022 | JGI IMG/M metagenome (GOLD analysis project Ga0209641, IMG submission 184022) | Soil microbial communities from Rifle, Colorado - Rifle CSP2_sed 16_1 (SPAdes) (version 2) | ecosystem: Environmental > Terrestrial > Deep subsurface > Rock core/Sediment | place: Rifle... | reverse complement strand
TCCTCGCTGTCTGCCATGGCCTACAGGGTCGGTGTAAGGGGCATGCCGGCTGGACAGACGCCACTAATCTTCACATCGGCTCAGCCGGACCGGCTGGGGCTGGGATCCGAGGTTTCGCAAATCCCATGGGGCAGCAAGCGCTTTCGGTTGCCAGCTTCGGCACTACGGGTGGCTGCGTAGGTAGAATGTGACCGCTGAGCAATCGCCCCACGTTGCGGGGTGTGGCCGCCTTCTCCACTTGGGGCGATCGGCCTGCTGTAATCTTCGACGTTCTTGTCGGTTCAACCGAGGTGGACGTCCGCGTTCGCAAGAGTTACGCCACTCATGAAGACTAGGCGCCAGGGTGCCTGGAGGCGCATTGCCCTCATGGGATCAAGAGACGGATGTAACAGACCTTTGCGTTAGCCTCAACCGCCTTCATTCGTTCCGCCCGGCACGGCTTCGCCCAGGCCTTTTTGGCATGCGCTTCATGCCGAGGCCAATGAGCTCTGCCGTTGTCCTCCCTTCGAGCCCAGAGCTCTCATACCCACCATGGACGAGGTAGTGCACTAGCTTGTTGCGTAATTCCGCCGACATATCGACCACGGGATCGACCTCGGTAACCCGGACGCCGGTCCTAACGTCGGTCCACCTGAACCACAAGAAATGCCGGTCCCTCTTGACCTCACCTACCTCCAGGCGAAGCAGATGACCCTCGGAGTCATACGCCTCCCTGTCGGGAATGCTCACGTCCTGGGTCTCTATGCCGAACTCGACGTTGCGGGTCGACAAGAAGAACCTTAAGTCGTGACCTTCGCTGACGATTATCGGAGGACGCATGCGTGCCTTCCAGTGGCGCTATCTAAGGACGGCGGCCCACAATCCAGTAGAAGAAGTCGTCCCAAGGGCGGTGCCAGTCAACACCTTGAAAGTCAAGGACCCTGCCTGTAACATCGCGGACTTGCGCATGCCAGTGGGGGAGGTTGCCGCTTACCGACCTGAAATCCCCTAGATCCAGGGGAGCCCTGTTTCCAGCCGGGGCGACCCTCACAATCGTCTGTGATCCCGACCGCGTCTGGATGGTGACGTTGGGCTCAAGTTCTGGCATCCTTCTAATTGCCCCTAGCATCAGCAGCTCGATACCAAATTGGACGCCGTTGCCGACTAGGTCTCCCATTCCTGCGCTGTACACATCAACGTGAAGGCTCAGTGGCATCGGCCCGCCGACCCCTGTAGTTTGAGGGCCAAGCGCGGTGGCGCTCGCGTAATGGCACAGTCCATAGGAGCAGTTGTACCAGGCTTGAAGGGCTAATTGCTCTTCGTAGAAGCCGCGCTGGGCATGTGCCCAGCTCATGGTCTGCCATCCCCTATGCATCCCCCTCAATTCTCCCACGCCTGGAACCAAGTCCCAGATGTTGTAGCCGAAAGCGTCGGGGCCGCCATCATCCGTTTGGCCGGCCTCGCCGCCCTCTCCGCCGACGTCACCACCATTGCCGCCTCCCGCTCCTCCTCCAGCTGGACTTCCCGGACTTGTGATGCAATTCCCCGCTGCATCAAAATCGTCACATACCCTGTGCCCGGACGGATCAGAGTACCTGACAGGATTATTCAACCCATAGCCATATCGATCCAGAGCTTGAGGGTTGGCAATCGTTGGCACGATCGTGTCCGCCTGCACGAAATGCCCAACCGCCGGATCGTACCACCGGGCGCCGTAGTCATACAGCCCGATCAGGCTCTCTTCTCGCTGCCCGGTGTACCGATAGTCCGTTGGCGTCGTGCCCCCGGCGAAGCGCGTCTCGCCAAAGGCTCGATATCGCAGCTCGCTCACGCTGCTGCCGGAGGAATCCGCCACGATGCTCGTCGAGCCCAGGTGGTCGCCGAGGAGATAGAACACGCCGTTGTTCCCAGGCACCGCATCGCCCTGCACTCGCATGGCCCTTCGACTTCGGCCTTCGCTCAAGGCAGGCCCGCTACATGCCGGCGTAATCGCCTACGCATCGGATCGGGGATGTTGCACGATCCTGGGAACTCTGGACCTGCCCAGAGGGCAAGATGGGTGTCTGGGTGTGGGCGCGAGGCAACTCATCAGGATCGCTGGCAGCGGCTCCTCCCGACCCGCGCCGCCCTTCAACGGCTGCCTTCAACCTTCGATCAGGGCAGGCGAGCGGGGGGCCTTTACGAAAATGGGCGCGAGGGGGATTTTCAAGTCGTTGACTTTGCCGACGTGCAGACCGGAAGAATTGGCTGCCCCGTAGCCTTTTGAAATGATGCGGCCCGCCTTGGCGAGGCCAGTGCGGACTCATCCGCAGGTAGGCCCCGGAGACCCGGGTCACGGAAGGGGGACTCGCGGGAGCGCTGGAGAACTGCGGAACATCGGGCCTGTCCGGCGTGCTGAACGGCACGGCGGCACCCGTGGCCGCAATCTACGGTCCAGGTTCCGTCTCTCCAAATCCCCGGATCTGGACACCTTCCAAATAGCTGACGTATCCAGTCTTAGTATTCAAGATCACGCTTCCGATGGCAGGATAGACCTGAGGCTCTTCCATGACCGCCCAACCTACGAAAGCACCATCGGCCGAGGTCAAGGCGAACCACGGAGTGCCCCGCTGGTCGGCTATAAGTGACATGTCGAGGGAGTAGTCTCGTAGAATCGCATCCCCCAGATCTCCAATAACGAGAGAGACGGAGCCGGGATCGTCACTGCGCCGCATCTCAAACCCCACCTGATTCGAATTGGGAAGCCACCACAAGATCCGATTATCAATGATCTCATAGCCACCTGGGAGGGAAACCACTTCCACACTCGTATGCGGCGAGAGCAGATCCTGCTCTGTCAGGCCATCAGCGAATCTGATTCTGTCCACCTCAGGAAGTGCGAAACTCATCCCATCAGGCTCCCACGAGAAATGAAACTTGTCACCTCCTGGCGACGCGTCCACATCAGCCATGACACTCTGGGCTGTCATGGTCGCATAGTCCACCATTCTCCATCCCACCATCTCTTCAAGAAGAATCCCATGCGACAGATCCTCATTGAGGAATGGAATTGGGAAGCAATCCAACCGATAGGTTCTCGGAATCGCATATACGCTAGGGAGCGTCCAGATCGTTCCGGCAAGAGGATTGATTGTCGTGATCTCGCCGGGGCAGTCGAAGTAGTTCCCAAAGCTCCGCCAGAGAGCCAGGTCCTGATCGTTGAGCCAACGCAGAGTGAAACCACTCTCGAGATCGCTAACGACTCGATCCGGTAGGCGGCCGTCCGCGGTACTCACCCAGAGATCGTATCCTGCGAGGCCACTCCCCTCCCGTGAGTTCAACGCCGGGAAAGCAATCATCTTGCGATCGGGGGTATAGACTATGCCGTCGGCACGCGCCCCCTCTGGCAAAGTCAACTCCCTCGATGTGAATCCTCCGGACGCCGAGATGGTTTTCAGTTGCCGGGTCCCCGAATCTTGTACGAGAATGACTGTCTGCGATCCAAAGCCGAGCTTCGCGAGATCCACAACCCGGTTGTCGGGGGATATCATCTCTACCCTGAACTCGCTGGTGAGCCCAGGCAGGGAAGGGGTTGCCGGTGGCGGAGTAATGCCATGGGATTGCGCCTCTGTTGGAAGGGCTGGTGGCGAAGCAGTCGCCTCGGCGATGGGTGGAAGCTCTACGGTTGAAGCGCAAGCCGCAAGCATCAGGCTTAGGCCTGCAGAGGCCACCGATACACGCAGTCGAGATGCCATTAGTCCTCCACGTGAAATCAGGGGAGGGACGAGATCACCCTGTCGAAGTCCTCGTGCGCGCGTAAGAATACTAGAAACGATCCATTGACCGTGGGTGCGAGGTGCCACGCGAAATCTAGATTATCCAAGGAGACATCTGCGTCTCTCATTTCCCGCTCGGAGACCCAATACAGATAATCAGGCTTTGTTTCTGTGCCATTGGCAGATGTGATCTCGTCGGTCAGCCAGAATCCCTCCTGGAGCAGGCGCGAGTCTGGATGTATCAATGCATGGACGTCGTTCACTGTGAAGTTCATCTGCTCATATAGTTCCGGGCCAATGACCGGATTAGTGGAAGGCGTGAAGGATGAGGCCCCGGATCTATTGATTTGCCAGACCAGGATCCAGATCATCAGCTCTTTGTCTTTTGCCCGGTCGAGCACGCCTCCTTCTTCGCTGTATAAGAACGCTGCCCATTCCTCCACGGACGGAACCGACTCACTCCACCACTTCGGTCCTCTCCAATCGGCCATCCAAGTTAGGATCTTCTCTAGCCTCTCTTTCTTGCCCTCATCGCCCCATGAGTCATCCGTGGTAAATGGTGGCAACGTGGGTTTTGGACTGTAGGGCGGTGGCGACGCGAAACATCCTAACTTTTCATCGCAAGGCCTGTGCCCGCCGGGATCGGTGTTTCCAGTGGGTTTGTTGAAAGCATACGCGTAACGGTCCCACGCAGGCGGATATGATCTTCCTGGAATGATCGTGTCAGCCTGAATGAACCGCCCTACTGCCGGATCGTACCACCGGGCCCCATAGTCATACAGCCCGCTCAGGCTCTCCTCCCGCTGCCCGGTGTAGCGGTAGTCGGTTGGTGTCGTGCCCCAGGCGAAGCGAGTCTCCCCGAAGGCCCGATAGCGCAAGTCGCTCACCCGGAGGAATCCGCCACGATGCTCGTCGAGCCCAGGTGGTCGCCGAGGAGATAGAACACGCCGTTGTTCCCAGGCACCGCATCGCCCTGGACACGCATGGCCCTTCGACTTCGGCCTTCGGCCTTCGCTCAGGGGAGGCCCGGCGTCTGGGCGGTCGGCAGGGAGAGAGCCGGTCTATACCTCCTTTCACACGAGATTCTTCCATGCTGGCCCACTGCATGGGCGCATTTCGGCAGAGAGGTCTGCAGGACACTGTCCCTCTCTTTCTCTGACAGCCTTTGCATGGCCATCTCAAGGAGTCCATTTCAATGCACAATAGGCGGTTATTCCCTCAGCTAGTACTAATGACGGACCGGGATTCCATGCGTCGCTTATCCGCCCTTGTCCTGCCTCACGCCTGAAGACGCCTTGTTGGGCTAGGAACTCTTTGCATAACCAGGCGCATTGAGCCGAACGTGCACTTCGGGCCGGACATGGGGCAGGGCCTCCTAGGGCAGGCGTCTCCCGAGCCAGGCAAGCATCGGACAGTCCTGTCTCGCTCTTTCATTATTCACAAGACTCATGGCGCCACCATCCATCCAACTGGGATTACATCCTTCGCAATCATTGCTGCCAAGCCTCGCGATAGGTCCACAAGGTATACCAGGCTTGTCTTGGGGCCTGTCCTGTTCTCTACGGCGAGCCAACGCCCGTCCGGCGACCAGATAGGTGCGGCGGCAAGCCCGCTGTAAAGATCACCTTGGATACAGTAGTTAGTGACTTCATTCGTTGCCGTGTCCACTAATGCCAATCGCTGCACCGGTCCTGGGCCTGGATCGGAGTAAGGCTCAGGATTGAGATCCGGCTCGGTGTCCATCCAGAAGGCAACGTACCTTCCATCAGGCGACCATCGGTAGTAGCCGATGTTCACCTTAGCATAGATGTTCAAGAGGTAAGTCAATCGGTCGATCGCCCCGTCCTTATCAACACCGAACAGTTCCTGATCCCGGCCGAACAACTCGCCTTCGGGACGTTCAGTGGTTAGACTGTTGCTGATTAGAAACTCTCTACCGTCTGGAGACCACATGGGGGTCATGCCGAAGGGGATAGTGCCAACCAGGCGCGTGACCTCTCTTGAGGATTGTAGGTTCCACAACACTACGCTGGCTGAGGTATCTGACGGGCCGTAGCCGGTGGGATAGACCACACGCGTAAGTCCGGGGTCGTAGACTGTCGAACTCAGGCTGTAGGACTCCCAGAGCGGATGGGGAGTGACTGACCAAATGCCGGGGTAATCTGGATGGAGTTCTTGCTCGTCGAGATTGGATGGGTCCAGGACGATCAACGAGTCGAGGAGATCCCCCTTCTTACCGACCAACAGATGCTTGTTGTCTAGCCAGTCGACGAGGCCCCTCCAAGAACTCTCCCACGGAATCTGTTCGGGCTGCGCGTAAGCCGCGGAGACGATCACAAGCGAATTCTCACCTGGCTCAGGGTTCTCTGCGTTATAGGCCAACTGCCTCCGATCAGGTGACACTGCAAAGCCGCTGAGAATCTCACTTTCCCTGCGAGGCAAGCGTTCACCTTCTCCCTCCGACGTATCGAGTAGGAAAGCGTCCAAACTTCCTCGGCCTGCGAGCACAATGACCCCTTCCACGCCCCACTCGGCCGGCCACCCGTCTTCAAGCTCCAGGCACCGGATGCTGACACTGGTTGCTACTGTGGGAGTTGACAAGTCGGCGAGCGTGAGGCTGGCAATCGGTTCCCCAGTCCCGGCCTGCGTTTCGGCACCCGCGGGAGTGACTGTAGCAGTCACTCCCTCAAGGCTCTCACCTGTAGCCATACCCTCTGTTACTCCGTCTGGGGCTGCCCCGCGAACCGAAAGAACCGAGCATCCTACCAACATAGCCCCAGCTGCAAACACATGCATCTTCTTCCCTGTCCTGGCCCATAGACCGATCCGACTCAACAACGCCATTTCCGTCCTCCAATTTCCCCTTCCCCGCTCAGGTGGCGGCTATTTGTAGGCTTCGATCTGCCTTAGAGTCAGAAGAAACCAGGCAGACTCGCCTGTCCCAAATGACCATAACCACTCCGTGGGGTAAATAGCGAATAACGATCCGTTCCCCCATGAGAATGGGTCATCTTTCGTGCTCTTGATCCAAGTGGGATTTGTAGGGTTGGTGATGCTTGTCACTGCCATTCGGGCAAGAAAGGGGTCTCGGCCAAAATCCCTCGTGACGTCTCCGAGGCTCGCGCCCCCGTGTACGTTTATCCAGCGGCCCCGTGCGGAATCCATCGCGCCTATCCAGTCAAACATTGCGTTTGAAGTAGCGCCGGAGCATGTACCTTCACTTTCATAAGCGCACTTCGAGTAGAACCAAAAGACCGAGGCATGTTGGAGGTCATTCTGGAATGCTGGGTCACTGCGGAAATCCGCGTGGCCGAGGGGGCCATACTCGTAGGAGAGGATGAGCTCCATGAACTGCCCGATGGTGAATTGCCCTGTTTGGTAGTTGTTCCACCAACCAGGGTCCTCCAGGTATTGCTGGTACAACCACTCGATTCGCTTACCCCATCCGGTGAGTGCTACCGGATCGGGGTCAGGTTGGGTAGGATCTGGCGGCTGGTCGGGCTCAGAGCCTCCTTCATCGTTGGGCAGAGACTCATCCACAATACAACGGCCGTTTCCGTCGGTATAGCTGCAGGCCTTATGGCCCGTCGGATCAACGTATACGAGCGGGTTATTCAACACATACCCGTATCTGTCCAGAGCCTGGGGATTCGCTTGCATCGCAATGATGGGATCTGCCTGAATGAAACGTCCGACTACCGGATCGTACCACCGGGGGCCATAGTCATACAGCCCGCTCAGGCTCTCCTCCCGCTGCCCGGTGTAGCGGTAATCCGTCGGCGTCGAGCCCCAGGCGAAGCGGGTCTCGCCAAAGGCTCGATATCGCAGCTCGCTCACCCTGCCGCCGGAGGAATCCGCCACGATGCTCGTCGAGCCCAGGTGATCGCCGAGAAGATAGAACACGCCGTTGTTGCCAGGCACCGCATCGCCCTGCACTCGCATGGCCACACGTTGAGTTCCTATGTAGTAGTAGAAACGCCAGACCTGCCCGGCCGGCAGGCTGGGCGTCGGGCCGAGGGTGGCCGTCGGGGTCCGGGTCGTTGTCTGAGTCGCAGTCGGGGTTGAGGTCGGAGTGGCGGTCGGCCCGGTAGGCAGGAAGAGCTGGCTCTGGGGGATGATCTGCTTGTATTGCGTTGGACTGGACCAATACAGATGCACCCAGGCGTTGTAGGTCAGCTCCCGGTACTCCAGCCGGAAGCTGTACTTGACCCCGCCCGTCAGCGCGATCGTCCCGTTGAACTGGCCGATGCTGTTCCACTGGTCGATCAGGAGCTTTTCGTTCACCCACAGCCGCGCCCCTTCATCCTCGTCGATGTAGAACGTGTACGTCTCGCTGAACCTCGGCTCCACAAACCCTGTCCAGCGAACCGAGAAATAGCCCCCGTCGATCGAGGGGTCCGGCGAGCCCGTGCCCCAGTTGAAGTCCACCGTGGCGTCCGTCCGAGTCAGCTTCCAGACTGTCAGATCGTCGTTATCGAAGTACTCCCCCTGAAGGCCGGTTCCGTTGGACGGCGTGGGCGTCGGGGTCAGCGTGGCCGGATAGAGCTGGCTCGCCGGGATGATCTCGTAGTCTTGCCTCTCGCTGGCCCAATACAACTTCACGTGGGCGTTGACCGTCAACTCCTGGAATTCCAACCGGATCGGATACCTCACGCCGCCGATCATGCTGACCGTCCCGCTGCTGGTGCCCGATGACCCCCAGTGGTCGATGATCAGCTGGCCATCCACCCAGAGCCGTACGCCTTCATCGTAGTCAAGCGTGAATGTGTAGAGGCCGGTGTAACGCGGTTTCACCTCGCCTGTCCACCGGACCGAGAAGTAGCCCCCGTCGATCGACGGATCCGGCGAGCCCTCCCCCCAGTTGAAGTTGATCGTGCTGTCCGTGCGCACAACCTTCAGCCAGGTCAGATCGGCGTTGTCGAAGTATTCCCCCCGCAGACCGGTCCCGCTTCCAGGCAGCGGCCCGGGCAGCCCAAACCCGGGGAAAAGCCTGGCCTGGGGGATGATCTGTTTGGCCTGGCTCGCGCTCGACCAGTACAGCTTGGCCAGGGCATTACCGGTCAGCTCGCGAAAGTCCAGCCGGATGCCGTACTTCACCCCCGCCGTCAGCCCGATCGTCCCGCTGTGCTCTCCGATGGTACTCCATTGGTCGATCACAAGCTGGTCGTCCACCCACAGCCTGGCCCCGTCATCGTGGTTGACGTAGAACGTGTACGTCTGGGTGTAGGCCGGAAGGACCTGTCCCGTCCACCTCACAGAGAAGTACCCGTCGTCCATCGACCCATGCGGCGAGCCTGAGCCCCAGTTGAAATTCACCGTCGAATCGACCCGCACCAGCGTCAGCAGCGTAAAGTCTGGGTTGTCGTAGTACTCGCCCCTCAGGCCGCTCCCGGCCGGGGTGGCGGTATTGGTCGCCGTCCGGGTCGGCGTTGGGCTGGCCGTGCGGGTACGGGTGGCCGTGCGCGTGGGGGTCCGGGTGGGCGTATGGCTCGGAGTCGGCGTCCCGGTTGGCGTCGTGGTTCGAGTGGGTGTGGCGGCCTGGGTCGGCGTGGCGGTCGCCGCCGGCGTCCCGGTCAGCCTCGCCTCCGCATGCCGGCCGATATACACGGTTGTTTCCCCGCCCTGGACCTTGCGCACCAGGTTCCCGTCGCCGTCGTAGAGGTACTGTTCGATCACATTTCCGCCGCGACTGACCTGAATAAGGCGATTCTCGGCGTCGAAGGTCAGGACGTCACTGTTGGCGCCCACGTTCCGCGCGGTCTGGTTGCCATTCGCGTCATAGGTGAAGCGCTGAACCCCGTCCAGGTGCGTCACAGCGTGGGCGTGGTCTCCGTCGTTGTAGCCATACGCAACTCCACCCTTGCTGGCCAGATTCCCCGTCGTCGCGTCGTAACTGTAAGTCTCGCTATAGAGCCCGTCGTTGCCCCCGGTAACGCTTGCGCTACTCAGGCGATCGAGAGCGTCGTAGCCGTACTCTTGGAGTTGAGGGCCGCCAGCTTTCCAATCTTCGATCGTGTCTACGTTCCCCACCAGGTCGTACGTGTAGCGCAGATCCTGAAGCGAATCCGGATCGGCGGGCGTCCCGGCCTGGATCTGGAGCAGTCGTCCCTGGCCACCTTCGGCCGTCCATGCGTAGTGGGTGTAGTCCAGTCGTAGGATGTCATTCCCCAAAACGCGCAGCTCCGAGCGGCCGGTTTCATCATACCCGGTATGCTGGATGTAGGTCGCCAGGCTGCTGGAAATGCTGTCCGGCACTCCCTGCGGATGGTAGGTGAAGTCGACCTGTTCGCCGAGCTCCCCGGCTGCCCCACCCGGGTAGCGCATCCAGACCACCGCGTCGGCGGAGTTATATCCCCACAGGGTCAGGTACGTCCCTCCGCCCGTGACAGTCCTCGTCTCTTGTGTCACCCGGCCGCGCGGGTCGTAGACCCAGGATGTCGAGCCCGATCCGTCTATCATGCCGGTTCGTCGGCCAATTCCTTTATTCCCACCAGCCGTGCTGTCGTAGGTGTAGGTTACCAGCGGGGTCGTCGCGCAGGCGCCGGGCCCGCTGTAGGTCTTGCTCAGGAGGCGACCGCCGTCGTCGTAGCCAAAGTGGATCTGGCAGCCGCGTGCGTCCGTCTGCACGATGAGGCTTCCCAGGGCGTCATACTCGTAGCCCCAGTCTCCCATGTCCGGGTCGTCCATGCTGGTCTTGCGGGAAGCCATGTCATACTGGAGGGCTGACGTTGCCCCGCCCATCACCGCTTCAACCAGCCGATCCAGTTCATCGTAGTCGTAGCTCAAGGAGGGACCGTCCGGCGGATCCACGAGCCTCGTCCGGCCCCAAACATCTCGCACGGTGCGCGTCACATGATCGAGCGCATCCGTCGCAAGCGTCTCCAGGTCATCGTAGCTGAACGTCTGGTCGGCTCCATCGGTGGCCGTGACGACAAGCGGCCGGCCAAGGGAATCATAGGTCGTGGAGGTGTACGCCTGCGACCAATCCTGCATCCGGAACGGGTTCCCCGACCCGCTCCAAGGGGTCACCGCCAAGGGGACGCTCTGGCGCGAGACGTTGCCATAGGCATCGTACTGTGTATCCACGACGATGTCGCGGATGCCCGCCTCAAGCACTGCGTCGAACGCCCGCGTCTGTACACGCCGGCCGAGCCCATCGTAGAAGTGTCGAACGGTGCTCATCATTCCGCTCGACAGGCGCTGATCGATTCGGATCCGGAATGGGCTGGCCGTGTCGGCGTACTCGACGACCAGCGTGGCCGGGCCGGTCTCATCGCCCGGACGCCGGAGGCTCAACAGGCGTCCGAAGGCGTCGTAGGTCGCGGTGGACACCTCGCCGTTGGGATCCGTCTCCTGGGTCGGAACGGCTTTGGAGTAGTCATACACCCAGGACACTGTATGATCGAGAGGATCGGTGCTGCTTGTGGCGTAAGTGTGGTAATCCGCGTCGTACACGGTCGTCGTCGTGCGGTCCCCACTCGAGGCGAGCAATCCGGCCGTGCCAAAGCCCGAATAGGTTGTTAGGCTGGTGCGGTTCCCCCAGTTGTCGTAAGCGTAGGCCTCGTCGATGTATAGACCGCTTTGATCCGCGAGCACACGTCGGCCGGAGAGCCGGCCGTTCTCGGGGGTCATGTCGTAGGACGAGTGGCCATCATAGAGGAACCAGGCCTCCGCCAAGAGTGTCCCCTCTTCAAAGGTGCATTCCCCTTCAGGACAGGTGAACTGGTGACGGATCGCGGGCAGCCCGACGAGATAGAAGCCAATGTCGGTGGCCGGGTAGAAGCGCGTCCGGGTCGCACGATAGACGTCCCAACCGCTCCCGGTCCAGGATGACTCGATCGTGCCGGTGAGGTTGCCGTACTGCGCACCGCCCTGGTCATCCGTCAGGTACTCATACTGCGCCCGCCGGGCTACATAGTCGGCGTCCCCCTCGTACGTCCGCATCTGCTCCTCGGTCGTGAAGACCCAGACGATTTCCAGGTCGGTGAAGAGCGTCCCGTTCTCCAGACGCGGGAAGACGTCCCCGTCGCTTGAGCCAGGCAGTTCGGTCGAGTTGTACAGGGATTCGTTCTCGGTCAGGGTGCTTCCCTCCGCGTCGGAAGCCCGCACGAGCGAGGACCGGCCCTTGAGGTCATCGTCCTGATAGAAAAACGTCTTCGTCATCCGCCCGTCGGGCCCTTGCTCCTGCACCTGGCTGTGGCCACGGAACTCGGCGTAGGGCTCCACATACCGCGTGTCGTCGGGCTCACTCGCGCCGGCTGAGTGCTCCGCGTCGTTCGAGGCGGCCCCGACATACTCGTACTCGAAATCGTACTCGGCTCCCAGCCCGTCGTAGATACGCTTCTCGATCACACGATAGCGGGTCGTCACCGCGGTCACCCGGTAGTCGGACAGCCCCCAGTTCTCCCCGCTCAACAGGAGCACGACCTGGCTGGCATCCGCCGGAAGGAGGACCGTCCCGTCGATCGTGTGCGGGGTCGACCCGTCGGTCATTGTTACAGGGTCGAGGTAGGTTGTGTTGTCCCCGTCGTTGATCCCGGCCTGCAAGCTGGCGCTGCAGCCCTCACAGCCATAGGCTGTTGCCTCGATCCGCAAAGCCCCGCCCGGACGGAAGGCGGCCAGCAGGCTCCCGTTGCTTGAGAGCGTCTGGCCGGAGTAGATGAGGAAGCGGCCCTCGGAGGTATTGTTCGTGCACAGACCGTTGGTCCAACCGTAGAATTGTGTCCAATCATCGGAGGGCCCGGGGTCCTCGCAGCGCTGTTCGAGGGACAACGCACCACCCACGTCATACCAGGGTTCATCCTCGTACTCGAACTCAACCCGGCCACCGTAACCGTTCTCGGCCCACGTTAGGTGCATGCCGTCCGCGTAGGCGAAGCTCTGCGCCGGAAGGCTCGCTGTTCCCCCCAGCCCGTATTCCTGCACACCGGAGAGCGTAAGCTCTCCGATCTCTTCGGAGCACGCGCTGCTCGTACACGAGTAGGGCCATCTCGTCCCGGGGAAGATGCGACTGGCCGGATTCGTCTCGTAGCTGAAGACGTAGCGACGCACCAGAGTCTCGTAGCTTCCCTGGCCGTCTGCGTTCTGCTCGATACGGACTTCGGTCAGGCGAGATGTCTGGTAGTGAATCCGAGAGACGAGATCCACCCACTCATAGCGGTAGTCGTGACGGTCGCTTGCTCGCTGAAAGAAGACCCGATAGCGGTTGTGGGGATAGACGATGGTCTCGGGGTAGACGGCCAGGGTCATGGTCGAGATGTGGTTTCCGCAGGAATCTCGCGTGCTCTTCGATTCGGTCACATACGTGAATGCCAACTCCTGACCGAAGGCATTCCGGATCGCGCTGAGCGACCAGCGCCAGGTGCGCGTCGCCCGAAGCGCGATACAGCCGTTGTACTCCGGGTAGGTCGCCCTGTGTTCGAAGCGATACTGATTGCCGACCTTGTCCCAGGCCGTCCACGTGTCCGCCGCGCTGTTGTACTGGATGCGCCAGTAGCTTTCCTCGGCCGTGTGCCAGTAGCCATCGGCGCCGGGCAGAAGTAGGTCCGAGACTCCGCTCGTACTCATAGAGAAAGTGTCGTCGCCAGAGTAGTCGATCGTCCCGTGCGTGTCACGCTGGATGAACCCGGTGTCGAGATTCCAACCCATCCCGACCCAGGAGGCCTGGGTCCGCGAGTCGGACCCATCGACGGTTTGGCTGTTGTAGCTGAGCACCAGATCCGGTTCAAGCCCTCCCGGGCCGGGGGGGACCCAGAGCGGGAGTGAATAGGTCGCGGCGCCGGTGAAGGCCGCCGTCTGGAAGGCGGCCATGCTCGGCAGTCGAGCCGCCTCGAAGTTCTGGGCGGTCATATCGAAGACCGTCAGGTGATCGGTCTGGGCGGTGAGGAGATTGGTTTCGGTGTCGACGCTGGAAGGGAGCGGCTGCCATGTCCCGAGCGCTTCATCATAATAGAAGAGGATAAGACTCCGCTCGTCTCCATCCAGGTCGGCCTCGCTGTAGGCCACCTCGATCGTAATCGGCTCCTTGAACTGCTTTACAGGTTGCCGTCCGGGCGGCGCCTGAGGCGGGGCTTCGGTCGCTGGCGGCTCACCAGGAACCTTGGACTGCCCACCGTCTCCTGTCTGTCCCCCTGGCTCGGGCGTCGGGGAGCCACCCTCCGGCGGCGTATCCCCCGTCGGAGCGACTGTAGCTGCCGGCTCCCCGGCGAGCTCTGGCTGCGCAGGCGTCTCACCCTGCGAAGCTTGGTCCGTGTCGGCGACGGCCAGGATTTCGAAGGGGTGGCCGCTCAGCATACGCGGCAGATCCACTCCCGCGCTCACCTGACGGACCCTCACTTGGATTGGCCCGGCCAGCGCCTGCGCGGGGAAGATCACATGAATCCGCTCGGTGCTATCCGTGACGACCCCGCCCTGAGCGTTGAGCTTGACCGCGCGACTGTCTTTAAGGGTGAGCTCAGCCGTGGCCAGGACCGCCTCCCCCGCCACCAGCCCGACTTGGATCAGGAACGGACCGTCGACCTCATCGATGACCAGCCAGTGGATCTGTCCACTGAGGGCCTCAACGGGGACGGAAAGGCTCCCGTCGGTGCCAGTTTCTATCGCGTCGGCATCCTGCACACTCAGGGCACGTGGTGGGAGGCGGAAGCCCGGCGGCACCGCAAAGCGGAGTTCGTACCCGGATTTGGCCGGCTCGCCTTTCTCGGGCGTCTCAAGCGAAAGATCGAGTCCCGAGATTTCCCACTGGACCATGACCGCCCCACCGGGGAGGATCTCCGGTGATGTGGCCTCCAGCGAGAGTGCCACCTGGCCGATCGGGGTCGCCGTGACCGACGGAGACGGGCTGGGGGTCTCAACCTGGGTCTCGCTTGGTGTTGCGGTCTCGGTCGGAGTTGCGGTCTCGCCGGCGACGGGGGTGAGAGTGGCTGTGGTGGTTTCGGTCGCGCTCTCCGTGGCAGGGACCGTCGGAGAAGCGGTGTCCATGGGGAACAGGGTCTCGCTTGCGGCTGCCGTCGCCGTATCCGTGGGTGTGGGCGTTTCCGTCTCCGCGGCCTGCCGGATGGGCGCTGGCGCGCTATTGGCCGCCACGCGGCCAATCGGCGCCAGGAAGTTAGGCACAACCAACGAGGAAACGAACAGGGCGTGCAGAGCCATGGTTGCGACATGACTGAGCCGACGGTTAGCAGGCGCAAAGGCTGGCGAAACAGGGCGCGATGAAGCGGACATGGTGCCCTCCCAATCAAGCGATTGGGCGGACTACGAGCATCTGTTTAACTCAGATGATGATCAGGCTTACCCGACCAGGAAGGCGGTCAGGCATGATCCCCCGTGGTCCCCCAGAGGAGCATTGCCCCCGGCATGATCCACCCGGAACCCGAGGCAGTGGGATCCGGGTACAGCATCATACATAGTATAGGCGCGATTCCCGACGAATCCAGTGGCGGCGCAGAGCGGACAGCCAGTCCATGTCCGTTCTGGGACCCCGTGTTCAGCCAGGGGAGTCTCTTTCTTCGTTGGTCGAGAGCTGAACCTCCTCCGTCGAGCAATGTCTCAATGCCTCCGCCACACGCGTTGGCGGGCTCTCCTCCCGGCTGCGGAGAATTCATTGGAGCTGGCCCCGACACAGTAGCTCTCACCGGGAATGTTACAATCCGCCCGGCATGGAGATCGTGGGACGCTTCTTCAATCAACATTCCTTCACGCTATTTGCGGCGACGTCGATCGTGGTCCTGGCGATCGTCCTCTTTCGAGATGGGATCGAAGCCGGCGACCTCTTTGCGCTCGGCGCCCTCAGCGTCGGGTTGTTGGTCGCATACATATTCCTCCAACCCGGTCCCAGCAGCCTGTCCGAAGTGGAGCACGTCGAGGCGCAGATCGGCAACGGACGGCCGGTCCTGCTCGAGTTCCAGAGTCCCTATTGAATGGGATGCATGGCTGTCAAGCCTATCGTGGATAGGCTCGAATCCGAGGTTGAGGGTCGGTTGACTGTGATCCGCTTGAATGTCCAGGATCCCGCCGGGAGGGTCCTCGGAGAACGACATGCCGTTCAGTACACCCCGACTTTCGTTCTCCTCGACGCCCAGGGTAACCAAGTCTGGCGGACTGTGGGAGCGATCGACCCGGCCGAGGTGGAACGCACGCTGGAAGGGCCATGATGATGCGAAAGTTGTTTTTCGAGTGGCGCTATCTGGTCGGTCGCGCTCCCTGGGACACGGGTGTCTCTCCCCCCGAGCTGCTCTCGTTTATCGACACTCACACCGCCGGTCGAGCGATCGACCTCGGCTGTGGCACCGGTACGAATGTACTGACGCTGGCGCGGCGTGGTTGGCGGGTGACGGGGATCGACTTCTCACGCCAGGCTATTCGTCGCGCCCGAAGAAGGCTCGCCGCCTCCGGCTACAACGCCGACCTTCGTCTGCAAGATGTGACCGATCTGTCCGGATTGGAGGGACCGTTCGATCTGGCTCTCGACCTTGGCTGCTTCCACGGCCTTACACCGGCGGGCCAGGAACGGTACACCTCTCACCTGGCGCGGCTGGTCGAACCCGGCGGCACGTATCTGCTTTACACCTTCCTGCGGACTGACCCTTCGGACGGACTTAACTGGCCGGCTGAGGCAGGGTTGCGGACTCTGTTCAGCCGCGCCTTCGATCTCGTCGACCTGACACACGGCCTCGATCACGGCCGGCATTCGGCCTGGATCAGGTTCCTCCGCAAAACATGATGACGCGCGTGTTGATGCTTTTCTGTGATGGCGTCGGCCTGGGCACGGATGACCCGAGCACCAACCCATTCGCCGCCGCCACAATGCCGGCGATGTCCTCTCTTCTCGACGGGCAGCCCATGCTGGCCTCCTCGACTCCCCTGACAACGGAAATGGCGACCCTGCGGGCTATCGATGCAAGTCTGGGAGTGCCCGGTCCGCCTCAGTCCGCCACTGGACAGGCCGTGCTCCTTACCGGGCGCAACGTCCCGGCTGAGATCGGACAGCATTACGGGCCGAAGCCCAACCCGGCCGTGGCGGCGATCCTGGCCGAGGACAATCTCTTCCGTCAGGTCGTCCGCCAGGGTAGAAAGGTCGCCCTACTTAATGCGTATCCGCCGCGCTATTTCGATGGCATCCGATCGGGCCGGCGATTGTCGTCGGCGATCCCGCTCGCCGCCGCCTCGGCCGGTGTGCGATTGCGAACCGATGAAGATCTGCGCGCCGGGCAGGCCTTATCGGCCGACTTCACCGGCGAGGGCTGGGCCAGTCAACCGGATTTTCCACCCGGCCTGATCTACACTGCAGCCGAAGCCGGCGCCCGGCTGGCGCAACTGTCCCTGGCCTACGATCTGGCATGGTTCGATTACTGGCTGAGCGACTATGCCGGGCACCGGGCCTCGCTTGGCGAGGCGGTACGCCTGCTTGTCGCTTTTGACGGCGTCCTGGGAGGGCTCGTCCGCGAGTGGGGCGGAAGGCAGGATCTGATCGTGTTGACCTCCGATCATGGCAACCTGGAGGAATACGGCCGCCGCGGGCATACTATCAATCCCGTCCCTCTGTTGGTGATCGGGCCGCGCCTGTTGCGTGAATCCTTCGTCGAAGGGCTCACCGACCTGACCGGCGTCGCCCCAGCCATCTTGCGGACGCTTGAGGGCTCCCTGCCTGCCATCGATCAGAACCAGGATGGTGCGGCGGCATGACCGGGTGAGTCGGAGGCTCTGGCTGTTGCTCCGCACCGTTCGACTGCTATACTTCACGTGGGTGTGCCGGCAGGAGACCATCCACCTGACAAGCCCTCAACGATCTAGGCCCGGGCTGAAGCACGATGTCCGGGAGCCGAGACCTCCTGGGCCCTTTTCACGCCCGACCGTCCGTCCCTTTTCCCCGACGGGATCCTGGCGAGTAGCTGCGACACCCGTCTGGGGCAAGGTGGGTTCGCGATGAGTGAGGTCCCGCTCTCAGCGGCTGAAAGACACACCCTGCTCGAAATCGCCCGCTCCGCGCTCACCGAAGCCGTGAACGGAAGGGAGATCCAGGAACTCCCCCTCGAAGGACTGACTTCCCGCTTGTCATCCCTCGGGACGTCCTTCGTTACGTTGACGCGCAAGGGGGATTTGCGCGGCTGCATCGGTGGCTTACAGGCTCGTTACCCGCTCGCCGAGGATGTTCGCCAACACACCGTCGCCGCCGCGCTCCAGGATTACCGGTTCGGTCCAGTCGGGCCCGCCGAGGTCGGTGAAGTCGAGATTGAAATCTCCATACTCAACACGCCTCAACTGCTCCCCGCTGCCCCCCCTGAGGCATTGCTCAAGGCACTCCGCCCGGGCATCGACGGTGTGATCCTCATTTCTGGTCCGTTCCGGGCGACCTTCCTGCCGCAGGTTTGGGAGAAGATCCCCGAGCCCGACCGTTTCCTCGACACCCTTTGCGCCAAGGCCGGCATTCCTGCTCACACCTGGCGGAGCGGGGAAGTGGAGGTATTCGCCTATCAGGTCGAGAGCTTTCGCGAAACTCGAGAGGCGGGTTGAGCGGCGGGAAGCACTCCCGCCCGAGCGGCATCGCCTTAGAGCTGCTCGAAGCGCTGAACATCGAGAACGAAGATCATCGCCCCCCGGTGCCCCGGCTCAGCCGGCGTCTCGGCGGCGCCACGGATGGTCTCGACCGCCTCGTCGACCCGTTCGGCCGCTGTCCCTATCAACAGTGTTGTGTTTCCGCGTCTGAGGAACCCTCCGCTTGAGGTCAGCCGGGTAAAACGAAAGTCGCGCTCGAGCAACTTGTGGATGACGTTATCCGTATCTGCCCCACTCAGGATCACAATGATCAGCTTCATGGTCAGATTTCCTCGTATCGCTCGACTTCGAAAACAAAGACCGTCGCCCCTTTGACCTCGATCTCGACCGGCATCGGGAGCGGGAACGGCAGAACCTCGACGGTCGAGCTCATGTACTCGATCCGGGTTCGACACGCCTGATTGAGCCCTTCGACCGCCTGCTCTAATCTGCCCTCGGGGACCCCCACCATCAACAAGTGATTCGCCCTGCCCAAGAAGCCACCCGTGCTCTGGACACGCGTGGACGGGATGTTCCGGATGGCGAGGGCGCTGACTGCCGATTCAAGATCCCGGTCCTGAACGATCGCCAGAAGGAGTTGGCGGACATCGGGCACCTCCCTGTGTGTCATCACGCTGGCGGCCCAGGTCTCGACCTCCGAGCCGAGGCCCAGATCGATCTCGGCCACCAGCTCCTCATAGGTCTCTTCCGAGATCACACCATCCCGGCGCAGGCCGGTCAGAGTGTTTCGCTGCGCCCGTAGCGATTCGCGACGAGCGGTGACGAGCTGCTCGGTCTCCATCTCGGGCGAGTTGGCCAAAGCCTCCTGAACGGCTTCGGTCAACGCCCTCAGCCGCTGCTCGACGATCGGGCGCAGGTTCTCCCAGATGTGAGACGAGATAAGCCCTTCGCTGTGCAGACGCCGGACATGCTCGAAACCGGCACGGGTAGCCAATGCGCGTGCATGGCGCCGTTCATACTCGATCTTCTCATCCGACTTCACCACGATCTTGAGGCGCCGCAGCAGGGCGTCCATCGTCAGGCCTTGTCCCAGGATGGTGAAGAGCACTACCCCGAAGGCCATCGCCGTCACGGTTTGTTGTTCCGAGCGCAGTCCGCCAGAGAAGCTGAGCGCAAGGGCGAGGGCAATGGCGCCGCGCATCCCGCCCCAGAAAAGAACGTGTCGCCAGGCCAGGGGGATTTCCTGGCCGAGACGAGACAGACCATAAATCACGACGATCCGGCTGACCAAGACGCCGGCGATTGCCCACAGGATCATCGTCCAATTGTTGAGCAGGGCCGGGAGATCGAGTTGCAGCCCGATGATCAAGAACACCGCCGAGTTGGCCAGGAAGGCCATGTACTCCCAGAAGTTGAAGAGCACGATGCGCGTCGTCGGTGACATGCCGCGCTGGCCGATGTTGCCATTCACCAGACCCGCGGCGACGACGGCCAGGACACCGCTGAAGTGAAGCTGTTCCGCCAGCAGATACGATCCGAACGCCAGAACGGTGGTCAGGGTCGTTTCGACCAGGTAGTCGTCGATCTGACCGATCAACCTGGACACCATCCAGCCCAGGACGAAGCCGATGATCAGCCCGCCGCCGGCAATCCGGACGAAGTCGACAAGCCCGTCGACGAGACTGAACTCGCCGGTCTCGAGAGCCGCCACTGCCAGGCTGAAGATGACGATCGCCGTGCCGTCGTTGAGCAGGCTCTCGCCCTCGAGCATGACCTCCAGTCGTTTGGGCACACCGAGTTTGCGGAAGATGGAGACGACGGCCACCGGATCGGTCGCGGCGATCAGGGCGCCGAAGACCAGCGCCAAGGGTACCGACATCCCGGCCCCGAACGTCATCACGCCGCCAACCAGGAACATGTTCAGGATCACGCCGGGCACGGCGAGAAGCACTATGGTGTTCAGACTGCCTCGCAGCTCGTCGATATTCAGGTGAAACGCGGCCTCAAAGACCAGCGGAGGCAGGAAAAGTGAGAGGATGAGGTTGGGGGTGAGCTGGATGTCCAGGCCGGAGCGAATGGAAAGCGCCAGACCGGCCAGAACCAGGGCGACGGTGTAAGGAAGCCTGAAGCGCCGGCCGACGATGGCCACGACCGAGACTATGAGCAGGAGCTCAAGGACAAGGGTCTCGACTTGCAGAAGCTGATCCATTAACCGTTTACCAGCACATCACCCGACCCCGGCAGCAGTCTGCAAGAGGGACGGCCTTCGAGGCGAGCGGCCTCTCGCCCAGGACCCTTACGACCACAAGCGCGACGAGCGCTATTCATAGGATTCTCGGCGAAGTACCTCGAGCGCCCCACACAGCCCCGCCGTTCCGGCTAGCGAGCGCACAGGCCGGACTATCAAGCGACAGGCATGCCTGCCAGAGGCCCCCGGACGGTTTCCGCGCGCCGGCATCGGGGGACTTTTCGCCCGGCGGGCGCGGGTGGGTTGCGCCGGGCAGATACGACAGCCCGACCGCAGAACGTATCCCTTACTCAGGATTCCGAAGGCCGACGACGCGAGTAACCGGCGTGACAAAGAGGATTCCGGTGTCCGGCTCGCTCAGAGGCCCCAGGACCTTCTCGGTCACCGCCAGCAGCGCCTCCAGGTCGTAGTCGTCATCGACGACGCTGAAGATCGTGCGGCTGTTACGTTCGGTCTCCTTAAGGAGTCTGCGGAGAGAGGGAATAAGCGGCAGATCGTCCGAGATGTCATGCCGCAGGAGGTGGTGCGACAGCCCACTGCTGTCGAGCATCGTCAGCCCGGTGACCCCCGCCTCGACCCACGCATGGATCAGTTCGTCGCACTTGCTCCGATCGTGGATGACAAGGCTAACCAACTGCGGCATCGGCGCCCTCCTTTCGGGAAAAAGCCAGTCTGAGCAGAGGTGGTGTGACGAGCGTTGTCACGATCACCATCAGAACGACAACGGTAAATTCCTCAGGCGCCAGGAGACCCTCGGCGACCCCTACACCTGCCACGATCAAACCCACTTCCCCGCGTGAGATCATCCCCAGCCCCACCCGGAATGCTTGCCTTCCGGCAAACCCTCCAAGACGCGCTCCAAGGCCGCTTCCCAGGACCTTGGATACGATCGCGATCAGGATGAGCACCAAAGTGAACAGGACGGCGCCGCTCCCCAGGGACCGGATATCAGCCTGTAATCCAATGTCCACCAGAAAGAGCGGAACGAAGAAACCGTATGCGAGGGGGTGAAGAGCCCGTTCAACTTCCTCGCGCAGGTGACTCCGACCAAGACCAACGCCGGCCACGAACGCCCCGGTGATGGCTGCCACACCTCCGCCGAACTCCGCCGCCCATCCCAACAGCAACACACAGGACAGGACCAGGGCGAGCAGCCCTTCGCTCACCCGCAGCCTCATCCCCCACTCAGCGACCCTTGGCAGCAGATACACAGAGGCCAGGCCCACCAGGAGCAGCACGGCCAGCATCCTGCCAAGCTGAAGCAGGATCCCGGTCAGGCCTGCACCCCCGCCGACCATTGCGACGACCAGGGACAAGAGGATGATCACCAAGATGTCGTCGATGACTGCCGCGCCCAGAAGGGCTGCCCCCTCCTTCGACCGAAGACGATTGAGCTCGAGCAGAGTCTGAGCCGAGATGCTCACACTCGTCGCGCTCAGTGTTAGACCGATGAATAGAGCATCCTGGAGAGGATAGCGAAAAACCAGGCCGACACCGAGGCCGAGCAGCATGGGGGTGACAACGCCCAGGATCCCTGCCAGCAACGCCGGCTTACCCGACCGGCGAAGGTCGTCCAACTCGGCTTCAAGGCCGGCGGCGAACATCAGCCAGAGAACCCCCAACTGACCTAGTTGATGGAGAACGCGTCCAAGGTCTGGCCCCTCAAGCAACGGAAGGGAGGTGAGGTTTAGAAAAGTCGGCCCCAGGAGCAGGCCGGCGATGAGCTCCCCCAGGACAGCCGGCTGTCCCAGACGAACGGAGAGACTTCCGACAAGTTTGGCTGAGGCAATGAGGATGGCGAGAGCCAGCAGCAGGGGAAGGAAGTCGGCGGCGGCTGTCGCGGCTGCGGGTGTCGATTCGATCGACATTGCACTCCACCGAGATGCAGGCCATGGGAGTGATTCCGGCGAGTAGTCTCGCCGGATCGTCACCACGTCCATCGGACATGATTCAATGGGCTTTGGGCGAGCCTCAGGTCGCGCCCACAAACGGACGGCGCTCGCTCATTGGGCGGCACAGCGGCGCCGATTATAGCATGCCGCTCCGCGGTTCACGGGGGAGCTGCTCGACAGTCCTCGGTTCCTCCCCTTCGACGACTACCTTGTCGCCATCCGGGAATGTGATCTGCGTTTGACCAGCTTCCCGCCTGACCACAAGGCCACGCCAGGAAACGACAACCGGCCAGGGGAATGGGTTTCGCCCTCGCACGATCACTCTCCGAGGCGAGATGAGCCGGACCCCCAGGATCTTCAGAAACAACGCGAGCGGCGCAACACCCGAAATGTGGTTGCGCTCCCCCAGACCTTGCGCCTCGTCCGGACCGTAGGCTTCATGAAATGACTTGTCAGTCCTCAGGCTCCGGACGCAGGCTTGCATCAAGCGTCCCATCAGGCCAGCCGCTAACTCGATGAAACCGTAGTCGAGCAGCCCTTCGCCGATCATCACATTCCACAAGAGGTGCACTCCTCCCGAACCGGTCGCATTCGAGGTATCGAAGGCCGGATCACTTGCAGAGCACACCGGTATCCCGAATTTGCGCCAGAACCTGCCCTCGTCGAGCATTGTCGCGTTCACGATTCGAGCTCCCCTTTCAGGGCTGGGAATCCCAGCCCAAAGCGGGAGCAGCAGCGTCTGGTCCTGGCGGGTGTAGTCGGCGATTCTCAACTCCGTCTCGAATTCCTGGCTCAGACCTCGGACCTCGATCCGATCTATGTAAGCATGCGTCCGATCGCTGGTCGCAGTTCCGTAGTCCCAGAACCACTGAAAGCGTCGCTCGGTCAGCCTCTCAACCTTGTCTTCCGCGCCCGGGGACTCATCGTGAATGAGGACCTGAATGGCGTGTGATACCCCCTCACTCGCCCCGACGCGTACGAGCAAGCGGGCGGCCGGGTCGAAGGCTCGGTCGACGTGCATGACGAACTCTCCCCGCCCCCGACCGAGAACCTCTCCGGAAGCGGATCGATGCAAATCCCGATCCTGGTGATGGTAGGCGGCGTCCGATTCGGACCATGTCCTCTCGACCCCTTCTCGCAATCGCTCGATCCGGGCCTCCAAGCCGGCGGCCAGATCATCTCGGTCGATCTCACGCGCCATCTGGACAAGCGCTCGGCATTCCTTGTAGAGATATGCGGCGAGATCGGGCGTCTCGGCCTTGGTGACATCCAGGCCCTGCCCCCACTTACGCCAGCGAACAAAGGTCGGCCAGTCGTCAAAGGCGGCCTGCATCGTGTGATCCCACTCGGGGAAACCATCGCCGTCCCGATCATGCTCCCGGTCGAACCAGCGGTGCACGAATGCTATTAGGGGCTCTAGACTTTCCTCGATCAGGGAGCGGTCCTGTGTCTGCTGGTAGATCTCCCAGGCCAAACTGGCAAGTAGAGGGGAACAAAGCCCACCGTTCCGCTGCCCGCCCAGGCCGGGTTTCCAGTCAATCGATCCGTCCTGCGTCCTCGACTTGAGGAAATTGCGCAGCACACCCCGCGCCAGCTCCGGAGCAGCCGGCAGGATCTGTTGGATGTTGGCGTAGGCTTGAGCTGCCGCCTGTCCCGCCCAATGCCAGCTGTAATCCTTCCCATCCGCTCGTGCCGAGAAACCCCGGTCCGGCACTCGGGCATCCACGAAAGTCGCAAAGGGCAGGAAACGCGTGGGTCCGAGGTAGGCTCCCAGGGAAACATTCTGAGAGGCGGCGAAGGCCGCGTCCCAATCCGGATCCCCAGTCCTGATGTCGACGATCGACGCATTCACCATCTCGGCCCGGGCGATCTCGGAGTCCCAGCTGCAACTCGCCAACTCGCGCGCGGACTGGAATGAGGACTCGACATCCTGCAGCCCGGCATGAGTCCAAACCACGCTCTTGGCTTCGCCGACCGATAGCCTGAGGTCGACCGCCAGAGCCGGGTAGGGCGCCATCTCCGGCCTGGCTCCGCCGGATAGAAAGACAACCGGCGCCAGGTTCTCTATTCCCCCCGCTAACACGGTCACGCCGGAAATCCCTTCAGCACGCATGCCGCCCGCCAGAGAATCTCTCCGCCCCGATCCGAAGGAATCGCCTGCGTCGCCGACATGAGCCCGAAGGACCGCTTGAAGTCTGAGCCTGACCACCTGCTCTGAACGGCTTTGGTTGATCAGAGTAAACCGGCCTGCAATCCGGCGCGAATCGGGAACCCAGTACTCCGCCTCCACCAGGCAGTCCGGCGTCGGCCGACATTCGAGCCGGGCATAGTTGGTCAGGAATCGTTTGATGAGCACCGGCTCGGCAAAGCTCGTCGGATCCGCCAGGACCACTCCTCGGGTGAAGAAGCTGGGGAAGATCCGCATGCTCTGGACCCTCAGGCCGAAGGTTGTCTCCAATGCGATCGCCGGAGGGTCGGCGGCTTGCAGGTTCAATTCCCAGATCTGGTCGTCGGCATAGTTGGGGACGCAAAGCCGGGCGTCCGCACTCAAATGGAGCGAGTATGGATCGTCGGGAGTGAGCGACCAATCGCGCATAGCTGAATTGTAAGGACTGCGGAGACAAAGGTAAAGGTGAAGTCGTGCTAGAATGTGTCGGTCCGACGCAGGAGCTGCAATGCCGTCCAACACACTTACGGCGCGCGGCAGGTTCTTCGAGGAGTTTACTGCCGGCCAGCGATACACAACGCCCGGACGCACCGTCACCGAGTCTGATATCGTCGCATTTGCCGGGCTTACCGGAGATTTCAACTCGATCCACACCGACGCCGTATATGCGAAGGCGTCCTCCTTCGGCGAACGGGTCGCTCACGGCATGCTTGGGATCTCCTTCGCCGTCGGATTGGCTGTCCGAGCCGGCATACTGGAAGGGACTGTCCTCGCCTTCCGGGAGATCAAAGAGTGGAAATTCACACAGCCGATTCACATTGGCGACACGATCCACGTCGAGATTGAGGTCGCCGAGACTAAGGCATTCCCACGGCTTGGAGGGGGGATGGTCACATTGGCGTTGAATATGCTCAACCAGGAGGCGGTCTCCGTGATGAAGGGCAGCCTGGCAGTCCTCATCATGAGCCAAGAGTGAAGCCTGAAGCCGCACGCCGGAGGGACGGGCCGCATGCGGGTGCTCGAGGTCTTCAACCCCGGCGTGCTATAATCGCCCGCCATGACTGAACGTCACGGTGAAGAGGCGTCTGGCGATCCCTCTGAGAATCCCCGGGAGCGTCAGGAGGAAGCCTCTATCCGCTTCAAACGGCTGCTAAACGAAGGTCCCCCGGCCGATCGCCTCGGGCCAGAACGGCCCGCCCAAGAAGCGCCATTTCGTCATCCGACCGGCTCGCCGGACCTGACTGGGGGATGGATGGCCGAGGAAGACAAGGCGGTCAGGCACCGCGCTGCGCGCAAGAAGACCTCCCCCAAGGAAGCCCAAGCCTCCACGCACGAACCAGAATCTTCCGAAGGGACCCGGGCCGCGGCCTCCCCCCGCCTGGCCAAGCGCGGAGACACTCTGCCGACATTGCCCGGGGATGAGGGGCTCGACCCTTCCCTTCCGCGCCGAGTTCCAGAGAGAGATCTTGGCGCCACCCGCGTCGGCGAGGCCGCTTATATTCCACCTCCCGAAGCGACACCTCCCCACGGTACCCGCCCGATTGGGCCTACGCGCCCCATGGGATGTTGGGCGCTTATGGTACGGATGGCCGTTCTGGCTCTCTTTGCATTGTTGGCCCTGATCATCGCCGTCGTCACCTATGGCCTTTACCAGTACTATGCGGTGGCCGCCACGCTGCCGTCGGTTGAAGATCTGCAAACCCACGCCGCACAATTCGAAACTACCCGTCTGCTCGATCGCGAAGGCAACCTGCTCTACGAGATCCTCGACCCCAACGCCGGGCGCCGCACGTACGTCCCTCTGGAAGAGGTGTCGCCCTTGATGGTGGCCGCCACCATCGCCACCGAGGATTCGGCCTTCTATAGCCACGGTGGGTTCGATGTTTTCGCCATCGTGCGTGCCCTCTGGCAGAATTTCCAGCAAGGCGGCGTCTCCTCCGGCGCTTCGACCATCACCCAACAGATTGCTCGCAACTTGCTCTTCACACCTGAAGAACGCTCTCAGCGGACGGGTCCGCGCAAGGTCCGAGAGATCCTGCTCGCGGCCGAGATCACCCGCCGTTACACCAAGGATGAGATCCTCGAGCTCTATCTCAATCAGGTGTACTACGGCAATCTGGCTTACGGCGTCGAGGCTGCCGCCGAGACCTACTTCCACACTACCGCCGACAAGTTGACCTTGAGCCAGTCCGCCTTCCTGGCCGGGCTGGTTCAGGCGCCCTCGGTATACGACGTCTTCACAAACCGAGATGTGACTCTCAACCGACAGCGAGTCGTCCTGACACTCATGGTCATCGCCAGCGACGAGCAAGGCTGCCTGTCCGTCAGCAATGCTCCCCAACCGGTGTGCGTCTCCCCCGAAGAAGCCGGCGTGGCGGCGGCAGAGCTTACCGACTACGAGTTCACCCCTCCTCGCTTCAACATCCGCTTCCCACATTGGGTGAATTACGTCCGCTCGCTGCTGGAACAGATGTATGACCCTCAGACGATCTACAGATCGGGTTTCACGGTCTACACCACGATCGATCCCGAACTGCAGGAGCAATCGCAAGAAACGGTCCGCGCTCAGGTTGAGACCCTCGCCGATCGCCGGGTATCGAGCGGAGCGCTGGTCGCCATTCAACCCTCCACCGGCGAAATCCTGGCCATGGTCGGATCCGCCGACTTCTACAATGAGGAGATCCACGGCCAGGTCAACATGGCGGTGCAGCCTCGACAACCCGGCTCATCGATCAAGCCGCTGACGTATACGGCTGCTTTCGAGAAGGGCTGGACCCCGGCGTCGTTGATCTGGGACGTTCCTTCGGAGTTTCCTCCGTCGGGAGATGCGTCTGACCCTCGCCCTCCGTACAAACCGGTCAACTACGATGAGCGGTTTCACGGGCCGGTATTAGTGCGAGCGGCCCTGGCCAGTTCTTACAACGTTCCGGCCGTGAAGACCCTGAACTACATCGGGATCTACGACGATCCATCGACCATGCAGGAGGAGGGCTTCATCGCCTTCGCCCGGCGGATGGGGATCACTACCCTCACCCGTAACGACTACGGCCTTTCACTCACCTTGGGCGGAGGAGATGTCACGCTGCTCGAGCTCACCGGCGCCTACGCCGTATTCGCCAACGGCGGCTTGCGCGTTCCGCCGGTGGCCATCACCCGGGTCGTCGATCACGCCGGGCAGACGGTGTATGAGTATCAACCGCCGACGGGGGATCAGGTCATCCGTCCCGAGCACGCCTTCCTGATCACGTCGATCCTCTCCGACAACGCCGCCCGCACACCGGCCTTCGGTCCGAACTCGTTGCTCAACCTCCCCTTCCCGTCCGCGGCCAAGACCGGCACGACCAACGACTATCGCGACAACTGGACCCTCGGATTCACACCCGACATCGCCGTTGGCGTATGGGTCGGCAATGCCGACTACACACCGATGCGGAACACCAGCGGGGTGACGGGGGCGGCGCCGATCTGGAACTCCGTCATGCAATTCGCCGAGCAGCGCTTGACCGGTGGGTTCCCGACCAACTTCTCCCGGCCACCCGGGATCACAGAGGAGGTCATCTGCGCCGTGTCGGGGGCCAGGCCATCCGAGCAATGCCCATCGCATCGGACGGAGTTCTTCGCCTCCGACCAATTGCCGCTTCCACCGGAGGAGGATTTGTGGAGAAAAGCCTGGGTTGACAGCTACTCGCTCGAGCTGGCCTCGGCAGACTGCCCCAATTTCGCCGAGGAGAAAATCGGGCTGTTTGTGAATGATCCATGGGGCCGCAAGTGGATCACCGAGGAATCAGCCGGTCGCCAATGGGCGGAAGACTTGGGGATCAATCCGGAGGAGGTCTTCTTTGTCCCGGATAAGGCGTGCACGGAGGATAGTCCGCATGCCATTGTGGGTTTCACCCTCCCCAGTGAGGGTGCAACGGTAACCGACGGCCCGCTTGAGATCTTTGCTCGCGCCTCGGCCTCCAAGGAATTCCAGGATTGGGTCCTGGAATACGGTCTGGGATTCGATCCCGATAAGTGGCCAGACATCGCCAACAAGGACACCGACTTTCTTGAGCCTGGGAAACTGGTGGACTGGGAGATGAAGGGGGTACCCAACGGACCGGTCACGCTGCGCCTGACGATCCGCGGCCGGCAGGGCGGCCGGGCCGAGGCCCGGGTCCACATCGTGCTCAACCTCCCCACACCCACGCCGACCCTGACCTCGACTCCGACGATCACACCCACGCCCACTCAAACGCGAACTCCAACCCCGACGTCGACTCCATCCTTGACACCGACGTTGAGCCCCACCCCCACCGCGACGCTGACCCTAACTCCGCCCTAATCTCGGTCACCATTCACAATGTCTGGGAATGGATCTTCTTTGCGGTCATGGCACCGCGCGCGAGCCTAGGGAATGTTGAAGGCGGTATACGAGATCAGAGCTGGCTCTGTACTCCCTTCAACCAAGATCTCATGGAGGATGGGCGTGATCTCCCGGCCTTTCACAAGAGTGGCATCTGAGGGTCCTGATGCTCGGGGGGATCGATGGCGAGCCGCTCATCGAAGTTCTCTATGCCTAGCGTGGTCTCGACGGCAAGCCGCCGGATGTGCCTGAACTTGATCACCCGCACGCCATCCAGCCAGCGGCGCAGGACGGGATTGCGGCGGGCCTTCTCGGCCAGCAAGGCCGCACGGCCTCCGGGGATGACTAGACAGTACCCGGCGGGGATCGCGCTCCCCGCCTCGGCCGGCGAGCCGGTGGCGATCAGATGGAACGCGTAGCGGGGGCCGCCCCGCCCGCCCCACCACTCGACCCGCTCCTCGTCGTGCACTTCGAATCCGAGGCGACTTCCGAGGTCAACCAATAGATCGTGAATCTCAAGGAGATCCGCCGTACGGCGAGTCGGCTCATCCTCGGCCCGAAGCTGCCATAGACCTGTATCTGGATTCAACGCGGCGTACGACCGCAGGCAGGCGAACACCAGCCTGCGGTCCGGGGTGAGCAGCCCCGTCAGTTCGTCGCAAACTCGCTGATCCGCCTCCAGCGCACTCACCCCTGCCCCTTGAAGCAAGACCTCCAGGATCATTCGTTCCACCCGTTCAGCCAGCGGTGTCCCCAGCACCTGATCTTTGAGCCAATACAATCCGCTCTCCGGCTCGATGCCTCCACCGATTCGCGTGAACACGCGTGGATTTCCGATCGTCGTCTCAAATGTCTCGGTCAGAACAGGGACAGGGTGGATGGCCGGATCACCCCAGAGAGGCGACAGTCGTCTGGCTCCGGCCAGATCGCTCAGTGCTGCGGTCTGGAGAACGGGATAGGCGCAAGGTTCACCCCGCGACCGAATGACTCGCCTGGCACTCTCTTCCATGAAGCCGGGGAGGGACTCCCCCGTCACCGTCGCCGGCGGCGACGGATCCACCGACCATCTCAGCACAGCCTCTCCCTCATCTTGCCGCAGACAACGCCCGGTCAGCAAGAATCCTGCTCCACTCAACCCGGCGAGGCTGGCGCTGATGAACCCTGGCTCGGCCTCGGGCACGAATGTCAGAAGAGGGGTCTCCTCTTGGAGAACAGGAGGCAGGCTGGAGAGTGAAGCCCGCAGCGCGCTTGCATGCCACGACCAATCGTAGCGCCGGCGACGCAAGGCGACCTTGATCTGGGCCGCGGCTTCCTTGCCCCAAAGCCAGGCCGCCCATAGAGCTGAAAGGGTCCAATAGGCCTGGTTCGGACGTGGCAGGACCGTCAAGACTTGGCCGAATTTCCACCCCTTGAGGTCGGAGAGCAATTCACGAACTGGCTGAGATGAGACGACCACGGTCCCGGGTTCGGGCGGCTGGCCGACTGGCCACTCGGTCACGTTCAGTCCTGGGTCTCCGACGGCCCACTCCGCTACGCCTTTCTCCAGGGACCGCCAGACATTCGCTTCCTTATATTGGGGCGAAGCGATGAGCTGTCGCGGTCGCGCCCGTCCCTCGGGAACACCCCAGAGGGCGTTTGAGGCATCCAAGGCCGACAGGACCAGAGCCTGCACCGCCTTCAGTCGCCGGCCGCCGAGCCCCAGCTGGTCGATCTTGTTGATCACGGTGATCAGGGCATAGACGGCGCGGCTGGGGTAGACGGCGATCGCCGCCAACGCATGCTCCCTGTCCGGATCTCCAGCCGGCGCCACCTGCTCCAAGGCGATGGAGCTCTGTAATCCTCTCCGGCTGTGCGCGTGGGCGCGCTCGACGTCCAGACGGTTGACGGGCGCTTCGCCGGCGTGTCCGCATTCCGCGCAGCTGTACGCCTTGAGGATCGGGTCGCCACGCTCCCGATCCCAAACGAAGTAGTCGGCGATCGTCCTTCGGCCGCAGCGCGCACACTCCGTCCGGTATAGATCGAGAAGAAAGGGCTCGAGCCGTCCGTCGTCCTTCGGGGCGGAAGCCAGCGCGGCCAGCGCGGCCTGTAGATCGCTGTACGAGAACGGCGTGAGCATGTGCAGGAGCACAAAACGGGTGACGGGATTGTTGACGGCTGCCAGAACCCCTCGCCCGGAGCGGGCCGCGTCAACCACAAGGCGCGGCGAGGCCCCAAACGGGTCCAGGATGAGATCACTCGGGCTTCCATAGTGCTCGAGTGTTGAAGCCACGACGCCTTCGTCCATCGGGGGAAGGAAGCGCGCGAGCGGTCCGGCGTGAACCGGGGGAATCCCTGGATGAAAGGGTAGATCCATGTCTCGAGTATACGGCATGACAACCTGGCCTAGCAGTCCGAGAGTCCCGATGACCGCAAACGCGATCACCCAACGGAAAGCCATTTGACTAGGCTACCTTGCATCCATCGCACCTTCCGCTTATGCTGGGGGTGCTTGGTCGGCCTTCACGTCTGGTACGGACCGGGGAGCGTAAGAGTCCATGCGGGTATCGATCGGTGTCATCGGTCTTGTTGTGGGTTCATTGGCAATTGCCGGCTGCAATCTGCCAGTTTCGACTCCTTCGGAGGGAACGAGTCCGGGAGATGCCGCTGGGCAAGGCCTCACCCCCTTTGTGGCTTCGACACCTTTCATCAGCTCATCGGCGACACCCGTCCCCACTTTGGCTCCAAGCCCTGAGGCCACCCCGGTGCAGGCGATCGCCTGCCCGGTCACGCCCGGTGAGCCCGCCCTGCCTCTGCTCCAGGTTCCCGCCTCCTATGTCGCAGATCTGCTGGCGTTCATGAACGGCGGTGGCGATGTCCATGCTTTGGAGAATCACATACAGGCCCTGAAACTCTCGCCGGAGACTGGGATCCCCTTCGCTCAGCAGGATTTCAACGGGGATGGGCTGGACGATGTCGCCGTCAGTTTGCTTACCCCCGACAATGCTGCGATCGTGGCCCCGGGCGATCTTTACGTGTTCCTGTGCGGTGGCCAAGCATACGCTCTCAACTACACCAGTCCTGCGGTGTCCGATGTCGGTGCCCCTGCGATCCTTGATGCCCGCGATCTCAACGCCGATGGCGCGGCGGATTTGCTAGCGGCGCGCGAGTCGTGCGGGGCACACACGTGCTTTAGCCAGCTCGAGGTACTCACCTGGCACCAGAACACCATGATGAATGTCATGCTCGGCGAAAGCGACGATTTGCCCTACCCGTCGATCCGGGTCGTTGGCCCAGGTGGTGACGGTCGATACGGTCTCGCCGTGACCGGGACTGCCATCGGCTCGGCGGGCGCCGGTCCCTACCGTGGACTCACCCGAACATGGGATTGGGATCCGACTGGCCTGTCGCTCGTCCCCGGCTCGGACCTCGCACTTCCGTCGACGTTCCGCATCCATGTTCTGAATGACGCTGATCAAGCCGACCTCAGCGGTGATTACACGACAGCGCTCGAGCTGTATGGCAGGGTCGTCAACGACGACTCGCTCCAGGAGTGGGTGGACCCGGTGGGGGAGAGGGCGAACTTGAGTGCCTATGCCTTGTTCCGCCAGGTGCTCACACAACTACAACTCGCCGACTCGAGCACGGCCCAAGCCGCCTATCTGGCCCTCCAGGACGCGTATCCGCCGGCTTCACCCGGCGGGGCCTATGGATTGCTGGGGCAGGCATTCTGGACCGCGTATCAGGCAAGCGGGAGTATCGGCCTGGCTTGCGCGCAGGCTCAGGCTTTCGCTCAGGCAAACCAGGCGACGGTCCTGCAACCGCTCGACTTCGGGTACGCAAACCCGACATACTCTGCGACAGACATCTGCCCGGCGACGGGCCCATAAACATGACCAACCATCTTCTGCCGATCTCGCATTTCGAAACCCGCCTGCCCGACCAGCTGGATCTCCTCAGGAGCCTGGTTGAAATCGAATCTCCCACAACGGAGAAGGCGGCGGTCGACTCTCTCGGCGAGTTCGTCGCCGAATCGATGCGCCGCCGCGGCGCTGTCGTCCGCCAGTTCACTCAGGCAGCGAGCGGCGACCACTGGCTCGGCCAATGGGGCGAGGGAAGCGGCGGCATCCTGCTGATGGCCCACCTGGACACGGTGCACGCGCTCGGCACCCTGGCGAGGATGCCCTGGCGGGTGAATGGAAAGCGGCTTCACGGTCCCGGCATCCTCGATATGAAATCAGGGGTCGCCATCGCTCTAACGGCGATCGAGGGACTTCAAGGGGCTGCATGGACACCCGCTTCCCGAGTCAGCCTGCTCTGTACTTCGGATGAGGAGACCGGCAGCCACTCCTCACGCGAGTTAATCGAGCAGCTCGCCCGAGAGCATTCTCTGGTCCTGTGTCTCGAGCCCGGGTTGGCGGATGGGTCGCTCAAGACGTGGCGCAAAGGGATCGGAGACTTTCGAGTCGAGGTCACCGGCAAGGCCGCCCACGCCGGCGCCAACCCCGAGGCAGGTGTGAACGCGATCGTCGAAATGGCTCACGTGATCCGTCAGATTGCCGCGCTCGAGGATCCGGCGAAGGGGACCAGCGTAAGCATTGGCGTGATCGGAGGCGGGACGCGCTCGAACGTCATCCCGGCGATCTGCTTCGCCGAGATCGACGTGCGCGTGCTGGATGAGTCGGAGATGTCCCGCCTGGATGCGGCGATGGCAGGTCTGACTCCCACCCTGCCGAAGGCGCGGATTTCCTTCGAAGGCGGTTGGAATCGTCCTCCGATGCCGCGGACGGCGATGATGGCGGAGACCTTCGCCCGCGCCCGGGCCGTCGCCGCCAGAATCGGGCTGCAGCTAACCGAAGGTGGAACGGGAGGCGGATCCGACGCCAACTTTGTCGCGCCGCTAGGGGTTCCCGTGCTCGATGGCCTGGGGGCTGTGGGAAACGGGGCACATTCGGAACGCGAGTATATCGAATTGGACAGCTTACCGACTCGGACGGCGCTGTTGGCCGCCATGATCGGCGAGTGGGGTTAGCTCAGCGTTCCAACGCCCGCAGAAGGTCCTGATAGGTCCGCATCCAACCGATTCGCTTGAGGAATGAAGCCGGCGAGGGGCTGCGCTCCCAAAACAGCCTGACGGCCTCTCCAACTGGATCGGCGCCGGCGGCACCGCCCGGCTCGTCGGCGTACGCACCGTAGAAAGCGAAGTAGGCCTGGTTCAATCGGCGGATGTGGTAGCCCGCATCCCAAAACACCTGGCGTCGAGCCTCCATGTAGGCCTCAGCTTCTTCCACCTGACCTTGAGCCAATAACGCATCCACATTCAGACGGGTGGCGTGCATCTCGGCCCGGAAGTCGAACGCCGGGGGTTCATCCGGCGGCGCAGTTGGAGCACTCGAGGGTGGTGCAGGCCCGAGGTCGGGGAAGTAGCGCTCGAGCAGTGCGAGGCTGACGGCTTTTCCGAACAGCGAGGCAGCGGTCTCGTTCATCGTCCGCACTTCGGGGCTGGAATCGAAGTTGGTCTCATAGAGAAACCCGAGCGGGCGAAAGAAGAGGTAGTTGTGGGCCCATTCGTGGGCGATGACCTCCGCGAGCCAGGCCAGGCTGGTGCTCTCTTGGACCATCGTCGGGTAGGTCCCGATCCCGCCCAGCGGGACGACCAGCGCCGAAACCCCAAGCGTGTCCTCCATGTGGTTCTCAAGAGCGATTTGCCGCTCCAGGGTCAGGCCTGGATCGAGCTGGACGCTGGCGTCCTGACGGATGATGTTGCGTGGTGATACGACGATCGACAACGGTAAGCGCGAGAAGCGGAAGGAGACCGGAGGCAGCGGGAGACCGGCGATTTCGAGTCCCATGTCCTCCAAGATGACCGCCTCTTGCTCTTGGAGCACGGTCTCCGCTTGCGGTTGCAGGATGGCCAGGCGTTCCCGTATCCGCCTGATCTCCAACTGATTCGACTCCGCTTCGAGACTCGGCTGCGGGATTGCGGGATCAGCGGTAAGTTCCACCTGACGTGCCTCGAATTCGCCGGCTATCCGGGTGAGGTCGATATACTCCCGTACGATCTGCTGTCGGGCTTCATCCGGGAGGTAGCCGGCATATCCCAGGCTGGACTGCTCGATCTTGACGCCGAGAGCACCCAAGGTCCAGCGGGCAAAATCGAACTCAGACGTGCGAGTCAGTCGCCGGATTCGATCCAATGGATCCCGGTTGTTGAGCGTGCTCCCAGTGAGCACGAGAGCCGCGATCAAGAGCCAGGCGCCCCGCCGTGTCGCGTGGAGGACACTCTGGCTGACTGGGGAGAATCGCATAGTCCGATGATACCAGCCGGGGGAGAAACTGCCCTGGCCCGGCGGAATGGACGCTCGCTTATCAACCTCGCGTTGAGAGGTGTCTATTCCACCACGGGAGCCTCTGGCCCCTCTCCCTTCTGTGCCCGGGGCGGAATGACGGCTGTCGCGCCACGTCCGAGGGCAACCGGGACGAACCCCACTAGCTGCATGCGGGGCGAACGCCTCCATTCGGCCCCTCAAGGTGGGATACACCCGCGGAAACGGCACCGATCGCCGCTGTGCTATAATCCCCGAACCTCGGAGGGTGGCCGAGCCTTGGTTTCTCACCAACAATGAATTTCCTCGTAACCGGCGCTGCAGGATTCCTGGGCTCAGCCCTCGCCAACCGCCTGGCACGTGAAGGTCACCAGGTACGTGGTCTGGACGATCTTTCCGCGGGTGACCCTCAACGCCTGGTCCCAGACGTTCTTTTCAGCCGGGGAGACGTCACGGACCGGCCGAAACTGTGGACGCTGCTTCAGGACGTGGACTGCGTCTACCATTTGGCGGCTCGCGTCTCAGTGCCCGAATCAGTACTTTACCCGCGTGAGTACACCACCGTCAACGTCGGCGGAACAGTCGGCGTGATGGAGGCGATGCGCGATGTTGGCGTCAAACGCGTCGTCCTGATCTCATCCGGCGCGGTCTATGGCGGCCAGCAGGTTCAGCCCCTGGTCGAGAGCACACCACCTGACCCGCGGTCGCCCTATGCTGTATCCAAGCTGGCGGCCGAATACTATGTCCGGACGATTGGGTCTCTATGGGGGATTGAAACTGTGGCTCTGAGAGTCTTCAATGCCTACGGACCGGGCCAGCCGCTGCCTGCGGCTCATCCCCCGGTCATCCCGCACTTCCTTCGGCAAACGGTTCGGAATGGGACGCTCGTGATCCACAGCCGGGGAACCCAAACCCGCGATTTCGTGTACGTCGACGACGTCGTCGAGGCCATGGTGGCGGCCTCAACAGCGCCGAGTGTCGATCGGCTGGTGATTAATGTGGGAAGCGGGGTAGAGACGGGGATCGCCGATCTGGCTCAGCTCGTAGTCGAGAGCGTCGGGCGTGGGGCTGAGTGGATCTATATGGATGAGCAGGACCCCGGGCCGACACGCATGGCCGCCGACATCCACCTGGCTAACGAGAAGTTGGGCTACTCGCCCAGGATCAGCCTGCAGGACGGGCTGCGCCGGATGCTCGAGCGCGATCCACGCTTTCAGATCCCTCAAGAGGCGTAGGACCCGGGCAGGGGAATTCCTGACGGAATTCCGTCCCGAGCATACCCGACATGCCGGCGAAGAACATCGTGCCGGCCTCCAGGGTCAAAGAGATCAATTCCGTAGCACTTCACGACCATGCACATTATCGCCAAGGCGATCTCGCCTGATCGGTCGATCGGCGAGATCCTTGAATTCACGGGTGGAGATTCTCGGCGGCTTTCACTTCAATCATCGTCCTCCTTGAGGCAACCTGTCGTGCGGTCGCCTGGCCTTTGGCCTGCCGCAACGCCTTCGGGATCGATCAAACCGACCTGCCAGGATAGTGAAACGGGGCAGCGCCCAGACGGATTGAATCAGGGAAGACGAATGCAGAAACCCGTGCTCGAGAGCCTTCGAATCATGCCCAATGGGGCTCGGAGACGCAGAGGTTCTTGCAGGTGGCTCCCCGTCGGCTCGGCCGTGCCTTCTTCGCCCGCCAAACGCTTAACGTCGCGCGCGAGCTGCTCGGACAGAAGCTTGTCCGCCTGCACCCTGGCGGGGTGCGGCTGTCGGGCTGGATCATCGAAGCGGAGGCCTACATCGGTTCTGACGATCTTGGATGTCATGCCCGGCACGGGCGGACGGCCCGCAACGAATCCATGTGGGGCCCGGCGGGGCGTGCCTACGTCTACTTCACGTACGGGATGCACTGGATGTTGAACATCGTGACCGAGGCCGAGGGGTTTCCCGCAGCAGTGCTCATCCGGGCCTTGTTCCCGGATGAGGGTTTGCCGTCGATGCGGCGCAGGCGTCGCGGGAGTCCGGATGTGCGGCTGACCGACGGGCCGGCAAAACTGTGCCAGGCGTTGGGCATCAATCGCAGCTTCGATGGGGTGGATCTTTGCCGCGCCGAGACACGCCTTTTCCTCGAGTCTCTGCCGCAAGTGGATGAGGCCAGCGTCACCCGCGGCCCCCGAGTGGGTTTAAACACGGTACCAGAACCCTGGCAGAGCGTTCCCTGGCGCTTCCGCGTGCGACCGGAGATCGTCCAGGGCCTCTTCAAGGAGGATTGAGCATGAGCCTGCTGGCCGGCAAGACCGCGCTGATCTTCGGTGTGGCCAACGACCATTCCATCGCCTGGGGGATCGCCAAGGCCATGCATGAGCAAGGCGCTCGCCTCGGGTTCTCCTATGCCGTCGAAAGCCTGGAACGGAGGGTTCGTCCACTGGCCGAGTCCATCGGATCGACCTTCGTCGAGCCATGTGATGTCTCCGATGACTCGCAGATCGAAGATGTGTTTGAGAAGTCCGCCGATGCATTCGGTACGGTAGATACCCTTGTTCACGCCATTGCCTTCGCCGGGCGGGAAGAGCTTTCCCGGCCCTACTCGGAGACCAGCCGGGAGGGGTTTCGAGTCGCGATGGATATCAGCGTGTACTCCTTCACGGCCCTCGCCCGCGCCGCCGCGCCACTCATGAAGAACGGCGGCTCGATGCTCACGCTCACATACTACGGCGCTCAGAAAGTGACGACCAACTACAACGTCATGGGGGTAGCCAAAGCCGCCTTGGAAGCCTCGGTCCGCTATCTGGCGGCCGATCTCGGCCCGCGCGGCATCCGGGTCAACGCCATCTCGGCCGGGCCGGTGCGGACCCTGTCGGCGGCGGGGGTCTCTGGCTTCAAACGCCTGTACCGCCAGTTCGCGGACATGGCCCCCTTGCGTCGCAACATCACTCCTGAGGACGTCGGCGGAGCGGCCGTCTGGCTGGCCTCGGATCTCGCCCAGGCCGTCACCGGAGAGACCATCTTCGTTGACTCCGGATACAATATCTTGGGCGTTCCGACCCTCGAGGAACACAGCAGTTCATGATCCACCCAGGCTAAGCGAGTGCTCGACAGACTCCGCCCCTTCCTCACCCCCGACCGATCGGATGAGCAAGAAGGCTATAGAACGCGCCTGGCGCGGGCGATGACCCTCATCGCCTGGGTCTTGCTCCTCGTCTATATTGTCGAAGACCTGGCCTATTTGCGGTCGATTTCTTCCCACGATCCGGCGAGCTATGTGATCGAACTGACATCCGTCCTGGCTCTGGCCGCCATGGGATTCGCCGCCTGGTTGCTTGTCCGAGCCGGCAAGGTCGTCGATGGCGGGTACGTACTTTCGACAGGATTGTTTCTGACAAGCGCCTTGAGCCTCGGCCTGTTCCCCGGTGATCTATTCGTCCAGATAACCGGCTTCTTGTTCTCGATCCTCACCGCGGGTTCGGTCATCGGTGGCGCTTCGGGGTACCTCTTCGCCATCGGGGCCGTAGTCGTGCTCACTCTCGACTGGGTGACCTCCGGGGCGGTGATCATCTTCTCCAACGCAGCCGAGGCCTCGCTCGTCAGCCTGTCATTCTTGGCTGGGCAGTCCGCTGCATACATCGGCCTGGCAGTCGTGCTAGATCTGCTCTCGAAGAACTTCGACGGGATCGTCAACAAGCTCAAGTCCCAGGCCGACCGGCTGACCGAGCTCGCCAACACCGATCCACTGACCAATCTCGCCAATCGCCGGCAACTGGGCGAGAAGCTCCAACATGAGTTCTTGCGGTCTCGGCGGTACAAGCATGCATTGTCGCTTCTCTATCTCGATATGGACGGTTTCAAGCGCATCAACGACCGCTTCGGCCATTTGTTCGGAGACGATGTCCTGGTGGGGGCTTCCAAGGCGATGCAAGCCGTGCTGCGCGCCTCGGACCTGCTTGTCCGGCTCGGCGGCGATGAGTTCGCCGTGCTCCTACCCGAGACAAACCTCGACGGCGGGCGCGAAGTCGCCGTCAAATTGAGGGAGGCCCTGGCAGCATACGGCAGACAGCTTGGCCCGACCGTCCCCGAACTCAGTTTTTGCGCAGGTGTCAGCCAGCTCCTCGATGAAGACGAGTCAGCCGAAGCCATCATCGCCCGGGCCGACATGGCACAATACCTGGCCAAGTCCTCCGGCCAGGCTCACATCCGCACCCAGCGCGGCCTGGCCGAACCCATGCCGGCTGCAAAGACCTAGGATCTCCCCCGAACAACCGAGTGGGCCTCGAGCTGCCGACCTTACCGTAACGCTCCACTCAGAAGCATGTTTTTCACGCGCGCACCCGCCGGGTATTAAGAAATCGCCTTCTCGGTTCGCCCAAGTCAGGGTCTGTTCCTCCGGACTGGCTCGTACTCTCAAGGTTGGCAGCGCCTTTACGGGTGGACAAGTCAGGCGGTCCCCTTCTGAACTTGAGTCTGTGAACCGACGTCTTTGTCGCACCCCAAATCCCGGCGCGTAGCATGCCCTCGGCCGATCGGCTTCGCCGCCCCTAGGTCCGTGAGTCACATCTCCACAACTGCCTTGAGGCGCAGCGATTGATGTCTGGCGAGGCAGCGGACAGGAGGTGCCTGCCCGGATGCCCTTGTCGGGGCCGCCTGCCCGGATGCCCTTGTCGAGGCCGCCTGCCCCGATGCACTTGTCGGGGCTCGCCCCGGAGGTTCTTACCGGGGCCGCTCGCCCCGGAGGTTCTTACCGGGGCCGTTCGCCCCGGAGGTTCTTACCGGGGCCGTTCGCCCCGGAGGTTCTTACCGGGGCCGTTCGCCCCGGAGGTTCTTACCGGGGTCTGGCGAGAGTGGGAATGTGGTAAAACCGGTGCAACATTCCCGACCGCGTACCCGTAGAGGCCCGATCCCAACGCTAATCTCGCTGAGGGGTGAGAATGCGCCGCACGGGCTCAGACCAGGAGTTGACATGGTTCATTCCGGAAGCATCCGATTGGACACTCGCGGCAATAGCGATATGCACGATCTGACCCAAGCCGTGCAGGCAGTCGTCCGTGAGAGCGGGATCGAATCGGGGAACGTGTCGCTGTTTTCACCTTCGTCGACCAGCGCCTTGACAACCATCGAATTCGAGTCTGGTGCCCTGGACGACCTGCGACGGGCGCTAGACGAAATCGCCCCGCCCGGCGCCGACTACAAGCACAACCTGCGTTGGGGAGATGGAAACGGCCATTCACACCTGAGGGCGGCATTGCTCGGCCCTTCATTGTCTGTGCCTGTCCGCCGCGGACAACTCACTCTGGGGACGTGGCAACAGATCCTGTTCATCGACTTCGATGTGCGCCCAAGACAACGCGAGATCGTCGTTCAGGTCATGGGCGAAACCAGCGGGCGTGGTGACGAAAAAGTATGAGGCTTTGCTCCCTGACACGCTTGGGCACGCCCTCCCCCGGGACTCTACTCGCTGTGTTCGCGCATCCAGATGATGAATCATTCGGCGTCGGAGGCACCCTGGCTCTGTACGCTCGGCGAGGCGTGTCCGTTCACCTGGTGTGTGCCACGCTCGGTGAGGCGGGGTCTGTCCCTCAAGAGATGCTGCAGGGGTTTCCGAGTATCGCCGATCTGCGGGAGACCGAACTCCGCTGCGCCGCCTCACATTTGGGACTGACCAGTGTTCACTTGCTCGGTTACCGCGATTCGGGGATGCCCGGAACCGCGGACAATCACCACCCCGATGCCTTGATGGCCGCCCCGCTAGAAGAAGTGACCGCCCGGATCACGCACCTCATCCGAGGCCTCAGGCCGCAGGTCGTTGTGACATTCGACCCTGTCGGGGGTTACCGCCACCCGGATCACATCGTCATCCATACGGCAACGGTCCAAGCCTTCGAGGCCGCAGCGGACCCTCGGCGGTTCCCGGATGGCCTGCCGGCCTTCCGTCCAGAGAAGCTGTACTTCCACACCTTCTCGCGGCGCCTCCTGAGGGTCCTTGTCAGGACCCTGGAGGTTCTCGGCCGCGATGTTCATCACTTCGGACGCAATGCTGACATCGACCTGGCTGATGTGGCAAGCGAGTCGTTCCCAGTTCACGCCCGGATCAACATTCGGTCCATGGCGAAAGCTAAAGCCAGGGCCGCGGCCTGCCACGCCAGCCAGATGGATCGTTCGACGGGATCGTTCTTGAGATGGTCCTCGCGCATCCTGGGCAGCACTGAAACCTTCACGCGAGCTTTCCCCCCGCCATTTGCGGGGTTGCGCGAAAGCGATTTCTTCGAAGGGGTGGACTAGCAAGGGGGTGAAGGGTTGACGGCCTGCGTGAGAATGGGCTGCTTCGACCGATCGGATCAGGGACGACTGCCCCCCGAGTTATCCTGCCTGCTGTCGTCGGAGTCCGAGCTCACTCGTAACAGATGACGATCACCTTCCCCGGACCGTGCACCCCGCGCGTCAGAGTCATTTCGATGTCAGCCGTGCGGGAAGGGCCTGTGATCAAGGCGATGCTCGAAGAAAGCGCGAGTTGGGCCCGCCCATCCGCCTTGAGCCATGTTTCCAGGTCCTTGAACAGCCGCGTCGCCGGAAGGAGACAGACGTGAAGCCATGGCAGGAGCGAAGCCGACATCGGCCTTCCCGGGCCTCCCGGCAGGATCAGGGTCGCAGACTCGGCCAGCCCGGCCTGGGCCCCGGTCAGGCCAGCCTCGACGACATCCAACGATTCCAGACCGGCTTTACGTTCCGGGCCCGCAAGGGGAATGACCCCATCAAGCAGCTGGACCCCCGCTAGTCGCAGACCTTGATGGACGGCGGACGGCAGCGCCGAAGTGGCTCCCCAGGTGAGTGCGCGTGAGATCCCCTCGCGCTTGAAGACCCCGACCACGGCTTCCGGCAGTTGGCTCTCCGTGCAGCGGACGAAAATCCCTCCAATAGACACAAGTTCGGCTTCGAACGCGGCCGGCAGGTCCGTCGGGAGGGAGGTCGGCGTCTGAAGACCTTCGGTCGAATGTGGCACTGCCTGCGGGCGTGCGGAGGCTTCTCTCCTCGGCCCGGGATCCAGGTCCCTGTCCCTTAACATCCGCCTGGCGAAAACCGGAAAGTCCCGCTTGCCGGTCCAGGCCGAGAGCGGGGGCGGCAGCCATCTCACCCAGCCTTGTCGACGCGGCATGAGTCGCAACGCCATCCCGGCGATCCTCTGCGAGATCCGGTAGCGGCGGGGATCGGTCATCACCCAGGTATACAGACGCATCCCCACTCGCATCCAGGCGATCTGAGGCTGGCCGGCGCTGTAACTGGCGCGAACGCGCAATAGAAGCGAAGGCAAGTCAATGTCGACCGGACACGCGTCTTTACACGCGCCGCACAAAGTCGAAGCCTTGGCCAGGTGCCCATAGGACTTCAGACCGAATAGACCCGGTGAAATGACAGAACCGATCGGGCCCGGATAAATGCTCCCGTAAGCGTGCCCCCCTGCCTCGCGGTATACCGGACAAGCGTTCAAACAAGCACCGCAACGAATGCAAAGGAGGATCTCGGACAGATCCGACTCACGAATACGTGAGCGGCCGTTGTCCACCAGAATGAGATGCCGCTCCTCCGCGCCATCTGGGTCCTGCTCGCGACGCGGCCCCTGGATCAGGGAAACGTAACTCGTGAGTTTCTGGCCCGTCGCCGACCGAGGCAGCAAGTCAAGCATCGGCCCCAGATCCTCCAGACGGGGGATCACTCGCTCGATACCCATCAGGGCGATATGGATCGGGGGAAGAGTTGTGACCATGCGCCCGTTGCCCTCGTTGGTTACCAGACACAGCGTCCCGGTCTCGGCGACGCCGAAATTGACGCCTGAGACCCCGACTTGGGCTGACAGGAAGACCTGTCGCAGCACGCGGCGGGCAGCCGCCGTCATCTCCTTGACATCGGTCGTGTAGGGTGTACCCAATTGCTCATGAAAGGTCTGAGCGACATCCTGACGGCGCAGATGTATGGCCGGGGTGATGATGTGAGCCGGCTTCTCGCCGCGCAACTGGACGATGAACTCCCCCAGATCCGTTTCCACTGGTCGTATCCCGGCCTCTTCCAGGGCAGCGTTCAACTCGATCTCTTCGCTGACCATCGATTTGGATTTCGCGACCGTGTCCGCGCCTGACGCCCGGGCGATCTCGACGACGCGCGCCGCGGCCTGACGAGCGTCCGCTACTCGATGCACTTTCAACCCGTTTGCCTCGGCGTTGCGGACGAAGGTCGCCAGGACTTGGTCGAGGTGCTCGATCGTCTCCTGGCGAATCGCATGCGCCCGGCGTCTGGACTGGCTCAGGTCTGGGAGGAGCGCCCTGGCCTTCCGCGCCGCCTCGGCTCTGAGTTCGGTATTGAAATCAAGCGCTTGTTGGAGCGATGGATTTTGAGTTGCCTGGCGAACATCTCGCCGGAATTTCCGGATCATCGCAGCCCCGCCCCCCTCCCGGTCAATGCCTGCGCCAGGTGCAGGCAACGCACCGACGATCCCGCCCTTCTCAATCCGCCTTCGATGTGCATGAGGCAGCTGACATCGCCAGCAACAATGGTGTCGGCACCGGAGGCCTCGATCTCGGCTATCTTGCGGGCCAGCATCTCGGTCGAGAGTTCGGGTTGCTCGAGCGAGAACACCCCGCCGAAGCCGCAGCAATCCTCGCTAAGACGATCGATTCGGACGCCTTCCAGCGTCCTGAGCAATTCCATAGGCTGGCGGTCCACGCCCAGGCCGCGCAGCATGTGACACGAAGGGTGATAGACCATCCTGCCCCTCACCGAGACACCTGGCGGAGGCCCACCCCATACGTCGATTAAGTACTCGCTCAGCTCAAAGGTCCGTCCGGCGAGCGCCCGTGCCTTCTCGAGCTGCTCGGGCGAGTCACGGAAGAGTTCGAGATATCCGTGCCGGATCATCGCGGCGCAGGACCCCGATGGCACCACAACCGGTTCATGGCTCTCAGAAAAGACCGAGGTCGTTCGCTCAGCCATCTCGCGGGCCTCTGCCCGGAACCCGGCATTGAATGCCGGCTGGCCGCAGCAAGTCTGCGCCCGGGGGAAAATGACACCCAGGCCCGCCTGGTGCAACAGCTCGATCGCGGCCTCACCCACTTCGGGAAAGAGGCTGTCGATGAGGCACGTCGCCATGAGCTGGACGGATTGCGTCACTGAGACCCTTACCGGGTAGGACACGCTCGGAGTGTATCATCTCCTATGGTCCTTGTACCCGTCGCCACGGTAGGGGGAGTCGCATCGGGAAGTGCTGGCCGGCTGGGGATCTTAGGCTTACGGTCCGTGAGCTCCACCTAGCGCCGTGGGCTAAAGGTGGGACAGCAGGGCCAAGGGTGGGCAATACGGGAGGACGACTCCTCGTCTCGCCTCTCACGGGCCAGGGCTGGCGGGTGCCGCGGTGCCGTCTGCGTTGGCTGAGCATAGGTGAGATCCTGCCACCGGGGAGCTCGGCCGGAGAGGCACGAACATTCTGTCCCTTCCGTTCCTCGAATGGCAGGCAGATGGATACAGACGAAATAGCCCGCCCGAGCGGGACGAAATACCCACAACGGTGTTGTTAGACGCTGGGAGGGCTGCATGGTATCATCACTCTCTTGTGGGGCGTCGATCTCACTCCTGGAGGCCTTCTAGAGCCGCATGGATCCCGAACTCTATCCTCACCTGCGGGCCGGAGCCCCGAACAACTTCCGGTTACCGCAGCGCCTCGCTCGCTTGCCCGATCTAGCCTACAACTTGTGGTGGACGTGGAACAGCGAAGCTGAACGTGTGTTCCGCCTGATCGATGTGGAGGATTGGGAGGCCGCCGAGCACAACCCCGTGATCTTCCTTCGCAAGACGGGGAGGCGGAAGCTTAATGCCGCTGCCCGCAATCGGGCATATCTCGAGCTTTACGACCACGTCATTCGGGAATTCGATGATTACATGCGAGGCGGGAGTAGCACCTGGTTCGCCAGGGATCACGAGGCCCATCGCAATCAGCCTATCGCATACTTCTCCACCGAGTTCGGCCTGCACGAGTCTCTCCCGATCTATGCCGGTGGCCTGGGGATCCTGTCCGGCGACCACCTGAAAGAAGCCAGCGACCTGGGCGTGCCCATGGTCGCACTCGGTTTCCTCTACACGCAGGGTTACTTCAAACAACACATCCGGGAGGACGGCTGGCAGGAGGCTCGCTACACGACTCTGTCCTTCGCCGACCTGCCCGTCTATCCGGTCCTGGATATGGCCGGCGAACCGTTGACGATCAGCGTCGATCTATTTGACCATTTCATACTCGCCAGGCTCTGGCGAGTCCAGGTTGGGCGGGTTCCCCTCTATCTCCTAGACAGCAATGTCGAAGCCAACGCCCCCCTAGACCGAAGCCTGACGGCCCAGCTCTATATCAGCGACCTCGACCTGCGCATCTTGCAGGAGATCGTCTTGGGTCTGGGTGGTGTTCGTGCGCTGCGGGAACTGGGCTACAACCCGGCGGTGTGGCACCTCAATGAGGGGCACTCGGCTTTCATGATGGTGGAAAGGGTGCGCGAGCTGGTGGCCGCAGACCGTCCCTTTCACCAGGCGGCCGAGGCGGTGCGGGCGAGTACGGTCTTCACCACGCACACCCCCGTCCCGGCCGGCCACGACGCATTCCCCTATGACCTGATCGACAGGTATTTCAGTGCCTTTTGGCCGCAGATTGGGTTGGATCGAGCCGGCTTTCTCGACCTGGGCCGCCATCCCGAGTCGTGGGGAGAGGCCTTCAGCATGTCCGGCCTGGCCTTTAATCTCTCAGGGCGGTACAACGCTGTGTCGGCCATGCATGGGCACGTAGCCCGACGCATGTGGTCATCGCTCTGGCCCGAGACCGAGCCGGAGCAGGTCCCGATCCGAAACATCACCAACGGCATTCACACTGGCACGTGGCTGGCCCGGCGGATGCACAGCCTATACGATCGATACCTGGAGCACGACTGGGCCGAGAACCTGGATCGGGAAGAGATCTGGCAGGCGGTCGAACGGATCCCGGACGAGGACTTGTGGGCCGTCCGGCGCCATCTCAAACGCAAGCTCATGGCATTCATGCGCGAGCGTGCCCGCCGGCAATGGATACCGGGAGGCTTGCATCCAGTTCAGATCGTTGCCAGCGGGGTGCTGCTCGATCCATACGCCCTGACCATCGGTTTCGCCCGGCGGTTCGCCACGTACAAGCGCGCCAATCTGATCATGCGCGATCCGGATCGGATCCTCCGATTGATGAACCGGCACGGTAGGCCGGTGCAGTTGGTCTTCGCTGGAAAGGCTCACCCAGCCGACGAGCCCGGCAAGCTGTTGATCCAGGAGGTCTACAACGTCATCAAACGCTCTGAGAACGGCGGGAGGTTGGTGTTCCTGGAAGACTACGACATGAACGTCGCCCGGTATCTCATCCAAGGGGTCGATGTGTGGCTCAACACCCCGCGCCGGCCGAATGAAGCATCGGGCACCTCCGGCCAGAAGGCGGCCTTGAACGGTGTCCTCAATCTGTCTGTCCTCGATGGATGGTGGCCCGAGGGTTTCAATGGCAGCAATGGGTGGGCGATCGGCGGGACCGAGGAATATGAAGATGCGCAGGCACAAGACGACGCCGATGCCGAGTCGCTCTACCAGTTGCTCGAGGAGGAGATCATCCCGCTCTACTATGACGAGCGCTCGAGCGACGGTTTGCCTCGGGAATGGCTGGCCCGGATTAAGGAGTCGATCCGGACTCTGGCCCCACGTTTCAGCATGCGCCGAATGGTGAAAGAATACGTCGAGACGATGTACGTCCCCGCGCTGCCCGAACCCGAGCAGGTCTAGCGGTCTATCACAGATCTGTCACGGAGAGGTTGGGGTTGGCTTGTCGCGCCGTCCGACAGCCCAGCCGATCACGCGTGACAGAGCTTGAAGAGCAGCGTCGACGGCGAGATGACGGCGGGGGTCCGGCGATCGCCGCCCAGGGACCCTCCCCAGGCTGATGCAGTCGCGTTTGCGGGTTTCCGCTCACCGGTCGAGCGCCTGCCATTCCGCACTCGGTACCCAATAGGGGATGACCCATGCTCAATCTTCTCGCTATCCCGGCGGCCGTCATGCCGTTGATCATCTTTTGTTTGCGCGTCGGCGACATGTCGCTCGATACGCTCAGGGTGCTGTTCGTCGTCCGCGGAAGGAAGGCGACCGCATGGATGCTGGGCTTCTTTCAATCCGCATTGTGGGTTGTCGCGATTACCAGCGTTCTGAGTAATCTGGGCAATCTGTGGAATCTCATCGGTTACGCGGGCGGTTTCGCGACAGGGAATGTCGTGGGGATGGTGATCGAAGAGTGGCTTGCCGTCGGTCATGGGCACTTGAGGATCATTAGTTCCCGACGTGGGACAGCGATCGCCGAGGCGATCCGCTCGGCCGGCTATGCGGCCACCGAACTTTCCGGGCGGGGGAAGGACGGGATGGTTAGCGTGATCAACTGCAGCGTCCGTCGCCGCGACATCGATCGCGTGCGCGAGCAAGTCAAGCACATCGACCCGGAGGCATTCCTCACGGTGGAAGAAGTCCGCCCTCTCCAGCGCGGCTTCTGGAGGGCCTGATCCCCACCCCGCCCGCTACCCAGGACGAGATGTTCGCATCGGCCTCGGTCTCGAGACACTCGTGAGCCTGTCCGGTCTGGCTCAACTGGGTGCCGGGGGCATCGACCTGGCGAGTCTGCCAGCCTGGCTGGTGACGCTGTCGATCTTCCTGCTTCGCTGCACGGACACCACTTTGAGTACACTCAGGATGCTCGCCGTCCTCCGCGGTCGACGCGGCCTCGCCTGGATCCTCGGCTTCACCGGTTCGCTGCTGTTCGTGCTGGCCACAGCCGCGGTGCTTGAGAACCTCAGCCATCCGCTCAACGCCTTGGCCTACGCCGCAGGCTTTGCCTCGGGAAATTTCCTTGGAATCCTGATTGAAGGACGCCTGGCTGCCGGCCACAGCCTGCTACGTATCGTCAGCCCGGACAGGGGTTCGGCAGTCATCGAAGCCTTGTGGGGGTCGGGAAAAGGCGCCACGGAGCTCACCGGTAGGTCGCACGCGGGAACTGTAACGACGATCTACTGCTATGTCGCCCGACGGGAGGTTTCGCTCGCGCAGCGTCAGATCAATGCCCTCGATCCAATGGCATACGTGACCGTGGAAAACGTCCGGCAGTTGCGCGGCGGTTGGAAGGCGTGAACTCTCGGGCCGCGGTCTGGTCGGTACCATTTTCCTACCGGTGGGTTGGCCTTGACCGGGATCGCGCGGGCTTCAGAGCGAGGCTGTAACCGATTTGGTTTGCATTCGGGTATCCGCAAAAGTATAATCCCGCCACCCAGTGGGAGCGTGTCCACGAGGCATGCATGGCGCTCAAAGGCAACCTGCGTGACTTCAGCGTCACCCAGCTGCTCAATCTGATCAACCTAGCCCGAAAGACCGGAACTCTCACCCTCGAGGGGCCCAACGAGGCAGCGTGGGTTTCTTTTCGTGAGGGCAAGTTGATCTTTGCCCAGCTGGGCAACGAGGACGGCACGCTCACGGGGATTCTCCTGAAATCGGGCAAGATCACCGCCAAACAAGCCCAGTTGATCAAGTCGCACGCCGGAGAGAAGAGCGACCAGGAACTGGGACTGATGCTGATCAACGCCGGCTATCTCAACCAGCATGATATTCTGGCCAACATCCGCCAGTACATCCTCGACATCGTATATCGACTGTTCACCTGGATCGAGGGCTACTTCCGTTTCGACGCCGACGTGCTTCCGCCGGACGACCGGATCACTATCCGCCTCGACCTCGAAAACGTCATCATGGAGGGCTCGCGCAGGATACGCGAATGGGAGCAGCTCCAGGAGGAAATCCCAAACCTGGATATGGCGCTCAATTTCGTCGACCGGCCGGGTGCAAACATCCGCGACGTGAACTTGAACGTTCAGGAGTGGAAAGTTGTATCTTACATCAACCCCAAGAACACCATCCGCCAGATCGCCAAGACCAATCGGATGAACGACCTGGAGATCCGCCGAATCGTATATGGGTTGCTTCAGGCGGGATTGGTGGAAGTCGTCCGGCCGGTCGGGATGCCGTTGCCGCCTCAGGCGCGCCAGCTCCCGCCGGTCAACAAAGAACAGCAGGCATCCTTGGTAAACCGCCTGATCAACCGGATCCGTTCCTTGTAAGCGGGGATGGCGCATGCAAACCGTCAAGATGGTAGTCACTGGTCCATTCAACGCCGGGAAGACGGCCTTCATCCAGGCGATCAGCGAGATCGACGTAGTTTCGACTGAACGCAAGATCAGCTCGGAGGCCGAGCGCGTCAAAGAGACGACGACGGTGGCCATGGACTTCGGCCGGATCACCGTCGATGACGATCTGGTTCTCTATCTCTTCGGCACCCCGGGCCAAAAGCGCTTCGACTTCATGTGGGAGATCCTCTCGGAGGGGATGCTCGGCTTTGTCGTCATCGTCGATAGCGCCAGGCCGGAGACGTTCCGCGAGGCCAAGGGCATCCTGCAGACTTTCCGAGCATACGCGCCGACACCGTACGTGGTGGCGGCCAACAAGCAGGACCGCGATGATGCCTGGACGGTCGAAGATCTGCGGATCGCCCTGAAACTCGACCGCAAGATCAAGATGCTCCCATGCGTCGCCTCCGATCGAGAGTCGGTCAAGAAAGTCCTTCTCGAGTTGCTCTACAGCATCCTGGAGGAGATGAAAGAGAAGTGACCCCGGTGTAACCTCGGCCATCATCCGTTCGTCCTCTTCAGACCGCGCGATTGCGCGGTCTTCGTTTGCTCTTTCTGTCGTTCCTGAGAGCCTCGACCGACATCGGCGCAGCCACCACCCGTACCGGGATGTGGTCTTACAACCCTTTCTGTTCTTCTCTCAAGGGACAGTCCCTGCCCCCCCCAACCCCGAAAGCGGCCGTTTGTGGCTCAAACCGCAAGAGCGCCTTCTCGTCCGCTCCTGATTGGAGCTCTGCTTCGCACAATCCATGGCCACCTTTGTTGAATCCGACTGCTCCAGAAACCGAAATCCGGCTCGAATCAGGGATGGCCGAGGTCTGGCTCTAGCGGAGAGGCCCAACAACGGCCATTTGCGGAAGGGGGATGGGGGGGTCTGGGGGGCGAAGGGGGGAAAACGCAATTTCCCCCCTTCGCCCCCCAGAAAAGAAGCCGAGCCCTCCAGTTAGGACACCTCCGATTGCGACGAGCTTGACGTCCCTGCCACGGCGGGCTATACTTCGCGGCGATCAATTCACAGCACGGGGAGTCCGGTAAGACCGGGCTGAGAGGAGGGCGATCGAGCCCTCGACCCGCAGACCTGATCCGGGTAATGCCGGCGGAGGGATGGCAAGCAACATCGAACTCCGGCCCTCCGCCAAACAAGGCGGAGGGTTTTTCTTCCTTGCGCGCCGTGATCTTCGCCAATGGAGAGCTCAGAGATCGAGAAGCGGCACTGGCAGCCCTCAGGCCGGATGACTGGCTGATCGCGGCGAACGGCGGGTCGCGGCACTGCCTCTCGCTGGGTCTGACGCCGGCGTTGATCGTCGGAGACCTCGACTCACTCCCTCCGGAGGACCTCCAGAACTGGCTGTCAGCCGGGGTCGAGATCCGGCGTCACCCGCGGCGAAAAGACCAGACCGATCTCGAATTGGCGATGCAGCATGTTTTCGAGCGCGCCCCTGAGGCGATCCTGGTATTGGGCGGCATGGGAGCACGTTGGGATCACTCTCTGGCCAATCTCTTGCTTTGTTTCCATCCACGTTTGGGTGAGGTGCCGTGCATTTTCATCGAAGGCGACCAGAGCATTTTCGCTGTGCGAGGGAAGACGCGCATTGACGGAGCTCCGGGCGATCTGGTTTCGTTGATTCCCGTCGGCGGCGACGCCATCGGAGTGACGTCGAGCGGCCTCGAGTACCCTCTGCAAGACGGCAGGCTGCCGTTCGGAACCAGCCTGGGTGTGAGCAACGTCCTCGTCAGGCCACCGGCCACGCTCGAGGTGCGTCAGGGCGAAGTTATCGCCATCGTCACTCGCGTTGCATCAGCTGGAGGTGCAGCTTGAAGACAACTTCTCGGATTGCCGCGTACGCCTTGGCGGCCGGACTGATCACCCTGGGACTGTATGTCTTGGCGGCAGTCGTTCGCGGCCCCGAAGTCGAATTCATCCAATGGAACCCGGTCCATGCTGTGGTCCTGACCGTGTTTGGACTTGCCGGCGGCGCAGCCTGGGGGTCGCGCAGAGCCCTTGAGGGCTGGAAGACGCTCGAGGTCATTCTCACCGCTAACTTGGCCCTGGTCTTTGGGCTGCTCTTCCTCGGATGGGCTATTGTCTGGGAGCTGGTCAAGCCTCTGAACACGGTCTTGCCAGGCCTGCGCGATCTGTTCTACGGATTCTGGTTCATCGCATCGATTGTCGCGGCCTACATCATCCGAAAACCGGGTGCGGCACTTGCAGCGGAGACCCTGGCGGCGCTGGCGGAGTTCCTGGCGGGCGGCGAGTGGGGGTTGACTATACTGATCTCAGGCCTGGTCCAAGGTGCGATGGCCGAGCTCGTCTTCGCCGCCGTGAGACACGAGCGCTACAGCCTGCCAGTCCTGGCTGTTGCCGGGGCGGCCGCCGGCGTGGGCAGTCTGATTGTCGACTACCTCTTCTGGTACTCCACCCTGACAGCCGGGGTTCTGGTGGTCATGCTGATTGCCCGCGTGATCTCAGGTGCGATTCTGGCCGGCTGGCTGGGCAAAGTCATCGGCGACGGCTTGGACCGCGCCGGAGCACTGGGGTCGTTCCGGATCGCGTACCAGGAGTGAACTCCGCGAGAGGTCTCGACTCGGCTTGATACAACTCAAGCACCTGACCGTTCGTTACCCCAACTCAGCGATTCCCGCCTTGAGTGACGTCAGCTTGGCGGTCGATCAAGGACAGACTGTCCTGCTCTTGGCCCCGTCCGGAGGCGGGAAGTCGACTCTGGCCCAGGTCCTCAGCGGGTTGATCCCCCAGGACATCTTCGCCGTTGTAGACGGTAGGGTGAGCGTGGGGGGAATCGACCCTTTGACGGCTCCCCCAGGGCAGGTGGCCGCCCAGGTCGGCTTGCTCTTCCAGGATCCTGAGGCAGGCTTTGCCACACTCACGGTTGAGGACGAGATCGCCTTCGGTCTGGAGAACCTCCGCGTATCTCCGGATCAGATGGCGGCCAGGATTCAGTCAAGCCTGGATCAGGTCGGCCTCTCGGGGTTCAATGCTCGACGGCTGGATAGCCTGTCCGGCGGCGAGTCCCAGCGAGTGGCCCTGGCCTGTCTGCTGGCGATGTCCCCGCCAGTCCTCATCCTGGACGAGCCGACGGCCAATCTCGACCCGGCCTCGACGCGCGAATTCTTCGCCACCCTGGCCTCCCTGCGCCCGTCACACACGATCGTGCTGATCGAGCATAAGCTCGATGCCTGTTGGCACCTCGCGGACGGAGTGATCTTGTTGAACGCGCATGGGCAACTGATGGCACACGGCGAGCCAAGCCACGTATTCGACGAGAACAGGGTGGAAATCCTCGAATCGGGGATCTGGCTCCCCGCCGATTTCGCCGATGCCGCTTCCTCATTCGCGCCCGTCGCTGAGCCCATGCCTCCTCCGCCGATGCCCGGGTTACCGGCAGTGCACCTCGAAGGCGTGTCTTTCGCCTTCCCCGGCCGGCCGCCTATTCTGCAGGACGTCGGACTCGATATCCGCCGCGGGTCCTTCTTCGCCCTCGTCGGACCGAACGGGTCGGGCAAGACCACCCTCGCCCGACTCATGATGGGACTGCTCCCCGCCCCGACTCGCGGTGAGATCCACGTCTTCGGGGATCCACTTGAGAAGTTGTCTTTGGCCGATCTCACCGAGCGGGTCGGTTTCGTGTTTCAGAATCCCGAGCACCAGTTTGTGACAGACAGCGTGCAGGACGAACTCGCCTTCAGTCTCAAGGCCCGCCGTTGGCCAAACATCGAGGTCGAAAAGCGTGTGGAAGAGCTTCTCGTCCGGTTCGAGTTGGTCGATAAGGCGACGCAGAATCCATTCACCTTGAGCCAGGGACAGAAGCGACGGCTGAGTGTGGCGACCATGCTGGCCGTCGGCCAGAGAATGCTTATTCTCGACGAGCCGACGTTGGGCCAGGACCGGAGGACGACCTCCGCACTCATGGGTTCAATGGCCGGCCTCAACCGACAGGGGGTGACGATCTTGATCATCACCCATGATATGCGTCTGGTCGGTGGGCATGCTCAGCAGGCTGCGGTCTTGTTGGACGGCCGGATCGCCTTCGTCGGATCGCCGCAGGCTTTGTTCCGCAATGCCGAGCTCATGCATGCCGCCAGGTTGGCCTAGCCCGAGGGCGGACGAATGTTCACATACCTGGCAAGCGCCTCCCCACTTCATCGCTTGAACCCGTCCACCAAGTTGCTGGGGATGAGTGTGGTCGCGGCAGGGGCGACGTTGGCCTTCGATCCCTTCGTCCCGGCGTCGCTCCTACTCGGCCTCTGGCTGACCACCTGGATCCTGGGAAGGGCGCCCTTGTCAAACATGATTCGCTGGAGCCTGCCCATCTTGATCCTGCCCCTGCCTCTGGCATTCTTCACGGCCCTCTACACCGACCTGACCCGATTCAACTCGCCGACGATCCTCTGGCAGTGGGGTCCCTGGAGCCTGGCCGCCGAGGGGATCGTCATCGGCATTGGCTTGGGTCTGCGTGTATCGTGTTTCATGGGGACCTCGTTACTTTTCATAACAACGACCGATCCGACCGACTTCGCCGTCAGTCTGATCCAGAACCTCAAAGTCCCCTACCGGTTCGGCTACGGCGTCTTGATTTCATACCGCTTTCTACCTCTCTTGAGGGCGGAGCTCGAGACGATCCGCTTGGCGCAGAAGGTGCGTGGTGTCGGGGAGCGCGCCGGATTCATTGGGCGGTTGAGGCAACTCCGCCGACTGGCCGTCCCGCTTCTGGCCTCTGCCATACGCCAATCCGAGCGGGCTGCTCTGGCAATGGATGCCAAGGCCTTCGGCGCCGGCCCTCAAAGAACCTACTTTCGCCAGATGAGATTGCGACCCAGGGATGGAATGTTCCTGATATCAGCGCTGGTGTTCGTCCTGGGCGTTTATGCCGTGGCCATTCGTTTGGGACTGGCCAACCTGCAGTGGATCCCCGGCGCGTGAGGGGGCATGCGACCCAGAATCGGTTTCCATGCCCAGGGTCAGCTCTGCGATCACCCCCTGCCCCTCTCCGCCCCATTCATATCGCACTACTTACCTCATGGAACATGTCTTCCCCAGGACGAGGATCACTGGCTGGCGGCGACGTGCTATCCGTGATAGAAGATGCTCGGGCGAAGCCGCATGCAGAGTAGCGAAGAGTTCACCGTCCACAAGCTCGACTTCCAGGGTCATGAGGTGTGGCGCTACGCGGGGAGAGTGCTCGCTCGCCACGCCTCAAGCCTCACCCTGGAGGCGGTTTTCGACCATGATGATGAGGAGTTCTTCGGGCTGAGACTTCAGCGCGGGGACCGTTTCGTTGAGACGTACTACATCGATCGCTGGTACAACGTCTTCGCCATCTACGACGGAGAACAAGGGGGATTGAAGGGCTGGTATTGCAATATCGCCCGTCCTGCCCGCATCGAAGCCAACGATCTGTTCGCCGAGGATCTCGCCCTGGACTTGATCGTAGACCGTCGTGGGAAGTGGTGGGTCGCCGACGAGGCAGAATTCGAAGCGCTACCGATTACCAAAGACGACCGGAGGCGAGCCAGTGAGGCCCTGACCGAGCTGCAAAGGCTGGCCTCGGCAAGAGCAGGCCCGTTCTCGGCCCAGGCTTGACGCCTTCGGCATCAGGCGCCGCCTGCACCTTCAAGGCCGACGGACGACAGTCCGGGCCACCGCTGTCGAGCGGTGGCCCGGAGCTATGCTGCCCTGCCTCAGATAAGAGCCACCAGCGCCGGTAGAAACGAGTTGAAATCCGAGCTCCCGGCAAAGATCGCTATGCAGAACGGGAGGGCGAACACAACGCCGGCGACGCACAGTCCGATGCCGCTCAGACCGATCCCGACCCAACCCAGGATCACCCCCCATTTTGCCATGCCTTCCCCGCCGTACGCCCCCGCGCTATCGCGGATCTCGCGCCGGGCGATCCCACCGACGATGACGGCCACAATGCTGCCGATCAATGGCAGCATCGTCAGGCCAAGGATACCTGCAATGAGGCTGATCAGTGCATTGCTGTTCGTTGGCAGCGCCTGTGGGACGCCGCTCGGCGGGCTTTGCATCGACATTCTCTTCTCTCCTCTTTGAACGAATGCTACGGTCTATGTCGCCCGGATGGCGTTGGCGCGACGCCAGAGCAGCCAAACCACCAGAGCTGTGACGACTACGATCAAAGCCGCGACGATAACCGGGATCACGACGGACAGGATCGAAAGCGCCGTCGCCAGGATATCCTCAGCTATGCTGACCGGGATGTTCGCCACACCGCCGCTGGTGGCCGTGATCGCCGGCCGGACTGCAGCGGCCTTCACCACATGCACGCTTCCGGCGACAAGCAGCCCGGCAAGCATGGCCACGATCGGATGGATATCCGTCACGACGCGCGTGCTGGCGGCGAAGAGCACCGCCCCGGCCGCCGGCCGGATGAAAGTCTGAACAACGTCATTGACATGGTTGACGGCCGGGATCTTGTCGGCAAAGAATTCGATCGATCCCAGGACGATCAATCCGCCGATCACCCACCAACTGCTCAGCGCATCCCAGGGCGGCGCCAGGTCGATCCAATTCGTGAAGCGCGCCATGAGGGACACAATCAGCAGAGGGACATACGCATTCAGGCCGGCGCTAGCCGATAACCCGAACGCCGAAAGCACACCCGCAACTCCGTCCATTTGTCCTCCCTCCTACAACTGGAGGCCTCCCCACGTGCCCGTGATCCAGAAGCGGACGATATCTGCCAGCCCGATCTGCATGAAGGCCAGTGTCAGCCCGGCCAGACCGGGGAGGATCAAACCCCGCCACGATCCGATCCGGTTCTCCTTGCCCGTGACTAGAAGACCGATCATGGTGTAGATCGACGAAAGCAGGAGCACGACCGCCAACGCGCTCAGCAGCGCCAGGGGATAAAGGATCAATGGATTATCAGACAACACGACGGCCACCAGACCCGCCGTGACGATCACAACCAGCCCCAAATCCCAACCAGAGCGGAGGGCCGGTTCGCGTTTCCAATCTACCCAGACCGTCTGGTTGAAACCGGCATAGACCACAGTCGCCATGACCACGCCGACCAGCGAACCGGTGATCAAGCGAAGCGTGTTGGTCGGCTCGTACAACCCACTCATGCGGGGAAAGAAATGCAGGTAGGAATTAACCCCATCGACGGCCCATGCCAGGAAGAAGACCGCCATAACGGCGAGGATCGGTCGACCCGGCATCAGGCCGGCTCTCCCGCGGCCCCGAGATAGATAGAAGATGAAGGTGAGCATCGCGCCCAGATACATCCCACTGCAGCGGGCACACACAGGCAGGGCTCGGACCCCGAGGTGAAACGAGCGCAGGTCTATCTGATGGCAAACAGCATAGCCGATCGCGTCGGCCTTCCCGAGCAACCCGGCGGGCGTGCTCAACAGCCACACCGTCAGGACGATCCCCGCCAAAGCGACGACCAGGGCGCGGCCTGCGAACCACGCCCTGCCAGCCTTTGCCTGGATGACGGTTCCTTCCATGGGGACATTATAGCTGGACCGCAAAGACCGGCCAACCTCCTGCGACCCTTGTTCCCGAGGCGAGCTGACCTCGGTATTCAGACGACCGCTGATGAGCATCTTTGGCGGGCCGATCAGAGTCTGTCCGAGGTGCATCCGGCCAGTTCCAGGCCCGGCTTGTGTGCGAAGGACCTCGAAACTTGACGGTCAGTGATCCCGACCGGTATAATCCCGTCGCCTTCCTCGGTAGCTCAATCGGCAGAGCAACCGGCTGTTAACCGGTGGGTTGCAGGTTCGAGTCCTGCCCGAGGAGCCTGCGTCTTCCCTCCGGGACACCTGAGTGCTAGCAGAGACCGCGTCTGGCCCTCGCCGAGGGCCAGCTTTCTACCGGGTCGGTGCATAAGCCGCCGCCACGACCGATTCCAGACCATCGCCTGCAACGCCCGCCGACCGAAAACTCGGGCGAACGCCGCTGACTTCGTCGGACCTTTGGAGGATCACAATGGCTTCGAATCAAGCCGGACAACTGTCTCCTGTCTGGAGCCGCATATTCGATATCCAGGTCGACCGAGGTGAGGGTTGCTACCTGTTCGATGTTCACGGCCGCCGTTATCTGGATTTCACCTGCGGGATCGGCGTTTCCAACACCGGGCATACGCACCCGCGCGTGGTGCAGGCGATCCAGGAACAGGCGGCCAAGTTGATCCACGGCCAGGCCAACATGGTCATTCACCAGCCCATGCTGGACCTCGTCGAGCAGTTGACCACGGTCATACGCCCACCGCTCGATTCCTTCTTCTTCTCCAACTCCGGTGCGGAAGCCGTCGAGGCTGCGGTCAAGCTGGCCCGCGCCGCAACCGGAAGACCGAACATCATCGTATTCCAGGGGTCCTTTCACGGCCGTACCAACGCCACGATGGCGATGACCACCTCAAAGACCATCTACCGGGCGGGGTACCAACCGCTGGCGTCGGGGATCTTCGTCGCGCCCTTCCCATACGCTTATCGCTATGGGTGGGACGAGGCCAAGACCCTTCGATTCTGCCTCGACGAGCTTCAGCTTCTCCTGAAGACACAGACAGCCCCGGAGGAGACGGCCGCGATTCTGGTGGAGCCGGTCCAGGGCGAGGGCGGCTATGTCGTGCCTCCAGACGGTTTTCTGGCCGGGCTGCGCGAGATCTGCGATCGCTACGAGATCGTCCTGATCGCCGACGAGGTCCAATCGGGCTTCGGCCGCACCGGACGTTGGATGGCGATTGATCACACCGGTGTCACCCCGGACATCCTGATCATGGCCAAGGCGCTGGCCTCCGGGCTCCCGCTATCCGGCATCGCCGCCCGGGCCGAGACGATGGCCCGGTGGCGGCCCGGCTCGCATGGTGGGACGTACGGAGGTAACGCCGTCGCCTGCGCCGCGGGGGTCGCGACCCTCAAAGCGATGCGAGAGGAGAACATGATCGAAAACGCCGCCGCCATGGGGGAGGTCTTGATGTCCGGCCTGAGACGACTTCAAGAGGAGCATTCCGAAATCGGCGACGTGCGCGGGCTGGGGCTGATGATCGCCACCGAATTCACCTCGCCTCAGGGGGAGCCGTGGACCGAGCGGGCCAAGGCCGTCGTCCACGCGTGCCTCGAGAACGATCTCATGCTGCTCACATGTGGCCCGTTCGACAACACCATCCGCTGGATCCCACCACTCATTGTGAACGAGGCCCAGATCCGCGAGGCCCTCACCGTTTTCGAATCAGCCCTGGAGAGCGCTTCCGGTTGAGGCGATAGCTCCGGCTGTAGGGAGCGGAGAGAAGGACGCTCGGGCCGCTGTCCTCGGCGGCCCGGATCGTCGTGGGTTGCTTCCCCCTGTCCGGGTAGGTCAGAGAGGACGGGGCAGGGAGCGTGGATGTGATTGTTCGGGCCGGCGACCACGCCGGCTGTTATGACCCGGCGCCGAGGACGGCGCCGGGAGCATGGTGATAGTTGCTCGGGCCGCCGTCCTCGGCGGCCCTGACTCTCCCGGCCGAACAGGCCAGGGAGGACGCCGTAGGGAGTGGGGAGAGGGACGCTCCCTCTCCACCAGCCATCGTCTGCCCTTTGAGTAGGATCCTCTCGCGCCGGCGGCGAAGCTGTCGCCCACGGCTAGAGATAGGACGACGAACTGATGTAAGGTGAGGCAATCCTGAGCCTCAGGCGTGAGCTGCAATTCCCGTGGCGATGGGGACGATCCGCCCTTCGGCCTGACAAGTCGGACAGTAGCCCTCGATGCACAGACACGTGCGCTGCAGCATCCAACCTTGCCCGGCCTCGAGTTCGCTTTGGAGTTGCCGAATCCGACGCGTTTCGAACTCGATCACGTTGCCGCAGGCGAGACAGGTCATATGGTGGTGCTCAGGACCACGCACCGCTTCGTAATACTCGCGGCTGTGGTCAGAACCGAGGTAGCGCTGCACAACCAGGCCGGCCTCCGTCAGGGCCGACAGGGTGCGGTACACCGTCGCCAGGCTGAGCCCCCCTCGGCTGGTTGCGGCCCGTTGGTGGATCGCCATCGCGTCCAGATGGCGGCCGTGCTCGAGGATCTCGAGGACAAGCACCCGCTGCGGTGTGACGCGAAGTCGGGCACCGCGCAGTCTCGCCCGGGAGTCAGTTGAAACTACGTTTGGCATGCAGGCCTCTCCCCTCATCGACCTGGACCAGGACCGCTCTCGCCACGTCCGCGTCGACTGCAAACTGACTGAAACCAATCTGGAAGACATATCCCGGCGATCTCCGGCGCATCTCGATCCGGGCACCGGGGAACACACCCATGGCGATCAGCTTCTGCGTATGCCGTCCACCCTCCTTCTCATTCACCACCCCGACAACGCGCGCCGGCTGCCCCGGAGGGAGGTCCGCCAGGGTTAGAGGCCCGACCCACTTGAGCCCTTGCTCACCCCGAGCCCTCTTCCGCCGACACCCCATGCGCCGTACCCAACCCAGCAGCCGCGATTCGGGCACGTTGTCGTAACCGCACGACGGGCATCGGATCAGACCGCAGTTGCCGACCAGTGGACATCCATTGCAGGAACGGGCGGCGGCTTCGACCTCGAAATCAGCGCCACACATGCTGCATCTCATAGCGGCAACCTCAGCCAGATCAGGAGCCTGGAAAGCCCCCATCCCACCACGAAAGCGAAGGGCACAATGAAGGCAATCGCCCCAAGGGCGATCTTCCAGCCGCGCTCTTTGAGCATCACCGCCGCCTGGGCGACACATGGCACGAAGAGCGTCAGCGTGACGGCGGCCACGGTGAGCTGCACGCCGTTGAGCATCCCCTGAATATCATAGAGCCCGGCCGCCCCGTAATCCCTGCGGAAGAAGCCGAAGAGGATTGCCGGTGTGGCCTCGTGCGGGAGCCCAATCCATCTCACGACAGGGTCGAGGGCGGTGAGGGCGGTGCTGAACAACCCGGTGATCTGACCGAGCCAGATCAGCACGCTCGCCAGGACAAAGAGAGGCAGGACCTCACGCAGATACCACTCCATCCGGGTATATGTCTTCACCAATACGTTGGAGAGGCTCGGGAGGCGGAGAGGCGGCAGTTCCATATAGAACGCTGCCCTTTCCCCGGGTACGAGCCTGGCAGCTAGAAAGCCGACCAGTAAAAAGATGCCGATCACGATCATCGCCCAGATCAGGAGCGCCAGCGGCCGCCCGGCCAGGATTGCGAATATCACACCCAGCTGGGCGGAGCACGGAACGGCCAGGGCGAGCAATACCGTGGCAATCACCCGTTCTCGGCGAGTCTCGAGGGTCCGAGTGACAATCGTAGCCATTGTGTCGCAGCCGAAGCCAAGCACCATCGGGATCACCGCCCGTCCGTTGAGACCAATCGTCTTGAACAAGCGGTCGATCAGGAGAGCCAGGCGTGGCAGGTAGCCGCTATCCTCGATGATGGCAAAGGCGAAGAAGAAGGTCCCTACGATGGGGAGGATAATGGCCACGGCGTAGCGGATCCCCAGCGTGAGGATGCCGTACTCGCCAGCGAAGAGCGCTTGAATGACTGGCCAGGGGATCAGCCGGTTGACCAGCGCATCGACCCATGGATTGAAGAAACGGACGAAAACGCCGGCCTCGAGCCACCCAACAAGAGTCTGCGCGCCAAGCACGCCGACGAAGGCGTAGAGCGCCGCCAGGGCCGCCACGAGGATCGGGACCCCAGTCAAGGGGTTCATCATCGCCTGGCTGAGACGCTCTCCGAACCCGACTGCTCTGCCCGCCTTGATCCGTACGAAACGCGGAAGGAGTCTCTCGACTGTCGCTTGCCGCTGCGCCGCCAACATGTACGCCAACGGCTGAGACTGACTCGACCGCACTTTGGCGACAAGCTCGTCGATCCTCGAAGAGATCGCCTGATCGCGAGCCTCTACGGCGGCCCGGATCTCGTCATCCCCGGCAAGCAAGAGCAACGCTACCGCCCTTGTCGACAGGGGATAGCCGCCGCGGAGCAGGCGGCTGATCTCGGTGATTGAACGTTCAATGGCAGGGGCGTACTGCACAAGCTGGGTGGACACAGGTCGAAATCCGCTCCCTCAGATACTCAATCCCGCTGCCGTTGGTGCCGATGGTCCCGACAACAGGGATACCCAGGGCGTACTCGAGGCCGGGAAGATCGATGGTCAGTCCATGGAATTCCGCCTCGTCCATCATGTTCAGATCGAGTATCAGCGGAAGCCCGGCTTCGATCAGTTGCAGGGTCAGCGGCAGCATCCGCGGCAAGTTCTTGGCATCGACAACGTTGAGGATCAATTGCGGGCGCTCATCGAAGAGGATCCGGCGCGTCACCCGTTCCTCCTCGGTGGTCGGCACCAGGTTGAACAGACCGGGAGTGTCGACGATGCGCAAAGCCTGGTTGCAGCAGCGGAGACGAGCCCGCCCCCGGGCCACTTCGACTGTCGTCCCCGGGTAGTTGGACACCGTCACATAAGAGCCGGTCAGTCGGTTAAAGAGCAGGCTCTTGCCGACGTTGGGCTGCCCGATGATGGCCACGACGGCCAAGCCTTCCGTATCCGCCCGGGCCTGAGTGTGGCAAGAGCTTGGGTGATGTGCGTTCCCTCGGAAGGAGAGCCGCCTCATGCTACCGCCTAGATGAGAACGATTCGCATCTTCAGCTTACAGGCAAGGCTCTTCGGGCGGAACGGAGCGTTGTCATGCCTCCGGCGGACGATCGTCACCCCCGGTGGGGCACCAGAGACACACCCCCGGCCCAGGGTCTGGGGAGCCCATGTGTCTGCCCAGGCGGGACCGTCGACCGGTTCAGATGAGGTTATGGAAGGCGCCTCGGATGAGGCGGTTTGGTGCTCCGTCAGCCGGGAAGGACCGGTGATCTTCGCCCCTCGGCCCTAACCCACGGGGGCGATGGACGCTGGGAATTCATCCAGGAGGGGATGCACGCGGTCGGAGGCCTAGGGAGCTTTGGTCTTTGTGGGGCGGGGGCGGGCCCACGGCGGAGGGCCGTGTGATTTCTCGGTTGCGGCTGGCTCGGGGGTCGCCTCAGCCGACTTGCCCCGGTCCTCGTCCGGCTTCCCCGCCGGGATCTTGGGGGTCTTCTCCTGGCCCGGTGCGAGATCGCTTGGACTCCCACCGCGCTCGAGTTGCTCGATCACGGCTCGATTGTGACGAGACCGTTCGACCGCGGCGTTGATTTGCACCTGAGCGGCGGCCGTCGCGTGGGAGCCTACACCCTGGAGGACCTGAATGTGACGGTCGAGGTCGGCCTGTAGCCGCACCAGCGACCCGGGTCCCTCCTGCAATGCGGAAGTCGCCGCCAATGTGGTCAACCTGTCGATCATCTGGTCGTAGCCTGCCAATGCCAACGCCAAGCCCTCGGAGCTCCTCCCGGCCGACAGCGTCGAGGCTTCCGACAACCTCTCTTCGGCAATCTTCTCCATCAGCGCGGCATCGCCCGAGGCGCTCCAGGTCAGGGCCAGCTGTGTCTCCTCAACCGCCCGCTTGACGACGTACAGGGATCCTCCGGGCAAAGCCTCGGCCGAGGCCTGAACTACACCAGCCCCTCCCAGCAAGAGGGCGGCTGCGAGCAGGATCGTCGCCGGCGCGTAGGCCGTGCGCCAGATCGATCGGGCGGGCCGAACGGGTCTAGGTGAGACCTGACGTCTTCCTCGCCCTGCGATCCGGATATGGTTGAGCAACCGAGCAAGGGAAGCGTCGACGAACGCAGCCTCCGGCTCCGCCGGGGTCAGCTCCGCCCGGACGCGGTCAGCCGCTTCCAGCAACGTCCTGAGCGGCGCGGCAGGCTCGAGTAACTGGTCCGAGCGCGATTCAATCCCTGCCCTTCCGAGCTGGGCCTCGGTCAGATACCGATCGAGCATCTCGGGGGAGACTTCACCCTTGATCCTGGTCAACCTCTTCCACCTTCTTGCGCAGGGCCTTCAACGCCCGGTGCAGAAGCACTCGAACCGACCCCTCGCTCCGGCCCATCCATTCCGCCACAATGGGTGTCGGGAGGGCCATGGCCACCCTGAGTCGAATAACCTCTTGATAGTCCGGTGGGAGAGAGGACAGAGCCCCCAGGATGGCGCGATCGCGGTCTTGCCTGATCAGGCCATCTTCCAGCGCCGCCGACTCCCCATCCTCCAGGTCCGCCTCGTCGAGCGCGACATCCGATGTCTTCGTTCGGTAGTGATCAATCAGCATATTCCGCGCCACGCGGTAGAGGAAAGCGGAGAAAGGGTGGCCGCGTTCTCGGTAGTCAGGGAGTGATTTGAACGAGCGTAGAAACACCATCTCGGTTAGATCCTCGGCGATTTGCGTGTCCCCAACCCGCATCCGAATATAGCGGTAGATCGGATTCACATACCTCAGGTAGAGCTCGCCGAATGCTTCCGCATCTCCCGATTGGGCCCGCGAGATGAGATCGGAATCCGAGGCCGGTCGTTCCACGCCTTCACCCATAACAACGCTAATCCGTAGTGATTGTTACACAGGACAGGATGGCCGGGCAACGTGTTCCGGGGTGGGTGGCGCCGGGGAAGGCCCGCTCCCGAAGCCGCAACAGAGTCCGACCAGTACCAAAGTCTCATCCAACGTCTGTAACGGAATCCCCTCGTCCTCGATTGTCTCATCGGAAGCGTTTTTCGCCTTCCGAGAGGGAGGCATGCCGTCCTTGGTAGGGAAGATCGCCACAGGCCATTGGGCATCCCGAGAGAGAGGCTAGCTTTGAGTCCAGGCGGATCGATGGAAGCCGAAAGGTCCCAAGAGGACAGGTTGCACGCGGTCCTGGGGGATTACCGGATCCAAGAAGAACTGGGCGGTAGCGTCGGATCCCAGGTCTTCAGGGCTGTTGGCCACGATCAGTCATCTACGGTGGCGATCAAAGTCTTCCCGGCAAGCGTAACTGAGAACAGACAGACCACCGAGCGACTGCTGCAGTCTTTGCGGACTGTGGCCAGGATTGATCAGCCCGGGATACCACGCATGATCGGCTCCGGCATGGTCGCTGGTCGCCCGTATATCGTCATGCCCTTCTTCGCTTCGGGCAGCCTGCGCGATCGCCTTGAAATGGGCATGATGTCTCTGGCCAATCTCGAGCCGGCATTGACTGAGATTTCCGCCATCCTCGGTTGCGCCCATTCCCATGGTGTGGTCCATGGGGACCTCAGACCCTCCGAGATCCTGTTCGATACGGACGGCCAGATGCAGATCATCGGGCTTGGCCAGACTCTTGACCTCCCTAACCAGCCCGATTCCGGTCCACAGCCGGCGGACGAAGTCTATAGGGCACCGGAGGGATTACATGGCCAGCCACCGACACCGATGTCGGACCAGTACTCCCTGGCCGTGATCGCCCTCGAGATCGCAACCGGCTTCGACCCCAGAAGCGCCCTGCGCTCGCTGCAGGCGGGCGTGGCTGATGGCCCATACCATGCCACACGGCAAGATCGGTCACGGCCGAGCCTGCCCCCAAGGATGATCCAGGTTCTGCGGCGGGCAGTGGCCGACGATCCCGGCCAGCGCTTTCCGTCCGTGGCGGACATGGAGCGCGCACTGCTGGCGGCGATGCATGGCACGCCCCTCCCGGCAGCCGAGCCTCCTTCCGAGAATGCAGCCGGCGAGCCTCCTCGTCGGAAGCGCCGCTCACGGATCGCAATCCCGGCCACGGCCCTCGCCCTCGTCTTGTGCTTCGCCGCCACCATCCCAGCCATGTCTTCTTCGAATTTGGGGGGCTTCGACCTGGGTCACTACACCGGTTTACTCGTTGAGGCTTTGTCCCGGAAAGGCGGACAAGCTTCGGAACCTGTCACCGCGCCGGCATCCTCCATCAACGGGACTGATCCAAACAGCTCTGCGGATTCGACTGCCCTCAGCGGGGAGCCCCCGACTTCTTCTAACGTCGAGGGAGGGACCCCTCCCACCAGCTCTCCATCGTCGCCCGCGGATGCCGCCGACGCGCCAGCCAGCACCCCTCAATCAGCCGATGCCGATCCCGGCTCAGACGCGGTCCCGACTGACATTCCCGTGGCTCCGGGCCCGACCTCGACGATCATTCCGGTGAGCAGCCCAACGCCGCTGCCAACGAGCACTCTGGTGCCGACGAGCGTGCCGTCGGCCACTCCCGTCACGGTCCAGGCCACTTACGTCCCGCCGACTGATCTGGCCGAGGCGACGATCAACCCCAACAAGTGCAAGAGCGATCCGGGGCACAAGAACTACTGCACCCCGGTCCCATGATCCAGGCAATGAGGCATGTGGCAGATCGAGTATCTTGGAGGGAGGCGGGTCTACTCTCAGGGCAGGCGCGCACATCGGCACGCATCCGATGAAACTGGTTGGAGCGGCCGGGAGAGAAAGGTCTCACCGTATCACCCGATCCCGCGCTCTCGGGTGTAACAGGGCCGAGGCTGCACCGTTACCAAGGATGAAGCGACAGATCCTCACATCAAGACGAGGTCGTGCGGGGCAATGATTGCAGGCCGGTCGGAGGGGGTTTGTCCGATCTTCATGGCGGGACATGAAGACCGACGGAGCTGCCGAGCATCGACGATCACAGGTATCACCTTCACAGGCAGTCGACAAGCGAAAGGGAGGCATGAACAATGTTCCTAAGAAAGCTGGCGATCGTGTGCGTGTTGGGAAGCCTCGCTGTCCCGGGATCCGTTTCCGCCCAGGACGGCCTTGTGATCAGTGTGACGTCGACCGTGAGCTGCGCCGAGGCTTCATTCGATATTGGCATAACCGGCGGACTCCCGCCGTATCAGCTCGAATGGGAGTTTGGAGACAGCGAGACCCTTATCGAGCTGGATGTAGCCTCTCCCCATATAACCAGTCACACCTATCCCAGGGGAGGCGAGTACATCTGGTCCCTCAATATTATTGACGGGGCGGAGAACGCCGCCACGACGCAAGGCACGATCGAGATCGCTGGTCCGACGGTCTCGCTGACAAGCGACCCATTCCCGCCGCTACTCACACTCAGCGAGGGTGCGGCGACGGCAGCTTTCACGGCTGAGGCCTCCGGAGGCGTTCCCCCATACGCGTTCGAATGGGACCTCGACGGCGACGGAAACCCAGAAGGGGCTGACCCGACGGCCAGCTCCGTCGACTTCACCTATACCTCCGCCGGAAAGTACCTCGCAAGCGTGACCGTGGAGGATGGATGCGGGCTGACGGCCACGGATACCCTCCCCGTCATCGTTGACGATCCGCTCGATACCGAGGCCTGCCATCCCATGGCCCAGCGCATCGCCGATGCGGTCAATACGCTCTTCCCCGATCAGGCTCAAGATCTGTACACCTGCGAAGACATCTTCGCGTTCTTCCAGGGCGGTCTTACGGGTTCTCAACTTGGGTTCGGTCGCATGTGGCACGCTTACAAGCTGACGCAGACGATAGACGATCTGACGTGGGAGGAGACTCTCAGCTGGCATCTTGACGGATTCGGGTGGGGTCTCCTCGTTCAGCTCGATAAGTTAGCCAACGCACTGGATGAAGTCTCCGTCACCGACCTGATGAGCCGTGTTCTGAGCGGCGAGAATTCGATTGCAGACATTCGGACTGCCGTTCGAGCCGTAACCCGATACGACGCTGATATGGAAGACGCTCTTGCCCGGCTGGCCTCGGGCGCCTCACCCGGGGAGCTGGGGCAGTTCTACAAGACTGTGTCCGAGCTGGGCGTTGATCCGTCGGCGCTCGATGGCTACCTGGATGCCGGGGTGAGCTTGCCCGAGCTTCACCATGCCGCTAGTCTGGCAGAACGCGCTGGCGCGGATTGGGCAGATATCGTTGGCGCCCATGCGAACGGTCACAGCTGGGGCGAAATCTCCCAGGCATATCGGCTTGCCGACGGCGAGACGAACGCAGCGACGATCCTCGAAGAAGGAGTCCAGGGATATCGGCAGGAATCGCATGAGGAAGCGCAGTCCACGCGCCAATCCGAGCAGGATCAACGCACCGCGGCCAACCTGGCAAAGCAGTTCGGTGTGTCCCAGAATGATGTCCTTGAAGTGTTCAGCGGTGAGTGCGACGACGATTGGGGTTGCGTTCGGGCCCACTTCAAACAGCCGTCTGGCGGTTCTCACACCGAAAGCGATGAACGCACAGCCGAGCAGATCGCGCAGAAGTACGGCGTCGGCCCGGATCAGGTCTTGGCGTTGTTCACGGGAACGTGCCAGCAGGACTGGGGATGCGTGCGGGAACACCTGCGCCCTCAGGATCACGGTAAGCCGGGCAAAGACAAGTAGTTAAGACCAAGTCGGCTGCACGGTTGTGTACGTTTGCCAAATCTCCGGGCGGCGGCGTGCGCGGCGTGACGCTCCAGCCGTCCATCCGGCCTGGAAGGCTTCGGCCCGGTCAATGGGCGGAGGATCATCGGCCAGGCCTGCTCTACCTAGAGAGTACCCGAATCCCCTGCCCATGCAGGCAGCGAATATCACAGTGATGGGCTTTCACCGCTCCACCCGGGCTGTAGTGCGGCCTGCGGCCGCTTACACCCCAATCACTTCTGCCGAACGCATAATCGGGTCGAGCGCGGGAGCTGGACCCATGTCAGGACGCTTCCTGGCAAGTCGACCGCGTGAAATGAAGGCCCTAGTACCAAAGGATCACGTCGCCCAGCGCTCCGCCCCAGTCTGGCTGGGTTATCCTATATGTACGACACTCGTCACCTGTCGAGGGTCTCAGGCGGGATCGCGGCGAGCTTGTTCGTCGGCGCCCGCTTGCTGGTCCTCAGGTGGATGAAGCACAGCTTTTTCAAACTCGGCCAGGAGTGGTGGTAAAGGTGGGCGTTACTTCGGGTGTGAAGACGGGGATGATCGGCGCAATCCTGGCGGAGTACCGGCTCCTAGAGGAGCTCGGAGGCCAGGGGGGATCCCAAGTCTACAAGGCTGTCGGTTTCGACGGCCGAAAGCCGGTGGCGATCAAGCTGTTCCCGGCAGAAATCCATCACGACAAGGAGAAGCTCCAGTCGCTTCTCGATTCTCTGCGCAAGGTCGCCCGACTCGACCAGCCAGGCATCCCAAGGCTCATCGGTTCCGGGGTAAGCGGCGGGCGGCCTTACGTCGTGATGCCTTTCATGACTGGGGGCAGTTTGCGCGACCGTCTCGAGATCGGGAATGTCTCACCAGAAAACGCCAGCGATCTCCTCACCAAGATCTCTGAAGTCCTCGACCGGATCCACGCCCTGGGTGTGGTCCATGGTCACCTGTCAGCCTCTGAGGTGATGTTTGATGACGCGGGCCAGCTGCAGATCATCGGACTGGGGCAGCCGCCATTGGTGTCGAATGGATCGAACGGGCAAGGAAAACAGGCCATCCACGAGTACTTGGCGCCTGAGGTCCGTGAAGGCGCCCAACCCACGCCTGCCTCGGATCAATACTCCCTGGCTGTTCTGGCTTTCGAACTCTTGTCCGGTCTTCGTGTCAAGGAAGCTGTGAAAGCCGCCGCCGACCTCAAGGCCGGTGCCAGCGATTCTGTGGCCGATCCAGGCCACCGGCAAATCCAGCTGCCGCCGAAAGTGAGCGAGGTTCTTCAACGGGCGCTAGACGATGATCCGTCCAGACGGTTCGGTTCTGTGGGGGAGATGATCCGGGCTCTCGATTCGGCGGCTCGGACTCCCTCCCTCCCATCACGTGCTCCTGGGTCCACACCTCACTCGGAAGGACGAATACGCCGGTCCCTCGGCTGGGGGTTCGCAAGCATGGTCGTTGTGGTGTTCGCATGCTTCGCTCTTTCCGTACCAGCCTTGGCGGCAGTGCGCTGGATGGGGTTTGACCTGACGTCGATCGCCGGCTTGCTCTCGGATCAGCGGCGTGTGCCAACGGTGTCCGGGACACCTGAGCTGCTGCACGCCCGCTTGCCTCAGCCAACCCCGAATCAGCCGGGGTCTGTTGTTGATGATCCCCCGGCCGCCATCTTCCCCACCCAAGACACGGTCGGACAGACCGACCCACCGTCCGCGTCACCGCCCGAAGACTCTGAGGCGCCGGATCCGGTAGAAGCGGCCAGCATGGCCCCTACCCAGGATGCGTCGCTGCCCGGGAGTGCCTCGAACAACCCAGACGATGCGGCGGCGACCCAGGCCG
>Ga0209641_10000077_pt1 | contig 69764 bp, 64 predicted proteins | sample RifCSP16_1_FD_184022 | JGI IMG/M metagenome (GOLD analysis project Ga0209641, IMG submission 184022) | Soil microbial communities from Rifle, Colorado - Rifle CSP2_sed 16_1 (SPAdes) (version 2) | ecosystem: Environmental > Terrestrial > Deep subsurface > Rock core/Sediment | place: Rifle... | reverse complement strand
TCACGGCGGGTTTTTTCGGCGACGCGCGAGCCGAAGCGGAGGGCTGGGCGCGGCTCGTCGAACGGCTGCGGGTACGCCTGGGCGACGAAGCGGTCTACGGTCTTGCGTTTCATCCGGATCATCGCCCCGAGCGCGCCTGGCGCCGCGTCGATGCGGATGCGGACGCGCCCGCGGCGCCCGGCGACCTCGGGCCCCGGCCGCTGTGGCTGGTCGAGCCGCCGCGCCGTCTCGGCGAAACGGGCTTCGAATTGCTCGCCGGGCCGGAGCGCATCGAGTCCGGCTGGTGGGACGGCGGCGACGCGAAGCGCGACTACTTCATCGCCCGGTTCGAGGATTCGTCGCTCGCCTGGATCTACCGCGAGGCGGGGGAATGGTTCCTGCATGGCCTGTTTGCCTGAGTACGCGGAGCTGCATTGCCTGTCCAACTTCACCTTCCTGCGGGGCGCTTCGCACCCGGAGGAGCTGGCGGCGCGCGCCGCGGCGCTCGGCTATTCGGCGCTCGCGATCACGGATGAATGCTCGCTCACGGGAGCGGCGCGGGCGCACGTCGCCGCCAAGGAATGCGGCCTGAAATTGATTCTGGGGACGGAAATTCTGCTGCGGGAAAACCTGAAGGCGGTGCTGCTCGCGACCGACCGGCGCTCCTACGGTGCGATCTCCGCGCTGATCACCACCGGCCGGCGCAGATCGGAGAAGGGAACTTACGCGCTTCGCCGAGACGACCTCGAGGCGATTCTCGGCCACGACGTTCTCGTCCTGCTGATTTCGGCGCACGAAGGTGAGGCGCACTGGATCGCGGAGCGCTTCGCCGGGAAGGCCTGGATTGCGGCGGAGCTGCATTGCGGGCCGAACGACCGCTCGAAGCTGAACCGTCTGAGGGAAATCTCGAAGCATTCCGGCCTGCCCCTGGCGGCGGCGGGCGACGTGCACATGCACCTGCGCTCGCGCAGGCGGCTGCAGGACGTGCTCACCGCGGTGCGGCTCGGGCGCCCCGTGGCGCAGTGCGGGCGCGACCTCCATCCGAACGCCGAGCGCAGCCTGCGGCTGCGCATGCGCCTCGCGCAGCTGTATCCGCCCGAGCTCCTCGCCGAGACGCTCGCGATCGCCGGGCGCTGCAATTTCTCGCTCGACGAATTGCGCTACGAGTATCCCGAGGAGCTGGTGCCGCCGGGCGAGACGCCCGCGAGCTGGCTGCGCAGGCTCGCCGAAGACGGCCTGCGCTGGAGGTTTCCCGCCGGCGCGCCGCAGAAAGTTTGCCAGCTCGTCGAGCACGAGCTCGCGCTCATCGCCGAGCTCGGCTACGAGGCGTTCTTCCTCACCGTGCACGACGTGGTGCGCTTCGCGCGCGGACAGGGGATTCTGTGCCAGGGCAGGGGCTCGGCGGCGAATTCGGCCGTGTGCTACGCGCTCGGCATCACCGAGGTGGACCCGGCGAGGATGAACACGCTGTTCGAGCGCTTCGTGTCCAGGGAGCGCGACGAGCCGCCCGACATCGACGTCGATTTCGAGCACCAGCGGCGCGAGGAGGTGATCCAGTACGTGTACGCGAAGTACGGGCGCGAGCGCGCCGCGCTCGCCGCCACGGTGATCTGCTACCGGCCGCGGAGCGCCGTGCGCGACGTCGGAAAAGCGCTCGGCTTCACCCTCGAGCAGGTGGAGCGCCTCGCCGCGACGCTCGCCTGGTGGGACGACCGCACGCGCCTGCCCGAGCGCGTGCGCGAAGCGGGCCTCGACCCGGACGACCCGGCGATCGGGCGGCTGCTCGAGCTGGCGGGCGCCCTGGTCGGCTTCCCGCGCCATCTCTCGCAGCACGTCGGCGGCTTCGTCATCTCGCGCGGGCCGCTCGCCGAGCTGGTGCCGGTCGAGAACGCGGCGATGCCCGGGCGCACCGTGATCCAGTGGGACAAGGACGACCTCGAGTCGCTCGGCCTGCTGAAGGTGGACGTGCTCGCGCTGGGGATGCTCTCGGCGATCCGGCGCGCGCTGGATTTCCTGGGAATGAGGATCGAGGACGTGCCGGCGGAGGACCCGGCGGTCTACGAGATGATCCAGCGGGCCGACACGGTGGGCGTGTTCCAGATCGAGTCGCGCGCGCAGATGTCGATGCTGCCGCGCCTGCGGCCCGCGAGCTTCTACGACCTGGTGATCGAGGTCGCGATCGTCAGGCCCGGGCCGATCCAGGGCGGCATGGTGCACCCGTACCTGCGGCGCCGCCAGGGCCTGGAGCCCGTCGCCTATCCGAGCGAAGGGGTGAAGCGGGTGCTCGAACGCACGCTCGGCGTGCCGATCTTCCAGGAGCAGGTGATGCAGCTCGCGGTGGTCGCCGCCGGCTTCAGCGCCGGCGAGGCCGACCGGCTGCGCCGCTCGATGGCGGCGTGGAAGAAGAAGGGCGGCCTCGAGCCCTTCGAGCAAAGGCTCAAGGAAGGAATGTGCCGAAACGGCTACGCGCGGGAGTTCGCCGACGCCATCTACCGCCAGATCCTCGGCTTCGGCGAATACGGCTTTCCGGAGTCGCACTCGGCCAGCTTCGCGCTGCTGGTGTACGTCTCGGCGTGGCTCAAGCGCCACCACCCGGCGGCGTTCCTCGCCGCGCTCCTGAACAGCCAGCCGATGGGCTTCTACGCGCCGTCGCAGCTGGTGCAGGACGCGCGGCGCCACGGCGTCGAGGTGCTGCCGCCCGACGCGACCGCGAGCGATTGGGACTGCACGCTCGAACCCCCTCCCGTTCCCTCCCCCTTGGTTAAGGGGGAGGGCCAGGGTGGGGGTGTGCGCCTGGGCCTGCGCATGGTGGGCGGGCTTTCGGAGGAAGGCGCGCGGCGCATTGTCGCGGCGCGGCCGTTCGAATCGGTGGCCGAGCTGGCGCGCCGGGCCGAGCTGAACCGCAAGGACATGAAGCGCCTGTCCGCCTCGGGCGCCCTGCAGTCCCTCGCCGGCCATCGCAGGAACGCGCGCTGGCTCGCCGCGGGGGCCGAGAGCCGGCCCGCTTTAGGCGCGCCGATCCTGGAGCCCGCGCCGGCGCTGGCGCCGCCGCCCGAGGGCGAGGAGATCGCGGCCGATTACGCCAGCCTCGGCTTCACGCTCGGCAGGCATCCGCTCGCGCTGCTGCGCGGCCGCCTGGAGCGGCTGCGGCACCGCACCGCCGAGCAGCTGCGAACGCTTCCTCATGGAGGCACGGCGCGCGCCGCGGGCCTCGTCACCTGCCGGCAGCGGCCGGACACGGCGAGCGGCGTCGTGTTCGTCACGCTCGAGGACGAAACCGGCTGCATCAACGTGGTGGTCTGGCGCGACCTCGCCGAGCGCCAGAGGAAGGAGCTGCTCGGCGCCAGCCTGCTAGGGGTGCAGGGCGTGATCGAGCGCGACGGCGAGGTGGTGCACCTCGTCGCGCGGCGCCTTTGCGACCACAGCGCGCTGCTCGGCCGGCTCGAGGCGCATTCCCGGGACTTCCATTGAGCAATCTGACAATGTTTGACGCGGCGCGCGAGGGGCGAATCGACCCGCGCCTATAATCCGCCGGGTCATGGCAGACGACATCCATAAGGTCACCGTCGCGAAGGACCTCGAGGACCTGATCCCCACCTTCATGCGCAACCGCCACAAGGAGGTGGAGACGCTGCGCGCGGCGCTCGCCGCGGCCGATTTCGAGCAGCTGCGCCAGCTCGGGCACCGCATGAAAGGGGTCGGCAACTCGTATGGATTTTCCCGCGTCTCCACGCTCGGCAAGCAGATCGAGGACGGCGCGCGCAGCGGCGACCGCGCCGCGCTCGAGGCGTGCATCGCCGAGTACGGCGATTATCTGTCCAGGGTCCAGGTCGTGTATGAATGAGGCGGCGGCGCGGGTGCGCCCATGCGCATCCTGATCATCGACGACGACGAGGACCTGAGACACCTCCTCGCGCATTACCTGAAGCAGCAATGGCCGGGGGCCGAGGTCGAGGAGTACGACCCGCTCGCCCGCGACATGCCCGGGCAGTCGTTCCCGCTCGGCGCCTACGACGTGATGATCCTCGACTACATGCTCGGCCGCGGCGACGGCCTGCAGTGGCTCGCCGAGTTCAAGCGCCGCGCGGACTGCCCGCCGGTGCTGTTCCTCACCGGCGCGGGAAACGAGATCGTCGCGGTGCGCGCGATGAAGGCGGGCGCCGACGACTACCAGCGCAAGCAGGAGCTGTCGCGCGAGCGGCTGGTCGCGTCGATCCGCGACCTCACGCACGAGAAGCTCGAGAAGACGGTCCCTCCGGACGTCGCCGCCCGGATGGAAGGCCACAACCTGGGGGCGCGAATACGCATCCCGGGAATCAAGGTGCTGAGGCTGATCGGGGAGGGCGGCATGGCGCGCGTCTACCTCGCCTCGCGCGAGGTCGACGACGTGCCTCTGGTGGTGAAGATCCTCAGGCCGGAGATTACCCAGGACCAGCGGGCGCTAGCGCGATTCATGGAGGAGTACGCGCTGGTCGAGCGCATCCAGAGCCGCCACGTGGCGAAGATCTACGACCACGGCGTGTCGGCCGACCACGCCTACCTGGTGATGGAATTCTTCGAGGGCGGCGACCTGCACAAGCGCCTCCAGGTCGGAGCGTTCTCGCCCGAGGAGGCGCTGAAGCTGTTTCGCGAGCTGATGTTCGCGCTCGGCGACATCCACGAGAAGGGGATCCTGCACCGCGACCTCAAGCCGCAGAATCTGATGTTCCGGTCGGACGGCAGCCTCGCGATCGTGGACTTCGGCATCGCCAAGCACATCGACTCGATCGACCGCACCGGGCACGGCGAGATCCTGGGCACGCCGCGCTACATGAGCCCGGAGCAGGTGCGCAGCCTTGCGCTCGACCTGCGCACCGACATCTACAGCGCCGGGGTGCTGCTCTACCAGATGCTCGCCGGGCGGCACCTGTTCGACGGCGAGACGGCGGTCGAGGTCGCGCTGCACCACCTCAATACCCCGCCCCCGCCGCTGCCGGATCAGCTGGTGCAGTACCAGGCGCTGCTCGACAAGCTGCTGGAGAAGGACCGCGATGCGCGCTTTCGCAATGCCGACGAGGTGATCGGCTTCCTGTCGCGCAAGTTCTACCAGGGCACCAGGGCGCTCGGCGCCGAGACGACCATGCCCCTGCACTAGGGGTATTTCTTCCAAAGCTCTCGAAGTTGTTCCGGTAAGTCCTTGGGTGCAAAAGGTTTAGAGATCGCCCCAAGGGCTCCCATGGCCTTGAGCTCCTCGAGCTCGCGCGGCGAAGCCTTGGCGGTGATGAAGACCACCGGCAGGGAGGTGGTCTCGGGGCGCCGCTTCATCTCGCGAAAAAGGGTCGGGCCGTCCATCCCGGGCATCATCCAGTCGAGCATCACCAGGTCCGGCTTGAAGGCGGTCATCGCGTCGAGCGCCTTGAGCGGATCGCCCACGATCTCGACCGTCATCCTGCCGACGCGCTCGAGCGACATGCGCACGATGCGCTGGATGTCCTCGTCGTCCTCGACGTAGCAGATGCGCTGCAGCGGTCGTTCCGGCACTGCCTGCCCTCCGGGCGCAATCATGCCACGTGCCGGGGCAGCTCGAACCAGAAAGTAGTGCCCCCGCCGGCCCGGTCTTCGAAACCGATGCGCCCCTGCATCAATTCGACCAGCCGCTTGCAGATGGCAAGGCCGAGGCCGGTGCCGCTTTTCTGGCGCGCGGTGGTCGAGTCCGCCTGGGCGAAACGGCCGAAGATGCGGTGCCTGAAGTTCTCCGGGATGCCGGGGCCGCGGTCATGCACGCCGACGCGCAGGCTCGGCCCGCGCTCCTCCATGGTCACCTCGACCACGCCTCCTTCGGGAGAGAACTTGGTCGCGTTGGAAAGCAGGTTGGTCATGACCTGCAGCAGCCGCTTGCGGTCCGCGTGCACCGGCCGCGCCGCAATCGGCCCGTTCGCCTCGAAGCGCACGCCGAACCGCTCGCCGAACGCCTTGTTCAGCACCAGCGCTTCGCGCACCAGCTCGCCCAGGCCGAACACTTCCGGATTCATCGTCAGCTTGCCTGACTCGATTTTCTCGATGTCGAGGATGTCGTTGATCAGGTCGAGCAGCCGCTGGCCGTTGCGCTCCGCGATCGCCGTCAGCTCGGCCACGTCCTTGCCGACCTCGCCCATGACGCCCGAGTTGATGAGCTGCAGCGAGCCGATGATGGAGGTGAGCGGCGTGCGCAGCTCGTGGCTGAGCGTGGAGGTGAACTCCTTCTTCAGACGCTCGGCCTCGAGGTGCCGGGTGATGTCCTGGCCTTGCGCGATCACGGCGACGATCCGGCCTTCGGTGTTGACGAGCGGCGTGACCGTCCATTCGCACACCACGTCGAGGCCGTCGCGCCGCGGGTTGCGGATGCGCACGCCCGCCTGGGGCTCGCGGCTGGAGATGAGCTTGGCCCAGTTGGCGTCGAACTCGGCGTGGAACTCCGGGTGCACCAGCTTCTTCACGTGCCCGTCGACCAGCTCGCCGGCGGCGTAGCCGAACAGGATCTCGGCGGCGCGGTTCACCTCGAGCACCCGGGCCTGCGGATCGAGCTCCAGCACCGCGATCGGGGCGCGCTCGGCGAACAGCGCGAGCTTGCGGCCCGAGGCCTCCACCTGGCGCCGCGCCTCTTCCAGCTCGACCAGCTGCTTCTCGAGCCGCTGGTTGAGCACGCTGTAGTCCTCGGTCAGCCTGCCGTAGGCGTGGCGCAGCCGGTAGCCCGAATCGAACACCTGGTTCAGCCGCCAGGCGATGGCGACGTTGACCGCGTAGAACACCGGAACCAGCAGCGCGATCTCGATGAAAAGGCGATTGCCGAAAGTCGCAAGCACGTAGGCAAAGGGGGCCAGGATGCCGGCCGCATAGAGCGCGAAGATCGGCCAGGAGGCCGCGTACACCGGGATGCCGATCGAGGCGATTCCCGCGAACAGGAACGCGAGGAACACCTGCTGCTCGTCGGTGAGCGAGCGGAAGAACACCGCGCCGGCGAAGCCCCAGCTCGCACCGTTGGCGAACGCGGCGATGCCGAGCCGGCGCAGCCACTCCGCCGCTTCCTCGACCTTGTCCGCGGCGCGCCGGTAGGCGATGGCGAGGCTCGTGGCCGCCACCGTGAACGCCAGCACCAGCGCCCACCAGAACAGCACCAGCTCCTTCAGCCACTGGCCCCACAGCTCGACGGTCGCGATCGCGCCGGCGACGAACGTCGCGGCGATCGAAACGGGGAGCTGGTTGTAGAGCTGATTGACCCGGTCGGCGAGCACCAGGCGCGGGTCGGCGCGGTCCCGGATGCCGGCAGCGGATTGCTGCCGCGGCGTCTCGAGGCGCGGCTCGGGGAGGCTGCTCATCTGTTTCAGGCGCGGGGAATCCCGACTGCGCGCATTCTAAAGGCATCGAGGCGCGCGCGACGAGAAGCCCCGCGGCGCACCGCGCCCCGCGGGCGAAACGGCCTTACAGACTTTTACTGTTGCGGATCACTCCGACGGCGATGCCTTCGATGGTGAGCGCGTCGCGCCGCAGGTCCAGCTCGATCGGCTCGAAATCGGGATTCTCGGGCTCGAGCTGCACCGTGTTGCCGCGCCGCCGCAAGCGCTTCACGGTCACCTCGTCGACGAGGCGCGCGACCACGATCTGGCCGCTGCGCGCCTCGCCGGTCTTGTGCACCGCCAGCAGGTCGCCCTCCAGGATGCCGGCGTCGCGCATCGACATGCCGCGGACCTTCAGCAGATAGTCGGCGCGCGGGGTGAACAGGTTCGGATCGATCTGGTAGCGGCCCTGTAGGTGCTCCTCGGCGAGGATCGGGCTGCCCGCGGCGACGCGCCCGACCACCGGCAGCTCGAGCAGCCGGCCGAGCCCGCGCGCGGGCTTGGCGTCGAGCATGCGGATGCCGCGCGAGGCGCCCTCCGAGATTTCCAGCACGCCTTTCCTCTCCAGCGCGCGCAGGTGCTGCTCGGCGGCGTTCACCGACTTGAAGCCCATCTTCTCGGCGATTTCGGCGCGCGTGGGCGGGTAGCCCGACATCTCGGTGAGCTCGCGGATCAGCTTGAGGATCTCGGCCTGTCGCTCGGTCAGCGGGTCCATACTGGCCCTCCTTACAGTGAAAGTATATCCAGTATGGAAGCCGCTTGTCTAGTGCAGAGGGCGGATGAGGGCGGGGGACTCGTTCCCGGCGTTGTTGACCGCGGGGCCGACCGGGTGGGCGCGGATCGCCTGCGGGGCGCAGGGCCGCAGCAGGCCTTCCTTGCCCTGCAGCCAGTCGGCCTGGGCGTCTTTTTCCAGGATCACCGGCATGCGGTCGTGGATCGGCTGCACCGTCTCGTTCGCCTCGGTGGTGATGATCGAGCAGGTCTCGAGGTCCTGCCATCGCTCCCACAGTCCCGCGAACGCGAACAGCTCGCCTTCGGCGGGTCGAACGTAGTACGGCTGCCTGCGCGCCGCGCCGCGCCGCCACTCGTAGAAGCCGTTCGCGGGAATGAGGCACCTGCGCTCGCGGTACGCGTCGCGGAAGGAGGGCTTTTGGCCGATGGTCTCGGCGCGCGCGTTGTTCAGCTTCGCGCCGATCGAAGGGTCCGTGGCCCAGCGCGGCACCAGGCCCCAGCGCGCGAGCGCCGCGCCGCCGCCGCGCACGATGAGCACCTGCGACGCCGGCGCAATGTTGAAGCGCGGCGCGTACGCGGGAATCTCCGACAGCCCGAAATACAGCGCCACGACGTCCGGATGGCTGTGGAGCGCGTAGCGGCCGCACATGGGCGCGAGGTTACAATGCCCGCGCCGTGATCATCCAGTCGCTGCTCGACACCGACCTGTACAAGTTCACCATGATGCAGGTGGTGCTGCATCATTTTCCGGGCGCGCAGGTCGAGTACCGCTTCAAGTGCCGCACCGCGGGCGTGGACCTGTGGCCGGATCTCGATGCGATCCGCGCCGAGATCGGCGACCTGTGCAAGCTGCACTTCCGCGACGAGGAGCTCGCGTACCTGCGCGGCTGGCGCTTCTTCAAGTCGGATTTCGTGGATTTCCTGGGGCTGTTCCAGTTCAACGAGAAATACCTCCGCATCGGCAGGGCCGAGACGCCGGGCGAGCTCGACATCACCATCCGCGGGCCGTGGCTGCACACGATCCTCTACGAGATCCCGGTGCTCGCCATCGTCTCCGAGGTCTACTTCCGCCGCACCCGGCCGCGGCCGGAGCTGGAGGAGGGGCGCAGGCGCCTCGCGGCGAAGATCGAGCTGGTGCGCAGGGTCGAGCCCGAGCTCGGGTTCAGGATCTCGGATTTCGGCACGCGCCGGCGCTTCTCGCGCGACTGGCACGAGGAAGTGCTGCGCACGCTGAAGCGCGAGGTGCCGGAGCATTTTGCCGGCACCTCGAACGTCTGGTTCGCGATGAAGATCGGCACCACGCCGCTCGGCACCATGGCGCACGAGTACATGCAGGCCTGCCAGGCGCTCGGGCCGCGCCTGCGCGACTCGCAGACCTTCGCCTTCGACAAGTGGGCGCAGGAGTACCGCGGCGACCTCGGCATCGCGCTCTCGGACACCTACGGCATGGACGCCTTCCTGCGCGACTTCGACATGTACTTCTGCAAGCTGTTCGACGGCGCGCGCCACGACTCGGGCGATCCGTTCGAGTGGGGCGAGCGGCTGATCGCGCACTACCAGAAGAACCGCGTCGATCCGCGCACCAAGTCGCTCATCTTCTCCGACCAGCTCTCGGTGCCGCTCGCCATCGAGATCGCGCGCCGCTTCCACGGCCGCGCCGGGACCTCGTTCGGCATCGGCACCAACCTCACCAACGACCTCGGCTACGAGCCGATCAACATCGTGATCAAGATGACCGAGTGCAACGGCCAGCCGGTCGCCAAGGTGTCGGACTCGCCCGGCAAGACGGTCAGCAAGGACCCGGGCTACCTCGCCTACCTGCGCCAGGTGTTCGGGCTCGAGAAAATGGGGTCAGAGTAACTTTTCCGATCTGGCGCCGATGCTGGAACGGTCCTCGCGGGAAAAGTTACTCTGACCCCATTTTCGGTCCGCCGAACGGCGGTCGCGGCGCTCGCGACCGTGTTCGCCTTGAACCTGTTCGGCCGCGGGCTGGCCGACACCTACACCGTGTTCCTGCTGCCGCTGGAGCGCGAGTTCGGCTGGTCGCGCGCGCAACTGACGAGCGTCTACGCGGTGTACCTGCTGGTGAATGGTGCCACCGCGCCGCTCGTCGGGCTGATGTTCGACCGGGTCGGCCCGCGCTGGGTCTACGGCGTCGGGATGGCCTGCCTCGGCGCCGCGTTCTTCCTCGCGCAGGGGCTGGCGAGCCTGTGGCAGTTCTACCTGTTCGTCGGCGTGCTGGTCGGCCTCGGCGTGAGCTTCAACGGCATGGTGCCCGGCTCGGCGCTGCTCGCGCGCTGGTACCGGGCGCGGCTCTCGGCGGCGATCGGGGTGGCGTTCTCGGGGATCGGCGTGGGAGCGGTCGTGTTCATCCCGCTCGCGCAGTATCTGGTGAGCCACTACGACTGGCGCTTCGCCTACCGGGCGCTCGGCTTCGCGATGCTCGCGCTCGTGCCGGTGGTGCTGCTCGCGGTCCCCTGGCGCCGCTACGCCGCCGGCCACCCCGAATTCCGCGCCGTCGCGAAGCATCACGCGGCGGGAGAAGGCTGGACCCTGCGCGCCGCGATGGGTACCCGGATCTACTGGGGACTCGCGCAGGTCTTCTTCTGCACCGCCGCCGGAATGTTCTCGGTGATCGTGCAGCTGGTGGCGTTCCTGATCGACGCCGGCTTCTCGCCGCTCGCCGCGGCGAGCGCGTTCGGCTTCATCGGCATGCTTTCGGCGCTGAGCGTCATGGGCAGCGGTTTCATCGCCGATCGCTTCGGCTACCGGCAGACCGTGACCGCGAGCTTCGTCGGTACCTCCGCCGGGATGCTGCTGCTGCTCGCCATCAGCGAGTGGCCGTCGTGGTCGCTGCTCGCGCTGTTCGTGCCGGTGTTCGGACTTTGCATGGGCACGCGCGGGCCGATCGTTTCCTCGGTCTGCGCGCGGCATTTCGCGGGCCCGCGCGTCGCCACCATCTACGGCACCATCTACGCGAGCAACGCGCTGGGGGCCGCGTTCGGGTCGCTGATGGGCGGGTGGCTGCACGACCAGAGCGGCGGCTACCAGGTCGGCGTGGGCTTCGCGCTCGCCTTCATCGCGCTCGCCGCCGCGCCGTTCTGGAGCGTGCCGGCGCTGAAACACTTCCGCTAGGGAGCGGGCCGGAGCTTGACATGCCGGCGTGCCGGCTCCTATAAGTCGCTGCGGCGCGCCGGCAGGCGCGAGCCGCAACCCGGGATCGAGGGGAGGCCCATGCTGTTCGTCATCTTCTGTATCGACCGCGCCGGCGCCGAGGAAAGCCGCAAGCAGGCGATCCAGGGGCACGTCGAATACCTCGCGACCCGACCGATCAAGGTGGTCATGTCCGGCCCCCTGGTCAGCGACGACGGCTCCAGGGCGATCGGCAGCCTGTTCCTAGTCGAGGCCGCAAGCCGCGCCGAGATCGAGGCGTTCCAGCGCGCCGACCCCCTTTTCAAGGCCGGCGTCTGGGAAACCGTGCAAGTGCGCGCGTTCGACAAGCGCGTCGGGTAACGTGCGGCCTGCCGTCGTTTCGGCAGCCGGAGGAGAGAGGAATGGACCTGGGTTTGAAAGGAAAGAACGCGGCGGTCACGGGGTCGAGCCAGGGCATCGGGTACGCGATCGCCATGGCGCTCGCCGAAGAGGGCTGCAACGTCGCGCTGTCGGCCCGCGGCAAGCAGCGGCTCGAGCAGGCGGTGGCCGCAATCGCGGCGCGCAACGTCAAGTCGATCGGCGTGGTATGCGATCTGTCCTCCAGCGCCGGCTGCAAGAAATTCGTCGACGAGGCGGCCGCAGGGCTGGGCGGCATCGACATCCTGGTGAACAACGTCGGCGGCATGGTGCCCGGCACCGTCGACAGCATCAGCGAGGAGCAGTGGAGCCAGTTCCTGAACACGAGCCTGCTCTCCTACGTGTGGGCGACGCGTTACGCGATCCCTCACCTGAAGAAGTCGAAGGCCGGCCGCATCCTCAACGTCTCCGGGATCTCGGGCACACAACTGCTGCCGGGGGCGCTGACCACCACCCTCGCCAACGCCGGGATCATCGGCTTGTCCAAGCAGATGGCCGCCGCCCTGGCTGCCGACGGGATCACGGTGAACAACATCTGCCCCGGCCTGACCAACACCGAGTCCTGGGGGCCGCGCGCCGAGGCCATGGCCAAGGTGCGCAACACTACCGCCGACGAGGTGCGCAAGGGAATCGCGGCGCAGACGATGCTCGGCCGCTGGGCCGAGCCGCGCGAGATCGGCGCGGTGGCCGCCTTCCTGGTTTCCGAGCGCAACGCCTACATGACCGGGACGACGGTCGAGGTCTGCGGCGGCCTCACGAAGTACATCTGAGTACAATTCCGCCGGTGTTCCCGGTTCTTGCAGAAACGTCCGGAGTCTCCAGATGGCTATCGCCGTAGACCGCTTGCAGACCGCGCCCGAAGCAGAAATCGACCAATGGCTGCGCATGTACCGCCGCATGCTCATGATTCGCCTGTTCGAAGAGCAGGTGAACGACCTGTACACGCGAGCGCTGATGCCCGGCCTGGCGCACCTGTACATCGGCGAGGAGGCCGTCGCCGTCGGCGTGTGCGAAGCGCTCAGGTCCGACGATTACATCACCAGCACGCACCGCGGCCACGGGCATTGCCTGGCGAAAGGCGCGCGGCTCGACCGGATGTTCGCCGAACTGCTTGGGAAAGAGGCCGGGTACTGCAAGGGCAAGGGCGGCTCGATGCACATCGCGGACCCGGATACGGGAAATCTGGGAGCGAACGCGATCGTCGGCGGCAGCGCGGGAATCGCCACCGGTGCGGCGCTGACGGCAAAGCGCATGAAGACGGGCCGGGTGGCGGTGTGCTTCTTCGGCGACGGCGCCATGGGCCAGGGATTGCTTTACGAGGTCATGAACATGGCGTCGCTCTGGAAGCTCCCGGTCATCTACGTCTGCGAGAACAACCTTTACGGCGAGTACACGAGCAACGTGGAAACGCTCGCGGGCGACATGCTGACCCGCGCGGCCGGCTTCGCAATCCGCGGCGAGAGCGTGGACGGGCAGGACGTGCGCAAGGTGCACGCGGCGGCCACCCAGATCGTCGAGCGGGTGCGCGCGGGCGCGGGGCCCGCGTTCCTCGTCTGCAACACCTACCGCTTCATGGGGCACCATGTCGGCGACGTCAACCGCGAGTATTACCGCTCCAAGCAGGAGGAGCAGCTGTGGAAGACCGAGCGCGACCCGATCAAGCTGCTGGGCGACTGGCTGGGCGCGCAAAACCTCACCGATCGCGCGCGGCTCGAGCAGCTCCGGATCGAGGTGAAGTCGGAAGTGGAACAGGCCGTGCAGTTCGCCTTGGCGGCACCGTACCCGGGCCCTGACAAGGTGGACCAGGACGTCTATGCCTGAAACGCGCGAAATCACGCTCGGCGAAGCGGTGCGCGAAGCGCTCGTCGAGGAGATGCGGCGCGATTCGCGCGTGTTCATCTGCGGCGAGGACATCGCCGAGGCGGGCACCGTGTTCAAGGTGCTTGGCGGCCTGGTAGACGAATTCGGGCCGGAACGCGTGCTGGACACGCCGATCTCGGAGGCGGGCTTCACGGGCATGGCGGTCGGCGCCGCCATGACCGGAATGCGGCCGGTGGTGGACATCATGTTCGGCGATTTCTCCACGCTGGTCATGGACCAGATGGTGAACCAGGCGGCCAAGGTGCACTACATGTCGGGAGGAAGGTGGAAGGTGCCGATGGTGATGCGGGCGACGCTCGGCGCGACGCGCAGGTCGGGCGCGCAGCACTCGCAGTCGCTGCACGCCTGGTTCTGCCACGTCCCGGGATTGAAGGTCGTTCTGCCCGCGACGCCGTACGACGCCAAGGGGCTGATGAAAACGGCCATCCGCGACGACAACCCGGTGGTGTTCTTCGAGGACAAGATGATGTACCGGCTGAAAGGCCCCGTGCCCGCCGAGGAATACACGATCCCGTTCGGCGTCGCCGACGTGAAGCGCGAGGGGACCGACGTCACCATCGTCGCCACCAGCAGCATGGTGCAGGTGGCGCTCGGCGCCGCGAAGCTGCTCGAGGCCGACGGCATCAGCGCCGAAGTGATCGATCCGCGCACGCTGTGGCCTCTGGACGAGAAGACGCTGGTCGAATCGGCGAAGAAGACCTCGCGCGTGATCGTGGTGGACGAAGGCTACGGCCGCTACGGCGCGACCGCCGAGATCGCCTCGGCGATCACCGAGGGCGCGTTCTTCGACCTGGAGGCGCCGGTGAAGAGGATCGGCGCGATGCACGTGCCGATCCCGTTCTCGCCGCCGCTGGAGGACGCGACCGTGCCGAACGAGCAGGCGGTGGTCGCCGCCGCCAAGGCGCTGCTGGGTTAGCGCGGTGGCAACGAGCGTCGTGATGCCTGCGCTGGAGATGGCGCAGGAGAGCGGAAAGATCCTCTCGTGGCTGAAGAAGGAGGGCGACACGATCACCAAGGGCGAGCCGATCCTCGAGATCGAGACCGACAAGGCGGTGGTCGAGGTGGAGGCCACCGGTGCCGGCGTGCTCGCGGGCGTCAAGTCCCACGCCGGCGACGTGGTCCCAGTCGGTGTGACGATCGCATGGATCGTCGCGCCGGGCGAGAGCCCGCCGGCCGATGCGCCGGCCGCCGCGCCGACCGCGCGCAAGCTGAGCGAGCCGGTGCAGGCTGCCGCGGCTCCCGCCGCCCCGGCTGCGCAGCAACCCGAACCCAGGATCTCGCCGAAAGCGCGCAAGCTGGCGAAGGAGCGCGGCGTGGACATCAGCCGCATGCGCGGGACCGGACCCGGCGGGGTCATCAGCGCCGAGGACGTGCTCGCTGCCGCGGAAGCACCGCAGCAGGCCGCGGCGCCGGCAGCGCTCTCCGCGGTGGCGCGGCTCATGGCCGAGCGCATGGTGCAGAGCTGGACGCAAGTGCCGCATTTCTTCCTGGTGCGCGAGGTTGAGGCGGGCGCGCTCGTGCAGGCGCGCGAGCGCCTCGCGCCGGAGATCGAGCGCAGTCGCGGCGTGAAGATCACCTACACCGACCTGCTGGTCGCGCTCATCGCCCGGGTCTTGAAGAAGCATCCGAAACTGAACGCGAGCTGGAGCGGGAACGCGATCCAGCCGAACGCGCACATCAACATCAGCCTCGCCATGGCGGTCGCCGACGGCGTGGTCGCGCCGGTGATCCCGGATGCGGACGGCGCGGCGCTCGTCGACATTGCCGCCAGGCGCATCGAACTCAGCGAGCGGGCGAGGGGCGCTCGGCTCAGGCCGGCGGATATTGCCGGCGGCACTTTCACGCTAACCAACCTCGGCATGTACGAGGTGGATGCGTTCAACGCCATCATCGCGCCCCCGCAGGCGGCGAGCCTCGCCGTCGGGCGCATCGCCGAGCGCGTGGTCGCGGCGAACGGGCAGCCCGCCGTGCGGCAGATGATGACGATGACGCTCTCGGGCGACCACCGGGTGGTGGACGGCGCGCAGGGAGCGGCCTTTCTCAACGAGCTGGCTGCCGCGATCGGAGCGCCAGCGCAGTGGCTGGATGCCAAATGAAAGGGGCACGCCATGGAAACAAAGGTGCGTAAACCCGAATTCATCCCGGTCAACGAGGACGATCTCAAGCCCGCGCATCGCTGGCACCGTCCGCTCCAGGCGCCCGGCATCACGCAGGTGGATTTCGAGGAGCGCGTGGAATTCCGGCGCCTGCACCGCTACCGCCTCGCGCGCACGCGCGAGCAGCTGGCGAAGTCCGGCCTGGGCGCGATGCTGTGCTTCGACCAGCACAACATCCGTTACATCTCGAGCACGGTGATCGGCGAGTGGGCGCGCGACAAGCTGATCCGCTACTGCCTGCTCACCGGGACCGGCGAACCCTGGGTGTGGGATTTCGGCTCCGCGGCGCGCCACCACCGCATCTACTGCCCATGGCTGCGCGAGGATCACATTCGCGCCGGCAACCCGGGAATGCGCGGCGCCATCGGGCCCGAAGTGGGCCTGTTCAAGCAGGCGGCGAAGGAGATCAAAGACATCCTGCAGCAGGAGGGCGTGGCGGGCATGCCGCTCGGGCTCGACGTGTGCGAGCCGCCGATGCTGTTCGCCCTTCAGGCCGAGGGCATCGAGGTGCGCGACGGCCAGCAGATGATGCTCTACGCGCGCGAGGTGAAGAGCCACGACGAGATCACCCTGCTCAACATCGCCTCGAGCATGGTCGACGGCGTCTACCAGGACATCGCCGCCGCGCTGATGCCGGGAGTGAAGGAGAGCCAGATCGTGGCGCTCGCCACCAAGCGCCTGTACGAGATGGGCTCGGACTGCGTAGAGGCGATCAATTCGATCGCCGGCGAGCGCTGCAGCCCGCACCCGCACAACTTCACCGACCGGCTGATCCGCCCGGGCGACCAGGCCTACTTCGACGTCATCCACTCGTTCATCGGCTACCGCACCTGCTACTACCGCACTTTCACGGTCGGCACCTCTACGGCCCCGCAGCGCGACGCCTACAAGCGCGCGCGGCAGTGGATGGACGACACGATCTCGATGCTCAAGCCCGGCGTCGCCACCGACCAGGCGGCGAAGATGCTGCCCGAGGCCTCCGAGATCGGCTTCGAGAGCGAGATGGCGGCGTTCGGTCTCAATTTCTGCCACGGGCTCGGCCTGGGGCTGCACGAGCGGCCGCTGATCTCGCGGCTGAATTCCTTCATCGAGCCCTACGAGCTCAAGGCCGGGATGGTGTTCGCGGTGGAGACCTTCTGCCCGGCAACCGACGGCATTTCCGCCGCGCGCATCGAGGAGATGGTGGTGCTCACCCCCGGGGGCGCGAAGATCATCTCGCTTTACCCGGCGCAGGAGCTGCCGGTCGCCAATCCGTACTGAGCGCAACGAGGCAAGCTCGATGAGCAACAAGAGCCTGGAAGATCTGATTCAAGCCGCGGGCAACCCGGTCGACATGCTGCGCAACTCGCAGACCGGGCCGAACGTCTACCCGGGCGTTCCGCCCGAGTTCACCAACTGGCGCGACGAGCAGCAGGCCTGGCAGAAGACCTGCGTGCTGTTCAACCTGTCCTTCCACATGGCGGACCTCGAAGTCGAGGGCCCCGACGCCCTGAAGCTGCTGTCGCACCTCGGGATCAACACGTTCAGGAACGTCTCGCCCGAGCGCGCCAAGCAGTTCGTGCCGTGCAGCCACGACGGCCACGTGATCGGCGACGTCATCCTGTTCAACCTGGCCCCGAACCGCTTCAACCTGGTCGGGCGCGTCCCTGCGCTGAACTGGATCCAGTACCACGCGGCCACCGCAGGCTACGACGTGAAGCTCGCGCTCGACGAGCGCTCGGCGGCGCGCAAGGACCCGTTCAACCGCAAATCCTACCGCTTCCAGATCCAGGGCCCGAACGCGATGAAGGTCATGGAAAAGGTGCTCGGCACCCGCCCGCCGGAGGTCAAGTTCTTCCACGTGCGCAGCCTGACGATCGCGGGCAAGAAGGTCGACGCCCTGCGCCACGGCATGGCCGGCCAGCCGGGATTCGAGCTCTACGGTCCGTGCGCCGAGGGCGAGGCGGTTCGCCAGGCGATCGTGACGGCGGGCGAGGAGTTCGGGCTGCGCCAGGTGGGCGGGCGCGCCTATTCCTCGAACACGCTGGAGTCCGGCTGGATTCCCTCGCCGCTTCCCGCCGTCTACTCGGGCGATAGGATGAAGCCCTACCGGCAATGGCTCACGGCCGATGGCTACGAGGCCAGGGCTTCGATCGGCGGCAGCTTCGCCTCGAAGCGGATCGAGGACTACTACCTGACGCCCTGGGACATGGGCTACGGCTCGTTCGTGGATTTCGAGCACGATTTCATCGGCCGCGAGGCGCTGCAAAAGGTGGCCAAGGGGCCGCACCGCAAGAAGGTGACCCTGGCCCTGGAGGAGGCCGACGTCCTGCGCGCGATCGGCAGCCAGCTCGAGAAGGGCGAGCGCGCGAAGTTCATCGAGTTCCCCTCGGCGGTCTATTCGATGCATCCCTACGACAAGGTCGTGGCCGACGGCAAGACGGTCGGCATCTCGACCTGGGTCGGCTACAGCTCGAACGAGCGCAGGATGCTCACCATCGCGGTGCTCGACGCCGACTACGCCGAGCTGGGCACCGAGGTCACGTTCGTCTGGGGCGAGGAGGGCGGCGGCACGTCCAAACCCACGGTCGAGAGGCACAAGCAGATGGAAATAAGGGCCATCGTCAGCCCCGTGCCGTACGCCGAGACGGCGCGCAAGTCCTACACCGACGGCGGCTGGCGCAAGCAGGCCTGAGAGCGACATCCCTGAGGAGGGCATTTCGATGTGCAAGCTTTGCGAGGCGGGGCAGCCCCAGCTTCATTCCGAAACGAGACGCGATTTCTTGAAGCTTGCCGCGGCGACCGGGGTCGCGACGAGCGGGCTCAGCCTCTTCGCACCCCGGCCCGCCGCGGCGCAGGGCGCCGGCGCGCCGGCGGATACCAGCAAGCCGGGCCGGCGCTACGTCATACGCGGCGGCGCGGTGCTGTCCATGGACGCTGCAGTGGGCGATTTCGCGCGCGCCGACGTGCTGGTGGAGGGGAAGAAAATCTCGGCCGTGGGGCCGAACCTAAAGGCGGGCGATGCGTCGGTGATCGACGCGAGGGGCATGATCGTCATGCCGGGCTTCGTCGACACGCACCATCACCAGTTCGAGACTGCGCTACGCAGCTTTCTCGCCGACGGCCTGCTGTTCAACGACGGCAAGCCGCACGGCGCGGTCAACTACTTCGACTTCATCCTCGGCAAGTTCGCCAAGGTGTACCGGCCCCGGGACGTCTACATCAACGAGCTGTTCGGCTCGTTGAGCCAGCTGGACGCCGGCGTCACCACGGTCCACGACATCTCGCAGATCCATCACTCGCCGGAGCACTCCGACGCGGCGATCAAGGGCATCGTGGACTCGGGCCGGCGCGCCGCCTTCGGCTATTTCGAGGGCCACGGCGAGAAGACCAAGTACCCGGGAGACGCGGCGCGCATCCGCAAGCAGTATTTTTCGTCCGACGACCAGCTGGTCACCATGATCATGGGCGGCGAGATCTACCTGCCGGGATTCGACAAGGCCTGGGAGATCGGGCGCGAGCTGAAGCTGCCGGTCGCCGCGCACATCGTCGGCAGCTTCGGCATGGGAAAGACCTTCGACGAGCTCGCCAAGGCCGGGAAGTTCGGCCCCGACAACCTGTTCGTCCACATGACCGGGATGTCCGACCTCGGCTGGAAGGCGACCAAGGACGCCGGCGCGGCCGTCTCGCTCGCCTTTCCGATCGAGATGAGCATGCGCCACGGCATGCCGCCGATCGTCAAGACGCTCGAGATGGGCATCCAGCCGTCCCTGAGCGTGGACGTCGAATGCACCATGACGGCGGATTTCTTCACCCAGATGCGCTCGGCGATGACTTTGCAGCGCGCGCTGGTGAACCAGATGGCGCTCGAAGGCAGGAAGGAGCTGCCCGAGCTGCTCACCTCGCGCGACGTCATCCGCTTCGCCACCGTGCAGGGCGCGAAGGACCTGAAGCTCGACCGCAAGATCGGCTCGCTCACCCCGGGCAAGGAGGCCGACATCCTCCTGCTCGACGCGAACGCGATCAACGTCGCGCCGCTGAACCACGTGCCCGGCGCCGTGGTCACGCTGATGGAGCGCTCGAACGTCGACAGCGTGATCGTCGCGGGCAGGCTGCGCAAGTGGAAGGGGCGGCTGCTGGACGCGAACCTGCGCAAGCTGCGCGCCGAGCTGGAGGCTTCGCGCGACTACCTGTTCAAGGCCGCGGGCGTGAAGCAGGACCTGTTCCGCAGCTGAGCTCAGGCGAGCCCGCTCGCGCGCGCCTGCTCGAGCGCCATCACCGCCCAGTCCTTGTCGCCGTCGCCGTGCGCGACCGCGCCCACCAGGCGGTCGCGCCAGACGTTGCCGCTCGGCAGCGGCACGCCGACCGCCTCGCCGGCCGCGAGCGCGAGGTTCGCGTCCTTCAGGCCCAGCACCGCCATCTGGCCGACGCGGTCGTAGGCTTCCTCGACGATGATCTTGCCGTAGGCCTTGTACGCCCAGCACGCGAACAGTCCGTCGGTCATGACCTCGTTCAGCACCTGCGGCGCGACCCCGTATTTCCGCACCAGCGAGAAGCCTTCTCCCATCGCCTCGATGGCGCAGCCGAGGACGAAATTGTTGGCGATCTTGATCGCGGTCGCCGCCTCCGGATCGGCGCCGGCCTCGATCGAGCGCCGGGCGATCGCCGCGAAGAGCGGCGCGCAGCGCTTGAGCGCCTCGGCGGGTCCCGCGATCACCACGCCGGCCTGCCCCGCCGCCACCATTTCGGGCCGGCCGAGCATGGGCGCCGCGACGAGAACCTGCCCGAGCGCCGCGTGCGCCGCCTTGAGCCTGCGGATAACGCCGATGCCGTGGGTGCCCGAGCAGATGTGAATGCCGCCCTTGGGCAGCGACTCGAGCAGCCCGCCTTCTTGCCCGGCGACGTCGTCGAGCGCCGCGTCGTCGGCGAGCATCGTGAACACCGCATCGCCGTAGCGCGCCGCCTGCGCGAGCGAGGCCATCGCCGCGGCGCCGGCGTCCACCAGCCCCTTCGCCTTGGCGGGAGTGCGGTTGAATACCCCGAGATCGTGCTTCGCCTCGAGGAGGCGGCGGGCCATCGCCTGGCCCATGCGGCCGGCGCCGATGAATCCAACCTTCATGGTCTTCCCCTCAGGATGCGAGTTGACCGCGAACCCATTCGAGCTCGCGCGTGACGTAGTCGACGATGTCGCCGCTCTTCAGGTGCTCGGGCAGCACGTCCCAGGTGTAGGTCTCGATCTCGAGCTGGCGCGACAGCGGCTTCGCCTTGTGGAACCTGAGCGCGTCCTCTATGGCGAAGCGCGTCGTGCCCAGCTCTCCCAGGCTGTCGAGGAAGACCGGAACGTGGAAGTGGGTGCGCCATTCGCGCGGGCCCGGGTTCCTGCGCCAGGCCTCGAAGGCGTCTTCCAGATTGAGGAAGCGCGTGAGCTTGCCGTCCTTCTTTTCCACCGTCTGCGTGAGGTAGATCGTCTTCGCGTAGCGCTCGAGCGTGTCGACGATTCTCTGCGTGACCTCCGGAACCCGCATCGCCGCCGCTTCCTGCAGCTTGAAGACCGGAATTCCCGCGTCGACAAGCTTCTGCAGAGATGCCGCGATGTCCTCGAACTCCACTGCCTGATGGCAGATGTCGAACACCACGCCGACGTGCCGGCGCAGCTCGACGTGCGCTTCCGAGATCGGGATGCCGGCCAGCTTCGCCAGCGTCTCGGCGGCCGCTCCCGAATGGAGGTGGTCCTTGAAATACGCCACCGTCTCGTCGGTGGTCTCGAGAAAGCAGTACGGCTCGGGCTCGAGCGCGAGCGTCACGATGCGTCCGGTGCGCTCGGCGAGCGCGACCAGGTGGGCGGCCACGCGCAGGACGTGCTGCGTGTAGCTCGCGACTACCTCGGGTCCGGTCACCCGCGGCTTGAAGCCGAGCGGTGCGCTCTGGATCGAAGGCGAAACCCCCGCCGGCACCACGTCTGCAAGAACGTCGGCGACGTTCATCGTGTAGCGCGTGCGCTCCTCGGAGCGCCAGTCCGGCTCGTAAACCTGCTCCTTGACGACCTGGTTCTTGAACGGCCCGTACGGAAAGGCGTTCACGGTGTACAGGTACAGGTCGTGATCGGCGAGGAAGCCCTTGAGCTTCTTGCGCTCGGAAGCGCTGTCTACCAGGGTCTGCGCCGATGCCGCCGACAGGCGCAACGACACGCCGAACGGCTTCGCCGGGCAGACGCGCGCCTTCACCTTCGGCACGTAGGTCGTGAGGCTCGCCCACATCTCCTCCCAGGTATCGCCCGGGTGCACCAGGGTGGAGTAGGTGAGGTGCCCGAGGCCGTTGCCGAGATCCATCAGCCCACGCGCTCCACCTTGCCCGAGGAGGCGGAGCGCACCACGGCCTCGGTCGCCGCCGCGCCGTGGATCATCTCCTCGTGCGTGATCGGGAACGCCGCGCCGCCCGCGGCCGCGCGCGCGAACGCCTCGAGGCAGGCGCGGCTGAGATCGAGCTTGTCGGCCTGCCAGGTCTCGGCTTCGCCCTTCACCGGCTGGAACTTGCAGGCGCCGAAGAGGCTTGTGCGCCGCTCCTCGGACGAGGCGCCGGCGACGTGCGTGATCCCTTCCAGGCGCACCCAGCCCTTGGAGCCGAACACGGCGAAGCTGAACGCGGGCGCGGTCGCCATCATGGTGCCGAGATAGCCCGAGGCGCCGCTCCTGAAGCGGAACAGTACCGAAGTGGTGTCGTCCATCTCCAGCTCGACTGCGCGCCTGAAGCTCTGGCAGTAGAGCTGCTCGATCTCCCCGCACAGGTCGATCATGCCGTCGATCGCATGCACGCCGAGCGGGGCGAGGCCCCCGCACGGCGCCTCCGAGCGGTTGGCGCGCCAGGCCGAAGGCTTGAGGAACAGGGCGTTCGGGACCGTCATCGTGCATTCCACGTGCATGATCGTGCCCAGCCCGCCCGAGCGGATGCGGCTGCGCAGCTTCGCCATCTCCGGGTGAAAGCGCCGGTTGTAGCCGAGCGCGAGCGCCACCTTCGCCTTGCGTACCGCCTCCACCGCGGCCGCGGCGTCGCGCTTCGAGAAGGTGAACGGCTTTTCGCAGAACACGTGCTTCCCGGCCGCCGCGGCGGCGCTCACTTGCGCCCGGTGCCCGAGCGGCGGCGTCGCGAGCACGACCGCATCGATTTTCGGGTCGGCGAGCAGCGCCTCGTAGTTCGCTGCGAGGCGCAGGCCCTGCTGCTTGGCGAAGGCCTCGACATCGCTGGAGATGGTGCGCGTCGCCCCGGCGACGAAGCGCATCGCGTCGCTGCCCGACAGCGACTCCACTAGCGTCTTGCCCCACCATCCCAGCCCGACGATCGCCGCGTTGATCATCGTTCCCCCGCGCTAGCCGCGCATCGCCACCACGACGGCGACGATGCCCCAGAACACCGGGTATTCGCAGCCGCCGAGGTTCCACAGCCACTTGCCCTGCGTCACGCGCAGCACCGCGGCGGCGGCGATCGCCATGAAGACGACGACGATGATCGCGGCATAGCGCGTGTAGATCCCGAGGATCAGCGCCACCGCCAGCACCGCCTCGAACACCAGCGTCGCATAGAGCCAGACCTTGGGCGGGCGGAAGCCGGCCTTCTCGAAGAAGCCGATCGAATAGTCCCAGGCGGTGATCTTGCCGACGCTGTGCGGGATGAGGAAGGCGCCGATCATGATGCGCAGGATGTTGAAGGGGTTCGTCAGGTCGAAATTCTCGGCCGCGATCATGTCGCCCTCCCAATTGCGTTCACTTGGCCCGCACCACCAGCGAGTAGCGCTCGTCGGCGGCCAGGCACTCGGCCTGCGGCAATCCCAGTTCGCCCCGCACGATATTCGTCCCTTTGACCAGCGACACCATCTTGTAGAAGGCGTGGCGCCGGCTCATGCCTTCGCGGCCCATGCCGCAGTCCGAGCTGATGACCAGGCGCTCGGCGGGGATGTGCTCGAGCGCGCGCCGCAGGTGGTCGGCGACTTCCTCCGGCCGCTCGACCTGCAGCGTGTGGTGGTCGATGACGCCGATGGCGACCTTCTTGTCGCCAATGGTTTTGCCGATGGCTTCAAGGTCCATTCCGCCCGAGCTGCAGGATTCGAACGTGACCACGTCGGCGTCCACCTGGTTGAACAGCTCCAGCGCCGGCGCGTAGCTCTGTACCTGCGCGAACATGCGCTGCTGCGAGGGATTGCCCCAGCAGCTGTGGCACCACACTTCTGTCTTGGCGCGCAGGCCCTTCACTGTGCGGTTGAACACCTCGACGCTGAACGCCGGGTTGATCACCGCATCGACGATCTTGCGCACCGCCAGCAGGTGGATCTGAGGCTCCTCCATCTGGATCACCTGGCAGCCGGCATCGGCGAGCTCGTGCATCTCCTCGTTGAGCGCGTCGGCGATGGCGAGGATGCGGTCCCTGACGTTCTCGTAGTGGTGGTCGGCGACCGCGAAGGCGACCAGCTCAGGCGTGATGGTGCCGAACTTGACCGGCTTCTTCGTCAGGCGCTGGGCGGTCTTCCACATGGCCGTGTACTGCAGTTCGCCGCGCCCGACCGGGCCCGTGATCGAAGGCATCACGCGCGCTTCGAGGTAGTCGTGCAGGATGTGCCCGCGCGGGAAGGCGAGTCCTCCCTTGCCAGCGAGGGTCGGCGTCGGATGGCGGTCGAAGCCGCTCATGTGGCGCGGCGGATAGGCGGTCCAGCTCTGGCCGCCGACATCGCGGTCGAAGTGGGCGTCGCCGTCGGTGACGATATCCAGGCCGGCCGCCTCCTGCTCGTGCAGATAGATCGAGACCGCGTCGGTGTACTGCTCGCGGAAGCTCGAGTTGACCATCGCGTCGAGGAACGACCGGCTGCCGAGGTCCTCGGTGTACCAGCTCGGTCGCGGCAGCGATCCGGTGATGGTGGTGGGAAGCTTGATGCCCTTGGTGGCGCGATACATGGCGATGGTTTCCTAGTGATTCGTGGAGCGGAAGGTACACCGGGCGATGGGTTTGTCAAAGCCTGCGATTCGATTGGGAACCCTCCCGCCGCTCGAGGGCTGCGCGAGCTTCCGGAGCGGCGATCGCGGCGAGGAGCCGCGCTCGCTCGCGCAGATCGCAGCCGCGCAGGTCGGCGGCGCCGAGTTCGGTGACGACGATCCCGGCATCGGTTTCCGGGAGGGTGACCGGACCGGCGAGGGCGCCGACGATCCGGTTCGAAGGGATTAGCAGCAACGACAAGCCGCCTTGCGAGCGGTTGGCCGCGTGCGTGAAGTCGGGTGCGCCGCCGACGGCGCCGACGTAGGAGCCGCGCGCGACTTCCGAGTTGGCTCGGCCGGCCAGGTCCACTTCGACGGCAGAGTTGATGGCGATGAAGGACTGAATTCGCGCAAGGACGCCCGCGTCATGCGTGTACTCGCATGAGCGCAGCCGGATCGCAGGGTTGTCGCGCGCGAAATCGAACAGCTTTCGCGTTCCGATGAGCAGCGCGCAATCGGCGCCCTTCGCGATCCCGTTCCGCAGCAAGCCCGCGGCGCCGTCACCGATCATGCCGGAATGGATTTTCAGGCCTTTCCGGCCGACGAGGGCGGAGCAGACCGCATCGGGCAGCGTGCCGATGCCGAATTCCAGCGTCGCGCCCTCCGGAATGAAGGCCGCGGCATGGCGCGCGATCGCCGCCTCCAGAGCGCCGGGCTTCGCGGGCGGCGGCGCAGCGGGCGCACGCGAAGTCTCGACCACCAGCGCGAAATCTTCCCGGCGCAGAAACTTCTCGGCGCGGGTCCAGGGAACCTGGTCGTTCGCCTCGCCGATCACCGCGCGCGCCGTCTCGAGAGCGGGGATCAGGTAATCCGCCGCGAGCCCGAGGCTGTACTCGCCGCGCGAATTCGGCCGGCTCACCTGCACCAGGACCACGTCGCAGCGGATCGCCCCGGAGCGAATCATCGGCCCGAGCCGGGAGTAGGGCACCGGGTGGATCCCGAGCACGCCGGCATCCGCCAGCGCGCGGTTATGCCCGATGCCGCAATACGAGGCAAGCCGCAGGCTGTCCGCGTGCTCGGGCCTGACGATTCCGGAATAGTTGACGCCGAGAAACACGCTCGCGCCCGGATACCAGGCGCGCTGCTCCACCAGCGCCTCGACCAGGGTCTGCGGCTCGGCGCAGGCCTGGCCCGGCAGCACGCCGTCTCCCGGGCGGATGAATCGCCGAAGCTCGCGCGGCATTGCTCGATGCTAGCATTCGCATCATTCGGCGCAACGAGGGGAGCGTCCATGGCGGACGAAACCAGGACCAAGGTCACCATTCTCACTTCGAGCTACCGCATCAAGGGCTACATCGATCTGCTGCCCGGGGCCAGGATCACCGATTACATGACCGAGGCCAAGAGCTTCATCGCGGTCACGCAGGCCCAGGTGTGGGAGCTGCAGGTGGGCGGGCGGCCGGTGGCGACCGCGCCGTTCATCGACGTGAGCTGCGCCCACATCGAGGTGATCTTCCCCGGGCACTAGCTAGCGGTCGAGCGCGATGTCGTCGTACGAGCTGGGGTGCGAGATCGGCTCGATGTGGACCAGCAGGTGCGCGTTCGGCACCAGCGCGCGGATGCGCGCCTCGATCTCCTCGGAGAGCCGGTGCGCCTGGGCGACGCTCCACGCGTCGGGCACCAGCAGGTGGAAGGTGACGAAGCGCCGCGCGCCCGCCTGCCGCGTACGCACGGCGTGGAACGACACGCCGTAGCGCCTGGAATATTCGACGAACAGCTTGGCGATCTCGCCGCGCTCTTCCTGCGAGATCGAGGGGTCGAGCAGCCCCGAGACCGAGCGGCGCACCAGGCGTGCCCCCGCCCACACGATGTGGACCGCCACCGCGAGCGCGATCAGCGGATCGAGCACCAGCCAGCCGGTCGCCGCCACCAGGCCGACTCCCGCGATCACGCCGGCGGAAGTCCACACGTCGGTCATCAGGTGCCTGCCGTCCGCCTCCAGGGTGATGCTTTCGTGGCGCCTGCCGGCGCGGATCAGCACGGTGGCGGCGCCGAAATTGACGCCGGCCGCGAGCGCGCTCAGCGCGAGCCCGAGGCCGGGCGTCTCGAGCGGCGCGGGCTGGACGAGGCGCGGGATCGCGGTCGCGGCGATGCCGGCTGCCGCCAGCACGATGAGCGCGCCTTCGCTCCCGGCGGCGAAATACTCCGCTTTCGACAGCCCGAACGGATGCGCTTCGTCCGGCGGCGAGGCTGCGAGCCGCAACATCCACAGCGCGAGCAGGGCCGCGGCCAGGTTGACCAGCCCCTCGAGCGCGTCAGAGAGCAGGCCGACCGAGCCGGTGACCCACCACGCGAGCGACTTCAACGCGATGGTGAGCAGCGCGGTGGCGAGCGACAGCCACGCGTAGCGCTCCAGGCCCTCAGGCAAGGCCGCGCACTCCGTCGTAGAGCATCTTCGTGCCGGTGACGATCAGCAAGCCATACACGATGCGGTAGAACACCGTCTCGCTCAAGCGCCGGCGCAGGAGCAGCCCCACCCAGACCGCCACCAGCCCGACCGGGACGAGCGCCGCCGCGGTGGCGAGCACCTCGGCATTGAACAGCCCCAGCCACCAGTAGGGCAGGACCTTGGCGTAGTTCAGCACCGCGAACAGGATCGTCACGGTCCCCGCGTAGATCGCCGGGGCCAGGCGCAGCGGCAGCAGATAGACGTTGAGGGGCGGTCCCCCTGCGTGCGCGACGAAGGTCGTCACGCCGGAGATCGTCATCCAGAAGACGCCCTTCGCGGCGGAGGGCCTCGCCGGCGCGGCGCCGGCGCGCCGCAGCCAGCGCGAGGCCACGAAGCCGAGCGCGATGACGCCGAGGAGGAGCTTGAGCCCTGCGGTGCTGAACCAGCGGAAGCTGAGCGCGCCGATGGCGATGCCGAGCAGCCCGGCCGGCAGCAGCACTTTCATCAGCTTGTGGTCCCAGGAGTTGCGGTACGCCCAGACCGCGCCGATGTCCATCACCAGAAGAATCGGCAGCATGATCGCCGCCGCCTGCGCGGGCGGGACGACGAGCGCCATCATCGGCACGGTCAGGATGCCGAGTCCTCCGCCGAATCCTCCCTTGGAGATGCCGAACAGCACCACGCCGGGAACGGCGAGGAGGTAGAAGTAGGGATCGGTGATCAAGCTGGCCCGCGGGTCGTCATATCGAGAGATACCCCCCGCGCAAGGTGGAATCCGCCTCGAGCCCGGCGAGGGTCCCGCCGTAGCGTACCTGACCGGTCTCGATCACGTAGGCGCGGTCTGCGACCCTGCGCGCGAAGCGCAGGTTCTGCTCGCAGAGCAGCACCGCGAGGCCCGTGCGCTTGAGCTCGATGATCGTCCGTGCCATGTGCTCTACGATCAGCGGGGCGAGGCCTTCGGAGGGCTCGTCGAGCAGGAGAACCGAGGGATTGCCCATGAGGGTGCGCGAAATGGCCAGCATCTTCTGCTCGCCGCCCGAAAGTCTCGCTGCCGCGCGCGAGCGCGCGGCAGCGAGATGGGGGAAAAGCGAAAAGACCCGGTCCGCGGTCCATTCGGGGACATCGGGGCGCGGCGGCCGGCGGCCGACCTCGAGGTTCTGGTCCACGGTGAGGTCGGTGAAGATGCGGCGCTCCTCGGGCACGTAGCCGAGACCGAGGCGCGCGATCCGGTAGGGAGCGAGACTGTCGATGCGCTTTCCCTCGAAGACGATTTCCCCGGAAGTCGGCTGGACCAGGCCCATGACGGACTTGAGCGTGGTGGATTTTCCGGCGCCGTTCCGTCCGAGCAGCACCGTGACCTCGCCGGCGTTCAGCACGAGGTCGAGGTCGAACAGGACGGTCGCGCGCCCGTACCCTGCCCGCAGGCGCCGAATCTCAAGCATCGCCGAGGTACCCCTCGCGCACACGAGGATCGGCGCGGAGCTCGCCGGGCGAGCCGCGCGCGATCAGCTCGCCGCGGTCCAGCACCAGCACCCGGTCGGCGTGCTCGAACACCACGTCCATGTCGTGCTCGGTGAAGAGCACCGCGGTGCGCGCCTCGCGCGCAAGCTCCGCCGCCAGCCGCATCAGATCGCCGCGCTCGCTCGGCGCCATGCCGGCGGTCGGCTCGTCCATCAGGAGCAGCCGCGGCCGGTTCGCCAGCGCGATCGCGAGCTCGACGCGCTTCAGGTCGCCGTAGGCGAGCACCGCGCACGCGCGCGCGGCCAGTTCCTTCACGCCGGCGCGCTCGAGCAGGGCTTCGGCCTCCTCGACGTGAGCGTCGGACGCGAGCGGCCACAACGAACCGAGGCGTCCATGGTGCGAGAGCAGCGCCAGTTGCACGTTCTCGCGCACCGTCATCGAGCCGAAGGTGGCGGTGATCTGGAAGGTGCGTCCTACGCCCAGGCGCCACACCTTGCGCGGCGGCAGGCCGGCGAGCGGGCGGCCGCCGAGCGCGATCGAGCCCGCGTCGGGCGCGATCTGGCCGTTCAGCATGTTGAAGCAGGTGGTCTTGCCGGCGCCGTTCGGCCCGATCATCGCTACGCGCTCCCCGGCGTCGAGATCGAACGAGACGCCGCGCACCGCCTGCACGCCGCCGTACGACTTGGAGAGATCGCGCACCTCGAGCAGGCTCATCGCGTGCTTCTCCCGCCGAGCAATCCTCCGACCCCACCGGGGAGCGCGAGGACGAGCGCCAGGATCACCGCGCCGAGCACCGCGCGCCAGTAGTCGAACTCGCGCGACGCCGAGTCCTGGAGCCAGGTGAAAAGCGCCGCGCCCCACGCCGGCCCGGTGAGAGTCTGGATGCCCCCGAGCAGCACCATCACCAGCGCGTCCACCGAGCGCGGCACCGACAGCGTCTCGGGCGAGATCGAGCCCTTGGAGAACGCGTAGAGCGCGCCCGCGATCCCCGCCGCGAGGCCGGCGAGCGTGAACGCCGCCCACTGCTGCGCGCGCACGTCGATGCCGATCGCCCCCGCGCGCAGCGGCGAGTCGCGACTCGCGCGCAGCGCGTAGCCGAAAGGCGAATAGAGTACGCGCCAGAGGATCGCGATTCCCGCGAGGCAGGCGCCGAGCGTCAGGTAGTAGTAGGCGGTCCGCGAAGCGAGCCACGCGGAAGGCCAGACGCCGATGAGTCCGTTCGAGCCGCCGGTAAACGCGTCCCACTGGAACGCGACCGACCAGACGATCTGGGCGAAGGCGAGGGTGAGCATGGCGAGGTACACGCCCGACAGGCGCACGCAGAACCAGCCGAAGGCGAGCGCGCCGATCCCCGCGGCAAGCGGCGCGAGGACGAGCGCGGCTTCCATCGGCGCCCCGGCGCGCAGGAGCAGCAGCCCCGCGCCGTAGGCGCCGAGCCCGAAGTACGCCGCGTGCCCGAACGAGAGCATTCCGCCAGGACCGGTGATGAAGTGCAGGCTGACGGCGAAGAGCGCGAACACCAGCACGTCGGAGAGAAGCACCAGCGCGTAGCCGCGCGAGAGGAGCGGCACCAGCGCGAGCGCGGCGGCGAGCGCGAGGAGCGCGCGCAACACGTTGCGCGAGGGCAGGGCGAGCGGCGGCTCCAGCGCCGCGGGTCCGCGCAGCGGCGCAGCCTCGCGCCCGAGCAGTCCCCAGGGCCGCAGCACCAGGACCGCCGCCATGACGATGAACTCGACCACGAGCGTCGCCTTGGAGAATCCCAGCCCGATCGCGAACGCCTTCACCTCGGCGATGAGCAGCGCGGCGAGGAAGGCGCCGGGGATCGAGCCCAGGCCGCCGACCACCACCACCACGAACGCGTCCGAGAGGACGGAAAGGTCGATCGTGAGATTCGCCGGCTCACGCGGCACCGAGAGCGCGCCGCCGAGGCCCGCCAGCAGCGCTCCTAGCGCGAACACCTCGGTGAAGAGCCATTTCTGGTTCACCCCGAGCGCGCCCGCCATGTCGCGGTCCTGGGTGGCCGCGCGCACCAGGATTCCCCAGCGCGTGCGCGTGAGAAGGAGGTGGAGAGCGGCGAGCACGAGCGGGCCGACGACGATCAGGAACAGGTCGTACTCGGGGAACCGGCCGCCCGCGATTTCGACGGCGTCCTCGAGCCCCGGCGCGCGCGGGCCGAGCAGGTCTTCCGGTCCCCAGGCCCAGAGCGCGAAATCGCGCGCGATCAGCACGAGCGCGAAAGTGGCGAGGAGCTGGAGCAGCTCCGGCACCGGATAGAGGCGGCGCAGCAGCGACATCTCGATCGCTGCGCCGAGCGCGGCGACGGCGAGCGCGGCCGTGAGCGCGCTCGGCCAGAAGCCCACGCTCTCCGACAGCCACACTGCGAGATACATGCCGAGCATGTACAGCGAGCCGTGCGCGAAGTTGACGATGCGGGTGACGCCGAAGATGAGCGACAGGCCGGCGGCGAGGAGGAAAAGCGAACTCGCCCCGGCGAGGCCGTTCAGGAACTGGAGCAGGATCGCGGAGCCGCTCATGTGGCGTCCCCGGAAAGGACCGCCTGAGCTACTCCGCTAGGCTGATGGTATGATACACCATCATGCGCGCGCGGCAGGTGTTCCGCTACCGGGCGACGAAGGCGGGCGTGAGCGTGGAGATGGCGATCTGGTCGCTGCCGCGCGCCACGGCGGAGCGGCCGCACGGGCTCAAGTACCGGCTTTACTGCGGGCGCGGCAACGCATGCGTTGTGCGCTACGACAATGAGACAGGGAAGGGTGATCACCGGCATTACGGAGACCGGGAAGAAGTTTACGGCTTCGAGTCGCTGGAGAAGCTGATCGAGGATTTTCGCGAAGACTGCACCCGCATTGCGGGATGGAGATGGACATGAACCGGATCGAGATCGAAGTCCTGGGCTCGCGCGCGGCCCTCGCCGCGTTCGCGCGGGCGTGGCGGCAGGCGCGCGCCGGGCGCAAGGCGACGCCGCGGCTCGCGTTCGGCAGCATCGGCGAGCTTTTCAGCGCGGTGACGGAAAAGCGGCTGGAGCTGGTGCGTCATGTCTCGGCCCACGAAGGGCTGCAAATCCGGCCGCTCGCGCGCGCGCTGCGGCGGGACTACAAGAACGTTCACTCGGATGTCCAGGCGCTCCTCGAGCTGGGGCTCCTGGAGAAGGACGGGCGCGGCGGCCTGCACGCGCCGTTCGACGAGATCGTGATCCGGGCGGGGCTGCGTAAGGCGGCCTGAGCGCCGAGATTGCTCACTCCTTCCTCAGCGCCCGGATTTCCTCGAACGAGGGCTGGTACTTGTCGCCCTCGGCGTAGCGCCAGTTGACCATCGCGCCCTTGCCGCCTTTCTTCGCCAGCTGCCCGACGTAGGCGCCCATCGTCGACTGGTGGTCGAGCGGCCGCCACACGATCGGGCCGAAGGGGGTCTGCATCTCCAGTCCCTTCATCGCCTCTACGAGCTTCTCGGTGTCGGCCGAGCCGGCCCGGCGGATCGCGTTCGCGACCGAGTACACCGAGCTGTAGCCGACCACCGAGCCCTGGCGCGGGTAGTCCTTCCAGCGTTTCTGGTAGGCGTCGCGGAACTTGCGGTGCTCGGGCGTGTTGATCTCGCTCCAGGGGTAGCCGGTGACCCACCAGCCTTCCGGCGTCTCGTCCTTGAGCGGATCCAGGTACTCGGGCTCGCCGGCGAGCAGGTTGAACACGACCGTGCTCTTGAACAAACCACGCGTGTTGCCCTCGCGCACGAACTTCTGCAGGTCGGCGGCGAAGAGCGATGAAAAGATCGCGTCCGGCTTCGCGTCGATGAGCGCCTGCACCACCGCGCCGGCGTCGATCTTGCCCAGCGCCGGGGCCTGCTCGGCGACGAACTCGACGTCCGGTTGCGCCTTCCTGAGCAGCTTCTTGAACGAGGCGGTGGCCGACTGGCCGTACTCGTAGTTGGGGTAGACGATCGCCCAGCGCTTCTTCTTCAGCTTCGCCGCCTCGGGGATCAGCATCGCGGTCTGCATGTAGGTCGAGGGGCGAAGACGCCACGTGTATCTGTTGCCGTTCTCCCAGACGATCTTGTCGGTGAGCGGCTCGGCAGCGAGGAACAGGATCTTCCTCTGGTTGGCGAGGTTCGCCACCGCGAGGCCGACGTGCGAGGCGAACGTACCCATGAGGACGTTCACCTTCTCGCGTGAGATCAGCTCCTCGGCGGCGCGCACCGCGTCGCCCGGCGTGCCGCCGTCGTCGCGCGAGACGATCTCGAGCTTGCGGCCCGCCGCGCCGCCCGCGGCGTTGATTTCCTCGAGGGCAAGCTGCCAGCCTTTCTTGTAGGGCTCGAGGAAGGCGGGGAAGACCTTGTAGCTGTTCAGCTCGCCGATCTTGATGGGCCTGGTCTGGGCGGGGGCGGCGGTTGCGGCGAGGAGGAACAGGACGGACAGGGCGATTCTGGGAATCATGACTCTCCTTCCACCTTGGCTCCGCGGTCGGGTTTGATCCTGGCCGTGCCGCCGGGGAAGACTCGCCAGAATTCCTTGCGGACGAGGCTGGCGAGGGTGGCGCTCTTGTTCAGGCCGTGGTAGCGGGCGACGGCGTCGAGCATGGCGAGGTCTCGCGGCGTCGCCGAGAACGTGCGGACTTTGGTCCTTTGCATTTCGCGGTCACTATATAAATATTATACAGAAATTATCAGAGCCGGGGCGAGTCTGTCAAGCGCGGGGCGCGCGGGAGCGGGCCCATACAATGACGGCATGCCGAGCGTCGCACCGCCTTATTCCGGGCTCACGCCCGAGCGCGTGCTCGACGCGCTGAAGAGCGTCGGCGTGCACGGCGACGGCCGGCTGCTCGCGCTGAACAGCTACGAAAACCGCGTCTATCAGGCATGGCGGGACGACGCTCCTCCGGTGGTGGTCAAGTTCTACCGCCCGGCGCGCTGGACCGACGCTCAGATCGCCGAGGAGCACGCCTTCGGCGCCGAGCTGGCCGAGCGCGAGATTCCGGTGGCGACGGCGCTGCAGCTCGGCGGCCGTACGCTGCACGAATTCGAGGGCTTTCGCTTCGCGGTGTTCGCGCGGCGCGGCGGTCGCCCGCCGGAACTGGAAGACCCGAGCGTGCTGGAGTGGATCGGCCGCTTCCTCGGGCGCATCCACGTGGTCGGCGCCGCTTCGGCGTTCCGCGAGCGACCCGCCCTGGATACCGCCAGCTTCGGCGACGAGCCGCGCGAGTATCTGCTCGCGCACGGGTTCATCCCGGAGGAGCTGCGCGAGGCCTGGACCAGCACGATCGACATGGCGCTCGACCGTGTGCGCGCCGCCTTCGCCATCGCGAGCGGGGCGCGCGGGCTGCGCCTGCACGGCGACTGTCACGGCGGAAACATCCTCTGGAGCCCGGACGGCCCGTGCTTCGTCGATCTCGACGACAGCTGCATGGGTCCTGCGGTGCAGGACCTGTGGATGCTGCTTTCAGGCGAGCGCGCGGCGGCGGAGCAGCAGCTCGGCAAGCTGCTGGAGGGCTACGAGATCTTCCGCGACTTCGACCGGCTCGAGCTGCTGCTGATCGAGCCGCTGCGCACCCTGCGCCTGATCCACTACGCGGCGTGGATTGCGCGGCGCTGGGACGATCCGGCGTTTCCGGCGGCGTTTCCCTGGTTCAACACGCTCCGCTACTGGCAGGATCGGATACTGGAGCTGAAGGAGCAGGTTGCGCTGATGGACGAAGCGCCGCTGCGCGCGTGAATCGCGCGGAACCTACGCTGCCTTGCGCTCAAAGCGCCGCGGTCGCCTGGACTTCAATCAAGAACGGCTCTCCGACCAACCGATCGATCATCAGCAGGGTGTTGGGCGGGTACTTTCCGTCCGGGAACATGCGCGGAAACTCGCGCTTGCGGTACGCCATGAACTTCGGGATGTCCTGCGAATGCACGAGGTAAGTCGTGAACTGCACGACATTGCGCCAACCCGCGTTCGCCGAAGCCAGCGCCGCCTCGATGTTCGCGAACACCTGCACGCACTGCGCATCGAAATCATCGGCGCCGACGATGTTGCCCGCTTTGTCGGTGGCGACCTGGCCCGCGATGAACATCCACTCGGAGACGTTTTTGACCCGAGTGATCTGAGAATACTGCCCGAGCGGCTTGCCCAGGCCTTCAGGGTTGTAGATGGTGATCTCGGCCATCAGCGCGCCTTCCTCTTGTAAGCCCCGAGTCCCGGCCGAAAGCTCTTTTCGTCCAGGAACTGCTTTAGCCCCTGCGCGCGGCCGCCCTCGCGGTCGCGGACCTTCAGCTGATCGCCCTTGGCATGTAGATAGTCCGCCGACATGTCCCAATCCATGGCGCGCGCATACTTGTACGCGATCTTGGCGCTGGTCTGGGTCGCCGGGTTCTTCTCGATCAGCTTCCTCGCCAGCTTCCTCACCGCGCCGCGCAGCTGGGCCCGCGGCACCGCGAAATTGACCAACCCCATCTGCGCCGCCTGCTTTCCGTCGAAGGTCTCGCCGGTCATGATGTAGTACATCGCGTTCCGATAGCTCATGGCGTCGGCGAGCGCCCGCGACACGTTGCCCGCCGGAATGATTCCCCAGTTGATCTCCGAGATCCCGAACACCGCCTCCTCGGCCGCCACCGCGAGGTCGCAGGCGACCACCGGCGCGATCGCCCCGCCGAAGCACCAGCCGTTGACCATGGCGATCGTCGGCTTGGCGTAGTGGGTGAGGCGGCGCCACTGCCATTCCTCGGTCTGGCGCTGGATGCGCATGACGTCGACGTAGTCGAGCTTATCGACCTCGCGGAAATACTCCTTCAGGTCCATTCCCGAGGAGAACGACTCGCCGGCGCCCGTCAGCACGAACACCCGGCAGCGCGGGTCGCCCTCCAGCGCATCGACCACCCGGATCATTTCCCGGTTCAGGGCGGGGCTCATGGCGTTGCGCTTCTCGGGCCGGTTGAGCGTCACCCACGCGATGCCGTTCTCGAACGTCACGCGGCAATACTTCCCTCCCGGGATCTTCCTGCCTGCGGATTTCTTGTTTGTCATGGTCCCTCGTGAATTACGATGACGTCGGCCCCAGGCTCGCGCGCATAGAGAGCCTCGACCCATTCCGCCCGGCCGGCAAGGATCGCCCGCTGGTTGAGATAGCCCTTGTCGGTGATCTCGTGCGCCGCGGGAGACGGCGGCTCGGTCATGATCGCGAAGCGGGAAATCCGGCTGCTGCTGCCGGCGTGATGCCGGTTGTAGGCGGCGAAGCGCTCGCGCAGCATCTCGCGCAGTTCCGCATTGGCCGCAAGGTCGCCGAAGGAGATGTTGGCGTCGAGGCCGAGCGCCCGCGCGCATTCGGCACGATTCAGGAACACGAGCAGCCCGATCCCGGCGCGGCCTTCGCCCGCCACCGCGGCGTCCTGCCCGAGCGGCGAGATCGCCGCGAGCGCATCGGTGCGCACCGTCCCGGCCTGCACCCAGGTGCCGGTCTGGAGCTTGAAGTTCTCGCTGATCCGCCCGTCGAACAGCAGCCCTTCCTCCGGACGGCTCTCGTCGACGAAGCGCACGGCATCCCCCATCCGGTAGAAGCCTTCCTCGTCGAACGCCTTCCGGGTCGAGGCTTCGTCGCGCAGGTAGCCGGGCGTCACGTTCGGCCCCTTGACCCGCATTTCCAACTTCTCCGCAGTCGGCGCCAGCTTGATCTCCACCCCCGGCAGCGGCAACCCCAGGTTGCCCGAAACCTCCGAAGCCCAATGGCCGAGGACGCTGCACGGGGTGGTCTCGGTCGAGCCGAGCGAGGAAAGCAGCGGGATGCGCCTGCCGATCGCCTTGGTCGCGACCCGATCGAGCCGCTCCCACAGGGAAATGGGCATGGGTGCTGCGCCGTAGAAAAGGAAATCCATCCGCTCCAACAAGTGGTGCGCGAACTCGTCGTCCGCTTCGAGGTGGGGCGCCAGCATGCCATAGGCGAGCGGCACGTTGTTCATGAATGTCGGCTGGATTTCGCGCAGGTTGCGCAGCGTCTCCTCGAACCTCCCCGGCTGCGGCCGCCCGCCGTCGATGTAGAGCGTGCCGCCGCATCGCAGCACGAGATCGAAGTTCTTGTTCCCTCCGGCGACGTGGTGCCACGGCATCCAGTCGACCAGGACCGGAGGATGGTCGTCCAGGACCGGCAGGAGCTGGCAAACCCCGGTGGCGTTGGCGCACAGCATGCGCTGGGTGACGATGACTGCCTTCGGCAACCCAGTCGAGCCGGAGGTGAAGAGGTACTTGGCCACCGTGTCGCCGGTCACGCGGTCATACGCCTGTTCGAGCTCGCGTCCCGGCTTGGCCCGGGTCAGCTCGTCCAAGCGGCTGACCTGGATCAGTCCGGGCGATTCCACCGCCTGGAGCGCACGGCGAAACGACTGCTCCGCCGGCACGTAGACGAGCGCCGGCCGCGCGACCGCGAACACGTGCCGCAGCACGCCGAAATCCTCCGACAGCAGCGAATAGCTCGGCGACACCGGCACGAACGGGATCCCGACCTGCATCGCGGCGAGCTTCAGGATCGCGACCTCGATCGAGTTGTGCCCGAGGCTCGCCGCCGGCCGCTCCGGCCCGAGCCCGAGATCGAGCAAGGCCTGCGAGACGCGATTGGCGAGCTCGAGCGCCTCGCCGTAGGCGAGCTTGCGCCAGCCGCCGGGGATGCGCTCGGCGAGGAACGTCCGTGCGGGCTGCTCCCTTGCCCATCGCCGCAGCCATTCCGAGAGCTGGACCGGGTAGGGCGCGGGCGGGAGCTTCGAGCGCAGGTAGAGGGTACCGTCCCACTTGCGCTCCACCTCGAGCGCGCGCGGCGCGAAGGGGATGTCCGTCATCACGATTCCCTGGGATAGGATAGCAAGCGGGAGGAGCCCGAAATGGCCGATGCAGCGAGCAGCGTCCACCCTTTGACCGCCAAGTTCCTCGGCAAGGAGGTGTACGTGGTGGTCACCCGGCCGGTGCGTTCGCCCGAAATCGAGAAGCGCCTGCACGATCACCTGGAGCACCAGATCGCCCTCGAAAAAAAGGGGATCATGTTCGCGGCAGGTCCCCTGTATGCGCGCGGATCGGCGGTCCCGGAAGCGGGAATGTTCGTGCTGCGGGCAAGCTCGTTCGAGGAGGCGGATGCGATTGCGCGCGAAGATCCTCTGCACCAGGCGGGGTTGCGCAGCTACACCATTCAGAAATGGCGAATCAACGAAGGCAGCTATACCGTGACCGTCAACTATTCCGACCAATCGGTGCGGATCGATTGATTCCGGGGAGGAGCCGACTCATGAACGTCAAGATCGTGGCCGCGCTCGCGGCGCTCGTGCTGGTGGCCGGATTCGCGCAGGGACAGGAGTATCCCGTGCGTCCAATCAAGATCATCCAGGGCTTCGCGCCCGGCGGCAACGCCGACGTGACTGCCCGAATCCTGGGCGGGGAAATGTCCAAGGGGCTGGGGCAGCCGATCCTGGTCGAGGCGAAGCCGGGCGCCGGCAGCACCATCGCGGCCGACGCGGTGGCGAAATCCTCGCCCGACGGCTACACGCTGCTGCTCGTCACCGGCGGTAACGCGGTGGCCGGTGCGCTCTACAAGAGCCTGCCGTACCACCCCGTCGACAGCTTCCAGGCCATTTCCACCGCCACTCAGCTCTCGTTCCTGTTCGTCGTGCGCGCCGACTCGGCGCTGAAGTCGATCTCGGAGCTGCTCGGGATGGCGCGCGGCAAACCGGGCTCGGTCGCCTACGGCTCGGCGGGAATCGGCTCGACGCAGAACCTGACCGGCGAGCTGCTCGCCAGCATGGCGGGGGTGAAGCTGCTGCACGTCCCCTACAAGGGAGACTCGGGCGCGCTGACCGGTCTGCTGGGGGGCGAGATTCCCGTCATCGTCGTGCCGCCGGCGGTCGCCCTCGGCAACCTGCGGAGCGGAAAGGTGAGGGCGATCGCGGGTACGGGCGGCACGCGATGGCAGGCCCTGCCGGACGTGCCGACGGTCGCCGAGTCCGGCGTGGCGGGATTCGACGTCCGTTCCTGGATCGGCCTCGCCGCCGCGGCGGGCACGCCGCGCCCGATCGTCGACCGGCTGAACGCGGAGATGCAGCGCACCCTGAGGGTCCCGGAGGTGCGCGCCAAGCTCGAGCAGGTCGGCGGCGAGGTGATCGGCAGCACGCCCGAGCAGATGCGCGATCGGCTGGCGACGGACGTGCAGCGCTGGACGAAGGTGATCAGCGAAGCGAATATTCCGCGGCAGTAGCTCAGGCCGCTTTTCGCTCCTCAGGCGGAGGCAGCTGCTTCAGGCAGCGGTCGATCCACAACGCCGTCAGCTTCTCCTGCACCCCGTTCTGCGCCAGCCTCTGCGCCAGCGCCCCGAAATCCACCTCGTCCAGCGGCTGATCCTGGTTGAAGCAGGAAAACACGTAGCTCCGCTCGCCGGTCTTCGGATCGACGTGCGGCTGGAGGCACTGGGCGCAAATCTCTTTCATCATGCACTGCATCGGAGAATTGATCGACCCGATCGCCATGTGCGTCGGCTTCAAATACTTCTCCAGCACCCCGTGCCGCGCCACCGCCACCGCCGCCATCATGCGATCCGACCCGATGGCGATGATCCGGTCGGTGGCTGAAAACGCGATCGCCTGCGCCCCGAGCGCGCCCGAGGCGTAAGCCTGCATCCCCTGCACGATGTTCCCCACGAACGCCCGGTCCTGCGGCCGCCGCGCCGCGAACCCCGGCGCCTCGTCGCAGCACCACACCACCACGTCGGAAGCCGCCTCGATGTCCTCGATCCGGTAGCGGTCGCCCATATGCTTGTACCCGGCGAAGTACACCACCTTCGACCCCGCCGCGCGCAGCGCGCGCCCGATCGAAAAGAGCACCGCGTTCCCCAGCCCCCCGCCGGCGAGCACCACGTTCTCGCCCTCGGGAATATGCGTAGGCGTCCCGGTAGGGCCCATCAGAATCACCGGCTCGCCCGGTTGCAGGTAAGCCAGCAGATCGGCCGAGCCGCCCATCTCCAGCGCGATGACGGAAATGAGCCCCTTCTCCCGGTCCACCCACGCGCCGGTGAGCGCGAGGCCCTCCATCGCGAGCGTGGTCCCCGGCACCTTCAGTGCCAGGGTTTCGAAGTTCTGCATGCGGTAGAACTGCCCGGGCTGGAAGCGCCGAGCAGCGACCGGCGCGCGCAGCACGACCTCCACTATTGTGGGCGTGAGGCGCTTCACTTCGTGCACCACCGCGCGCAGCTCTCGATTCAGCTTGGCGAGGAAAGCCGCATCGTCCAGGCCGGAAGTGGGCTCCCGTTGCGCAAGGACGCGGCTCACGACCGGGAAGCCCTGCTTCGCGCTCCCCATCGCCTTCACCACGTTGCCGAAGTACGACGGGTGCAGGTCGCCGAAGAAGCTCATGAAACGGCCATCGGCGTAGCGGTGCAGGAGCACCTCTGGTATGCCGGGCTTGGCCGTGTGACGCTCGGGCTTGACCGGCGCGCCGCTCTCGTCGCAGGCGAGGAAGTATTTGCCGTCGAGCGCGAGGCTCACGCCTTCCTCGCGCGCGAGCACGGTATTGGGCTGCGTGCCGGCGGCGATCAGCACCGCGCGGGCGGGAAGACGCCTGCCGTTCTGGAACACGACTTCCTTCGCATGCCCGTGCTCGTCGATCTCGATCCGCTCGGGGGTGAGCCCCTCGGCGAACACGATGCCTTCCTCGAGCGCCTTGCCGACCTCCTCGTGGTTGAGGGTGTAGGAGGGGCTGTCCACCATGCGGCGCCGGTAGGCGATGGTCGCGCCGCCCCAGGACTTTAGGAGCTTCAGCCTTTCTTCCGGTTTCGCCGCGCGCAGGGCCCGCGCGTGAGCGAGGAACTCCTCGGCGATCCCGCGCTCCTCGGCGCTCCACTCGGGCTTTCCGTCGAGCGCCTCGTAGCGAGCGAGGAACTTCTCGACCTGCACCGCGTAGTAGGCGAGGGATTCCGTCGCGGTGTCGATCGCGGTGAGCCCGCCGCCGATCACGACGATGGGAAGGCGGATCTGGAGGTTGGCGATCGACTCGCGCTTAGCGGCACCCGTCAGTTGGAGCGCCATGAGGAAGTCGGACGCCGCGCGCACGCCGCGCGCGAAGCCGTTCGGGATCTCGAGCACGGTGGGGCGCCCGGCGCCCGCGCACAGCGCGATGTGGTCAAAGCCGTCGGCGAATGCCTCGTCGATGGTGAGCGTGCCGCCGAAGCGCACGCCGCCGAACATGGCGAACTGGCGCCGCCGCTCGAGCATGAGGCGGATGATCTTGAGGAAGTTCTTGTCCCAGCGCACCGTGATGCCGTACTCGGCGACCCCGCCGAAGCCCGCCATCACGCGCTTGTCGAGCGATTCGCGCAGCTCGGCGATGTCCTTGATGGGACGGAAAGGCACGCGGTTGCCGAGCGGATCGACGCCCGAGAGCGCGGCTTCCTGCGGCTCGATCTTCAGCCCGTCGATGCCGACCACCGTGTGGCCTTCGTTCATCAGGTGGTGCGCGATCGAGAACCCCGCCGGCCCGAGCCCGACCACCAGCACGCGCCTGCCGCTCGGCGCTTTCGGCAGCGGCCGGCGCAGGTCGAGCGGGTTCCAGCGCGTGAGGAGCGAATAGATCTCGAAGCCCCACGGCAGCTCGAGCACGTCCTTGAGCGTGCGCGTTTCGGCCTGCGGGATGTCGACCGGGTCCTGCTTCTGGTAGATGCAGGCCTTCATGCAGTCGTTGCAGATGCGGTGCCCGGTCGCCGCAACGAGCGGGTTGTCCACCGCGATGATCGCGAGTGCGCCGATCGGCTGGCCGCGCGTCTTCACCATGTGGAATTCGGAGATCTTCTCCTCCAGCGGGCAGCCGGCGAGCTCCACGCCGAACACGGTCTTCTTGAAGCCTTCGGCCGGCGCCTTCTCCTTCAGGCCCCTGGAGCAGGAATCCTTGCCCTGCTCGTGGCACCAGATGCAGTAGTTCGCCTGGTCGAGCGCGCCGGCGAGATCAGTGCCCTCGTCGGTGAGCTTGAAGCCCTGCCGGTGACGCAGGTGATCGTCGGACAACGTGTGCTTGGGGAATCCCTGTGCGCTGTCGGTGTGCACCGGAATCAGGCGCATGAAATCGAGCTTGGAGGGCGCCTTGAAGAGGATCCCGCCGCGGTGCTTCTCTTTTCCCTCGCGCGTGGTCGCCGCCCAGGCGGCGTAGCGCGCCGCGCGCTCGAGATGGTCCGCGTTCGCCGCCTCGTCCTTCATCCATTCGGTGACCTGGCTGGCGAAGTCGAGCTCGGTGGAGAATCCGAAAACGTCCGGCCTTGCGTCCTCGGGCTTCACCTTGTGCAGCGCGCGGCGCTGCACGAACAGGCGCTTCACGGAATAGAGCGGCGCGAGCTCGTTGTGCCGGGCGGCGAGCGCAGCCGCTTCGCTTTCGATTCCGAACAGCCGCGCGAGAAAATCCTCGAGGTGCGGCGCAGCCGCGATCAGCAGCTCGGATTCCTCTTTCGCGGCGGGCGGTTGCGCGCGCGCGGTGAGCAGCCGGTCGCGCAGCGGCGCGTCGGCTTCGCCTAGAAACGTGAGAAACGCCTCGTCCACGCGGGCGAGACCCTCGCGCTCGTAGAGGTCTGCAAAAGCGATTCCGAAAGCGGGATTCATGCTTCGCTCGAAGGCGTAAAATTATCGTCGAATCAGCGTCTTCGCTCAAAGAATTTCCATATTCCCGAAAGGAGATTGAATGCAAGTCAAGAACAGCGTGTTCCTCGTCACCGGCGGTGCCTCGGGACTCGGCGAAGCGACGGTGCGCATGGCGGCGGGCGAGGGCGCAAAGGTGGTGATCGCGGACCTGCAGAATGATGCAGGCGAGAAGCTCGCCTCCGAGCTCGGAGCGGCCGCGCGCTTCGTCAAGACCGACGTGACTTCCGAGGCCGAGGGCAAGGCGGCGGTTGCGGCGGCGCTGAAGGAATTCGGCGGCCTGCACGTGCTGGTGAACTGCGCCGGCATCGCCATCGCCGAGCGCACGCTCGGCAAGGAGGCGCCGCACGATCTGGCCCGCTTCTCGCGCGTGGTCACCATCAACCTGATCGGAACGTTCAACATGATCCGGCTCGCCGCCGACGCGATGGCGAAGGCGGTGCCGAACGCCTCGGGCGAGCGCGGGGTGATCGTGAGCACCGCTTCCGTGGCGGCGTTCGACGGGCAGATCGGCCAGGCGGCCTACTCGGCCTCCAAGGGCGGGGTGGTCGGCATGACGCTGCCGGTCGCGAGGGACCTGTCGCGCAACGGCATCCGCGTGTGCACCATCGCGCCCGGGATCTTCCTCACGCCGATGATGCACGGGCTGCCCAGGGAGGCGCAGGAATCGCTCGCCAAGCAGGTACCGTTCCCGGCGCGCCTGGGCCGGCCGGCCGAGTACGCGCAGCTGGTGAAATCGATCGTCGAGATCGAGATGCTCAACGCCGAGACGATCCGGCTCGACGGCGCGATCCGGATGGCGCCGCGCTGAGTCAGCGCGTTTCGCGCAATTGCGAGCCGAACTGCCGGGAGCGCTCGACGTAGTCGCGCGCGTTCCACTGCAGCATCTGCTTTTCCTCCGGCTTCAGCTCGCGCACGACCTTGCACGGCGTGCCCAGCGCGAGCACGCCGTCCGGGATCTCCTTGCCTTCGGGAACGAGGCTGTTCGCGCCGATAATCGAGCCGCTGCCGATGCGCGCGCCGTTCAGCACCACGGAGTTGATGCCGATCAGCGTGCCGTCGCCGATGGTGCAGCCGTGCAGCATCGCCTTGTGGCCGATCGAGGCCATGCGGCCGACGCTAATCGGGAAGCCGCTGTCCACGTGCAAGACCGCGCCGTCCTGAACGTTGCTCGCCTCGCCGATGCGGATCCAGTCGTTGTCGGCGCGGATCACCACGTTGAACCAGACGCTGACGTCGCACTCGAGCACCACCGAGCCGATGAGCGCCGCGCTCGGCGCGATGTAATGGCGCTCGCCGCGCAGCTCGACGCACCGCTCGCCGATGGAGTAAAGGGGCATGGGCCCGCTATGATACCGGCGGGAGTCGAGCGTTGAAGATCGCCGTTCTCGGTGCCGGCGTGGTCGGCGTCACGAGTGCCTGGTATCTCGCCGAGGCAGGCCACGAGGTGACGGTGCTCGAACGCCAGCCGCAGGCGGGAATGGAGACCTCGTTCGCCAACGGCGGGCAGATCTCCGCCGGGCACGCCGAGCCCTGGGCGAAGCCGGCGGCGCTCGCGCAGATCCTGCGCTGGCTGGGGCGCGAGGACGCGCCGCTGCTGTTTCGCCCGCGCGCCGATCTCGCGCAGTGGGAATGGGGCCTGCGCTTCCTCTTCGAATGCCTGCCGGGCCGATTCGAGCGCCATTGCCGCGAACTCGCCGGCCTTGCCGCGTACAGCCGCGACTGCCTCGGGCAGTTGAGAGATCGAACCGGCATCCAGTATCACGCGCTGTCGCGCGGGATCCTGCATTTCTGCACCGACCGGGGCGAGCTCGAGGCGCTTGCGCGCCACACCGAGGCGATGCGCGCGCTCGGCATCGAGCGCGAGGTGAAGACATCGGCCGAATGCCTGGCGATCGAGCCGGCGCTCGAAGGATCCGCGGCCCCCGTGCTGGGAGGCGTGTACGCGCCGCGCGACGAGTCGGGGGATGCGCATGTGTTCACGCAGGAGCTCGCGCGGCTCTGCCGCGAGCGGGGAGTGCGCTTCGCCACCGGTGCGTCGATCGAGGCGATCGAGGCCTCGCCCGACCGGGTCGAGGGCGTCCGGGTGAAGGATTCCGGGCGGATGGCGACGGACGCCTGCGTGGTTTCGCTCGGCAGCTACAGCCCGCTCGTGCTCGCGCCGCTCGGCATCCACATCCCGGTCTATCCGCTGAAGGGCTATTCGATCACGCTGCCGCTCGGCGCCGCGCAACCGCGCGACGCCCCGAGCGTGAGCCTCACCGACGAAGCGCACAAGATCGTCATCTCGCGGCTGGGAGACAGGCTCCGCGCCGCGGGTACGGCGGAGCTCACCGGCTACGATACGAGCGTGAACCCTGCGCGTTGCGAGGCGATCGTGAAACGCGTGCGCGAGCTGTTTCCACGCCTTGCAAGGGTCGAGGAGATCGAAACCTGGGCGGGACTGCGGCCCGCCACTCCGAGCAACGTCCCGCTCATCGGCCGCACGCGGGTGAGGAACCTTTTTCTCAACACCGGCCACGGCACGCTCGGCTGGACGCTCGCCTGCGGCTCGGGCCGCGCGCTCGCCGACCTGGTTTCGGGCCGGCGGCCCGAAGTCCCGTTCCGTTTCCTGTAGATGCGCGAAAGCGAGTCGCTTTTCCTCGACATCCGGCGCCTGCGCTACCACGTGCGGCGCTGGCCGCAGCCCGGCGCGCCCAAGATGGTGCTGCTGCACGGCTGGATGGACGTGTCCGCCTCGTTCCAGTTCGTCGTCGATTCCTTTTCACGGGCATGGGACGTCTATGCGCCGGACTGGCGCGGCTACGGCCTGAGCCAATGGGGCGCGAGCGATTGCTACTGGATGCCCGACTACCTCGCCGACCTGGACGCGCTGCTCGAGCGCATCGAGCCGCAGGCGCCGGTGAACCTGGCCGGGCACAGCCTCGGCGGCAACGTCGCGGCGATCTATGCCGGGGTGCGCCCGGAACGCGTCGCGAAGCTCGTCAACCTCGAGGGCTTCGGTCTCGCGCCCGCGCGCTCCGAAGACGCTCCGAAGCGCTATGCGCGCTGGCTCGCCGAGCTGCGCGGCGGGCCGCGGCTGCGGCCATATGCGAGCTTCGCAGCGCTCGCCGAGCGTCTATGTCAGTCGAATCCACGCTTGAAGCGCGAGCGCGCGGAGTTTCTCGCGCGGCACTGGGGGCGGCAGGCCGAGGACGGCGGCGTGGTGCTGCGAGGCGACCCGGCGCACAAGATGGTCAACGCGACGCTGTACCGCTACGAGGAGGCGCGCGCGTGCTGGGAGAACGTGACGGCGCCGGTGCTGTGGGTGGAGGCGGTCGACTCGGAGGTGCTGAAGCGCATCGGGCTCGACTCGCAAGCGCATGCCGAGCGCCGCGCCGCGTTCCGCATCCTGAAGCACGTCACCGTCGCCGAAGCAGGACACATGCTGCATCATGACCAGCCGCAAGCCGTAGCCCGACTGATCGAGGACTTCCTGGCAAGCTGATGGTCACGCGGTGGCGCACGAGCTGCTCGCTCGAGCTGCTCGGCGTCGCCGCCTAAGCGGACGGCGCGACCCCGTCTGATAAGATCCGTTCTCGAGAACAACAGTCGATGGACGTCCAACAGCTCGTACAGACCATCGCGATCTACTCGCTGCCGGTGCTGTTCGCGATCACTCTGCACGAGGCCGCCCACGGCTACGTGGCGCGCCATTACGGCGACATGACGGCGTACGCGCAAGGTCGCGTCAGTCTCAATCCGCTGCGCCACATCGACATCGTCGGCACCATCGTGATCCCGCTTCTCATCCTGCTCCTCTCGGGCGGCAGGTTCCTGTTCGGCTGGGCGAAGCCGGTGCCGGTGAACTATTCCGCGCTGCGCAGGCCGAAGCAGCACATGGCGCTGGTCGCGGCAGCGGGCCCCGGCGCGAACCTCGCCATGGCGCTCGGCTGGGCGATCGCGCTCAAGCTCGTGATCGAGCTGCCGCATAATTTCTTCAGCGCGCCGATGGCCGAGATGGCGAAGGCGGGGATCCTCGTCAACCTGGTGTTCATGTTCCTGAACCTGCTGCCGATCCTGCCGCTCGACGGCGGCCGCATCGTGGCGAGCCTGCTTCCGTCCGGGGCGGCCTGGCGGTACGCGAAGCTGGAGCCCTGGGGTCTACCGCTGCTCCTGCTGCTGCTGGTCACGAATGTCCTGGAGTTCGTCCTCGGTCCTCTGGTGGACGCCTCGGCCTCCCTGATCCGCGCCTTCGTCCTGCTCTAGGCGGACATGTACGAGACGCGCGTGCTCTCCGGGATGCGGCCGACCGGGAGCCTGCACCTGGGGCACTACCACGGCGTGCTCAGGAACTGGGTGCGCCTGCAGACCGAGTATCCGTGCCTGTTCTTCGTCGCCGACTGGCACGCGCTCACCACCGATTACGAGAACCCGGGCGAGGTGCAGAAGAACTGCTGGGACATGGTGGTCGATTGGCTCGCTGCGGGCGTGGACCCGAGCCAGGCGACCCTGTTCATCCAATCTCAGATCGCCGAGCACGCCGAGCTGCACCTGCTGCTCTCGATGATGGCGCCGCTCGGCTGGCTCGAGCGCGTGCCGACCTACAAGGACCAGCAGGAGAAGCTCACCGACCGCGACCTTTCCACCTACGGGTTCCTCGGCTACCCGCTGCTGCAGTCGGCCGACATTCTGGTGTACCGCGCCAAGTACGTGCCGGTGGGCGAGGACCAGGTGCCGCACGTCGAGTTCACGCGCGAGGTGGCGCGACGCTTCAACCACCTGTACGGTCGCGAGGAAGGGTTCGAGGACAAGGCGAAGGCGGCGGCGAAGAAGATGGGCACCAAGAAGGCGCGCCTGATCAACGGGCTGCGCACCACGTTCCTCGAGCAAGGCGACGCCGAGGCCCTGAAGCGCGCCCAGGCGCTGGTCGACGGGCAGCAGAATCTGTCGCGCGGCGACCGCGAGCGGCTGTACGGCTGGCTCGAAGGCGGCGGCAAGAAGATCCTGGTCGAGCCGGAGGTGCTGCTCACGGAGGCTCCCAAGCTCACCGGCCTGGACGGGCAGAAGATGTCCAAGTCCTACGGCAACACGATCGCGCTGCGCGAGGAGCCCGAGGTGGTGGCGAGGAAGATCCGCACCATGCCGACCGATCCGGCGCGCGTGAAGCGCGGCGACCCGGGCAATCCCGAGAAGTGCCCCGTGTGGCCGCTGCACCAGGTCTACTCCGACGCGGCGCGCAGGGACTGGGTGGTGAAGGGCTGCACCACCGCCGGCATCGGCTGCCTGGACTGCAAGCAGCCGGTGATCGAGGCGATCAACGCCGAGCTGGCGCCGATGCGCGAGCGCGCGCAGGCCTATCTCGACGACCCGACGCTGGTGAAGAACATCGTCGCCGACGGCTGCGAGAAGGCGCGCAAGCTCGCCGCCGAGACCATGCGCGACGTGCGCGAAGCGATGGGATTGTCCTACCCATGACGAGCGCGTTCGCGGACCGGTCCGCGCCGGTCGCCAGGATCTACGGCGAGCCGCTCGCCGAGATGCCGCACGACCTGTACATCCCGCCCGACGCGCTGGAGGTGTTCCTCGAGGCGTTCGAAGGCCCGCTCGACCTGCTGCTGTACCTGATCCGCAAGGAGAACCTCGACATCCTCGACATCCCGATGGCGCCGCTCACGCGCCAGTACCTTGAATACGTCGAGACGATGCGCTCGAAGAACCTCGAGCTCGCCGCCGAGTACCTGGTGATGGCGGCCATGCTGATGGAGATCAAGTCGCGCCTGCTGCTGCCCAGGCCGCCATCGGCCGAGCCGCAGGAGGAGGATCCGCGCGCGGAGCTGGTCCGCCGGCTGCTCGAATACGAGCGCATCCGCAAGGCGGCGGCCGCGCTCGACGAGCTGCCGCAGGCGGGACGCGACGTGATCGCGATCTCGGTCTGGATCGAAAGCACCGCCGCCGGGCGCATGCCGGGGGTAAGGCCGCAGGACCTCGCGGACGCGTGGCGCGGCCTGCTGCACCGGGCGCGGCTGGCGGTGCACCACCGGGTGACGCGCGAGGAGCTGTCGGTGCGCGAGCACATGAGCGGGATCCTGCGCGCCTTGCGCGAGCGCCGCGTTCTCGAGTTTCGCGAATTGTTCGAGCCGCAGCGCGGCGTGGCGGTGCTGGTGGTGACCTTCCTCGCGCTGCTCGAGCTGGCGCGCGAGTTGCTGATCGAAATCACCCAGGCCGGAAGTTTCGCCCCGATTTACGTAAAATTGGCGGATGCAGCATCCGGCTGACACCAAGCGCATCCTGGAAGCGGCGCTGCTCGCCTCGCAGGAGCCGCTCGGAATCGCCGGCCTGAAACAGCTCTTCGACGGCGAGGTGAGCGCCGAGACCCTGCGGCGTCTGGTCGACGAGCTGCGCGAGGACTGGAACGGGCGTGCGGTCGAGCTGGTGAGCCTGGCGAGCGGCTGGCGCTTCCAGACCCGCCCGGAGCTCCAGCCCTACGTGGAGAAACTGTTCCCGGACAAGCCGCCGCGCTACTCGCGGGCGGTGATGGAGACCCTGGCGATCATCGCCTACCGCCAGCCGGTGACGCGCGGCGACATCGAGGACATCCGCGGCGTGGTGGCGTCGGCCCAGATCATCCAGTCGCTCGAGAACCGCGGCTGGATCGACGTGGTCGGCCACCGCGATACCCCGGGAAGGCCCGAGCTGCTCGCGACCACGAAGAAATTCCTCGACGACCTGGGCCTGAGATCGCTCCAGGAGCTGCCGCCGCTCGAGGAAATCGCCAAGACGCTGCCGCTTGAACCCGCACCGGCCGAGACCGCCGCGGCGCCGGACACCGGCACCCGCGCCGACGCCCAGCCCGCGGCAGCCGCCACCAACGGCTGAGCCTCGCGGCGACAGGCTGCAGAAGCTGCTCGCCGCGGCAGGGCTCGGCTCGCGGCGCGAAATCGAGGCATGGATCGCCGCCGGGCGGGTCAGCGTCGCCGGGCGAGTCGCCGCACTGGGCGATCGCGCGAGCCCCGGCGAAGAGGTGGCGGTCGATGGGCGGCCGGTGGAATTCGCACGTGGCGGGTCGCCGCGGGTGATCGTCTACCACAAGCCCGTCGGCGAGCTCGTGACGCACAGGGATCCGCAAGGCCGCCCGACCGTCTATTCCAGATTGCCCAGGGGCAGGTGGGTGCCGGTCGGTCGACTCGACATCAATTCATCCGGACTGCTGCTCCTCACCGATTCCGGAGAGCTGGCCAATCGACTGATGCACCCGCGCCACGGCGTCGAGCGCGAGTACGCGGTGCGCGTGTTCGGCGACATCGGCCCGCAGCAGCTGCGGCGCCTGCGCGAGGGGGTGACCCTCGAGGACGGCCGCGCGGCGTTCGAGCGAATCGAGCCGGCCGGCTCGCGGGGCGGCGTGCCCGGGGCGAACCGCTGGTACCGCGTGCTCCTGCGCGAAGGCCGCAAGCGCGAGGTCAGGCGTCTGTTCGAGGCGGTCGGCGCCAAGGTCAGCCGCTTGATTCGGGTCCGCTACGGCCCGATCGATTTGCCGCGCGATTTGCGGCCCGGCAGCTGGCGCGAGCTCGTGCCGACAGCGGCCGCAAGGTTGTTCAGCGACTGAAAAGCTGTTAAACTTCAAAAGCTTTCAAGCGCAGTGCGGCCGTGCTGCGCGAATCGCGATGGGCTTCGGCCCATTTTTTGTTTGGGCGGCTGAAAGAGGCGCATGGCGGGGCTTGCAGCGATGGTGGAGCCGGTGCTTGCCGGCATGGGATTCGAGCTGGTCGACTTCCAGGTCTCGAACCACGGCCGGTTGCTGCGCGTGTTCATCGACAAGCCTGGCGGCGTCACGGTGGAGGACTGCGCGGCGGTGAGCCGCCAGCTGAGCCGCGTGTTCGAGGTGGAAGGCGTCCACTACGAGCGGCTTGAGCTGTCCTCCCCGGGGCTCGACCGGGCGCTGCGCAAGGCGGCGGACTTCGCCCGCTTCGCCGGACGCAAGGCCGACGTGAAGATGCGCATGCCCGACGCCACCGGCCGGCGCCGCTTCGTCGGCGTGCTCCGCGGAGTGGAAGGTGAGGTTGTAGCGATGGAAATTGAAGGAAACGTCGTTTCATTGAATCTGGCCGGTGTGGAGCGGGCGAGGCTCGTTCCGGACCTAGCGTAGGACAACGAATGAGCATCGGAAGAGAGCTGCTGCTGCAGGCCGACGCGCTGGCACGCGAGAAGAACGTGACGAAGGACATCGTCTTCGCGGCGCTGGAAATGGCGCTTGCCTCCGCGACCAAGAAACGCTTCACGGATGACGTGGACGTTCGCGTGGAAATCGACAAAGCCACTGGCAATTTCAAGTCGTTCCGCCGCTGGCAGGCCGTGGCGGACGGCGCGGTGGAATTTCCCTCGAAACAGATCCCGCTCTCCGAGGCGCAGAAGCACCAGTCCGACATCAAGCTCGAGGACTTCGTCGAGGAGCCGCTCGAGGCGATCCCGTTCGGGCGCATCGGCGCGCAGACCGCCAAGCAGGTGATCCTGCAGCGCATCCGCGACGCCGAGCGCGAGCAGATCCTGAACGACTTCCTCGGCCGCGGCGACGAGCTGGTCACCGGCACCGTGAAGCGCATGGAGCGCGGCAGTGCGATCATCGAGTCGGGGCGCCTGGAGGCGCTGCTGCCGCGCGAGCAGATGATCCCCAAGGAGAACCTGCGCATCGGCGACCGGGTGCGCGCCTGGGTGGCGAAGATCGACCGCCAGGCGCGCGGGCCGCAGCTGATCCTGTCGCGCACCGCGCCGCAGTTCATCATGAAGCTGTTCGAGCTCGAGGTCCCGGAGATCGAGGAGAGGCTGCTCGAGATCAAGTCCGCCGCGCGCGATCCCGGCATTCGCGCCAAGATCGCGGTGTTCACCAGCGACCGGCGCATCGACCCGATCGGCACCTGCGTCGGCATGCGCGGCTCGCGCGTGCAGGCGGTGACGCAGGAGCTGGCGGGCGAGCGCGTCGACATCGTGCTGTGGTCGGCCGACCCGGCGCAGTTCGTCATCGGGGCGCTCGCCCCGGCCGAGGTATCCTCGATCGTCGTCGACGAGGAAAAGCACGCGATGGACGTGGTGGTCGACGAGGAGAACCTCGCGGTCGCGATCGGGCGCAGCGGCCAGAACGTGCGGCTCGCCTCCGAGCTGACCGGCTGGCAGATCAACCTCATGACCGAGGAGGAGTCGACCAAGAAGCAGCAGGAGGAGAGCGGGCGCATCAAGTCCGATTTCATGGAGAAGCTCGACGTGGACGAGGAGGTCGCCAACATCCTGATCGAGGAGGGCTTCTCGACGCTGGAGGAGATCGCCTACGTGCCGGTCAACGAGCTGCTCGAGATCGAGGCGTTCGACCAGGGCACGGTCGACGAGCTGCGCAACCGGGCGCGCAACGCGCTGCTGGTGGCGGCGATCGCCAACGAGGAGAAGGTCGAGGGCGTGGATCCCGAGCTGCTCAAGCTGGACGGCATGGACACGCAGCTTGCGGCGAAGCTCGCCGAAGGCGGCGTCAAGACGCGCGACGACCTCGCGGACCTCGCGGTGGACGAGCTGGCCGAGCTGAGCGGCATCGACGAGGAACGCGCCAAGGGACTGATCATGGCGGCGCGCGCCCACTGGTTCGAGCAGGAAAGCGCCGCGGAGCCGAAGGAGGCGCTCTAAGGTGGCTCAGACCAACGTCGCCCAGTTCGCGAGCGAGCTGAAAGTCCCGCCGTCGGTGCTGCTCGAGCAGCTGCGCGCTGCGGGCGTGGAGAAGCGCGCTGCCGACGACGCGCTCTCGGACCAGGACAAGTCGAGGCTGCTCGAATACCTGCGCCGCATGCACGGCTCGGCCGAGCAGAAGAACAAGATCACGCTCACCCGCAAGCAGACCAGCGAGATCAAGAAGGCCGACGCGAGCGGGAAGTACCGCACCGTGCAGGTCGAGGTGCGCAAGAGGCGCGTGTTCGTGAAGCGCGATCCCGCCGAGGTGGCCGCGGCGGCCGTCGCGGCCGAAATCCCGCTGCCTGCCGCGCCCGCCGAGCTCGACGCGAAAGAGATGGAGCTGCGCGAGGCCGAAGCGAAGCGCCAGCAGCAGCTCGCCGAGCTGCAGGCGGCGGAGTTGCGCGAGAGGCAGGAGCGGGAGCGGCGGGAAGCGGAGCAGAAAGCAGCCGAGGCCGCGAAGCCGGCGGCGCCTGCGGCCCCCGTGCCCGCTGGCGTCACCACGCTTCATGCCCCGAAACCGAAGACCGACGAAGCGAAAGGCGAGAAGAGGCCCAGGAAGGCCAAGACCACCACCATCCTGCGCGACGATTCGGTGCGCCGGCGCACGATCAAGACGCGCGGCGACGCGGGCGGCGGCGTGGGCGGCTGGCACGGGCGCGGCGGCATGCGGCACCGGCCCGCCGCAGGGGCCGAGCAGGTCGCCGTCACCCAGCCGCTCGAGCCTGTGGTGCGCGAGATCCCCGTGCCGGAGACCATCACGGTCGGCGAGCTGGCGCACAAGTTGTCGGTGAAGGCCGCCGAAGTGATCAAGACGCTGATGAAGCTCGGCACCATGGCGACCATCAACCAGGTGCTCGACCAGGAGACGGGGATGATCGTGGTCGAGGAGATGGGTCACAAGGCGAAGCCCGCCAAGCTCGACGATCCCGAGGCATACCTCACGCGCACCGAGGAGCCGGCGGCGGCTGACGCGACTCCGCGCCCTCCGGTGGTGACCGTGATGGGCCACGTGGATCACGGCAAGACGTCGCTCCTCGACTTCATCCGCCGCACCAAGGTGGCGGCGGGCGAGGCGGGCGGCATCACGCAGCATATCGGCGCCTACCACGTCGAGACCCCGCGCGGCGTGGTGACCTTCCTCGATACGCCGGGCCACGAGGCGTTCACCGCGATGCGCGCGCGCGGCGCCAGGGTGACCGATATCGTGATCCTGGTGGTGGCGGCGGACGACGGCGTCATGCCGCAGACGATCGAGGCGATCAACCACGCCAAGGCGGCGCAGGTGCCGCTGGTCGTGGCGATCAACAAGATCGACAAGCACGAGGCGAATCCCGACAAGGTGAAGCAGGAGCTGCTCGGCCACGGCGTGGTGCCGGAGGAATTCGGCGGAGAATCGCCGTTCGTGCCGGTGTCGGCCAAGACCGGGCAGGGGATCGACGGCCTGCTCGAGCAGGTGCTGCTGCAGGCCGAGGTGCTCGAACTCAAGGCGCCCGTGGATGCCCCGGCGAAGGGCGTGGTGATCGAGGCACGCCTGGACAAGGGGCGCGGACCGGTGGCGACGCTGCTGGTGCAGTCCGGAACGCTCAAACGCGGCGAGGTGGTGCTGATCGGGGCGGTGTTCGGGCGCGTGCGCGCCATGCTCGACGAGAACGGCCAGCCGGTGCAGTCGGCGGGTCCTTCCATCCCGGTGGAGGTGCAGGGCCTCTCGGACGTGCCGCAGGCCGGGGAAGAGATGGTGGTGCTCCCGGACGAGCGCAAGGCGCGCGAGATCGCGCTGTTCCGCCAGGGCAAGTTCCGCGACGTGAAGCTCGCGCGGCAGCAGGCGGCCAGGCTCGAGAATGTGTTCGAGCAGATGGGCGAGGGCGAGAAAAAGGTGCTCGCGCTGGTCATCAAGGCGGACGTGCAGGGCTCGCAGGAGGCGCTGGCGCACGCGCTCGGGCGGCTCTCGACCGACGAGGTCAAGGTGAGCGTGGTGCACGCCGGGGTCGGCGGCATCACGGAGTCGGACGTGAACCTGGCGATGGCCTCGCGCGCGGTGATCATCGGCTTCAACACGCGCGCGGACGCCACCGCGAGGAAGCTCGTCGAGTCCGCCGGCGTCGACGTGCGCTACTACAACATCATTTACGAGGCGGTCGACGAGATCAAGGCGGCGCTCACCGGCATGCTCCCGCCGGAGCGCAAGGAGCAGGTCATCGGTCTGGTAGAAGTGCGCCAGGTGTTCCGCATCTCAAAGATCGGCACGGTGGCCGGATGCTACGTGCTCGAAGGCGCCGTGCGGCGCAACGCGCAGGTGCGCGTGCTGCGCGACAGCGTCGTGATCCACACCGGAGAGATCGACTCGCTCAAGCGCTTCAAGGACGACGCGCGCGAGGTCAAGGCTGGCTTCGAGTGCGGGTTGTCGCTGAAGAATTTTTCGGACGTCAAGGAAGGCGACCAGCTCGAGGTGTTCGAGATCCTGGAGGTCGCGAGAACGCTGTGAAGCGCGGCACCGGGCGGCCGCAGAGAGTCGGCGACCAGATCCAGCGCGAGCTCGGCGATCTCCTGACCCGCGAGCTGCGCGACCCGAAGGTGGGCCTGATCACGATCACCGCGGTCGACGTGTCGCCGGATTGCTCGCATGCCGTGGTGTATTTCACCTGCCTGGACTCCTCGCACGCCCCCGAAGCCGCGGCCGGCTTGCGGCGCGCGGCGGGATTCCTGCGCTCGCGGCTTGCCAAGCGCCTCAAGATGTTCACCACGCCCGAGCTGCGCTTCACGTACGACGAATCGATCGAACGAGGCGCGCGGCTGTCGCGGCTGATCGACGGCGCCTCCGGCACGGGCAAAGGGCAGTGAGCCGCAGGCTCGACGCGGCGCTGCTGCTCGACAAGCCGGTGGGCCTGAGCTCGAACGCCGCCCTGCAGGCGGCAAAGCGGCTGGTCCGCGCCGCGAAGGCGGGGCACGCCGGTACGCTGGATCCGCTCGCCTCGGGCCTGCTGGTGGTCCTGTTCGGCGAGGCGACCAAGTTCGCCGGCACCTTGCTCGCGCAGGACAAGGAATACGTCGCGACCCTCAAGCTCGGCGAGACGACCGCCACCGGCGACGCGGAAGGCGAGGTGCTGGAGCGGCGGCCGGTAGACGCGCCCGACGCCGCGATCCGCGCGGTGCTGGGGCGATTTCTCGGCACGATCGAGCAGCTGCCTCCGATGTACTCGGCGCTCAAGCGCGACGGGGTGCCGCTCTACGCGCTCGCGCGCCGCGGGAAAAGCGTCCATCGCGACAGGCGCCGCATCGAGATCGCCGAACTGGAGCTGCTGGGACGCCGCGCGCTCGAGATCGACGTCCGCGTGCGCTGCAGCAAGGGCACCTACGTCCGGGCTCTCGCCGAGGACATCGGGGCCGCCCTGGGCACCGGAGCGCACCTCGGCGCGCTGCGTCGCATTGCGAGCGGGCCGTTCAGGATCACCGACGCGACAGGTCTCGATGCGCTCGCCGGACTGGCTGAGTTCGAACGCGATCGCCGTCTCATGCCGCTGGGAGCCCTGCTCGCAGACCTGCCCCGCGCCGAGCTCGAGGCGGCGGCCGAGGCGCGATTCCGCAACGGGCAGGCGGTGCGGCTGCCGGGGTTGCGCGGCGGGGTGTGCGCGGTGTTCGGCTGCGACGGCTCGGTGATCGGGCTCGGCGAGGCTGCGCTCGACGGTGCGCTCAAGCCGCTCAGGCTGGTCGCGCCCGGCGACAATCGGTTAAACTCGCGGTCCCAAACGTGGAGAGCATGAGAAATGGCATTGCAGGTCGCGCAGAAAGCGCAGGTGGTCAAGCAGTACCAGCGCTCAGGACAGGACACCGGCTCGCCGGAGGTGCAGGTGGCGCTTCTCACCGAGCGCATCAACGGCCTCGCCGGGCATTTCAAGGCGCACGTCAAGGATTTCCATTCGCGGCGCGGACTGCTCAAGCTCGTCAGCCAGCGCCGCAAGCTGCTCGATTACCTCAAGCGCAAGGACGCGGACAAGTACCGCGGCCTGATCGAGCGGCTCGGCCTGCGCAAATAGCGATTTCCGGATGACGCGGCGATAGGGCGCTCGTGGTGAGGATGTGCGTCGTTCGCTTGCGTTCCAAGACTGAGGATTTTTCCCTTTGAACCCCTTCAAGAAGACGTTTACCTACGGCCGCCACCAGGTCAGCCTGGAGACCGGGGAAGTCGCCCGGCAGGCGCACGGCGCGGTGGTGTGCACCATGGACGACACGGTGGTGCTCGCGACCGTGGTCGCCGCCAAGGAGCCGCGCGTGGGGCAGGACTGGTTCCCGCTCACCGTGGACTACGTCGAGAAGACCTACGCCGCGGGCAAGATTCCCGGCGGCTTTTTCAAGCGCGAAGGCCGGCCCTCCGAGAAGGAAACGCTGACTTCGCGGCTGATCGACCGGCCGATCCGGCCGCTGTTCCCGGACGGCTTTTTCAACGAGGTGCAGGTCGTCGCGACCGTGCTCTCGCTCAACCCCGAGGTCGACTCCGACATTCCGGCGATGCTGGCGGTGTCGGCGGCGCTGACGCTCTCGGGAATCCCGTTCAACGGCCCGATTGGCGGTTGCCGCGTCGGGTACGTCGACGGGCAATACCTGCTCAATCCCACCACGAGCGAGCTCAAGCAGTCGCAGCTCAACCTGGTGGTCGCGGGGACCGAGCAGGGAGTGATGATGGTCGAGTCCGAGGCGCTCGAGCTGCCCGAGGACACGATGCTCGGGGCGCTGGTGTACGGACACGAGCAGATGCAGGCGGCCATCCAGGCGATCCACCAGCTCGCCGAAGTCGCCGGCAAGCCGGCCTGGGGCTGGAAACCCCCGGAGAAGAACGAGGCGTTGATCGCGCGAGTGGCCGCTCTCGCCGAGTCCGGGGTGCGCGAGGCGTTCGGCATCAAGCAGAAGCAGGCGCGCAACACGCGGCTTGCGGAGATCCGCAAGGCGACCCTCGAGACGGTGCAGGCCGAGGCGCAGGCCGCGGGCGGCGCGCTCGACGCCCGCGAAGTCGGCGAGCTCCTGTTCGGCCTGGAATCCAAGATCGTGCGCGGCCAGATCCTCGACAGCGAGCCGCGCATCGACGGCCGCGACACGCGCACGGTGCGCCCGGTGAGCGTGCGCGTCGGAGTGCTGCCGCGCACGCACGGCTCGGCGCTGTTCACGCGCGGCGAGACCCAGGCGCTGGTCACCGTCACGCTCGGCACCGGCCGCGACGAGCAGATCATCGACGCGCTGGCGGGCGAGTACCGCGAGCGCTTCATGCTCCACTACAACATGCCGCCCTACGCCACCGGCGAGACCGGCAGGATGGGGCCGTCCAAGCGCCGCGAGATCGGCCACGGGCGGCTCGCCAAGCGCGCCCTGGTCGGGCTGCTGCCGACGCCGGAGGAGTTCGGCTACTCGATCCGCGTGGTCTCCGAGATCACCGAGTCGAACGGGTCCTCCTCGATGGCCTCGGTGTGCGGCGGCAGCCTCGCGCTGATGGACGCCGGCGTTCCGGTCAAGGCGCACGTCGCCGGCATCGCGATGGGTCTGATCAAGGAAGGCAATCGCTTCGCGGTGCTCACCGACATCCTCGGCGACGAGGATCACCTGGGAGACATGGACTTCAAGGTCGCGGGCACCGAGAAGGGCGTCACGGCGCTGCAGATGGACCTCAAGATCGAGTCGATCAACAAGGGCATCATGAAAGTGGCGCTCGACCAGGCGCGCGAGGGGCGCCTGCAAATCCTCGCCATCATGAAGCAGGAGATCGAGGGCTCGCGCACCGAGCTCTCGACGTTCGCGCCGCGCATCATCAAGATCAAGATCAACCCCGACAAGATCCGCGACGTCATCGGCAAGGGCGGGGTGGTGATCCGCGGCATCCAGGAGGAGACCGGCACCACCATCGAGATCGAGGACGACGGCACCATCGCCATCGCCTGCGTCTCCGCGGAAGGCGGCGAGGCGGCGAAGAAGCGCATCCAGGAGCTCACCGCCGACGTCGAGGTGGGCAGGATCTACGAGGGCACGGTGCTCAGGCTGCTCGACTTCGGCGCCATCGTGCAGCTGCTGCCCGGCCGCGACGGGCTGCTGCACATCTCGCAGATCAGCCACGAGCGCGTCAACGCCGTGTCGGACCACCTCAAGGAAGGGCAGGTGGTGAAGGTCAAGGTGCTCGAGGCCGACGACAAGGGAAGGGTCCGCCTTTCGATGAAGGCTGTTGGCGCGGCTGAAACGGCCAAGTCAGGCTGACGCAAAGCGAAGGCCGGACGAAAAAAAGGCGCCATGGGCGCCTTTTTTCATTCACCCGGATCGCACACCTACTTGGCGACCTGGCGTTCCCTGAGCTCGTCGAGCGTCTTGCAGTCGATGCACAGCGTCGCGGTGGGGCGCGCTTCGAGGCGCTTCAATCCGATCTCGACCCCGCAGCTCTCGCAGTAGCCGTACTCGTCGGCGTCGATGCGCGCGACGGTCTCGTCGATCTTCTTGATGAGCTTGCGCTCGCGATCGCGGTTGCGCAGCTCGAGCGCCATGTCGGATTCCTGGCTGGCGCGGTCGTTCGGGTCGGCGAACACGGTGGCTTCGTCCTGCATGGTGTGCACCGTGCGGTCGATTTCCAGGGACAGCTCGGACTTGAGCGTCTCGAGGATCTTGCGGAAGTGTGCACGCTGGCGCGCGTTCATGTACTCCTCGCCCTTCTTCGCGGCATAGGCTGTGAAGCCCTTGCGTGTCAACTCTACTGCCATTGCGGCGCGCTACCCGAAATACGGAAGCGCGCTTTGTAGCAGAAAAGCCCCCCTGCCGCAAGCAAAAAAGGGTATGATTTCCGGCCATTTTCCGGGGTGTGGCGCAGCCTGGTAGCGCGCTTGCTTTGGGAGCAAGATGTCGGGAGTTCAAATCTCTCCACCCCGACCAGTTGGCGCAGTGCCCGGCGGCTGCCCGTAGCTCAACCGGATAGAGCACCAGCCTTCTAAGCTGGGGGTTGTGGGTTCGAGTCCCGCCGGGCAGGCCAGCAGCATCGCCGTCGACGGTGGCCGTAGCTCAAAGGTAGAGTCCCGGATTGTGATTCCGGTTGTTGTGGGTTCGAGTCCCATCGGCCACCCCAGCTTCTCCCGCGCGAAAACGCCGTGGAAATCGAGCGCGAGATCAAATTCCGCCTGTCGCCCGCGGCCGCGCGGCGGCTCGGCCGCCTGGTGCGTTTCGCGGGCCCGCCGCGGCGCCGTGAAGTCGTCTCCGTGTACTACGACACGCGGCGCGAGCGCCTGCGCCGCGCCGGCGTGGCGCTGCGCCTGCGCCGCGACGGGCGGCGCTGGCTGCAAACCCTGAAAGGCGAGCCGGACGCGCACGCGGGACTCGCCGAGCGCGCCGAGTGGGAAGTGCCGGTGCGCCACAGGCGGCTCGATCTGGATTCGTTTCCGCGCGAGGCGATCATGGCCGCCACAGGGGTCGATCTGCGGCGCCTCGGCGGCAAGCTGCATGCGCTGTTCGAGACGCGCTTCACCCGGCGTTCGGGAACCGTTGCGCTCGACGGCGGCGGCCGCGCCGAGATCAGCGTCGACCGCGGACGCGTGGCCGCGGGGCGGCGTCACGAGCCCATCCACGAGCTGGAGCTGGAGCTCAAGGCAGGCGGCCCGCGGCCCATGCTGCGCCTCGCCGAGCGGCTCGCCGAGCCGCTCGCGCTCGAAATCGAGTTCGAGAGCAAGGCCGCGCGCGGCTATCGACTCGCGTCCGACCACCCTGCCGAGTCGCCGCACCGGTGGCGCCGGCCGGCGCTGCACGAGCTGGCGACGCCCGGCGAGGCGTTTCCGGCGCTGTTCTCGGCGGCTCTCGCGCAGGCGGGCGCGAACGCGCGCGGAGTGGTGCATTCGAGCGATCCCGAGTTCCTGCACCAGATGCGCGTGGGTTTGCGCCGCCTGCGTTCGGTCCTGCGTGCCTTCCGCTCGATGGTGCCGCCGCGGAGCGCGAAGCCGGTGGTGCGCCCGTTGCGCAAGCTGATCCCGCCGCTCAGCGCCGGACGCGACTGGGACGTGTTCTGCGAGTGGCTCGCCGCTGCTGCGGCGCGCGGGCCCGAGGGCGCAGCCGACCTGCGCGAGCTGCTGGCGCGCGCGCGCAAGAGACGGTCGGCGGCGCGGCGCGCGGCGCGCGCCGCGGTGTCGCGGCCGGCGTTCCAGCGCTTCCTGCTGCGCGCGCTGCGCTGGCTGCACGGGGCGCCCTGGTCGCTCCGGGCGGCTGCGCGCGACATTCCGCTCGCAGAGCACGCACGGGACTCGTTGGAACGCCTGCATCGCAAGGCGCTCAGGCAGGCGCGCGGAATCGACTGGCACGATACCGCGCGGCGCCACGCATTGCGGATCCGGATCAAGCGGCTGCGCTATGCCTGCGAATTCTTCGCTCCCTGCTTCCCGCGGGCGTCCGTGCGGCCCTACCTGAAGCGGCTGCAGGCGCTGCAGGACATCCTGGGCGAGCTGAACGACGTGGCGGTGGCGCGGCGGCTCGTCTCAGAGCTCGCGCCGCGGGGGAGCGCGCCGGAAATCGCCGTCGCCGCGGCCCGCGCGCGGCGGATCGTCGCGGCGCGCGAGCAGGCGCTCATCGCCTCGCTCGAGCCAGCCTGGGCCGCGCTCGAGAAGCGGCGCCGGTTCTGGCGCGGCCACCCGCGGAGATCCATTCGCGCTGCAGCATGAACACCTGGCCCGCCCCGGCGCTCGTCTCGGGCCACAGGAACGGCACGCGCGGATAGGCGCGCTCGAGCGCGCGCCGGCTGTCGCCGATCTCGCACACCAGCAGCCCGCCCGGGGCGAGATGCGCGCGCGCCCCCGCGAGGATGCGCCGCACGAACGCCAGGCCGTCGCCTCCGCCGGCGAGCGCCAGACGCGGCTCGTGACGGTACTCGTGCGGCAGCGCACGCATGGTCGCGGCGGGCACGTAGGGCGGGTTGCTGACGATCAGGTGGTAGCGCCGGCCGCGCAGCGCGCTGAACAGGTCCGAGCGCACGAGGCGAACGCGCCGCCCGAGACGATGGCGCGCGATATTGCGCCTCGCGACCGCGAGCGCGGCCGCGGAAACGTCGGCCGCGTCGACGCGCACGCGCGGCAAGGCGCGCGCGAGCAGCACGGCGAGGCAGCCGGACCCCGTGCACAGGTCGAGCGCCTTGCGCGCCTGGCGCGGCAGCCATGGCCGCAGCCTCTCGGGCAGCAGCTCGGAGATGAACGCGCGCGGGACGATGGCGCGCTCATCGACGTAGAACGCACGGCCGCCGAGCCAGGCTTCGTGCAACAGATACGCGACCGGCATCCGCTCGCGGATCCGCCGTTGCACCAGCGCCGCGACGCGGCTGCGCTGCGACGCACTGGCGGACGCATCGAGGTCCGTGCCGAAAGGAAGTCCGAGCCCCCGCAGAACGAGAAACGCGGCTTCGTCGCGTGGATTGCCGGTGCCGTGGCCGTAGTTGAGCGGCGCGGCGCGCAGGCGGCGCGCCGTGTCCCCGATCAGCCCGCCGAGCGTCAAGGAAGGAGCGCGCGCAGCAGGTCGAGGTAGATGCGCGACAGCCGCTCCAGGTCATCGAGCCCGATGTGCTCGTCGAGCTTGTGGATGCTGGCGTTGACCGGCCCGAGCTCGAGGACTTCCGGGCAGATGTCGATGATGAAGCGGGCGTCCGACGTGCCGCCGGCCGTGGAAAGCTCGGCCGTGCGCCCGGTGTGCGCCTTCGCGATCGGGACGGCGATCTCCGCCAGCCGCCCGCGCCCGCTCAGGAACGGCCTGGCGCCCAGAGTCCAGCTGATCGAGTACACCAGGCCGTGCTTCTCGAGCACCGCCTCCAGGCGCGCCTTGAGCGAGGCCTCGGTGCTTTCGGTCGAGAAGCGGAAATTGAAGTCGACTTCGACCGACCCGGGAATGACGTTGGCCGCGCCGGTGCCGCCGTGGATGTTCGAGATCTGCCAGGTGGTGGGCGGAAAGTCTTCGTTGCCCCTGTCCCATTGCGTGCCGGCGAGCTCGGCAAGCGCCGGGGCGAGCTGGTGAACGGGATTTCGCGCCAGATGAGGGTAGGCGACGTGTCCCTGGATCCCGCGCGCGATGAGCTTGCCGGAGAGCGAGCCGCGGCGGCCGTTCTTCAGCACGTCGCCAAGCACATCGACGGAAGTCGGCTCGCCGACGATGCAGTAGTCGATGGTCTCGTTGCGTTGCTTGAGTTTCTCCACCACGCGGACCGTGCCGTCCACCGCAGGCCCTTCCTCGTCCGAGGTGAGCAGCAGCGCGATCGAGCCGGAGTGCGCGGGGCGATCGGCAATGAAAGCCTCGGCGGCGACCACGAACGCGGCGATCGAGGACTTCATGTCCGCGGCGCCGCGGCCGTAGAGCCTTCCTTCGCGAATGGTCGGAACGAAGGGATCGGAGCGCCATTCGCTCAGCGGCCCGGTCGGGACCACGTCGGTATGCCCGGCGAAGCATACGACCGGATGCGCCGTTCCGCGGCGCGCCCACAGGTTGGCGACCTCGCCGAAGGGCATGCTCTCGCAGCGGAAGCCCTGGCGCGCCAGCCGGGCGGCAATCAACTCCTGGCAACCCCCGTCCTGCGGGGTGATCGAGCTGCGGGCGATCAGCTCCTGAGCGAGTTGAAGAGCTCCCGCCTCAGGCATTCATGTCGATCTTGAAGTCGTTGAACGTGGTGTCGGTGCCGGGGCGCGTGACTTCCTTCCTGTCCTGGCCGCCGCCCTTGTCGGCGCCCGGCGCAACCGCCGGGCCGCGCCCGGAAGTCAGCTCGCCCGCGGTCGCCTGGTTGATCAGCCACAGCATGTTGGTCGCCGAATCGGCGTTCGCGAGCGCTTCCTCCTGCGTGATGTGGCCGTCCATGAAGAGGCGGAACAGCGCCTGCTCGAAGGTCTGCGAGCCCGGCGCCATGCTCTTCTCCATGGCCTCCTTGATCTCGTTGATCTCGCCTTTCTCGATCAGCTCCGCGATATGCCGCGTGTTGAGGAGCACCTCGAGCGCGGCCCGGCGCGAGCCGGTCTTGGTGCGCACCAGGCGCTGCGAGATGATGGACTGCAGGCTCGCCGAGAGGTCGAGCAGCAGCGTCGGCCGGTTCTCCAGCGGGTAGAAGCTGATGATCCGGTTCATCGCGTGGTAGCTGTTGTTCGCGTGCAGCGTGGCGAGGCACAGGTGCCCCGACTGCGCGTACTGCAGCGACGCGGACATCGTTTCCTTGTCGCGGATCTCGCCGATCAGGATGCAGTCCGGGGCCTGGCGCAGCGCGTTCTTGAGCGCGGTCTGGAACGCCTTGGTGTCGGTGCCGACCTCGCGCTGGTTGACGATCGACTTCTTGTTCTGGAACACGAACTCGACCGGGTCCTCGAGCGTCAGGATGTGGCCCGACTTCAGCCCGTTGCGATAGTCGAGCATCGCAGCGAGCGAGGTGGACTTGCCCGAGCCGGTCGCCCCGACCATCAGGATCAGCCCGCGCTTCTGCATGATGATTTCCTTGAGCACCTCGGGCAGGCCGAGCGTGTCGAGCGGCGGGATGGTGCCGGGGATGTAGCGCACCACCACCGCCGGCCCGCCTTTCTGCCGGAGGGCGCTGATGCGGAAGCTTCCGACGCCCTCCAATGTGTAGCCGGTGTTCAACTCCATCTCTTCCTCGTACTCGCGGATCTGCTTCTCGTTCAGGACCTCGTACAGGAGCTGCTTCACCGCGTCGGCGTTCATCACCGTCTGGTTGATCGGGACCGCGACGCCGTTGATCTTGATGTTGATCGGCGCGCCGACCGAAAGAAAGATGTCCGAGGCCTTCTTCTCGGCCATCACCTGGAACAGCCGCTTCATCGCGGACATGGTGCCCCCTGGGGAACGCGATGGCGCTAGTGTAGCTTGACTAGTCGCCCCGCAGCAGATCGTTGAGGCTGGTCTTGGCGCGCGTCTTCGCGTCGACCCGCTTGACGATCACCGCACAGTACAAGCCGTATTTCCCGTCCGCCGAGGGCAGGGTGCCCGGCACCACCACCGAGCCTGCCGGAACCCGGCCGTGACATATTTCACCGGTGGTGCGGTCGAAAATGCGGGTGCTCGCGCCGAGGTAGACGCCCATCGAGATCACACTGTTTTCCTCGACGATCACTCCTTCGACCACCTCGGAGCGGGCACCGATGAAGCAGTTGTCCTCGATGATCACCGGGCTCGCCTGCACCGGCTCCAGCACTCCGCCGATGCCGGCGCCGCCTGAAAGGTGCACGTTCTTTCCGATCTGGGCGCAGGAGCCCACGGTCGCCCAGGTGTCCACCATGGTGCCCTCGTCGACGTAGGCGCCGATGTTGACGTAGGAGGGCATGAGCACGACGTTGCGGGCGATATATGCGCCGCGGCGCACCATCGCAGGGGGGACCACGCGGTAGCCGCCCGCGGCGAAGCGACGCGCATCGTAGCCCGTGAACTTCGAAGGCACCTTGTCGTAGTAGCTCGTCGCGCCTGCCTTCATCAGCCGGTTGTCCTGAAGCCGGAAGGAAAGCAGCACGGCCATCTTGATCCACTGGTGCGTGATCCATTTGCCGCCGGATTTTTCCGCGACCCGCAGCCTGCCGGAATCGAGCCCGGCGATCACCGCGTCGACGGCCTTGCGCAGCGCGCGCGAAGGCTTCAGGCTCGCGCGCTGCCCCCAGGCTTCCTCGATGATCTTTTTTTCCGTGTCCACCGAGCTATAGCGTGCGTGCGAAACGCATGATCCGCCCGATCGCCTCCACGCATTCCTCGAGCGGCGCGACGAGCGCGACGCGCACGTGGTTCCTGCCCGGATTCGTCCCGTACGCCTCGCGCGCAATGAAGCTCCCGGGCAGCACCAGCACATTATATTGACGGTATAGGCCGCGCGCGAAGTCCGCGTCGTCGATCGGCGTGCGCATCCACAGGTAGAACCCGCCTTCGGGCAGGCCGGCGGCGAGCGGGGCGCCGATCATCGGCAGCACGGCGCGGAACTTCTCGGCGTAGAGCCTGCGGTTCTCGACCACGTGCGCCTCGTCGTTCCATGCCGCGATCGAGGCACGCTGCACCGCGGGGCTCATCGCGGAGCCGTGGTAGGTGCGGTAGAGCAGGAAGCTCTTCAGCAGAGATCGATCGCCGGCGACGAATCCGGAGCGCATGCCCGGCACGCTGGAGCGCTTCGACAGGCTGGAGAAGACCACCAGGCGCGGGAATGCGGTGCGGCCGAGCCGCTGCGCTGCCTCGAGCGCGCCCAGGGGCGGCCTCGACTCGTCGTAGTAAAGCTCCGAGTAGCACTCGTCCGAGGCAATCGCGAAGCCGTGACGATCGGAAAGCTCGAACAGCTCTGCCCATTCCTCCAGCTGCATCACGCGGCCGCTCGGGTTCCCCGGAGAGCACGCGTAGACGAGCTGCACGCCGCGCCAGTCCAGCTCCGAGAGCCGCATTCCCGAATTGAGGAACAGCGGCGTCGCGCCGGCGAGCAGCGCCGCGCCCTCGTAGATCTGGTAGAACGGGTTGGGGCAGACCACCCTCGCGCCCCCGCCGGACGGATCCACCACGGCTTGCGCGAACGAGAACAGCGCCTCGCGTGAGCCGTTCACCGGCAGCACCTGCGCGGCCGGGTCGAGCTCGGCGAGACCGTAGCGCCGCGCCAGCCAGGCGGCGATCGTCTCGCGCAGCACCGGCGTTCCCGCGGTCGCCGGGTAGGTGGCGAGCCCGTCGAGCCCGGCGACGAGCGCGTCCTTCACCAGCTGCGGGGTCGGATGCTTTGGCTCGCCGAGCGAGAGGCTGATCGGCCGCAGCGCCAGATCCGGCGTCGCCGCGGCGATCAGCGCGCGTAACCTCTCGAAGGGGTAGGGCTGCAAACGCCCGAGCTGCGGATTCACTTCGCCCGCGGCTCGGCCGCCGGGAGCCGCTCGAGCGCCACCGGCGCGGCCGGCCGCCAGCCCTTCTTGCGATGCTCGGCGACGACCGTGGTGAAGATCCCCCCGCGCACGTTAAAGCGCGCCTCCAGGCGCAGGTAGCGCGGCGCGAGCGCGCGCGCCAGGTCCCCGACGATGCGGTTCGTCACCGCCTCGTGGAACGCGCCTTCGTTGCGATAGGACCAGACGTAGAGCTTGAGCGACTTCAGCTCGACGCAGGCGCGGTCGGGCACGTAGTCGAGCACCAGCGTGGCGAAGTCGGGCTGTCCCGTCATCGGGCACAGGCAGGTGAACTCCGGGATCTCGACGTGGATGCGGTAATCCCGGCGCGGCGCAGGATTGCGGAACGTCTGCAGCCGCTTGCTGGGACGCGAAGGCATGAAAAAGACCCGGAAAAACCGGCGGGAAACGAGGGCGCGGATGGTATCATTTTTTTGGTGCGCCTGACCCAGATCAAGCTCTCCGGCTTCAAGTCGTTCGTCGATCCCACCTCGATCCACATCCCCGGGCAGCTGGTCGGCATCGTCGGCCCCAACGGCTGCGGCAAGTCGAACGTGATCGACGCGGTGCGCTGGGTGCTCGGCGAATCCCGGGCGTCCGCGCTGCGCGGCGACTCGATGCAGGACGTGATCTTCAACGGCTCGGCCAACCGCCAGTCGCTCGCCCGCGCGAGCGTCGAGCTGATCTTCGACAACTCGCTGGGCCGCGCCACGGGACAGTGGTCGCAGTACGCGGAGATCTCGGCGCGGCGGGTGCTGCAGAGGGACGGCGAGTCGTCCTACCACATCAACGGCACGCACGTGCGCCGGCGCGACATCACCGACATGTTCCTCGGCACCGGGCTCGGGCCGCGCGCCTACGCGATCGTCGAGCAGGGCATGATCTCGCGGGTGATCGAGGCGAAGCCCGACGAGCTGCGCGTGTTCCTCGAGGAAGCCGCGGGCGTGTCGCGGTACAAGGAGCGCAGGCGCGAGACCGAGCACCGCCTCGCCGACACGCGCGAGAACCTCGCACGCATCACCGACATCCGGTTCGAGCTCGGCGCCCAGATCGAGAAGCTCGAAGCCCAGGCGGCGATCGCGACCCGCTACCGCGAGCACCAGTCCGACCTGCAGCTCAAGCAGCACCTGCTGTGGTTCCTGCGCCGGCGCGACGCCGACGCCGAGCGCGCGCGGCAGGCGCAGGAAATCGCCAGGGCGACCAACGAGATGGAGTCGGACGCCGCCGCATTGCGCCAGGTCGAGTCGCGCGTCGAGGCTGCGCGCGCGGAGCACTACCGGGCGGGCGATGCGCTGAACGCCGCGCAGGCGGCCCTGTATGCCGCCAATGCCGAGGTCGCGCGCCACGAGTCCGAGCTGCGCCATATCGAAGAGACGCGCCAGCGTCTGGAGAATCAGCACATCGAGCGCAGCGCGCAGCTCGCTTCGTGGCGCGAGCAGCGCTCGCAGCTCACGCACTCGCTGCACGGCTGGATCGCGCGCCTGGGGGAGGCGAGACAGCGCGCCGCGCAGGCCGAAGCGGCTGTCGCCGAGCGCAATGCCGTTCTGCCGCATGCCGAGCAGGCCCACCACCAGGCCCAGGAGCGGCTGAACGAGGCGCGCAGCGGCCTGGTGCAGGCCGAGGCGCGGCTTCAGCTCGAGCAGACCAACCTCGCCCACCACGAGCGCGGGCTGCAGGCGCTCGAGCAGCGCCGCGAGCGTTTGCAGGCCGAGCACGACGCGCTCGCCCTGCCGGACCCGGCGGCGCTTGCCGCAAGCGAGCGCCGGATCGCCGAGCGCGAGGCGGCTTTGCCCGCGGCGCAGGCGCGCGCCATCGCCGTCCAGCGCGAGAACGCGCTCGCCGAGGAGCGCCAGGCCGCGGCCGGGGAGAGCCTCGGCGCGGCGCAGCGCGAGCATGCCGCTGCCCAAGCGCAGCTGGCGACGCTGCGGCAGATCCAGGCCGCCGCCGAAGAAAACGTCCCGCTCAAGGAGTGGATCGGGCGGCACGGCCTCGCGGCGCTGCCGCGCCTGTGGCAGAAGCTGCGCATCGATCACGGCTGGGAGACGGCGGTTGAAGCCGTGCTGCGCGAGCGGCTGCACGCGCTGGAGCTTGCCGATCGCTCGCAGCTCGCGCGCCTGATCGCCGACCGGCCTCCGGTGAAGGCAAGCGTGTTCGGGCGCGGCGAGGGCGTGCCCGCCGCCGCGGCCGCCGGCCTGCTGCCGCTCGCCTCCAAGGTGCGCGCGGCCGATCCGGCGGCGGGCGGCGCGCTTGCGGACTGGCTTGCCGGCGCGTACGCGGTGGAAGGCATGCCGGAGGAGGCCGCGCGCAATGCGCTTCCCGCCGGCGCGGTGCTGGTGAACCGCGAAGGCCATCAGTTCACGCGTCACACCGCGAGCTTCCACGCGCCGGATCCGGCCGACGCGGGATTGCTGGAACGGCAGGCCGAAATCGAAGCGCTGGAAGCCCGCTGCGGCGAGCTCGAGGCGAAGCTCGCCGGGGAGCACGCGAACGCCAAGCACATGGAGGATGCCGCGGCGGCGCAGCGCTCGGAGCTGGAGAGCCTGCGCGCCGCGATCGCCGAGCGGCAAACGGAGCTGCACGATGCGAAAATCGAGCACCTGATACTGGCGCAGGCCGACGAGCGCTATCGCGAGCGCAGCGCGCAGATCGGCGCCGGGCTGCAGGAGATGGCGAACGAAGCGCAAGCCGCGCGCAGCGCGCTCGCCGACTCGCGATCGTCGCTGCGCGGCGCCGAGGCCGAGATCGGCGCGGCGCGCGCGCAGCTGGCGAGCGCCGAGTCACAGCACGCGGCGGCGCAGGGCGCCCTCGACGAGCGTCGCCGCGCCGCCCAGCAGGCGGCGGACGAGGCCCGCGACGCCGCTTTCGGCGAGCGCGAATGCGGCTCGAAAATCGCCGATCTCGACCGCTCGGTGCGGCTGATCGACCGGCAGATCTCGAGCGCCGACGCGGAAGTGGCGCGCATGACGCAGGAGCTGGCGGCCGACCCCGTTCCCGAGGTGCGCAGGTCCCTGGAGGCCGCGGTGGAGGAGCGTATCGGCCGCGAAAAGGCGCTGGCCGGCGCGCGCGATGCGACGGAAACGGCGGCCAGCGTGCTGCGACAGCTCGAGGAGCAGCGCCTGCAGGTCGAGGCGCGCATGGCGCCGCTGCGCGAGCGCATCGCCGAGCTGCGCCTGAAGGAGCAGGCGGCCGCCATCAACCGCGAACAGTTCGCCGCCCAGCTGCGCGAAGCGGGCGCGGACGAGGTGCTGCTCGAGGCGGTGGCCGGTGAGGCGCCCCGGCCGTCGGTCCTGCAGGGCGAGATCACGCGCATCACGCAGGCGATCGCCGAGCTCGGAGCGGTCAACATGGCGGCGCTCGACGAGCTGGCTTCGAGCCGGGAGCGCAAGGACTTCCTCGACTCGCAGGCGAACGACCTGGACGAGGCCGTGCGCACGCTCGAGGACGCGATCCGGCGCATCGACCGCGAGACGCGCGAGCTGCTGCGCGAGACCTTCGAGACCGTGAACCGCCATTTCGGAGCGCTGTTCCCGGTGCTGTTCGGCGGCGGGGAAGCGAAGCTGATCATGACCGGCGAGGAAATCCTCGATGCAGGCGTGCAGGTGACGGCCCAGCCGCCGGGAAAGCGCAACACCTCCATCCACCTGCTCTCGGGCGGCGAGAAAGCTCTCGTCGCGATCGCGCTGGTGTTCGCGCTGTTCCAGCTCAATCCGGCGCCTTTCTGCCTGCTCGACGAGGTGGATGCGCCGCTCGACGATGCGAACACGCTGCGCTTCTGCGAGCTGGTGAAGAGGATGTCCGCGCAGACCCAGTTCCTGTTCATCAGCCACAACAAGATCACCATGGAGATGGCCGGACAGCTGGTCGGCGTCACCATGCCCGAATCGGGCGTGTCGCGGGTGGTGGCGGTGGACATCGAGCAAGCGCTGCGCATCCGCGAAGAGCTTGCGGCCTGAAGGGCGGCCGCGCGTCATGAGCGATCTCCAGCTCGGGCTGATCGTCATCGGCGCCCTGCTGGTCGCGGGCGTGCTGCTCCACAACCGGCTCCAGGAAGGCGCGGCGCGCCGCCA
>Ga0209641_10000073_pt1 | contig 70883 bp, 61 predicted proteins | sample RifCSP16_1_FD_184022 | JGI IMG/M metagenome (GOLD analysis project Ga0209641, IMG submission 184022) | Soil microbial communities from Rifle, Colorado - Rifle CSP2_sed 16_1 (SPAdes) (version 2) | ecosystem: Environmental > Terrestrial > Deep subsurface > Rock core/Sediment | place: Rifle... | reverse complement strand
GAACGGGGGGAGTCGGAGGGGGGCGGCCTGCGAATCCTCATGGGCGAATCAGCACCTCTCCCTGCCGTTCCTTATCACCTGGCCATCATCATGGACGGCAACGGCCGATGGGCGCAGGCCCGCCGCCTGCCGCGCCTCGCCGGCCATCGCGCCGGCACCGAAAACCTGCGCCGGGTGCTGCGCGCTTGCAAGGACTTCGGCGTCAAGATTCTGACGGTCTACGCATTCTCCACGGAAAACTGGCGCCGCCCCGCCGAAGAAGTCAGCGGACTGATGACGATCCTCGACGAATATATCGTTCGCGAGATGCGCTCCCTTCACGAAGAAGGCGTGCAGATTCGTCACCTGGGCCGCATGGACGGCGTCAGGCCCGGCCTGCAAGAGAAGATCAGGCAGGCGATCGAGCTGACCCGCAACAACACGACGCTGATTCTCAATATCGCGTTCAACTACGGTGGGCGCCAGGAGATCCTGGACGCTGTGCGCGCGATTTTGGCAGACGGCGTCGCGCCCGGCGACGTCGACGAAGCTCTCTTCAGTCGATACCTGTATACGGCCGGCCAGCCCGATCCGGACCTGATCATCCGGACCAGCGGCGAGGTACGCATTAGCAACTTCCTGCTGTGGCAGGGCGCTTACGCCGAGTTGTACTCGACCCCTGTATTCTGGCCCGACTTCGACAAGCACGAGCTGCGCAAGGCGCTGGATCACTACGCCAACCGCGAGCGCCGCTTCGGGCTGACGACCGCGCAACTCGCAACTGTGCGCTGATCTTGTCCGCTAGTCGCAGTGTCGTGTAGTCGGGTCGTGAGTCGTTGATGATTCTGTTAACGAGCGGACACTGTGACGACCAGACTAGCCGACTACTCGACTATGCTGCTGACGCGCGTGCTCAGTGCCATTGTGCTCGTCCCTCTCGTCGTGGCGGCCGTCCTGATCGGGGACTGGGTGCTCGTCGCTCTCCTGGCCGTCGCGCTGGGGCTCGCGTCGGAGGAATTTGTTCGCCTGATGCAGCAGGGCGGCTACCGGCCAATCTGGCTCGTCGCGTTTGTCCTCGTCGCCACACTGCTCCTTGATTCGACCGTCATTGAAGCGCGGCTGATGATCACCGTCGTGAGCCTGACGTTGATAGGCTCGCTGGTCTGGCACATGCGGCATCGCACGGCAACGGTCACCGCCGACTGGGCGCTCTCCGTCGCCATCGGCCTGTATCTGGGCTGGGCTGGACGGCAGTTCGTCGCGATCCGCGCGTTCGACGATGGCGCCGCCTGGCTTGTTCTGGTCTTGACAGGCACCTGGTTGGCCGATAGCGGCGCCTATTTCGTCGGGTCGCGCGCCGGCCACCACAAGATGGCGCCGACGCTCAGCCCAAAGAAGAGCTGGGAGGGTATCGCAGGCGGAATCGTCGCCGGCGTCGCCGGAAACGTGCTGCTGGCCGCCATGTTCGGGCTGCCGCCGATTCACGGCGCGGCGCTCGGCCTGCTGGGTGCGACGATCGGAACTCTGGGCGATCTGTCGATCTCGATGATGAAGAGACAGGTAGGCGCTAAGGACTCCAGTCAGCTTATCCCTGGGCACGGCGGCGCGCTGGACCGAGTCGACAGCTTGTTGTTCTCAGTCGTGGCGGGTTATCTCTACCTGACCTGGTTTGCCGGGATGCCCACGGCTTAGGGACTGTCTTAAAACCCTGTGGTTGACGCATCCCCATGCGTCAACAGCGGGCATAGGGATGCCCGCTCTATGGGTTTGAAGACGCGCTCTTGGACTCTATCTGTGAACCCGTTGGGGTGGGGCGATCTCCGCCCAAGGGCGGGCGACCGCGACTCGCTCGCGTCGCTCGGAGCGCTTCGCAGGGGTCGCCCCTACGTTTGCGAGGAGGATGTGACATGACTGCTTCGCCGACCATCGATCCCGATCGCAATCTGGCGCTTGAGCTGGTCCGCACGACGGAGGCGGCAGCCATGGCCGCCGGACGCTGGATGGGGCGTGGGGACAAGAATGCTGCCGACCAGGCCGCCGTCGTCGCCATGCGCACGATTTTCAACACGATCAACATGGACGGCGTCGTCGTCATCGGCGAAGGTGAAAAAGACCATGCGCCGATGCTGTACAATAGCGAGCGTCTGGGTTCGGGCACACCGCCTCTCGTCGACATTGCCGTCGATCCGATCGACGGCACGCGCTTGACTTCGCTGGGCCTGCCCGGTGCGATCGCGGTCGTCTCCGTGGCCGAGCGCGGCACGATGTACAACCCCCAGCACATCGTGTACATGAACAAGATCGCCGTCGGTCCGCAGGCCAAGGGCGCGGTCAGCCTCGACGCGCCGGTGAAAGACAACGTGCGCCGCGTCGCCAGGGCGCTCGACAAGGACGTGAACGACGTGACCGTCGTCGTGCTCGATCGACCGCGCCATGAAACCTTGTTGCAGGAGATCCGCGCGGCCGGCGCGCGCATCAAGCTCATCCCCGACGGCGACGTGTCCGGAGGCCTGATGTCCGCCTTTGAGGAGTCGGGCGTCGATATGCTCATGGGTATCGGCGGATCGCCGGAAGCCGTCATCACAGCTTGCGCCCTGAAATGCCTGGGCGGCGAAATCCAATGCAAATTGTGGCCGCGCGACGAAGAAGAGCGCCAACGCGCGATGGAGATCGGCCTGGAGCTCGACCGCGTGTTCACGACAGACGACCTGGTGCGTGGGGAAAACGTGTTCTTCGTCGCCACGGGCATCACCGATGGCGAGTGGTTGCGCGGCGTGAAATATTCCAGCAAAGGCATCCGCACCACGTCGGTCGTCATGCGCAGTCGTTCTGGAACGGTGCGCACGGTAGATGCCGTCCACCGCGCGGAAAAGTTGGCGCAGCTCACCAGCTTGTATGAATAGTTGACTTTCAAGTTGCTCGTGCTATAATTAGTATGAGGTTCCACGTTTGTCGCACAGCGGCGACTAGACTCCCTGGTAACTCCTTACGGACTTAGCGATTCCTCTTTTCGAGCCTACGACCTCGAAGCGCGCCGCTCAAGGGTTCGTTTTGCCGAAGCAGGTTCGAAAGTCTTATCGAAGCGTTCCGGTCTGATCGGGCATTCAACGACCTGGTTTAATATCGTCACACTGACTCATAGCGCGGTCCTGCCGCAACTCAGGCTAACCACGGATTACACGGATGTCACGGAAGGCGGCCCCTCCATATCTGTGCGCGGAGCGTCCGTGTCACACTTGCACCGCGCTGCTTGAGGTGCATGGCGCAGTGCAGGTGTCCGTGGTTGAAAATCTTCGCGGCTGGCGCAGTTTCTGAGGGGCAATACTACACGGAGTGTCATCGTGGATTTCATAGAACTTGAATCTAAAACGCTTGGCGAGCTGCGCGATCTGGCGCGCTCGATGAACCTGTCCGGCACCAGCCGCCTCAAGAAAGAGGATTTGATCCTGAGGCTGCTGCGGGCCAAAGCCGAGGAGCAGGGATACATCTTCGGCGGCGGCGTGCTGGACATCGTCGAGGACGGCATCGGGTTCTTGCGCAGCGATCACTACCTGCCCGGCCCGGAGGACGTCTACGTCTCTCAGTCACAGATCCGTCGCTTCGGCCTGCGCACGGGTGATATGGTCGTCGGCCAGGTCCGCCCGCCGAAGGATAGCGAAAAGTACTTCGGGCTGCTTCGCGTCGAGGCCGTGAATGGCCTCGATCCGGAAGCCGCCAAGGCCCGGCCCGTCTTCGAGAAGCTCACGCCGATTTTCCCCAACGAGCGCTTCAACCTGGAAGTCGAGTCGAATAACCTCACGACACGCCTGCTCGACATCATCGCGCCGGTCGGGCGTGGGCAGCGCGGCCTGATCGTCTCCCCGCCGAAAGCCGGCAAGACGACCGTGCTCAAGCACATCGCCAATGCCATCTCGCGGCGCTATCTGGACGTGCACCTGATGGTCGTCCTCATCGGCGAGCGCCCCGAGGAAGTGACCGACATGGATCGCTCGGTCGAGGCGGAGGTCATCAGCAGCACGTTCGACGAGCCGCCGACGAGCCACGTTCACGTTGCCGAAATGGCGCTGGCCCGCGCCAAGCGCCTGGTCGAAGGAGGCCGGCACGTCGTCATCCTGCTCGATTCGATTACGCGGCTGGGGCGCGCCTACAACAACACGGTCGTGTCGAGCGGGCGCACGCTGTCGGGCGGCATCGATCCGGCCGCGCTCTACCCGCCCAAGGGATTCTTCGGGGCGGCCCGCAATATCGAGGAGGGCGGCAGCCTGACGATTATCGCCACTTGCCTGGTCGACACCGGCAGCCGCATGGACGACGTCATTTACGAGGAGTTCAAAGGCACCGGCAACATGGAACTCCACCTGAGCCGCCGGCTGCAAGAACGCCGCGTCTTCCCGGCGTTCGATATCGAGCGCTCCGGCACCCGCCGCGAGGAACTCCTGCTCGATCAGGAGACGCTCAGCAAGACGTGGCTCATTCGCCGCATGCTCGACCAGATGACCAACTCCAATGGCGGCATGTCCGAGGGGCAGGCCATGGAAGCGTTTCTCGCGCGTATGGCGCGCACCAAGACCAATGCCGAATTCTTGTCCGCGCTCCGAGACGGCATGTAACCTTTTGCAAACGTCTTTCTTCCCCTGACAAAGCCAGACTGTACGATATACCTACACCATATCTGGGGGTATATGGCCTGATTACCCCCTATATGTGGGTTATAAATAGTGTGCCTGGACTTGTCCTCGGCGCTCTCTGTGGTATAATGCGAAGCAATTCGAGGGACGACGCTGGCCGTCTCTCCTTCGAATGTCCCCACCATGGATATTCCCGACTTTAAGCCGCGCCCAGCTCTGCGATACGCGTCTCAGGCGGGGGGTCCCGCCGTGAGGCGCAGCCCGCGACTTCCTGCCATAACGCCCGATCGGGTTTCGCAGGTCGTGGTAGGATTGGCTGCTTTCTTCGGCAGGCTGGCGCTGTTCATTACGACCGATCTCACCCGAACCGACTTCGCGCGATATATCTCGCATGCCGGGATTCTGGGCGTGACCATCGGCGCGATCGTCGTCAGCGCCAGTGCGGTCCGTATTGCCCAGCCCGAGCTTGTTCCGAACGCGCCCTTGCGCGCCAGTTCGGCGTTCGAGCTTGCGTCCGTCGACTACACACTGTACGCCGCCGGCGGCGCCCTGCTGTATCCGCAGTCGGATATCGTGCGGCAGGCCGATCCCTATACGGCCATTCCCGACCGCCCGCGCCGCGGCGTGATCGAATACACGGTGCAGCCGGGCGACGTTCTGTTCACGATTGCCAGCCGCTTCGGCGTCTCGCCCGAATCCATCTTGTGGAACAATCAGGAAACTCTGAACAACGATCCCCACAAGATATTGCCCGGCACCGTGCTTCTGATTCCCCCTGTCAGCGGTGTGATACACACCATCCAAGAAGGCGACACGCTGGAGAGCATCGCCGCAGCCTACAAGGTCACCGTCGACGCCATCGTCGTCGAGGGCGCGCAGTGGAACAACCTGCTCGAGGGTCGCCTGCCGCCGGCTGGCAGCACCTTGATCGTGCCCGGCGGTCAAAAAGAGTTCAAGGGGTGGGAACTGCCTAAGGCTGCGCGCCGCACTGCCACTGGCGTTGCCGCGCCTGCGCTGGGGTTGTGCTCCAGCGTGAGCGGCGGCCTGGTCGGCAGTGGATCGTTCATATGGCCGGCGAAGAGCCATTGGGTCAGCGGTTATAACTACTCGGCCTGGCATCAAGGCGTGGATCTTGCCGGCCGGCTCGGCGACGCCGTCTTCGCCGCCGACAGTGGATTCGTCGTGTATGCAGGCTGGAGCAACGTCGGCTACGGCAACCTGGTCGTCATCGATCACGCCAACGGATGGCAGACGTGGTACGGGCACCTCAGCCAGATCTACGTCACTTGCGGTCAGACCGTGTGGCAGGGCGGCACGATCGCTGCGGTCGGGTCGACCGGCAATTCGAGCGGGCCGCACCTCCACTTCGAGACGCGCTACCAGGGCAGTCTCCCGAATCCCTGGAACGTCCTTCCAGCCCCGTAGCAGGCAGTCGCCACCGGCCGCCATCCTCTCATGGGTAGCCATTCTCACCCGCCGCTTGTCAATCCGGCGCAAGCCGGCCATCGCCGAATGTCGTCGCCGGAGCGCGGTCTCGTTCTCCAGGCCCATCGTTTTTGGTCGGCCGCCGTCAGATGGTTGGCTGTCACGACCGTCGGAAGCATGGCGCTCGCCAGCGCCGGGGAGAGCCTGGGCCGATACGCGATGCATATCACGATGCTGTTGCTGGCCGTGATCGCCGTCGGCGTGAGCGCCGCGCCGCGCGTCGACTCGGTAGCCGCCGGCATCCTGTCCGCGTCGATCGCCGAACCCTTGCCGCAGCCGTCCTTCGAGCTGTTCGCCACGCGTGGATTCTTCGCCAGCAATGGCAATGCCGTGTCGCGGCTCGCCGATTCACATACCAGCATCCCTTACCGGACACGTCGCGACATCGTCGTCTACGTCGTGCAGCCGGGCGACACGGTGCAGGGGATCGCCGCTGCCTATGGCCTTAACCCTGAAACCATCATGTGGGCCAATCCGGCGGTCGAGGACTTGCCCGATCTGCTGCGTATCGGCCAGGAAATCGTCGTCCTGCCCATCGACGGCGTGTATCACGAGGTGAAAGAGGGCGACTCGCTCCAATCGATCGCCGCCAAGTACAAGGTCGACGTCGGAGCGATCACCGGCGCGGCTAACGAGTGGAATCAGCTTCAGGCGCCCGATTACGCCAGTACGCCCGGCGTGAAGCTGATCGTCGCCGGCGGCAGCAAGCCGTACGTTCCCAAGCTCGTCACCGCCTACAACGGCCCGATTCCTACCGGCGCGCGCGGCACAGGGCGCTTTCAGTGGCCGGTCGTCGGCCGGATCACGCAGGATTACTGGTACGGTCATCGAGCGGTCGACATCGCCGCGCTGACGGGCACGCCGGTTTACGCGGCAGATGGCGGCTTCGTGTCATTCGTCGGCTGGACCGAAATCGGCTACGGCTATCTGATCCGCATCGATCACGGCAACGGCTTCGCCTCGTGGTACGCGCACCTGAGCGGCTTCAACGTGGTGCTCGGGCAGGCCGTCCGGCGCGGCGACCTGATCGGTAGCGTCGGGTCGACGGGCCGCTCCAGCGGGCCGCACTTGCACTTCGAGATCCGCACCGTCGAGGACCTCATCAACCCGAGATTCTACTTGCCGTAGGCGCTCATGGAGAGACCTGGTTTCTCGAAGAAACCAGGTCTCTGGCGAAACCCCGGGTTCTACCTATCGAACACCTCTGTCCACCAGACGCGCCCGTCCCAGTCGTCCAGCAACAGGTATGCCCCATCCAGCGTTGTCCCGATGGCCTTCGCCTCGCCGTCGAGGCCGGTCACCTTGCGACCGCTCTCGACATCAATGACCTGGAGGCCGAGGTAAGCCTCCTCGACCTGCCAGTCGTCGCGCGCGTGGCGCGAAGTTCCCACAGTGGGATGAAAACGCCCGCCTGTCGTGGGCGGGCTGGAGATGTGACCTGGTGATTATCCACATCTGCTCACTGTCCGCGTCCTCGCGGACAGCCCGCCCGCGGGGACGCGGGCCTTGAGCGACTTGTGTGCAATCACCAGATGTGACAGGTTGTGCCAACGTTCACTTAGCGTAGTCCACCGCCCGTGTCTCGCGGATCACGGTCACCTTGATCTGGCCGGGGTACTGCATGGTCTCCTCGATCTTCCGGGCGATATTCTTGCTGAGCTGAAGCGACGCCAGGTCGTCGATATCCTCGGGCCGCACGATGATCCGGATCTCGCGGCCGGCCTGGATGGCATACGACTGCGCGACACCCTCGAACGAGCTGGCGATATCTTCCAGGTCTTTCACCCGCTTGAGGTAAAGCTCGATCGATTCGCGCCGCGCCCCGGGGCGCGAGCCGGAGATGGCATCGGCGGCCTCGACGATGACGGCTTCGAGCGATTCTGCCTCCACTTCGTGATGGTGGCTGGCCATGCAGTTCACGACGCGCAGGTCGACCCCGTGCCGCTTGGCGAAGTCTGCGCCGATCAGGGCGTGAGAGCCTTCCACTTCGTGATCCATGGCCTTGCCCAGGTCGTGCAGCAGGCCGCCTGCTTTGCAGATCTTCACGTCCGCGCCCAGCTCGGCGGCCATGATCCCGGCCAGCCGCGCCGTCTCGATCGCGTGGTACAACTGGTTCTGGCCGTAAGACGTGCGGAACTTCAGCCGGCCGAGCATCTTCTGAACTTCAGGATGCAGCCCCGGGACGCCGGCCTCGATGGTGGCGCGCTCGCCTTCCTCCTTGATGACGCGGTCCACTTCGGCGCGCGCGTCTTCGACGAGCTTCTCGATGCGCGCGGGGTGAATGCGCCCATCCTGGATCAAATTCGTCAGCGTGACGCGCGCCACCTCGCGCCGCACCGGATCGAATGAGGACAGCGTCACCGCCTCCGGCGTATCGTCGACGACGATGTCCACGCCGGTCGCCTTCTCGATGGCGCGGATATTGCGCCCGCTGCGGCCGATAATGCGCCCCTTCATCTCGTCGTTGGGCAGGGGCACGACGCTGACGGCGATGTCGCCGCCGGCCTCGGCGGCAATGCGCTGGATGGCGAGCGTGACGATCTCGCGGGCGCGCCTGTCGGCTTCTTCCTTGATCTCCGCCTCCACCTGGCGGATCACCCGCGCCATGTCGTCGCGCGCCGTCTTCTCGACGGCGACCAGCAGCTCCCGGTGCGCTTCCTCGACGGTCATCTGCGCGATGCGCGCCATCTCGGCCGTGCGCTGCTGCTCCAGCTTGGCCAGATCGTTCGTCTGCTTGTCCAACTGGCTCTGGCGCTGATTGAGCCGGCGCTCGCGCTGTTCAGTTTTCTCCAGCTTTTCGTCGAGCTGTTCCCGCTTGCGCGCGAGCCGCTCTTCTTCGCGCTGCAGATCGGCCCGGCGCCGCGCCGCTTCCTTTTCCGCTTCATCGCGGGTGCGGATGGCTTCGTCGTGGCCTTTCAGCTCCAGCTCCCTGGCCTTCGTCTGCGCTTCGTCCAGCAGCCGCTCCGCCTCGGCGCGAGCGTGCAGCCCCTGCTGCTGATGTCGATAACGGTAGAGAGTGTAGCCGAGAGCAGCGCCGGCGATCAGGCCGGCAATCACTCCCAGCACTATGCTTCCCAGTTCCATGTCTTAATCCTCACTGATTTCGAATGATGAATCCGGCGCGTTCGGACGGACCTCTTCCCAAGCCCGCCTCACCGCCTCCGAGGCGACTTCGTAACCGAAGCCTCGACGCGCCAGGTAGGCGCCGAGCTTTTGCGCGAATGCCCGCGCGTCCAGGTGAGCGAGCCGCCGCGCCCGTGGCAGCGCCGCCCGGTACGCCGCCTCGTCGTCGTCGTGCGCCGCCGCCTGCAGCGCGCCGTCGATCGTCGACGGGTCGATGCCCTTGCGCCGCAGCTCGGCCTTCAGCGCGCGCGACGAGCGCGGGTTGAACTGGCCCCGGTTCTCCAGCCAGTATTGCGCGAAGGCGCGATCGTCGAGCAGCCCGGCGCGTTTCAAGCGGTCGATCGCCGCGGCGACCGTTTCGCGCGTGAAGCCGGCTTCGTCCAGATTGCGCCGCGCCTCGGCTTCACTGCGCGGCCGGAAGCTCAGGAAATGCAGCGCGCGGTCGTAGGCCTTCTCGGCGTCGTCCAGCGCGCGCAGCCGCGCGATGTCTTCGTCGCTCAGGACCTGCCCGCGCCTGAGCTTGACTGCCTCGATGGCCGCCAGCGCAAAGGCGAACTTGCCGTCCAGGTAAACGTTGACGCGATCCTTGTTCTTCTTTTGCGCGACGAGCGCGGTAATGGCTCTGCCCATATCCTGAAGTTCCTTTAGTTCCGTCCGTTCCTCCTCTGTTCTGATCAGTGAACTCAAGGAACCCCCGCAGACGGCGGGCGAGGGCAGGCTCAGGGAACTGACTGAAAAAACACGCGAGCCGTAGCATACGCGCCACAGCTCGCGAGGCGACACACGATCCGTCGATGCAGATGGTTAGAGATGCACGAGAGTCTCGGCGGTTGGGAAGCCCGCCGATCTATTCACCTTGCAACAGGTAAGCCCAAGCAGCCCTGTCCAGAGTGAGCCGGCAAGCCGGCAATTCACGCCTGCGAATCGCCTGACTGTCACCCCCGCCCTGAGGCGGGACTGTAGCATCCGGCCTTCACGCCCGCGGCCATCCGAGGGCCAGCCGTATCTCTGCCATCATCGACGGATCGCCATCCCGCCTGCGATGAATGAAAGTAGCTGTGGCGATCCAGTTTGTTCGGCGAAGAATAAAGCGCCGAATAATAAACCCGAATCTATTCTTCCGATTCGTCCTCGCCGCCGCCCGCGCTGCTGCCCTGCCGCGTCAACTGCGCGGCCTCGGCGGCGTGCGTGCGAATGTCCCTGTCGATCTGCGCGGTGATCTCCGGATTTTGCTTCAGGAACTCCTTGGCCTTTTCGCGCCCCTGGCCCAGCTTGGTATCGCCGTACGTGAAGAACGCGCCGCGCTTGGTGACGATGTCCAGCGTCGTCCCGACGTCGAGCAGATCGCCGGTTTTGCTGATGCCTTCGTTGTACATGATGTCGAACTCAGCTTCGCGGAACGGCGGCGCGACCTTGTTCTTGGTGACGCGCACGCGCACACGGCTGCCGGTGGCCTCCCCCTCGGCCTTGATCGTCTGGATGCGGCGCACGTCCAGCCGCACGCTGGCGTAGAATTTGAGCGCCATGCCGCCGGAAGTGGTTTCGGGGTTGCCGAACACTACGCCGATCTTCATGCGCAACTGGTTGGTGAAGAGCATCGCCGTGTTGCTGGCTTTGATCGCGCCGCTCAGCTTGCGCAGCGCCTGCGACATCAGGCGCGCCTGCAGGCCCATGTGGCTGTCGCCCATCTCGCCTTCGATCTCGGCGCGCGGCACGAGCGCCGCCACCGAGTCGATCACGACCACGTCGATCGCGTTGGAATGGATCAGCGCGTCGGCGATCTGCAGCGCCTGCTCGCCAGTGTCCGGCTGGGAGACGTACAGGTTGTCGACGTCCACGCCGCAGCGCGCCGCGTAGCTCGGATCGAGCGCGTGCTCCATGTCGATGTACGCGCACGTCCCGCCCATCCTCTGCGCCTCGGCCACGACGTGCTGGCAGATCGTCGTCTTGCCGGAGGCCTCGGGGCCGTAGATCTCGGTGATGCGCCCGCGCGGGACGCCGCCCACGCCCAGCGCCAGGTCGAGCGCGATCGATCCGGTCGGGATCGAGTCGATCTCCAGGTGAGACGCTTCGCCCAGCCGCATGATCGCGCCGTCGCCGAATTTCTTGCTGATCGTCGCCAGCGCCGTGTCCAGCGCCTTAGCCTTGCCGTCCGATGGCATCCCACGTCTCCTGAATTCAGACTGTTCCAATATGCTTCTGAACTTTGGCAACGGCCATATCTGGCGATTGGAGTGCAGGCTTCAGCCTGCGGCGTCGCCAGTTATGGCAGCCTAAAGAGCCTGCCCTGCGAAGTCCCCGACCGAAGGGAGTGGGGAGCCTGCCGAAGGGCTGCACTCCGGCAATTTGCCGAAGTCCGGTATGATTGTAAGTTTACATTACTCGCAAGTAAGATGCAAGTCGGTTTCGCATTGCGCAAACGATGGCGGGGTGTTATAGTCGCGCCATGCAGCGGCTCTTCGCGCGGCGCCCACCGGCCCCCGCCCGACTCGACGTGCGTCCGGCTACGCTCGCCGATCGCGGCGCGCTGGCTCGACTGACCGAGCATTCCCGGCGCACGCATTTCCATCTCGACTGGTGGTCGATCGATGACTGGCTCGCCGAAGCGTCGAGCAACGCGTGGGTGGCCGTCGCCGGTAACCACATTGCCGGCGTGGTCATCGTGCCGGCGAACGAACTGCCGGTCGCCTGGGTGCGACTCGCCGCCATCGCCGACGGATACGATACACGGGCCGTGCTCGACGCGCTGTTTGCCGCCGCGCTCCCGCCGCTGCGCGCGGCCGGGACAGGTTCGCTCGCCTGCCTGGCTTACCCGGACTGGCTGACCGATTACCTGCCCGATCTGGGCTTCACGCCCTTCACCGATGTGACGCACTTTCGCAAGGACGACAACTCGATCCCGGAACAAGGCTCGCCCGCCCTGACGGTGCGCGCGGCGACGCCCGGCGACCTCCCAGCCGTCCTCGCCAACGACCGCGCCGCCTTCGATCCGATCTGGTGGCACACGCTCGACTCGCTCGCGCGCATCCTGGGGGACGCGGCGCATTTCATCGTCTCCGAGCTGGATGGCCGCATCGTCGGTCACGCCTTCAGCGACGTGTACGTGGGGCGCGGGCATCTCATCCGCCTGGCCGTGCACCCCGATTATCAGAGGCGCGGCATCGGCGCGCGCCTGCTGGCCGAGGAGCTGACGTATCTGCTCGCGGCCGGCGCGTACCCTGTCACGCTCAACACACAGTCGAACAACTTCACCTCGCAAACGCTGTATCGCCGTTTCGGTTTTGCGCCGACGGGGGAATCGACGACGGTGATGCTGAGGCAGATCGTGCGTTAAGGGGATATTTGGAAAGAGAGGTGTGGTTCAGATTCACTGCACGCGGTAGGCGCAATGTGCCGCTTGACAACGCCATTCATCGGGGGGTGCGGGGGGTCTCACGCATTAAAGCCTCAAAGCCAGCCTGCGTGAAGTGGTGGTCGAACGTCAGGGCGTGACTGATGCCCACTTCACGCATGACCACGAATGAGACACAGTCAACGAGACTCCACTCTTTGTCTTGATGCGTCCTGTATAGCGCAAAGGCTTGCTGAAACAACTGCGGAGAGAGGTGGACAACTTCGACTTCGTCCGAAGTCAAGAACTCTTCAATGATCTCAGTGGCTTCTTGCTTGTAGCCGCGTGCCAAGGCGTTGCCGATTTCAAGCAGCACGGCGTCAGTCACGAGCAGGGGATGACCTTCAAACTTATCGGCCAGTTCGCGTGCTTGGCGATGATACTGGTCTCGGCGGTTGATAAGCGCGATAACGAAGAAGGTGTCAACCAGGATTCGATTCGGCACGTTTTTCTCCGACGACGTAGAGGTCGTGGTTGACGGCGAAATCGGCGGGCGCCTTGATCGAAATGCTCTTCAGTTTCGACATGAGGCTCGGCTTCTTCGTTTGTCGTTTTGACCAGACGAATTGCTTGATCAGGTTGTAGAGTTCTTGCAAGTCGTCTCCGGTCATGTTGTCAATTTCTGCTTGAATCAACTCTTTGGTTATCATAGTGCCACTCCCCTTCACAGTGGATCAGTTTTCAGCGATCAAGCGGATCACTTTTCGACGATCACTGCCTCAAACCAAATGGCCTTGGTGAATCACTTTCGACGATCAAATGGATCTCTTTTCGTTGGATGCAGAGCACTGACCTTTGCGAAGGTTCCAAACTTGGCACAGCAGCACAGATGCCTTACCCGCTCGCCAGTCTTTCTAAGTCACCGGATGTCACAGTTACAAACTCAATCGCTTCATCATTCCCTGCCAAGTAAGACTCCAAGCGCTCTTCGATGGCTCCGCTCATGCCGTAATGGGCAACAGGCTCTCGAAGTCGTGCACCATAATTAATCGCTTCGTCATGCGCTCCCACATAAATCAAGTCAAAGGTCATCTCACTCACTTCTTGAAGGATGATTCGCCAGAACTGGTCAAGCCGGCATTCATAGATATTCTTTCGGGCAGCACCTTCGATTTTCTTCAGTTGCAATGATGGATGTCGAGGATTGTCGGTTAGAAGCCTATAGGCTTTGGGCAATTTGACCTTTGCTTCTTTCGGTAAACGATCTGCCGACTCTGCAAAAATGCTAGACATTGTCAGGACAGTCATTCTTTCGTTCCTTTGTCACATGAGTTTCGGAATAGGGCGGTTTATTCGTAGTTCGCTTGCTGGCATGATTACGATACTGCGGCCGGGATAGATTCAGTGCGCGCACCTTAGTGGCTTATCCACATCCTTCAGTGTAAACCTCATACGAGATCTATCTGAGAGTATACATCGGAACCGGCCAGAGTCAAGCCCAACGCCCAACATGACGTATGAAATCTTCGGTGCTGGATACCCAAGCCGTGATATTCATGTTAGTGGCTACCTAAGCCGTGAAACACTGCATGATTCGCAAAGTTTTCCGCACTTGCTACAGCCGAATTAATGGCTTCACGCTAAGGTAGCCAGCACCAAATCTTCTAATTGACTGAAATGAATTTCAGTATATACTAATTTCACTTTACCTGGTGGCAGACTGCTTAGCAAGTCTCAAATGCACCGCCGAGACGCCGAGAGTGCGGAGAAATCCCAAGCAAAACTCAGCGTCCTCTGCGTCTCCGCGGTGAGAACGACCCTTGACTCGCACGACGGCGACGAAGGGCGTAAAGCTGTACATTGTCACGCTCCCCGGCTATTGAGGGCGGTCTGGAAAGGAGGTAATCGCCAACGGTTCTGCTAACATCTCTGTGAATCAGCGCGTCCATCGGTATGCCGGCTCACCATGAGCCGGATCATTCAAGCCAAGGAGGAGATTACCATGAAGCGCGCACGACGCATGCTTGCCCGGATGTCCGGGTTGATGCTCATTCTTACCCTCTTCGTCACCGCCTGCGGGGGCCCGGCGACGACCGCTGCTCCCCCACCGACTCAGCCCCCGGCACCTACGCAGCCGCCGGCTCCCACCCAGCCGCCGCCGACTGTGTCGCCTACCGAGATGCGGCCCGAAGAACTGACCGGGTCCCTGACCGTCCTGGATTGGGCCGGCTACGACGCACCCGAATTCTGGACCGACTTTCAAGAGATGTATCCTGAGGTCGACGTCAACTTCGAGTTCGGTGCGTCGGACGCCGACATCTACGCCAAGATGGCCGCCGGTGACCAGGCCGACGTCTTCCATCCCTATACCGGCTGGCTCCAGTTCTACGTCGACGAGGGGCTGGTCGAGGAGATCGACACGAGCAAGCTGACCAACTGGGACAAGGTGCCGGAGGATTTCAAGAAGATCGGCCAGATCGACGGCAAGCAGTATTTCATTCCGTGGGACTGGGGCTTCAGTTCCGTCCTCTACCGCACCGACCAGATCCCCGAAGGCGTGGACTCGTGGGCCGCACTGATGGACCCGAAGTACGAAGGGCACATCTCGATGTGGGACGACGGCCCCGGCGCGGTGACCGTGTCGTCTTACATTCACGGCTGGGACGAGACGCAGATCACGGACGAGCAGCTTGCCCAGATCAAAGACGAATGGATCGCGCAGCGCGACTTGAACCTGTTCTACTGGGCCGGCCAGCCGGAGCTGGATGAGGGCATGGCGAGCGGGGATGTGTGGCTGGGCTACGCCTGGCAGGGATCGTATGCCACGCTGCTGGGACAGGGTGTGCCGGTCGCCTACGCCGATCCGAAAGAAGGCCGCAACTCCTGGGTCGGCGTGTACGGCATCCGCAAAGACTCGCCCAACTACGACCTGGCGCTGAAGTTCCTCGACGCCAAGCTCGCCGAAGCCACCGGCAACAACGTGGTCAACATTTACTACTACGGGCACGCGAACCAGGACGTGATGAACGGCATCACCGACGAGACGCTCAAAGAAGCGTTCTCGATCGACGATCCGAACATTTTGCAGAAGACGAACTTCACGCCCAATCTCACCGCCGAGCAGCGCGACGCATGGACGAAGATGTGGGCCGAGGTGAAGGCAGCACCGTAGCCTCCACCCCCGGCCCCTCCCCCGCCGCAAAGGCGACAGGGGAGGGGTGCGGGGTGGGGGTCGGGGTGAGGGATGCTCGATCGCCGCGCCACGTTCTGGGCTTTATACCTGCCGCCGCTTTTCTGGCTGGGCGTGTTCTTCCTCGCCCCGCTGGCGTTGATGGCCGCCTTCAGCCTGCGCGCCGATATGAGCGGCAATTTCCTGGAAGGTTGGACGCCGACGCTCAAGCAGTACGCCGACCTGTTCGAGGCGGGCACGTACTGGCGGCTGTTGGCGATTTCGGTGCTCATGGCGTTAATCGTCGCGGTGATCGCGACCGTCCTGGCCTATCCCGTCGCCTACTTCCTCGCGTTTCGCGTCGGCGTGCGAGCCGGCTTCTACCTCATCTTGCTGCTCGTGCCGTTCTGGACGAGTTATCTGCTGCGCGTGATGGCGTGGAAGATCATGCTCGGCTCGAACGGCGTGATCAATTCCTTTCTGATATATGCCGGCCTGATCGACGAGCCGCTGCCCGCGCTCCTCTACAATCGCACGGCCGTGGTCATTACGCTAATCTACGTGTGGATTCCGTTCGCCGCGCTGCCGATCCTGGCCGCGCTGCAGCGCATCGATCCGGCGCTGTTCGAGGCTGCCGCCGACCTGGGCGCGGCGCCCGCCCGCCGCTTCTGGCGCGTGACGTTTCCGCTCAGCCTGCCGGGCGTGCTGGCGGCTTTCTTCCTGGTGTTCATCCCGACGGTCGGCGAGTACGTCACGCCGCTTCTCGTCGGCGGCAGCCAGGGCAGCATGTACGGCAATATCATCCAGGACTTCTTTAGCAAAGCGGCCAACTGGCCGCTCGGCTCGGCGCTGTCGATGATCATGCTCGTCGTGACGATGGCGCTCGTCCTGGTCGCCACGCGCTTCGTGGATTTGCGCCGGTTGATCGAATGAGCGTGTACACTGCTCGCCCCCGAGCCGTCCGCGCGCCGTCCTTGCTGCGCGGCTATTACGTCGGCCTGATCGCGCTGCTGTATCTTCCGCTCGGCGTCCTGTTCCTGTTTTCGATCAACGCCAACGCGACGCTCTCCTTTCCACTGCAAGGGCTGACGCTTGGCTGGTACGAGAAGCTCTTCGAGTCGGAGGCGGTGCTGCGCGCAGCGCGCAACAGCCTAATCGTCGCGGCGGGCAGCAGCTTCGTCGCGACGGCGCTCGGCACGACGGTCGCGCTGCTGGCGACGCGCTATCAGTTTCGGAGCAAAGGCCTGCTGATCGCGCTGGCCGTGCTGCCCCTGATCGTCCCCTTCGTCGTGCTGGCCGTCGCGCTGTTTCTGCTATTCGAGCAGGCTTTGAACGTCGATCGATCGCTGTGGACGGTAGGCGTCGCGCACACGATCGTCGCGCTGCCTTACGTCCTGCTCATCGTCGTCGCCCGGCTGGCCGGCTTCGACCCGCACCTCGAAGAGGCGGCGATGGATCTCGGCGCGGCGTACCCGACCGTCCTGCGCCGCATCACGCTGCCGATCATCGCACCGGCCATGCTGTCGGCCTGGCTGACCGCGTTCACCGTCTCGTTCGACGAGTTCGCGCTGGCGCTCTTTCTCGCCGGGACCGAGCCGACCTTCCCGGTCTATCTATTCAGCCAGTTGCGCTTTGCCAATCGCCTGCCGATCATGATCGCGCTCGCCGTGCTGTTGATGATCGGCACGCTGACGCTGGTGTTCATCGCCGAGCGCATCCGCCGAAGCGAGTAACTTGGGGCATTGGGTCAATGATTTCCCTCGTATTCGCGGGGAACTCAAGGAACTGGAGGAACTGAAGAGGCTGAATGAGTGTCCTATGGAAAATGATCTCACCCTTCTTTCCTGGCCGAACTATATCAACCCGCTGACGCTTGAGCAGTTTGAGCATGAGCTGGGAGTGAGAGTTAGAGTGGAGATCGTGCCCAGCGCAGTGGAGCTGGTGGAGCGCATGAGGGCGCCGGGGCCGCCGCCCGACGTGCTCGTTCCACCGGATTACGCGGTGCGCAAATTGGGTGCGGAGGGCCGCCTGCTGATGCTCGATCACGAGCGGCTGCCCAACCTGCGGCACCTCGATCCGCGCTTCCGCACCGGGCGCGCGCACGACCCGGACTGTCGCGTCAGCATCGTCAAGGATTGGGGCACGACCGGTTTCATGTATCGTTTGGACGTAGTGACGACTTCAGTCGTCCAGTCGTGGGCCGACTTCTGGAGCCTCGCCGAGAAATACTCCGGGCAGGTGACTGTGCTCGACTCACCGGGCGAAGTGATCGGCGCGGCGCTCAAGATGCGCGGCCGATCGTACAACGCCGCCGATGCAGAATCGTTGGCCCAGGCGCGCGAGGATTTGCTGCGGCTCAAGCCGCATGTGCGCGGCTTCGAGACCGATTACAAGCCGCTGCTGGCCTCCGGCGAGGCGTGCCTGTCGCTCGGCTGGAACGGCGATGCGGCTGCGCTCAACGCGGCGGGCGTGCACGTCCAGTACGTCGTTCCGATCGAAGGCTCGCAGATTTGGGAGGACGATTGGGCGATTGCCGCAGGAGCGCCGTATCCAGAGGCAGCACACGCTTTCCTTGATTTCGTCCTCCGTCCCGAAGTCGCGGCACAGGAAGCGCGCTACACGCGCTACGCCACCGGCAACCGCGCCGCACTGGCGATGCTCGACGACGACATCCATGACGACCCATCAACCTATCCGCCCGACGAGGTCCTGCAAAAACTGGAAGCCGGCATGCCGCTGGGCGCCGAGGGGAACCGGAGACGAGTGGAGTTGTGGAGGGAAGTGCGTGAAGCGTGAAACGTGAAGCGTGAAACGTGAAGCGTGTTGCGTGTTGCGTGATGCGTGTTACGTGATGGATGCTGCTCACTGATTACTGATTACTAATTACTAATTACTGATTACTCATTACTGCTCACTCTCCACCACTTGCGGTGTCGGCGTCAGTTCGACTGTCTCAGTCGGCGGGAGCGTCGGCTCCGGCGTGGGCGTCTCGGCGCTGGGCGGCAGCGTCGGCACGACGACAGGCGTCTCCGTCGGCTCGGGCGTCGGCGTCGCCGTCGGGCCAGGCGTGTCGGTCGGCGTCGGGATCGCGCCGCGACTGACGAACACGCGGGCGCGCGCTTCAGTCGATCCACCGCTCAACGCGTGCACGACCAGCCGCAGGATGTACTCGCCGTCTTCGAGTCCAATCGTATCCCACTGCGTCAGCTCGCCGTCGACGACCTGCGCCAGGTGCGGGCCGCTGATCCACTGCCACACGTCGGGCGACGCGGTCGAGGCGAATTGCAGATCGTAGCTTTCGAAGTCAGGCATCACGGCCGTGCCGATGACGGGCACGATGCCGTCGACGAACCCGCCGTCGGGCGGGCTGCCGATCGCGACGATCGACGTGGCCGGGCCGGCGGTGCATGAGTCGATCGGCGCGACTTCGAGGCCGTGCTGCTGCGCCCACTCGAATCCTTCGGGCGGCACGACGGCCATCACTTTCTCGACGACGCCGCTCGTGCAGCCCTCAACCCACCGCAGACCCGAAGCCGCGTCGAGCCGGACGAGCTGATACCAGTCGTGCTCCGGGCCGAGCGGCGGCCGGTCGGCGGCGAAGATCTCGGTGCGCCTGGCAGGGCAGTATTGAGACGGCTGCGTGCCCGAGTCGGCGCACACTTCCATCTCGATGATACCGGGCGGGCGTGGGAATTCGAGGATGGGTTGGCCTTCTAGCGCGCGCTGCATGAAGTTGTGCCAGATCGGGCCTGCGCCGGTCACGCCGCTGATGTTCTTCATCTCGGATCGATCCGGATTGCCGATCCAGACGCCCGTGACCAGCTCCGGCGTGGAGCCGATCGTCCAGTTGTCGCGAAAGTCATTGGTCGTTCCGGTCTTGACCGCTGCCGGTCGCCCGATCTCCAGGACGTTCGGGCAGCCGAAAGCGGGACAACGCGCCCGATTGTCCGACAGGATGTGCGTGATCAAGTACGCATGCTGCGGGCTGATGACCTGCTCGCCTGCGCCGGGCGCCAATTCGCAGGGAGGCGCGCCTCCGGCATCCTGCCCGGGCGGCGCGAACTGGCATTGCACGTCGCCCCGCACGTTGGTGATGCGCTCGATTACGATCGGCGGGCGGCGCACGCCGCCGTTCGCGAAGATCTGAAACGCGCCGGCCATTTCGATCAGCGGAGCTTCGCCGCCGCCCAGCGTCAGCGACAGGCCGTAATCGGGGCGCGTGAATGTCGTGATGCCGAAGCGCTGCGCCACTTTGAGGAACTCTGGCACGGTCACAAACTCGAGGGTCTTCACCGCCGGAACGTTGTACGAATTCGCGAGCGCCGAACGAACCGGCTGCGGACCGTGGAACCGGCCGTCGTAGTTGACGGGCTTGTACACGTTGCCGGCCGTGTCGGTGTACACGACTGGCGTGTCCCAGATCGTCGTGGACGGCGTCCAGCCTTTTTCGAATGCGGCCAGGTAATTGAGCGGCTTGATCGCCGACCCGGTCTGCCTCGGCGCGACGGCCATGTTGATCTGCCCGGCGTGCTGCTCGTCGCGGTAGTCCGGGCTGCCGACCATCGCCAGCACGCGTCCGGTGTTCGGCTCCATCGCCACCAGCGCGCCGCCATGGACGTTACGATCGGCCAGGCCCGCGATCTGTTCTCGGACGACGTCTTCGGCGATCGATTGCAGCTTCGGATCGAGCGTGGTGTAGATCTTCAAGCCGCCCCGGTACAACGCTTCCGGCCCGAACTGCGTCTCGACGATCTGGCGCACGTGCTGCACGAAGTGTGGGGATGGGATGTCGACGGCGACGCGCGGAGGCTTGAACTCGTAGGCTGCCATCTCCTCGGCAGCGGCCCCAGCCTGCTCCCGCGTGATGCTGCCCGCTTCGACCATCAGGCGCAACACGGTGCGATGGCGGGCGAGCGCGGCCTCGCGCCCGTCGGGCGTGTAGGGATCGTAGACGGAAGGCGCCTGCACAAGGCCGGCGATGAACGAGCCTTCGGCCAGCGTCAGGTCTTCCGCGTCCTCCTGGAAGTAGGTCTGCGCCGCCGCTTCGACGCCGTAGGCCAGGTTGCCGAAGTACACCGAGTTGAGATACAGCTCGAGAATCTTATCGCGCGGATAGCGGCGGGTAACTTCGGCGGCGAGCACGGCTTCTTTGATCTTGCGGTTGGCCGTGCGCTCGGCGCGCTCTTCCGGCGGGAGCATCAGGTTGCGCACAAGCTGCTGGGCGATCGTGCTCGCGCCCGACACGGTCTCGCCTTCGCGCAGGTTCTGGATCACCGCGCGCACGATGCCGATGGGATCGAAGCCGGGGTGCCGGTAGAAGCGCGGGTCTTCGGTGTCGATCGTCGCCTGGATCACCCATTTCGACATGTGGTCCAGCTCGACGACCGTGCGCCGCCCGCCCTGCGGATCGAGCAGCTCGAACAGCAGGTTGCCGTCCCTGTCGTAAATCTGGCTGCTGGTGAACAGCTCGGTCGCGCGCTGCGAGAGGTCTTCGGGCGACGGCAACTGCGAGGCGATGTAGACGTAGCCGCCGGCGCCGACCGCCAACACGGCCACGAACGCCACCCCGACCAGGATCGCCATGATAAACAGGGTCTTCGCGAACAGGGGCCAGAAGGCCGGTCGCCCCGCCTGCCCGGCTCGAGCCGCAACGCGTGCAGCGGGCGCAGGCGCTGGAGCTTTGCCTCCGGTGCGCGGGCCAGAACGTGGGTAAGCCGGTGGAGGCGACGGCGCGGCGTCCGGCGATGCACGCCAGCCACCCTGAGGGGCCGGCTCGATCCGTTCCCCTCGTCCGCGAGACGCTGGCGGCGGGGGTGGTGGCGATGGCGTGTACTCCGTTCGCTTCGGGTCCGAGCCGGTGGGGTCGGATGCCCAGCCGCTCCTGCGCTGCGTTTCGGCGCGCTTGGAGTGAACGGTTGGGTCGCCCTTCGGATCGATTTGCCGGGTCTCGTCGGAATCGATGCGCCTCGTCTCACCCTCGCCGGCGTCGAGGCGTCGCGTTTCGTCGTCGTGGGAAGAATCGGCCAAGGCAAGCTCTCCCGATCAAGGACGCCCGGTCGCGTTCGGCGGTTCCCGGGCGTCGCGCCTCATTATAACGGGGAGAGCTGGAGTGTCAACTGCGCGCAGCCTGCGGGTGCGCGCCGGGCGCCCGACGCCAGGCGACAGTGCAACTATCGCCCAGTTATCAGTCATCAGTTATCAGTGATCAGTGAGGTTGCCCTGCGGACACCGGGCGACGGTGCAACTGTCGCCCCAACATGGAGCATTGAACGCTTCGGCCTGTTGTGAAGTATAATCGGCGCAGCCAACGGGCCTCGCCTGAGAGACGGTCTTAAAACCCCCGTGGTTGACGCATCCCTATGCGTCAACAGCGGGCATAGAGATGCCCGTTCTACGGGTTTCAAGACGCGCGCTGAGAGATATGAGTCAAGCTGTGACGGAGCCGACTGCCGATCGACTGGCGCTGCTGTATCGCATCACGCAGACATTCAACTCGTCGCTCGACCTGAACGAGGTTTTGAATCGCGTCATCGACGAGGTGATCGCGGCGACGCACGCCGGGCGCGGCTTCGTCATGCTGCTCGGCGACGACGGGTCGATGGAATTTCGCGCGGCGCGTGGCATCGACCACCGCACCATCGACGATCCCGAATTCCAGATCTCGCGCAGCGTCGTGCAGCGGGTGGCGCAGGAAGGCCGGCCGCTTCTGACGAGCAACGCGCAGAACGACGCCTGGCTGGGCGGGCGCGCGAGCGTGATGGCGCTGGGGCTGCGCTCGATCCTGTGCGTCCCGCTACAGCATAAGGGCGCGACGCGCGGTGTGATCTACGTCGACAACACGGTTCAAGAGGGCATCTTCACCGAGCGCGACCTGGATCTGCTCGCGGCGATCGCGTCGAGCGCCGCGGTTGCGATCGAGAACGCGCGGCTGTTTCGCGAGGTGCAGGACAACGTCCGCAACCTGCGCTTGTTGAACGAGATCAGCACGGACCTCACCTCGACGCTCGATCTCGAGCGGGTGCTCCGCGCGTCCCTGCAGCGCGCTCAGGATGCGTTCAACTCCGCGGCGGCGTCCATTCTCATGGTCGAGGGGGACGAGCTGGTATTCCGCGTTGCGCTCGGCGGGAGCGCCGAGCAGGTGAAGCCGTTTCGTGTCCCGCTCGGCCAGGGCATCGCCGGCTGGGTGGTGCAGCACGCGCAGGGCGTCGTCGTCAACAATCCGCAGCACGACCCACGTTATTACAAGGCGGTAGAGGCTGGGACCGGATTCCTGGCCGAATCGCTGATGGCCGCGCCCCTGATCGTCAACGGGCGCGCCTTCGGCGTCATCGAAGTCATCAACAAGCCGGGCGGCTACTCGCCGGGCGACTTGGCTCTGCTGTCGACGATTGCGGCCAGCGCATCCATCGCGCTCGAGAACGCGCGGCTGTACCGGATCGCCGTCGAGCAGGGGCGCATGGAGCGTGAGCTGCAGGTCGCGCGCGAAGTGCAGTCGAGCCTCATCCCGAACGCGACGCCGACGATCCCCGGCTGGGAATTCGCGGCGCGCTGGCAGCCGGCGCGCCGCGTGGCGGGCGATTTCTACGACTTCGTCGCGATCGGCGATCGACTCGGCCTGGTGATCGCCGACGTGTCGGACAAGGGCATGCCAGCCGCGCTGTTCATGGCGCTTTCGCGCAGCATCGTCCGCGCCAGCGTCTCGCACGTGCATTCGCTGGCCGAGTCGATCGCGCAGGCCAACCGGTTGATCTGCGCCGACGCGGCCAACGGCATGTTCGTCACGCTGTTCTGCGCGCAGGTCGAGCCGGGCAGCGGCGAGGTGCGCTACGTGAACGCGGGACACAACCCGCCGCTGGTGTGCCGCGCCGGAAGCGGTGAATGCGTGAAGCTTGGAAACAGCGGGATGGCGCTGGGGTTCTTCGCCGGGGCCGAATTCGCGCAGCACGCGGTTTACCTTGAACCCGGCGATTTCGTCGTGCTGTACACGGATGGCGTCACCGAAGCGTTGAATACGGCCGAGCAGGAGTTCGGCGAGGAGAGGCTGAGACGTCTGCTCCTCGACCATCGCGACGCATCGGCGGAGGACATCGCCTCGGCGCTGGGGCGGGCCGTTGCCGCTTTCGCGGGTGAGGCTGCCCCGTCGGATGACGTGACCTTCGTCATTGCGAAGCGTCTCTAGCACACTTATGCTGCCTGCACTTGGACATTCCGATTGGAGTCGAGGCTTTAGCTGGAACCGCCTGACCCTAAAGGGGGCTTCGCACAGGCTCGACTCCGGTCTTTGGACTATCGACGTATCACCCACATTCCAGGAGGAGGACAGATATGGACATCACCGTATCGCAGGAACAGGCGCGGGTACCGGTCACCGTGCTGCGCGTCAAGGGTGACATCAGCGCCGCCACGTACGAGCAGCTCATTGCGCAGGCCCGCAAGGCCCACGAGGATGGCGCGCGCGACATCCTCGTCGATCTGGCCGACGTGCCTTACATGAGCAGCAGCGGCATCCGGGCGCTCAACGACATTTTCAACATGCTGCGCACCGATGCGCCGGCCGAGAGCGACGAGGCCATGCGAAAAGGCATCGCCGCCGGCACGTTCAAGTCGCCCCACCTCAAGCTGCTCAACCCTTCCAAGCGCGTCTCGGAGGTCCTCAAGATGGCGGGGCTGGACATGTTCCTGGAGATTCATCGCGATTTCAAACAGGCGATTGCGTCGTTTTGAGTTTCCCGTTCACGCATTTGAACGTTGGAGGGAGGTCTTCGGTCCAGCCGTGGTCATGGATGGCCAGACCGATGAGTACGGCCATGCCGGAGCATCGCCGTCAGCAATCCGCCCAGCGTGCGCAGCGCGTGGATCAACACCTCTTCGGGATAACGCGAATAGGTCAGGCGGAAGGCGTTGGGCGTCGAGCCGTAGGGGTAGAATGCCGCCGCCGGTGCAATCGCAATACCGCGCTCCAGCGCCTGTCGGAACAAGGCTTCGAGTGAGATAGAGGGCGGTATCGTCACCCACACGTAGAATCCGCCGGAAGGATGCGTCCAACGTGCTTCCGGCGGGAAATATTCCTCCAGCGCGTGCAGCATCGCGTCTCGGCGCGCGCGGTAGACGGGAACCACGCGTTCGAGGTGCGCCGCATAGTTTCCCGACAGGAGAAACTCGGCCAGCGCCCGCTGCCCGAGCGGCTCGCCGCTGCCGCTGGTGATCGTCTTGAGCCGGATCAGATACTCGCGCAATCGCCCATTGGCAACGATGAAGCCGATGCGCAAGCCGGGCATCAAGACCTTGGAGGCTGAGCCGACATGGATGACCTCCGGGTCCAGGGCACGCAGCGGCAAATGGGGAGGCCCTTCAAAGGTCAGATCGCGGTACGTCGCATCTTCGATGACCGGAATGTCCCGCTCGGCCATGAAGTGGAGAAACTCATGGCGCTGGGACATCGCCCAGCGGATGCCGGTCGGGTTGTGATGGTCGGGTATGACCGACACGAAACGTGGGTGTGCGGGTGCGGCTTCCAGTTGCCGGGTCAGTGACATCCAGTCGGGGCCGGCCGCGCTCAACTCGAAGCCGAGCAGGTTGATCCCCAGGTGGCCCAGGTTGAACAGCGTCCCGAAGAACGTCGGGACTTCGGTGAGTCCGCAGTCGCCCGGCGCAGCCAGCGCGCGCCCGACGAGCGAGACGCCCTCCTGCGCGCCCCAGGTGATGATGATGTCGCCGGCTTCGGTGAGGATGCCGTGCCGCGCCAGGTCGGCGGCAATCGCCCGGCGCAGCGGATAATACCCTTGCGGGTCTTCGTAGTTCAGGGCTTTCGCCCCATCGCGTCGCAGCACGCGCTGGCGGATGCGGTCGAAGTCGTCAAGGGGGATGAGGTCGTCGGCAGGCAGGCCCAGCGCCAGCGAGAGGATGCCTTCGGCGCGGTTGAGCCGCCACAATTCCGCGACCAGGTCTTCCGGCTGCGTCAGCGCAGGTGCCGCCGCCGGCCTCGCCATCACCGACCCATCCATCAGGCCATCGACGATGAAACTCCCGCTGCCCTGGCGCGCCTCGATTATCCCGCGCGCCTTCAGTTCTTCGTAAGCGTTGACGATGGTCGAGCGGTGAACCTGCAATTGCTCGGCCAGGGCGCGCGAAGGCGGGAGACGATCGCTGGCGCGCAACTGGCCGTTGCGCGCCAGTGCCGTGATGTGGTCTACGATTTGCAGGTAGATCGGTTTTGTACAGTTCGGGTCAACCGGGATCATGAGCATGGCTTGCCTCGTATGCGTCTCACCACCCACGCGGCGCGAGTCGCTCCGGCTCCGGGATCGACATGACGGTACGCCCAACCATCGGCTCGCCGAGGTTCTTGCTCACTTCGGCGACGATGTGCGCGGCGCTGTAGTGCGTCACCGCCGCGACGATCGCCTTGGCCCGGCGCGCCGGGTCGCCCGACTTGAAAATACCCGAGCCGACGAACACGCCGTCCACACCGAGCTGCATCATCAGCGCCGCGTCGGCGGGGGTGGCCACACCGCCGGCCGCGAAGTTCACCACTGGCAGCCGGCCGAGTTCCTTCGTCTCGACCACCAGCTCGTATGGCGCGCCGATGTCCTTGGCATAGGTCATCAGCTCCTCATCGGCCATCGTCGTCAGCCGGCGGATCTCGCCGATCACCGCGCGGGCGTGGCGCACGGCTTCGACCACGTCGCCGGTGCCGGCTTCGCCTTTGGTGCGGATCAGCGCCGCGCCTTCGCCGATACGGCGCAGCGACTCGCCCAGGTTACGACAGCCGCACACGAACGGCACATTGAATGTTGTGTTTGTTAATGTGATGCGCCTCGTCGGCAGGCGTGAGCACCTCGCTCTCGTCGATGTAGTCCACGCCAATTGCTTCGAGTACCTGCGCTTCGACGAAGTGCCCGATGCGGCACTTCGCCATGACCGGGATGGTGACCGCGTCCATAATGCGCAAGATGAGTTCAGGGTCGCTCATGCGGGCGACGCCGCCCTGCGCACGGATGTCGGCGGGCACGCGCTCCAGCGCTATCACCGCGCAGGCGCCGGCGTCCTCGGCGATGCGGGCGTGCTCCGGTGTGACGACGTCCATGATCACGCCGCCCTTGAGCATCTGGGCCAACCCACGTTTGAGTGTAACGGTTCCGATTTCCTGATTCGACATAGGCGTTTCCTCCCCGCAGTAGCGGGACCGAACATTTTGCGTTCAGATCGCACGAGGCGAGTTTAGCACTCAGCCTTCCCGGGTCAGATTCGTTCCAGGCCGGCGACGGTTCGCTCGTTTTGAACGTTGCCCGTGTTCAGAGTCGATTTCGGCTCCAGCAGCAGCACGTGCGCCTCCCCATCGGCCACCGGCAGATGCTCGACGCCGTGCGGGATGATCACGAATTCGCCCTCGGTCAGATCGACGTCTCGGTCACGCAGCCGAATCCGCAGACGGCCCTTCACGACGAGAAACAATTCATCCTCGGCTTCGTGATGATGCCAGACGAACTCGCCTTTGACCTTGACCAGCTTGACGAGCGCGTCGTTCACTTCGCCGGCGATCTTGGGGCTCCAGTAGTCGTCGAACAGGTGGAACTTCTGAGCCAGATTCACCTTCTCGATCATCGGATTGACCTCACTCCCAGAAGATGTCGCCCTCGCCGACGATCACCGCCTGCCCGCCGATGCGCAGGCCGGTGATGCGCTCTCCATCGCGGCGCACATCGACGTGAATCCGGCTGGGGCGGCCCATCTCGATGCCCTGCTCACAGATGAAGCGCGTCTCCGGCGCGTTCGACACCAAGCCGTAGCGCGCCAGGTACGCACCCAGCGGCGCCGCGCCGCTGCCTGTCGCCGGGTCTTCGGGGATGTCCAGCGTGTGCGGTGCAAACATCCGCGCGTGGATGCTTGCCTCGCGCGACACGGTCTCGGTGGTGAACACGTACACCCCCTCACCCGCATCACCCGGCAGGGCGGCGAGGGCGGAGGCATTCGATCGGCAGCGGCCGGCCGCAGCCAGCGAGCGCAGCGGCACGAACAGGAACGGCACGCCAGTCGACACGACTTGCAGCGGATGATCGGCGTCGATGTCTTCGGGCGAAATGCCGAGCGCCGAGGCGACTCGCTCGCGATCGTCACGCACCGCGCCAAACTCCGCCTCACGATGCTCCATCCACACGAAGCGCGGCTCATGGTCTTGCGCCTCTATGGCGACTTTCACCGCGCCGATGCCGAGCTGCAGCGTGACTTCGGTCGCCCCATCGCGCAGGTCGAACGCGCCCTGCCGGGCCAGCACGTAGGCCGTGCCGACGGTGGGATGGCCGGCCATCGGCAGCTCTTTGCCCGGCGTGAAGATGCGCACGCGCTTCACGGCGTTCGGGGTTTCGGGCGGCAGGACGAAAGTGGACTCAGACAAGTTCATCTCACGCGCGAGCGTCTGCATCTCGCCGGCGCTCAGGCCGCGCGCGTCGGCGAACACGGCCAGTGGGTTGCCGGCGAAAGCGCGATCGGTGAACACGTCGACCTGAACGAAGTGATAGCGTCGGGTCATGTGTGACTCCTTAATCCGTGGCTATGGCTGCGGAAGCCGGCTTCAAGCGCGGCTTGAAGTTGACGATGGCGATGCCGCCCACCACGAGCAGCGAGCCGGCGACGAGGCGCCAGTCTGCTGTCTCCTGCAAAAAGATGATCCCCAGCATCAAGCCAATCACCGGGAACACGTAAGTCACCAGCGCGGCGCGTGTCGCGCCCCAGGCGTTGAGCAGGTAGAAGTACAGCAAGTACGCCAGGCACGACCCCAGCAGCCCGAGCCACGCCAGCGCGAGCCAGGTGAGCGGCAAAGCCGGCAGGCGCAGCGGGCGATCGGCAGCAGGCACGATCAGCCAGATCAGCGCATCGGCGATCAAGACGACCATCGTGGCCTGCACCAGCGGGCGCTGGCCGCGCAGGTGCTTGCGCGCGAACGTGGCCGCCGTGGCATAACTCGCCGCAGCAGCCAGGACGGCCACCTGACCGAGAAGACTGTTGCCCGTCCCGCCGCCCGATCCGGCATTGCGGCTAACCAGCACCACCACGCCGACGAAACCGACGATCAATCCGCCCATGCGGGTGAGTGTGATCTTTTCGTCGTGCAGCCAGAAATGGGCGATGACGATGGTGAACAGCGGCGTCGTGCCGTTGAGGATCGACGCCAGGGCCGAATCGATCGAGGTCTCGCCCCACGAGATCAACACGAACGGCAGCGCCGTGTTGAGCACACCCAGGAAGAGAAAAGCCAGCAGGGTGCGGCGATCGCGCGGAAAGGTTTGCCGCTGCAGGCGCACGATCGCCAGCAGCGCGATCAGGCCAAACAGCAGCCGGAAGGCGACGAGTGTGAAGGGGCCAATCTCCCTCAGCGCGATTTTAATCCACAGAAACGAGGAACCCCACACCAGACCCAACAGTGTGAACGCACTCCATTCTTTGAGTTTCATGCTATCCCTTTCGCGCGATCCAATCTGAATGATCCTCGGCCAGTAACTTTCCCGACGAGGGGAATCCATCCACCATGCCATGAAAAGGGTAAGGGGGCCACGTGAGATTATTGCACCGCCGGGTGCTGTTGAGCAAGTGCCAATTTGCCCGGCTTAGACCGACCACTTTGGATTGTGATAGGAAATGCAATTCAGGTGATCGCGGGCGTCTTGCTATTTCTCCCAATCTCTACTACCGTGACGGCCACGGGACACCTGAAGATGTGGCGGCCAAAGTGCGGGCGGCAGGGGGTGTTCCAGACGATCAAGCCGTGGGCGATGTCGCAGGGGCGATGCAGCACCTGCGCGCACTGCCCTATATCAACGGCAAAGTCGGTGTTTTCGGCACTTGCTCAGGAGGCCGGCACGCTTTCCTCGTCGCGTGTCGGGTGAAAGGCTCTGACGCGGCCGTGGACTGCTGGGGCGGGCGTGCGGTGATGGCACAGGAAGAACTCACGCCCAGGCAACCCGTCGCCCCGATCGAGTACACCCAAGACCTGTCCTGCCCGCTCCTGGGTCTCTTTGGCGAAGAAGACCGAAACCCCACGCCGGAACAGGTAACCCAACACGAGCAGGAACTCAAGAAGCACGGCAAGATCTATGAGTTCCACAGGTATCCTGGCGCGGGCCATGGCTTCTTCTACTATGACCGGCGGGACTATCGGCAGGCGCAGGCGGTAGACGGCTGGCAGAAGGTGTTCGCCTTCCTGGAAGAATATCTCAGTTAGGAGTGCGAGGATGTGCACGATGATTGTCAAGCAAGTGGAGATCGAGGGGAGCAGCAAAGGGACAAGCGGCTGGTTCGGTCTACGTCAGGCGAATGTGTCGTATGACCACCCGTTCCATGCGCCGCTGGAACATGCGCTGAACATCGACTTTGTGAATGAGGCGCAGGGGCCAGGCGCCCGAGTCGCGGTGGAACTCAGTGTCGAATCGGCGCGGGCGCTGGTCAAGACGATTCTCGCCGTGTTGGAGCGGGCCGAGGTGGGTGGATACCTGGATGTGTTCGCACTACCTGGGCAGACCTGCTCCGACTAATAGTTCCCCTCCCTCTCGAAAAGTCTCAAATCGCTCGGACCGCGCCATGTCGGCAAGTGTCAGGGTAAGCTGAAATGGGAAATTCTCAGGAGCCTGGACTAACCCTGAAAACGGAACGGCTGATCCGCGCGATCGCACTGTCGCCTCGACCAGCCACGTCGCCAACAGAGGATCGGTGATTTTACGAGCAGCGGCGACGTGGTAATTCTCCTCACCATTCGGAATCAACACATCCCAATCTGTAAGCGTCTGAAAGACGCGCAGGATTGACCGCTTGACAGTCGTTCGTTCTCCCCAGGCCTCTGTCACCCTACGGCTGATCTGGCCTCGATTGATCTCTTCTTGGAGTGATGCTGCTCGTCCTATCGCCGAAACAATCTCGCGGAAGAAAGGGTAAGCCAGGAGCAGCATCCCCCAATGAGCGACGACGCGCTGATCGGGCACGCTGGCTTCGAGAAGATCGAATGCTCGATCTCGAAGCTCGGTATGTTCTGGTGGAACCGTCAGCCAGGTTCGAATGAGCACTGTGCACGTCTTAACCCGCACAAAGTGAGCCGGTATGTCGTCGGCAAGCGCGTCCATGAGTTGAGCGCGTAAGGCGAGCCTATCCCGCTCGGCCTGAGCAAGCCCGGCGGCGATATCCAGCCAGCGCAGTTTCAGTTCGCGGTCCAAGCCAATCGTCCGTTTCATGCGGGTACAGTCGTCACCTGAACAAATGGGACTATCACTTCTTCTAGCGAAATGCCGCCATGACAAACAACTTCTTCGTCTGGGGTGTGGAAGGCATTGAGGCTGTCGGCCAGCAAGACGTGAACGGACTCAGGCAGCGCGTCTGAGCGCCATACGACGGCTGTTGGGTACTGCGACTGAGCCTGATCGAGAAAAGCCGGCTGAGAAAACTGCAGGGCGCGCTTTCCACGCTCCTCAATGAGTGAGCCTTGTTGAGGCCTACCGATCCCCCGTGCAGCAATGTTACCATGATCCGCCGTAATGAACGTTGTGAACCCCGCTTGGTGAAGCTTCACCATCAAGCGTGGCAGGTGCCCCTGTTCAGTCCAAAGTTGCACTTGTTGGTGCATGCCGGGCGCGCCTAACTCCATCCCATGCATGATCTTGTCCACCTGATTGACGACCAATCCGGCGACAGTCGAACGTGGGTCTTGCAGCCAGACATCAAGGTCGGAATCGTCGTCGAGGTTAGGCCCGATGAAGTAGCCAATCGCATGCTCCGGCAAGCCTTGATCGAGCCAGAATCGGACCCAGTGTTTCGGCTCGCGGTCAGTGCGATCCCAGGAGGTCGGGAAGTTCAGCGGCGGCCATGCTGCAAAAATCGACTGACGCGAAACCGGCGTGAGCGTGGGCACCCAGGCGAACACTGCCGAATCGACGAAACTCCAGTTTGTGTTTTCCTCACGTAGTCGATCTTGTATCAGGAACCACTGATTGAGCGCTAGCCCATCGACGACGACTAGAGCGACTCGCCGGAACTCACCTGCCTTCAGCTTATATGCAAGGTAATGCGGGATTTGATGCAGCATGATCGGGATCGGCAGCGGAGTGGAGTTATGCAGCGCGAGATAGCGGCTCTGCATCCATGCTGCGAAACGAGCCTCGATTTCCAGTTGCAGACCGTCGAAGCCGACTGCGTTGGGCAGCGGCGACAGGTGGGGCAGGCTGTGCCGAAGGATCACCGCTTCCGCCCACATTCGAGCGAATTTGAGCCACGTTTGATGATTTGTTGTGGCGTCGGGTAATTCCTGTCGTACAGCCGCGATCAGCTTTTCAAAGCGAATCTGCCGGTCAATCTCTGGCTGGCGTGCCACGCCGACTTCAGTCCACCGATCGCGCTGCCAATCGTCAGGAACAGGGACGGGGCGCAGGTAGCCTTCGAGGAACAACGAGTCGACAAATGCCCGGATGTCCGGCTCGTCGAGGGGGAGCAGCGGCGCGCCGGCTTCGTAGGCGATCCGCGCTTCGCGAATGCCGGTCCGGCGCATGTCGTCTTCAGCCAAGAAGCGGGGCCAGGTGTGTTGAAGAAACTCGAAGAAAGCGCTTCGGTCGCCGAGCAAAGCGGCGATTGGCCAGTTATCCAGGCCTGGTATTTGTTGTAGATGCTCTAGCAGGATTCGGTCGAGTGGCGCGGGCACACGTCGCGCAGCGTAATGGCGCGATAGCAAGTGCTTGAGAGCATCGGCGCGGCTCTTGAGCGTGTCAAGCGAAACGCCAAAGACGTGCCGGAGCAGATAGAGGGAAGTGCCCCGTTCGCCCAATGGCTCATCGTGATAGTCCTGATATGCGGTGAACAGCGCGTCGAGGTCGACGCGATCGAGTTCTCGGATAACAGGATAGCTCAGCTTTGGGAACAGATCGGACAGGTGGAACCTGAGCTGCCGGCCCACCTGAAGCAAATCGAACGGCAAGCGACTGAGATCGTGCTCAGGTGAGCGCAGCACGACGACAAGTTCGGTCTCTTCGCCGCGGTCCCACCTCTGGCGAAACTGATTCTCGTAAGCATACCGGAACTGAACCGGATCGTCGAAACGAAGCAATTGGAAACCGTTGGCGCGAATGGTCGCCAACAGCTGCTCTTCGAGCATCAGCCCATCCGGGTCGGCGACGAGCGTCAGCCGGTGAGAAGGCAATTGAAAGTGCTGGAGGACATAATCGCGCCAGTCAGGCATAGTGCGCCAAGTTTAGCAGAGATTTGTTCTCACGCTCCATAGAACACGAATGGTGCCCAATAGTATGGATGTGCAAACGGCTTTTCCTGCTGGTTCTGCCCAAATGGACCGGGAAGAACTTCAGTGAGATCAGCTTTAGTCGCTTCTCTCAGCCACAGTTGCGCCTGCCGTAGCGCAACCGCCGGCTGCATCGGGCTAACGCCTGTGCGTGCATCGCCCTTCAAGTGATACTCGTAGAACTTAATCATTAGCAGTGCTGTTGAAAAGTCATACACCGGCCACAGCGTGCCGACCACGCCAGGCACACCGGCCTGCAAGAATCCCGCCGGCAAGCCGATGGCTTCTTCGGGTAGTTCATTGAAGTCCGTAATCGCCGTCTGGCACGCCGACAGCACGACCAGCCTCGTGCCACTCAACCTCTGTCGCGCGAGCAAATCCCTTAACGTGATCATCTCGCCGTTGCTCAGCACAACACCCGACTCCAGTGGCTCGACTGGGTTGAATTTGCCGTGACACGACAGATGCAAATACAATGTTGCGCCCAGTTGGGCATCAACGGCTGTACGAGCCGCATCCTGCTCGTACAGCACTGTGGCTTGCTCGTTGAACAGCGGCGTAATCTCCTCAAGTTCAGGGCGGGCGAAGACAAGCGGTTTCATATCTTCCGGCAATGGCAGCGGATTACCGACGCCTAGCAAAGTGAGCTGCTGGCCCGATAGGGTAGCGAGTGCTTCGCGGCTGCTACCTAACGCCCGTGCCGAGGGCGTGTACATCACGGTAAACTCATCTATGAATCGGCGCACCTGCCCATCGATACGGTACTCCGCAGCGTGTAACGGGAACAGTGCCAGCCGTCCACAAGGAATGAGTGTGACATCTGATACGCCCAGCGACTTGAGTGCCTCAGCGATGGGTTGCATAACTCTGTCACCAAGCAACGGCAACACATCATTCAACGCTGGTTTGAGCGGCGCCCTGCCCAACTGTGCATATAGATAACCATCAACGATGTCCTCACCCTCACGTTTGAGTAACCAGCCATTCACTTCATCTTCAGTAAGGTCCAGCCACATTTCTTTGACGCCACTGGGCTGCACGATCAGCGCCAGTCCACCCCACTCCGTGATAGTCAGATATACGCCAACACAGCGATTGTCTGCAGCAAGCTCATGTTGGATTCGCTCAAGATTTGGAGCACGGAAGAAGTCTTCATAACCAGGAATTTGCTGAATCTCGGCGATGACGGCATCGAGTTCAGCACGCACCGGCCGCAGTTCTTCGACGAGATCGAAGTTGGTCGGTAAGTTCTCCGGCCGCAGTTCGCTGCTTTCCAATTGGACGAGACGCTGTGTCAGGGCGACGTAGTGTTCATACAATTGCCTCTGCCCGCGTTGAGGCAGGAGTTCCAGATCGGCGCGGTAGCGTTCTACGGCTTCGGCCAGCAGTCGGGTTCGGCCCATTTCCAGTGTAGTAACCGCGTCAGGTATCTCGCCGTTCTTGGCGCGAGCGTAGGCCGCCTGGCTGAACAAAGTCTGCGCCTCACGCAGCCAAGCCTGCTTACCGGCACGTAACACCTGTGCCTGCCAGAGCTGCTCAATAGCCTGCCGACCATAACCATAAGCCTTTGCAGCTTCTGGCCATGCTGCTCGTTCGATCGCCCAACGGCCCCAAGTGCGACTAGTGGTCAAGGCCGCTTCCGGCAGCACGTCCAAGCCAAGTTGACAGGCACTTTGAAACGCCACAATCGCCTGCTTCAGATCGGTTGGCGCTCCCTTTCGCGCATAACGGTCGCGTAGGCCGATTCCCAGATTGTTCAAACACCCGACCCGATCAGGCGAATTCTTTGGTGTCAACTCCACGGCCTCGTGAGAAGCAGTAATGGCCTGCTCCAGATCGGCCAAGGCGCGCGTCCGCGCATAGCGTGCGCCATACCCAGCCCCCAGGTTGTACAAATACATTGCCCGACCAGGCAATCCCTCTGGCGTCAAGGCCACAGCACGTTTACATACGTCAATCGCCCGATCCAGGTCGGCCAGTACCCCTGTCCGCGTATGGCGGACACGAAGTGAATTGCCCAGATTGCTTAAGTGCTGGGCTCGGTCGGGTGAATCCTCCGATGCTAACTCGGCTGCCCGCTGATGCACTTCAATTGCTTGGTCGAGGTCGTCCAGCGATCTTGTTCGCCTATAGCGGGTGCCTAATGCATTGCCCAGGTTGCCCAAATAAATCACTTTGCTAGGCGAGCCCTCAGGCGTCAACGCTACAGCCTCCTTACACAGCGCAATTGCCTGTTCCAGGTCATCCACCGCCCCTCTACGCTCATAGCGGGCACGCAACCCGATCGCCAAGTTGCTTAAGTAACTGGCCCGATCATACGAACCCCTCGGCAACAATTCCACAGCCTGCTGATAGGCAGCAATCGACCGCTCCAAGTCAGCGAATATCCCCAATCGTGTATATCGAGCTCCCAGCCCGTTGCCCAAGTTGCTCAAGTACTTGGCGTAGTCAGGCGAGTCTTCCGGCGTCAGCTTCACAGCTTGTTCACTTGCCCCAATGGCTTGCTCCAGATTATCGAGCTGTCCCGTCCGTTCATAATATTTGAGCAAAGCGGCCCCCAGCCCGTTCAAGTGGAGAGCTTTGTTAGGTGTATCCTCTGGTGTTATCTCCACTGCCTGTCGATAAGCCAGAACTGCCCGCTCCAAGTCGGCGGGTCTCCCCGTCTCATCGTAGTGGACACTCAATCTAGTACCTAAGTTGCTCAAATATCCAGCACGGTCAGGTGAATCCTCTGGTATTAACTCCAGAGCTTTCATTGACGCTTCAACCGCACGTTCCAAATCCTTCAGCGACCCCGCGCCTGTGTAGCGGAGAAACAGACTATTGCCTAAATTATCCAAGTAGCCAGCTCGATTGGGCGAATCCTTCGGTACTAACGCTACCGCCTGCTCATGCATTGCAACTGCATCCTCCAAATCAACTGGTTCGCTCGTCAACATGTAGCGGTCGTGCAAAGCACAGCCCAGGTTGCTCAAGTATCTGGCGTGGTCAGGTGAGCCCTCCAGTGCCAGCTCCACGGCCTGCTTTTCTAGCTCCACAGCACGCTCGAGATCGGCGCGCTGGCCGCGCGCCCCGTAACGCCGCATCAGCGAGCGAGCAGCGTCATCAAATATGTCCGCTCGAAAATCCGGTGGAGCAGCTGCAAAGTCAGGACGCTTTACGATGCGCTGCCAAGCCGCTACTGTTTGATCAAGCATGGCCATATCGCTGAATTGTTGATACTGTTTCTCATAGTCACGCGCTTGCTGTAGATCGGTTCGGAACTCAACGGGCACATCCAGATCTTCTATGGACAGGACGCGATCCAAAGCATCGCGTAATTCAGTCTGCTGCATTAGCTGTTCAGGACTGATGTCGCTGTCCAGGAACTCCTGAAACATCTCTGGCTGTTCAGATGACAATTGTTGAAGCGCGTGAAAGAAGGTACGCGTTTCGGCCGGTGTCTCGCCAATGCCGGTTTCTTCGCCAAACGCCCGATCAATGCCCACCTGCCGACATCTGTGAAGCAAGGTCGAATACTTTTCAAATGCGTATACGGCATTTTGTTCGCCAACACGGCGCATACCATTGACGAGTTTGTCCAGCAGTTCTAAGGCCTCATCACTAAGCAATTCAGGGTGCTGGCTCACAATCTGCCACCGTTTGAACCAATTATCTGTATGCACAAGTTGCTCTATAACACCCATCAGTGGAGTGCTCTCTATAAATTGTTGTCCTTGTTCCACCAATCGGCGGAAGGCACCGGGATTCTCACGGCGCAATTGTTCCAACTGTACGGTACCCGTTCTCTCGGCAAAGGCCTGCTTTACGCCAACCTGGCGACAGCGGCGTAACAATGTGCGATGCACTTCAAACACGCGCATGTCGTTCACTTCGCCCTTGTCGCGTGCGACGTTGAGTAGTAGGCCTAGCAACTCATCGGCTTCGTCGTTCAGTAACTCCGGATGCCGCTCGAGTATTCGCTGTCTGTCGGCCCAGCTGCCAGCTTCAATGAACTGCCATAGTGTGGGCGCAATTCGATTCACCTCTTGCGCCATCTGGCGTACTGCTGCTTTGGGATCATCACTCAATAATGCGGGCAACACCGAACGCGGAGCTACTGGCATTTCGTCAATCCACGCGTCTTGCCAGTGAGTTGCTAGTTGTGCGCTTAGATACTTGAGCAAGCTACCTGCTTGTTCTGCGGCTTGGTCTTGTGTGGTTTGTTGCGCTGGAGAAAAAATGAGGACCGGTCGTTGCCCAGGTCGATACACTAGAACAGACGCGTCCACTTGCCCTTCGTTGCCACAGTGTGGGCAAGGAATGTCATGCAGAGTGTCTTCACGCAGTTTTTCCAGTAGGTCCGGTCGTTCTGCCACGTCGACGATCAGCCACACATTGGCCTTAATGGCGTGATTACAGTGTGGGCAGGTTAATTCAGCAGTATGCGAAAGAGAGTGTGTCATGTGAGCGCCTCCTACTCTTCCCTCGCGCGAATTGACTGGGAGTGTTACTGCCCGCCCGATCTCCTCCTCCAATTGCCGAAGGGCGTCAGCAGCACTGATTGTTCGCTGAAGCACTTCTCCAGGTAGGCTTCGCCGTTCTCATACCCCGTAAAACACAAACGGCGCCCAGTAGTATGGATGCGCAAACGGCCGCTCGTCCGGATCGCGTAACGTATGCTCCCTGAACCTCTCACTCGCCAGTTCAAAGGCCATGCGGGACTGCTCAGGTCGATCCGGCGCGGTCATCTTGTACTTCGAGAATAACTCGCTGAGTTCCGCATTGGTCACACCCCGCAGCCAAAGTTGCGCTTGACGCAGCGCCAGCGCAGGTGGCTGTTTGCCTTTCAGGTGATACTCATAGAACTTGATCATTAACAGCGCCGTGGAGAGGTCATTCACCGGCCAGAGCGTGCCGACCACGCCCGGCACGCCCGCCTGCAAGAACCCCGCCGGCAAGCCGATGGCTTCTTCCGGCAAGTCTATGAAGTCCGTGATCGCTGTTTGGCAGGCCGACAACACAACTAGCCGTGTACCGCTCAGCCGCTGGCGAGCAAGCAAGTCTTTGAGAGTGAGCATCTCACCATTGCTCAGCACAACACCCGACTCCAAAGGTTCAGCCGGATTGAACATGCCGTGACACGACAGATGCAGATACGTTGTCACGCCAAGTTGGGCATCGACGGCTGAACGAGTCGCATCCTGCTCGTACAATACCGTCGCTTGCCCGTTGAACAGCGGCGCAATCTCCTCGACTTCAGGGCGTGCGAAGATAAGTGACTTCACTTTCTCCGGCAACGGCAGTGGATTGCCAACGGCCAGCAGAGTAGGCTGTTGTTCTGGCACCGCAGCCAATGCTTCACGACTGCTACCCAATGCTCGCGCGGAGGGTATGTACGTCACAGTAAACTCCTCGATAAACCGTCGCACCTGCCCATCGACGCGATACTCCGCTGCGTGCAGCGGGAACGGCGCGAGGCGACCGCAAGGAATGAGTGTGACGTTTGATACACTCAATGAGTTTAGCGCCTCGGCGATAGGCTGCATCACTTTTTCGCCGAGCAGTGGCAACACCTCGTTCAACGCTGCGCCCATTTGCGCGGGCAAATAGCCGCCAATGGTGTCTTTGTGTCTGAGTAGCCAGCCGTTCAATTCCTCTATAGTGAGGTCCAACCATACATCTTTGATACCACCTTGATGGACGATAAGCGCCAGACCGCTAATGGGAGCGATAGTAATGTATACTGCCGCCTGAGTAAAAACATCAGCGGAGAGAAGATCGCACTGAATCTTCTCAAAGGCGGGCGCTTGGAAGAAATCTTCGTAGCCTGGTACTTGTTGAATTTCGGCAATAACAGCGTCCAGTTCAACACGCGTCGTGCGCAGTTCAGCAATGAAGTCAGAGCCTGGTATTTGTGCCTGTCCGCGCAGTTCGCGGCTCTCCAGTTGCACAATGCGACCTGACGCAGCGCGATAACGCTCAAGCAAATCAGCACGACCAATGTCTTTGAGCTTTTCCAGATCAATGCGGTTACGTTCCAGCGTCTCAGACAACAGACGAGCACGCCCAGATTCAAGAGTGGAAACTGCGACTGCGAGCTCGCCGCACTTGGCTTGAGCATAAGCAGATCGCCCGAAGATTCCCCACGCTTCACGCAACCATGACTCTTTACCAGCGCGCATAGTTTGCGTCCTCAATAGTCGTGCAATGGCTTGATGGCCAGAACTAAAAGCTTGTACTGCTTCCTGCCAAGCACCTCGCTCCAAAGCCCAGTTGCCCCAATTGTGACTGGCCGTCAACACTACCCTCAACTGTGTGTTAAGCCCTTGCCCACAGGTCTGTCGAAATGCTGTAATAGCCCGCTCCAAATCGGAAGGATTGACGACTTGCATATATCGTTGCTGAAGCGCGGTAGCTAGGCTATTTGAACGTACGGGATGATGAGGCGAAGATGGGGGAGTGAGTCGAACTGATTGTTCACAAAAGGTAATGGCCTCTTCGATGTCGTTGGGGTTTTCAGTATGAGCGTAGCGCTCGCGCAAAGCTGTGCCTAAATTGCCTAGGAACTTAGGTCGGCCAGAATCGGCTGGTGAAGATCGGGCGACCGCACATTGATAGGCAGCCACAGCCTTTTGCAGATCAACGAACTCATGCATGTATGTGTAGCGATCGTGCCAACAATTTCCCAGATTGTTCAGAAAGCCAGAAAGATAAAGAGAGTCGTGCGAGGTTAGTTTTACTGCTTGTTTTGATAAGGTGACAGATTGATTCAGATCATCCAAGTTACGGGTACGTGAATAACGTTCGCGTAGGCTGTCACTTAGGTAGCTCAACAGGATGGGCAAATCTGGCGAAGCCAATGACATGGCGAGCACAACAGCCTGCTGTTCGGCGCCAATAGCCTGCTCTAGATCGGCCAAATCTCCGGTAAGGAAGAACAAATCGCTTAGACAATACGCAAGGCTTCCCAAACAAGCGACCCGTTCGGATGAAGAGGAAGAAGTAAGTTGAAGTGCTTGTTGGCACAGCGATAATGCTCGATACAGATCATCCGCATTCCCAGTGGAATGATACCATAGCTGGTACGTGTTACCAGCACCATTCAGGACCGCCAACCTAAAAGACACTGGTGCATCGTCAATCCTGGGATGATCCAGGATGTGTTGCCATGCGACAACTGCCTGTGACAGGGTATTGTGATCACCAGTGCTCAGATAATTCTGTGTGGCGGTAACAGCCCGTTGGATATCGCTCGCAAACTCTTGAGGGATATGAGGTCCGTCGATGTTCACCTAACCCCACTCCTCATCACCGCATTATCGTAATACATCAACAGCGCCGGATCCTCTTGCAGCACATCCTCCGGCAATCGACGCGCCACCTCGATGATCGTCTTGTAATCCCGCTTGCCCCAGGCCGACTTGAACCCGGCCCGTACCGCCTCCGTGCGGAACGTCTTGAGCCGCCCCTTCGACTCGACGTACGCCGCGAACTCGCGCAGCAGCCCGCGCTCGCGCAACTTTTCGAGGTCTTCAGCTTTGGCCGGATCGGGCACGTACCAGCGATCTTCGTCGTCCTTGAGGAAGTTCTCTTCCAGCAGTTGACGCAGTTCCGGCATTTTCTCGTGCCGCGCCTGATGCAGCTCTTGCAGGAACTTCGGCTGAATGTCCTGGTAGGTCTGCGGCTCGGACTCTAGCTGCGTGCGCAGCCACTGCACCGCGCTCTTCTCGTCGCTGACGAACAGGCTGAGCTGCTCCACCTGCGCGACCTGCGCCCGCTTGGTGTCGTACTCGGCGACCTGCTCCGGCAGGAAGTACATGCCGTCGCGCTCGGGGAAACGCTGGCGGAGACCGGCGTAGAACTCGGCGGCCGACAGAGGCACCGACGCGCCGCGCTGGATGTGGAAGGCGACCATGCGGTCGAAGAGGAGATAGTTCTGCCGCTCGGCGATGACTTCGACCGCGCCGTTCTTTTCAACGAAAACGGGCAGTTGAGCCAGGTGCTGGCGGATGAAGTCCCACGCACCCTGCTCCGTGCCGGCTTCTTCTCGAAAACGCTGTTCGAACAGGGTACGAGGCGTATATGCAGAAATGACAAGGTCTTGATCGACTGCCCCAACACGGTTGACCGCGTTGAATGAACGTTGCTGCTTATCCAGCACACGTACGTCTGCCACAACTAGCCCAGAGGATTCTACAGCTTGTTGGATCGCATTCCATACTGCATTCTGGCTATTGTGAAACTCAATGGTGATCCATCTCCCCGGCTTGAGGACTCTGGCATACTGCTGAAAGGCACGGCTCATAGTCGTTGAGTAGAATGCCAGGTCTTTCCTATGCACATAGTTGAGCACACAGTCTTGTTCAGCAACGGTCCGGACACCTAACCAAGCTTCTACAAACAGATTCAGCTCAGCGTATTGAATCGATTCGCCAAATGGGGGATCCGTAAAGATGTAATCAATGGAACCATCAGGAAGGTTCTGCACATCTGTGATGCTTTGAGTGGAAACGATGGACGTGTGTCTATTGCTTGTCGAGAGCTTCGATACACTCTTCACCTTACGCAGGAGCACGTCAAAAACATTTCTCTCAATGTGGAGAGATGGAGTAAACAAAGTTCCGGCTACACCTCCGCCGCCACCAAAGTAACCTTGCTTCCGTGATATGTAGTTGTTGATTCCTGTTAAGCAGAACCTGAATAGCTGGGTGTATTCTCGAGAGCTCAACTGCTGCTGCCACAACCAACCTAATGCATATAGGGCACGTAGTGTATACATATGGCATATGTGTGAAATGCCGGTGCCATGAATCAGCTTATTGGTTTGCCTTCCAGGAAAGAATTCATCTGTCGGGATGGATGGCCACTCCTTGTTTGTCAAGAGTTCTAAAATGGCTTCAGCCTTTTTGTCGGATGCCGCAACCGTCTCTTTTCCGTGAGGGCCGACAACCGTCTGTTGTACCAGAACAAACCTTGGGATTCGTACGGGTTTCCTTAGTACAGGATCAAAGCGAGTTTCGAAGGCGCGTTCCAGTTTTACGGCGTCGTTCTCCTTGGACGTGGCTTTGCCAACCATAGACCCACAGTGAGGGCATGGAAAGGACTTCTCTAGAGCGCCATCCACAACAGCGGCCTTCCAATAGACGATTTCCCTTGTGCAATTCGGGCATACAAACACATCTGACCAAATCGCGTTAGCAATAGCCCCTAACTCATCCTGGTAGAGCCATGCCAGAGATTCCTCTACTTTTTCAATTACCGACATTGCCTCCTTCTCGAACTCACGTAGACGCGTCATCGAGACGTAGTTGTGCGCAATAAAGGTCGAAGCAGGACTGAGATCCGATAGCACCGCCCGCCGCGCGCCCCACTTCACGCCCGACATCTCGGCTTCAATCTGCGCCTTGAACTCCGGGTCGGGATTGGCGCACATCTGCGCCGCGACGCCCGTCATGCCCGTGCCGCAGAAGCCGTCGAACACCACGTCGCCCGGCTCGGTGTAGTGCAGGATGTAGCGCATGATGGCTTTGTGCGGCACCTTGGTGTGGTAACTGTGCGCGTTGTAGATCGGGTCGTTCTTGCCCTCGCTCACGTCGAACGCAAAAGGCTCACGATGGTAGGTGTCGGTCGCTTCGTCATAAGGCTTGCCGTAGGCTTTGATGAAGTCTTCGAGGAACGGGTTGGGGCAGGCAGTGTAATACGGCGGGTCGGACAGCGCGATGATGTCCTCGTCCGCGCCGATGGGGAAGCCCTCGATGTGGCGAACCTTGTCCAGGTCTTCTTTCGTCAATGGCCGGCGCAGGTGGGCGAGCGCATCAGGCTCCGGTGTGGCGTCGTATGTCGCCGCTTGGTCGTGCATCAGTCGAGGCTGCGAGGCAGTTTTCTTGGGCATAGTTAGTCAAAGGATGAAGGCGGAAGGATGAAGGATGAAAACCATCCGCCACGTTTCACGCGCCACGTCTTGTCATTCACTCGCCACCCCGTCACCTTGTCAGCGTGTCAGAATTCAACCAGCCAGCGCGGCACAAAGGATAGATCGCGCGGCAGGCCGCGCTCGCTCATCGCCCGCGTCTTTTCGGCCAGCACCTCTTCGATGGGGTAGCAGTGAATGTGGTATTCGCCGGGCGGCCGATCGGAGTACGGATGAAAGATCGAGCGCAGGATCGGCGGGCGCACGACGATCTCGTCCGTCGTCAAATCGATCTGGATCTTGGGCAGCGTGCGCGGCTGCGTCGGCCCTCGATAGCCGATCTTGCCCCGCAGCGTGACGCCGCCGCGCGGATTGGGCGCAGCCCGAAACTCGATCAACTCCGGCGGAAACTCGATGCCGCTGACCTCGCCGACGCGCTCGCATACCGACCGGACGATCGCGACGATCTCGCCCGGATCGCGCGTCGCCTGCGACGTGAGCGTGAAGTCGAGGTCTTCCGAGAAGCGATACGTCTCCACGTAGCACTTCTTCAGACACGTGCCGCCCTTGAAGATCCATTGCGCCTGCAAACGCCGGTCGGCGCTGAAGCCCATCAGCACCCAGCCCAGCACGTAGTCTTTTTCGACGATGTGCGGCTGCAAACCCCAGGCGCGCGCCGCTTCCTGAACCTCGATCAGGCGGATCATCCGGCACGCTTCGCGTCTACATTGGCTCGCAAATTCCAGCGCGCGACAAACGGCCCGCGCGGCGGCACCGCCGGATCGAGCTGAACGTATCCGGCGGTGACAAAGGCTCGCAGTCGATCGAGCAGCGCCTGATCGGTCGCGCCCTGCACTTCCAGGATGTAGCCCAATCGCTTGGCGGCAGCCGCGTTGCCAATCCGGTCGAGGTAATCCAGCAGGAGGGTGTCGTTGCGATGCTCCGATGAGCAGTAGGCTTCGACGATTTGGGCCACGTGGCGAATGCCGCCTCCCCAGGCGGGATCGTCCAGCACGTCGACCACCGTGCGCGTCGGATCGGAAACCTGTACCGGTGTGTCCTTGCGCCAGGCTGCGCGCGTGCCAAACAGCAATCGGTCGGAGATTTTGCGCAGCACGTACGTCGTCTGATCGATCGTCACGCGCCGGTCGCGGATCGTCCCGGCGGTGAACACAGCCACGTCGCGAAAGATTTGCTTCGTAAAGCCCCAGTGCTCGCACGCGCTCCAGCCTGCGACGTAGCCGGGTTGAAAGACGCGCTGCGCGACGATCCACGGGTCTTCCGACCAGTCTTCAGGTGAAGTGGCTTCGAGGGGGATGAGAACGTACAGGCCGCGCCGCAGCCGGCGCGCCCAACCTTGCTCGGCGAGCTGCGCGAGGAGTTTGGCCGCACGCACCCGATCGATGTCGAGCAGCGTCGAGGCCTCGCCCACGTCGACCAACCCCTTGGCGCGCCGATGCAACCGGGTGAGGTACTGCCGATTCGTCTCGGAAATGCCAGCCAGGTTCGCCATGATGCTTTACATCCAAAGTGTAGTAGTTCCAGTATAGCACGAATTACTGCACTTTGAATATCATTGCGGCCTGACTTTCACGGCTCTTCCGGGTTCAGCGGGAAACAGCACCTATGGGACACGGACGAACACAGATTCACACGGATTCCGAGCCTTATCTGTGTTCATCCGTGTTTTTCCGTGTCCTATTTCCCGTCAGAGTCGGGAGAGTCACTTTCACGAAGATCACGGCTTCCAGGTCGGGGAGCGCGTGCGATTGGCGGCGCAGGTCATCGGCCCAGCGCGTCTCGTCGGCGGCCAGCGCGCTCAGCCGCTTCTGCCGGACGTTCGCCAGCCCGATGCGGTCGATCGCGGCGCGGCGCGCCTCGAACGAGTACTCGCCCTTCTCGCGCTCGCGCTGCAGCCTGGCCCGATGCCGCTCCAGCAGCGCATGGTACACGCGCTCTCCCTCGCGGCGCGCGACTTCGGCGATGCGTTCGTATGCAGCCGCCGCGCCGTCCGTCTCGACGCCGGCCTCCTGAATCGGCGTTCCGGGCGAGGCGAGCACGTCCCACACGTGTCGCGCCGACGGCATCAGCAGCCGGCCGTCGTCGTGGACGAACAAGGGGAACACGCGCGATGCCCGCGACTCGCCGGCGATCAGCGACACGCGCCACAGCGACCAGATGCCCGACACGCCCTCGGCCAGCCCGGACACACTCCACACCGGGATCGGCTGACCCGGCACGTGCTGCGCCGCTCGATTGAGCAGCGATTGGACGCGCTCGTCGTCCAGGCCGATCACGCGCGCCGCGTCCGCCCGGTCTTCGCCTTCCCCGGCGCGACCCGGTCGCGCCCGAAACCGAATCGATCCCCAGGCTTCGCGCGCGCCACGTCGCACGTCGTAGCCGTTCGCCGTCTGCAAGACGTGCCAGCCCTCGGCGCGCAGGTCGTTGACGGTCGCGCTCTCCACCCACAACTGGAGCGGGTGACTTTGGATGCGCGCTGCGGCCGACGGGTCGATCGGCGCGTCGTCGCCGAACAGCGAGAAGGCGCCGCGCGCTTCGGCCGTCCGCTGCCGGATCGATTCCACCAGCCGATCGACTTCCTGCTCGATCTGCTCCGGGTGCAGCAGCGCCTCGCGATACAACTGGTCGAAGTCGGCTTCGGCCTCGGCCGAGTCGAGGATGTCCGACGTCTTATCCACGCCGAACTCGGCCAGGATGACGGCCAGTTTGCGCGCCAGCACTTCCTGCACGCGATGATCGACCGAGTCTTCGATCGCGAAGTTGAAGGCGCGCACCGGGCGCGTCTGCCCGATGCGGTCGACGCGGCCGATGCGCTGCTCGATCTTGGTTGGCGACCAGGGGATGTCGTAGTTGATGGCGACGTGCGCCACCTGCAGGTTCAGGCCTTCGCCGCCGGCATCGGTCGAGAGCAACACGCGCGCCTCGGCTGCGAAATCACGCTGCGCCTGCCGCCGCTCGTCCAGGTCCATCGATCCGTTCAGGCAGACGACGCTGTAACCGCGATCGGCCAGGAATTCGCCCAGCATCGCCTGCGTCGATACGAACTCGGTGAAGATCAGGAACTTGAGGGCCGGATCGCTTTCTTCGCGCTCCAGTTGCGTCAGCAGGTCGAGCAGCGCCTCGGCCTTGGCGTCGGGCCGGGCCGCCTCGCACTGTCGAGCCAGGCTGAGCAGCCGCTCCACTTCCTCGCGCTCATCCTCGCGCGCCTGCGCTGCGCGGGCGATGATCTCGTCCAATTGCTCCTGGCTGTCCGACTCCAGCCATTCGGCTTCCCATTCGCGGAGGTCGTCCGCCGGCGTGCCGTCGTCCTGCGCCTGACGCAGCACATCCAGCCGGCGCTCGAGCGCGGCGCGAATGGCGCGCGTGCTGCTGGCGACCAGCCGCTGCATCAGGAGCAGCAGGAACCCGACGGCGTTGCGCTTCTCCAGCCGCGCCCGGTTGTAGCCGTCGCGCACGTACTCGGTGACCGCGTCGTACAACTGCTGCTGGAGGCGATGCGGCGCGCCCCACTGCACCGGCAGCAAGCGCGTGTGTCGCGGTTGAAACAGCGGCCTGCCGTCGGCGTCGACCGCGCGGCGCTTCTCGGTACGGATGACATACGGCGCGACGCGCTCCCGGTCGAGGTCGATCGTCAGCGGAAAGTCGTCGGGGTCGAGCAGGTTCATCAGCCGGCGGAAGGCGTCGCTCTTGCCGGAGTGCGGCGTCGCCGAGAGCAGCAACAGATACGGCGCGGCAGCGGTCAGCCCCTTGCCCAGCTGGTAGCGGGCGACGCTCTCGCTCGACCCGGCGATGCGGTGCGCCTCGTCGACGACGATCAAATCCCAGCCGGCGGCGAGCAGATCTTCGAAGCGGGTCTGGTTGTGCCGCGCGACTTGCTCCGCCGTCCAGCCGCGCCGCTCCTCGATCGGCTTGACGGCGTCCATCGACACGACCGCCTGCTCGAAACGCTCCCACGGATTGGTGTCCCACGCCGTCCGCTCGAAGGCCATCAGGTCGGCCGGCTGGATCAGGCGGAACGTCTCCCGGAAGTGCGTCCGCATCTCCTCGACCCACTGCAGGACGATGCCCTTGGGTGCGACGACGAGCGTCCGCCGGGCAAGCCCGCGCAGTTTCAACTCGCGCAGGATCAACCCGGCCTCGATCGTCTTTCCCAGCCCGACCTCGTCGGCCAACAAAAAGCGGATACGATCGTCGGAGGTGGCTCGCGCCAGCGCGCGCAGTTGGTGCGGCAGCGGGATGACGCTCGCGTCGAGCGGCGCGGCCAGCGTCTCGCCGGCCAGCGCTTCTCGGATGCGCGCGGCAGCGATGACAGACAACAGCCGATGAACGGCCTGCGGCTCAGTCCCATCCGGCGAAGCAAGGTCGGACGCGGGGAGCAGCAAGACTTCGTTGCGCGCGGGATCCCAGACGCGCGCCTGCTGCTGTCCCCATAGTTCGACGCGCTCGACGACGCGCACCGATTGGGCGAGGGAGCGGGAGAAGAGCCAGTCGGACATCAGGTCAGGCCAGCCGCCTTCAGTGTCCGCCGCGCCTGCACAACCTGCTCGGCGTACACGTCCAAAGTCTTGTTGACGTCCATATCCGGCGGCAGTCCCAATGCAGCCAGGTCGTTGTGCAATTCCGGAATCCAGCCGCCTACGCCTTTAGCGATACCTCTCGAAACCATGGCGCGTGTCGGATCGACCAGTTGGCGACATTGGTTCAAAGCGGCTGTGACGATGTTGTCGGCATCCTTCATCAGGAAGTTATCGTCGGCGCGCAGCAGCGTCTGGGCTTCCTGGATCAACTTGAAGCACTTATTCCAGGTTTGCTTGCGCTCGTCGTCGGTGGCGAGCGGGTTTTGCATCACCAGTTTCGCCTCATCTTCCGCCTCACGCAGTTTGCTGGCCCACGGCGCGCCGTCGCTCATTTCGCGCGGGCGCGTCGGTGTGCGCTGCACGTCGAAGATCACGTACGACCACTGCGTGGCAGGCGTGCCGCCGACGAACAGATTACCATCCTTGACCGTGAGTCGAATACTCGGATCAGGCAGCGGGTTCGCGTCGTCGTTCGAGCCGACGATGACGTAGTAGCCGTCTTTCAAGTCCTGTGTCGCCAGGTTGAAGTCGCCGTTGAACTCCAGGATTGGCTTCTGATCGTTGGGTGGAATGAAGGTTTGGATCATCTTGTCGGCGAGCCCGGCCACGGTCTTGGCGACCGCAGCCGGGCCAGCCGCCAGCGACAACGTGCTGAAGAAGCTGTCGCTGTTGATCAACCCGCTCAACTTGACGAGCTGGTTCTCTTTGTCGAGCACAAAGGCGATCCCAATCGAGACGCTAGGCATCACGGCGGGAACCAGGTGGATCAAGTTCGGGCTAAGACCCAATGGCTGGGCTTCGTTCTTGCGCACTTCGCGCGTGCGTTGAATAGCACGCAGGCCCTGGCTGCCCAGGTTGCGGTGATTCAGGTTGACTTGCGACGTGATGACCAGGCCTTTGACTCGATCCCATATCGAGCCTCGGAAGGCGGCTTGCGCGGCATAAATCTTGGCCAGGAAATAATCCTGAGCAGGCTGCACGGCCTGTGGCGGTGACTGCGGATCGCGCCCGACGAAGATGGATGACGTCGTTCCGGTACGTGGGTACATATTGACCTCCTGATGCATTGGCTGGGATAAGCCGTGACGTTGGCTTGTTAGGCGTCTCGTAGTGGGAGGACAATCACCCGCCCCAAATCACACTTCAGTCTTCACTCGCCTCAATGACGATACGCACCTTGCCGGCATCCTTGCCGAGCGTCAGCGATTCAACGAAGCTATCGAAACGCGCTCTCAATTCCTTCATATCACACGGCATCCCGCCTTCCGTCAGCGCGCGCACCACCTGCTCCGGCGTCACGGATACGCGCGTCAGGCCCTTCAGCGCGTCATTCACCGCCTCGACGAAATCGGCCGTTATCCGATTAGGGAACTCGACGTCCTTCAGAAACTTCTCGAGCATTGTGCGCTGCGGCTTCTTTAACAGGTCCAGGTTCGCCCGCGCCGACGGGTCGTCAAGATTGTCGAGCAGCGCCTTCTGCCAGTCGCCGTGCAGCCGTTCCAACTCTTCTTCGAGCCGGGCGAGCTGCGTCTGCGCCGAGACCGTCATCAGCTCCTCGATCGGCCGGTATTTGCAGTTGGGGCAGATCGGCGAGGTCGCCAGGTCACTCTCGCCGATCGCCTGGCACGTGCGCAAACTGGCATAGGCGGTCTGGAACTCGCGCAGTTGCGCCGTCGGCATGAACTCGATGCGCGCCAGCATCTTGAGTCGCTCGAAGCGCGGATCCGAGCCGAGCTTGCCTTTCCTGGCATCTTCGGCCATGTTCAGCCGCGCCTTTTTGTGCAGGTCGAGGTACGTCTTGATGTACTCGCGCTTCAGCGTCTCCAATTCACCAATCAACGTCGCACGCAGTTGGGACTGCCGGCGTTGCCTGGGGTCGCGCAGGCGGGCGAGTTGCGATTCCTGTGTCTTGCGGATCTTCTCGGCCAGCGCGTCGTCGCCCGGCAGCACCGCCAGCGCCACGCCCAGGTAGCCCGTCAGCGGCTGCAAAGCATCGACGACCCGACCGAGTTCCTCGATTTCAGCGGCCAGCGCCTTGTCGGCCCGGCGTGCCTGGACCTCATCGGTCGAGTACTTGAAGTTCTTCAGCCTGCCCGGAGTGTTGTACGTCTGCAGCGATTCGAGAAACGTCTTGTAGCCCTCGATGCGTTTGACCGCGTCGGCCTTCGTCGCGCCTTCCAGCACAGCCGTGTTCCAGCACGGCAGGCCGGTCTGCGCCTGCCGCAGCGTCGTCACCGTTCGATTCAGGTGTTCGCTCACCCTCGCCTGCAGGTCTGTCACCATTTTGTCCTGATCGTTGCTGGTGACAAGGCCGGTCGCCAGGCCCAGCAGCTCGAATAGCGTTTGCAATGCGCCGACCGGCAACCCCTTCGGTCGCTCGATGTGACGGAACTCGCGCAGGTCGGCGATGCCGGCTCGCATGGCGTCTTCCAGGTTGCCCGCGTCGATCTTCTTGCCCGGAATCGCCAGTGCGATCTCGCCCTGGTAGGCCAGCGCCAGCAGCACCACCGCTACCCACTCCGGCTCCAGCCTAAAGCGTGCGTCGCGCTCTACGCCGTGGGCGTCTTCCATGATTTCCGGTCGATTGACGACCTGACCTTCACCTTTCTTGTGCAGCAGGCTGAGAAAGTACTTGCCGTATCGACTCTCCCGCGCCCTGACCCGATCGCCGTCCTTCAATTCCAACCCGTCGAGGACGATGGCGCCGGGTTTGGTCTTGACCGAACCGGTCAGCCACTGGATCGCCTCGGTCGCCATTGCGCCAATGTTGGCCTGCGTCACCGGATCGCCGAACGCGAACTCGGGGTAGTCCTTCAAATCGTCGTCGAACTTCGTCTTCAAGCGATTCGCGGCGACAGCATTGACCAGCTCACGCGGGCTGAGGTTCGAGCGCGCGCCGCTCGCGCCCTTGATCCATTCGAGCACCGTCTTGGTCACGCCGGCGTGGGTCACCTCGAAGCACTGGTTCAGGTTGTCGCGCAGCCAGGCGAGCAGCCGCTTCAGATGGTCCTCGGCCTTCTTCACGTACGTGCCCCTGGTGCTGCTCGAGGCGAAGCCAGACATTTCCTTCGCACCACCGTACAGCCGCAGCCGCGATTCGAAATCCGCGTCGCGCTTCGCCAGCCGGAAGAACACTTCGTCGGCGCGCTGCTCGTCTTTGAATTCCGGCATCTTGAAGGGCTGCAGCATGAACAGGTAAAACTCGCGCGGGGGCTGGGCCGTCGAACGCTCGTTAGGCGTCCCGAGGAACAGGTAACCGGGCCGGTTGATGCCGTGCCCGCGCCATTCGACTTCGTGCTGCCAGATGTTGAAGTTGGTCACATAGCGCGTGTCGCCCGTTTCAAGCAGACTCGCCAGCGCCTGGAAGTAATACTGGTTCAGCTGGTCATCCGACAGTACTTCAGCCTTGGCTGCAATCTGTGCGTCGAAGTCGATGTCTTTCTTGAGGTCGAGGTAGTACTGACCGTTTTCCGGGTTGAAGGAGATGAACTGCCCGCTCACCGTTGTCAGAATGGCCGACAGTGTCGATTCCACCGTCGTCTTCAGAAAATCGGCGTCCATCTCCGGCATCGGCGCGTACAGACACAGATCGTCGCGCAGTTCGTCCGCCGTCGCGCCTAGCGCCGCGTCGAGACTGTCGGTTGTGAGGCGGTGCACCGACAGTGCGCGAATGATGCGCAGCGCCATCGGTTTGAGCTGTGGTCGAGTGAAGGCGTGCGTCACGCGGTCTTCCAGCACCTTGCTTTTGTCCATCACCTCTTTGACGTCCGGGATACTGCGCAGCGATGGGTCGTCGATCATGAATTGCCAGTAAGCATCGTAGGCGATCAGGCCGGGTTCCGAATCGGGCACAGGCCGGTCGAGCAGCGCCGCCATCGCCAGGCTGATCGTCTTGAGCGCCTGGCGCTTCTCGACCACGTACACTCGCTCGAACACGTTGAGGTACGCCGGGTGAACCGGAAAAAGTCGGACGAACTCGTCGAGCTTCTCAGCCATTGTCCCATATAGCGGTGTGAACTTCTCCAAGTGCTCGCGTATCTGCGCCTTCTGCTTGTCGCTCTTTCGGAGCAACCGCTCGGCAACGACATAGGCTACATCCTCGCGTGCGATGCGCACCTGCTCGAACCGATCCTTCACGCGCCGGATCGAATCGGCCACGAACTGGAAACGCGGGCTGTCGAACAGCGATTCCTGAAGGCCGGCTACGAAGCGGAAGCGGGTGAGCCGGCATACCTCGCCGACCTCGCGCAAGAAACTGAGATCGAGCACGATCGCCATCTGGTCGCGCGTGCGCAGGAACTCCAACAGCTCGTCCACGACCAGCATCAGCCCTTGGTCGGGGTACTTCTCCTGGAACGCGCCCATCATCGCCACCAGCAGGTCTTTGTTATTCGACACCTCTGACATGCTAGGAAAAGTGTGCTTGATACCCATCTCGGCCAGGCCCGCAGTCAACTCGTCGAAGACGATGTCGCGCAGCGGGCGCGTCACGCCGCCGATCTCCGTGCGGATGACTTTGAACTTGCCCGCGATCTGCTGTGCAGCTTTGCGGACATCGCCTGATTCAGGCTGTCGCAGCTTCTCGACCAGGTCGGCGTGCTCGGCAATCGCCGAGATGACCGACATCAAGTGCGACTTGCCGGTGCCGTAGTTACCGACGATCAGCAGGCCCTTGTTGTCCTTGGGCTTGTCGATCTGGAGCTGAGGGATGATCAGCCGGACCAGCTGGTCGGCCATTCGCTCCGAGATAACGTACGTCTCGACGAGGCGGCGCGCTTCGTCTTTGGCGTCGGCCTCGCGGAGCTGGATGACGGTTTCGATGGATTCAAACCGGACGAGGTCGCGATAGTGCATAAGGCAAGCTCCTCAAAGTACTATGAGAAGTATACGCCTTAAGGCAGGAATTGGGAACAGCGGTTTGACAGGCCCTATCGCCGAATGGCTCAGCCCATCGGGAACACCAGGCAGTCCTGCGCACCGAGCGAATATTGCCGGTACTCGGCGTGCCAGGGCTCGGCATAAACCAGTGCATTGTTCGCGTAGGTTCCGCTCCACGACGCGACAATAGTCACGTTACGGCTCAGTGACTGCAGAACCTGAAGTGGGTTGAGCTTCAGTGACACATCGAAGAGCAGTTCCAGGTTATCAAGCAGAACCACGCGGCTGTTGGCCTCATTGATGACATCACCGAGTAATCGCGGCACGAGCCGGGGACGCTCCGCGATGGTGTAGTCGAGCAGTCGCTGGCTTACCTCCAAGTTGACGTTGATCAACGGATGGCCGGTCTTTTCGTTGAGTGTGCGGAGTAGCTCGGTTTTGCCAGTTCCCGGCTTGCCGACGATCAGCGCCAGGCGATAGTAGGCCTGGTGAAGGCGGGGCAGAGTCTGCTCAATTGATGTTAGCTGGTCGGCGGTGTCAGCGAGTGACATTGGTTCAAGTGCAAATGCAGGCGAACGGGCGAAATCCGACGCGCGTGTTCATGACTTGTTCAGCACTATTCTACAGGCGAGTGGCTCGAAGATCAATTGGTTTTGCATGATCTGTAATGCTCCTGTTGTACGCTTGTCATTGTTTGCGAACGTGCCTGGGCGAGACAAGATATGCACCCATGGGAGCGGTGGCGATGCCTCATTAGCGGGTTGGTCTTCTTCTTTGCCATCGTGCTGGACGACTACCGGCACTGGGTCGACGAGATGGATGGATTGACGCCGGGTTATGATTGAGGACGTTCGCCGCGTTAGTCGAGCGCTTCCCCGACGAAGCCTGGGGATACATTCGGACTATGATTTTCGACAACATCAAAGCCTTGCCGACGCCGTTCTGCTCTTGACAATTAGAGGGTTACGATTATAATAATCGTAACCCTCTAATTTGCGAGATGACCGTCATGCGATTCATCGGACGCCAACGGGAAATGCAAATGCTCGACCGCTTCTACAAGAGCCGCAAGGCCACGCTGCTCATCCTGTATGGTCGACGGCGCGTGGGCAAGACAGCGCTCCTGACTACGTGGCTCGACCGGCAGCGAATCCGTGCCGGCTTGTTCTGGACTGCACCGGCCCAACTGCCGGCGGTTCAGCTCCGTGACTTCACGCATGCCCTCCTCAACATCCGCGGCGACCAGCCGCCCTCCGACGATTACAGCTTTCGCAACTGGGACGTCGCGTTCGAGGAACTGGCCCGCCTGGCCGAGAAGTCGAGTCGGCCGTTCGTGTGTGTGTTCGACGAGTTCACACACCTGGTGGACGCCGACCCATCGCTGGCGTCGATCCTGCAGCGCGTGTGGGATCACCGCCTGTCGCGGGTCACAAGCCTGCGCCTCGTCCTGACCGGCTCGCTGATCGGCGTGATGGAGAACGAGGTGCTGTCGGCACGCGCGCCGCTCTTCGGGCGGGCGACGATGCAGTATCGACTGCGGCCGCTGCCGTTCGGTCACCTGATCGAGTGGTTCCCGAAGTGGACGCCGGCCGAGCGCGTCGCCGCCTACGCCGTGGCGGGCGGCATCCCGGCCTACCTCGATCTCTTCGCGGAGACCGGGAGCCTGGATGAGGGACTGCGCACGTGTATCGCGCCCGGTAGTCTCACCACGACTGACGCCGCGCTGGTGTTGAGCGAGCGCGTGCGCGTGCCCCTTACGTACAGCACAATCCTGGCTACGCTGGCGGCGGGCTTCCACGCCTGGGGCGACATCAGTCTCATGTCGAGCGTGCCTGAGACCGGTCTGAACTCATATCTGGAGCAACTGGAGGCGCTCGATCTGATCGAGCGCCGCGCGCCCGTGCTGGCCTCGCGATCGGCGCGGCGCAGTCGCTACCACGTCAAGGACCCCTTCCTGCGCTTTTACTTCCGCTTCGTTGTGCCTCACCGGACGCTGATCGAGCAGGGCAGGCTCGACGAGGCCGCTGCGAAGATCAGTCCCGAGCTGCGATCGTTCATCGGTCTCTACACGTTCGAGGAGCTGGCGCGCGAATGGGTGTGGGCTGAGGGAGCAGCCAGCGACCTCGGCTTCATGCCCGACGAGGTGGGGTCTTATTGGACGCGGGTGCGGGGAAAACCGGTGCAGCTAGACGTGGTTGGGGTCGACAAGCGCGCCAGGCGGTTGTTCATCGGCGAGACCAAATGGGAGACGGGCCATCAGGCGCGCGGCTTGCTCCGCGATCTGGTCGAGCGCAGCCAGCGCTGGACGCAGGTGAAGGCCGAGGGTTGGACGGCGCAGTACGCTCTGTTCGCACGTGAAGGGTTCACGCCAGCCGCGATCGCCGAGGCGGAGTCAATGAAGGCGCGGCTGGTTAGCCTGCCGCAGCTCGAAGAGCGGCTCGTCTCCGACGCGCGGCGCGCGCAGGCGCTGCCGACGGCGCAGATCGAGTACTGATCTACATCACGGCGCTGCGTCGTCGTCTTGTCAACCTGGTGGACGTGACCGATCGGCCCATGGAGCGGGATACGGTGAAGAATGCTGCCCGGCGCAGCTAAAAGCGGTCCGGGCGCGGCGTTTTGCTGAACGTGACGCGCGCCAACAGCAAGCAGCGCCGCGTCGAAGCCGACCAGATCTGGGCAAAAGGCAAAAAGAAGAGCGCCAACTCCGCCGTGCTGGACGACTACCGCCACTGGGTCGACGAAATGGATGGATTGACGCCCGGATACGAGTGAGGCTGACCTGCCAGGCACGGTGATAGACATCCCCGGCAAGTTGTTGTTAAATTAGGTCAATCACCCCATAGGTCGACTGACCTAAAAATGAGCTACTCATCGGTCGCGGAAGATTTGCCGCAAGCGCAACCGGACGCGAACATTAGTCCCGATCGGGCGACGGATTTCCTGCGCAAAGTGAACGCCGGCTTCGACGCTCTCCGACCACACTTAGAAGAAGTGGCTCTAAAGCGCGGCGAAGAACTGCTCGAGGCGCATCGCCGCGTGCGTCTGGCCTCGCGCGCCAAAGGTATGAACCATCGCGTCGAGCCGCAACTGCCGCCGGACGTGTTGAAGCTTAGCGTGTGCGCCGAAGGCGTGAGACGAGCGGCTTAACCGGAGAAGGTCGCCAAATAGTCGAGGACGAGCGGCAGATCGTGGCTGGGATCGCCGTTGAACGGCGACTCGCCAACGTGACCCGTGGGTGTGTGAAAGTGATGCGGGTACGTCGCTATACCGGGAAAGTGTTCTTTGTTATCCCAGCGCAGCACGGGCTGATCGGCGCGAAACAGCTGATAGGCGTAATCGACGTGGCGGTCGTTGTAGTAGAGGCGGACCTGCAACGCACCGCCGCGAACCAGATCGGCGCGAACCTTGAGCGCAAACTGAAGATCGGAAAACTGATGGGTCTCGACGACGCGCACGGCGCTGCACATCGGCGAGCCTTGCAAAGTAGTGACGACGAAACTCAGCGCCTCAGCCAGCGTCGTCATGCGGCGACTTCGCCCTGGAGACCCAGCCAGCTATGCAGCATTTCGCGGGCGAGCTTCCAGTCAGCGCCGTCTTCTTCTTCCATCATCACGGCCTGATTGAGCGCCGGGTCCGGCGCCGTCGCCAGCGCATCGGAGCGAGACTGGAGGTAGGCTTCAAACTGCTCGTAGGTCATGCCGTACTTGGTCTGCAGTCGATCATCGACGGCGCGATAACGCTCAATCTGGCGCAGCACATAATCGCGCGCCATTTCGGCGACGGCCTTTTCGGGGCTGGCGAATAGCCCACGCCGAACGAATGGTCTCACAATATCGATGACGTCACTCATAGCCTTGACTCCAATCAGATTGCCTAAAGCCCAATCGGCGCGTTGAGCCTATTATACACGCATCGGGTTAAACCATGTCCAGCCGCACCCGCGACGTTTTCACCACCCTCCATAGTGAAGGCGCGATCCTTCCCCTCGACCTTCTGCAGCGCGTCGCCGACGTCGACGATTGGCGCGGCGTCTTGCTGAACGTGACGCGCGCCGACGGCAAACAGCGCCGTGTCGAAGCCGACCAGCTTTGGGCAAAAGGCAAAAAGAAGAGCGCCCCCGGCAGGAATCGAACCCACACCCTACTGATCCGAAGGAAGAAGGCGACGGCTTACAATCTCTCTACTGCGTCCAAACAACCCATTTTCTCGCAGTTTTTTGAAGCTGTTTGTCCAGTGCGTCCATTCTGAACAGTGCTTATCACGGCCATTGCTACAAGATTGCTACAAAGTTGTCTGTAGCAAGGAATTCATTTTCTCAGCCGCTTCCTCCTGAATGCTTGGCAGGACGTGAGAATATGTGTCCAAGGTCATAGAGATGTGCGAATGACCCAGTAACTCTTGCACCGTCTTCGGATGAGTACCAGCCATTAAGTGCAATGTCGCGCAGGTATGGCGAAGATCGTGGAATCGAATCTCAGGAAGCCCAGCCTCTTCCAAAACATCCTTGAAGTGGCGAAGCAGGTTTCTAGGGCTGAAAGGCGTGGAGTTGCTCGTCGTGAACGCAAAGCCCTGATTCCCATCCAACTTCTCCGCGTGTTCCCGAAGTGCCTTCAGGGCAAAACCGGGAACCTTAATCGAACGCTTGGCTTTGTCAGTCTTGGGTTCAGTTAAGACAACGCCCTTCCCGGCGAGATACTGGACTGCGTGGCGCACGTGAATCGTACCGGTGGCCCAGTTCACGTCCTGTAAATGCAGTCCCAGAATTTCCCCTTCCCGCATCCCCGTAGCAATTGCGAGTACATAGATCGGGTAGAAACGGTGTCCCTTCACTACGCCGAGAAATCTTTGGACCTCTTCCAGGCTCCAAGTCACAGGGGCACGACGCTTAACAGGGGGTGCCTCGACGAGATCACATGCGTTTCGTGAAACAAGACCCCAACGCATGGCTTGCTTGAGAGCCTTGTGGAGGACTGAATGGATGAAGTGTACCGTACGCGGTGATAATCCGGCGTTGAGCTTGTCGCTGTAGAGTTTTTGGATGTGCGCCGGTTGCAAAGTCGAAAGGCGAATGTTTCCAATCTCCGGCTTAATATGGAGCCTTATGAGATAGGAGTAGACTTCCAAGGTCTTGGGCCGGAGGGTATGAGATGCTACGTCAGCAATGTACCGGTCAAAAAACTGTGAGACGGTAACAGAGTCGGTATCGACCCAAACTGCGTCTCGAATAGCCTCTCGCTGTGCCAGCAGCCATTCCTTAGCGGCTTTCTGGGTCTTGTCGTACTTCCTTTTCCTCTTGCCGTTCGGGAGGAAGACCTCTGCCACCCAGTAGCCTTGCTTATTTTGGAAGATAGTGCCTTCACCATGTGCCCGCTTCTTAGCCATTCCCACCTCATTGTACCTGGTGAAACATCCGTTCTAACGTATGCCTCATTGTACCACACTCGCATCCACAGCGAAATAGGCACACGAAACCTGACCGTCGTATGTGATCCCTAGGATTGTGTCGGGCAATACAGGATCAAACGCGAGATTGAGAAATGCCCAATCCTCTGCGCGAACCGCTGTCAGTGGAAATCAGCGAAGAAGAAAGGTGGCTGGGCGAGAGGCTAGTCTCAATCCACTTCTCGAGATCCGTTTCCCGAATCCTCACATTACGCCCTATCCGGATATGTGGAATCTCCCGTTGCCACCAGGCCGTAGACCTTCGACTTGGAGAGCTTCAAATAGCGTGCGACTTCGGGAATAGTGAGAATATGTTCATTCATCTTCGTATCCTATGGAGACGGTCCAGCATTCCAAGCCCGAATACTGTGATGGCCGTGCACCTCACCTTCGGAGGTGCCAGGCTGGAGACCCGGCGTACGTACGATTGCAGTGCGGGATCTTCCTTGTGGATCGATTCAACGCCATACATTCTCCGGCTCAGGTTACCCGTGTTGGCTCGCACGATTCGACAACTTGTGCGAATACTTGCGTACCCGCATGCTCCTCTCCTGCCCTGTCAACCGACAAAAAAGTGCGCTTTACCTCCTGGAGGTAAAGCACACTCTGAGAGACATTCTACAACGAAATGTTCGTTTTCAGGATAACAGAATCGTAACAAACTGCACGCGCTTTGGCGTTGTTTGGGTGACTATCTGTGCATTGCACGTGGGACGCGCACGATCATGCCTCGCCGTTGGATGAAATCAATGAGTGCACTGAACTAACCCCTGTCTCGACCTCCTAGGTTCAACGGTACGCGATGTTTGACGGTAGGCACAGCTTAGCTCCCGCGGATAGAGTTCGGTTAGGCACTATCATGTCGAGTTGCCCATTCGGCGTGTTGTGGCAGAAACGAGTTAATGGCAAGTGCGTACAGGGTGGGGCGATTGACCCTATGCGCAGACGCCGGTCCTTGACGCGAGACGCTGACAGGGTAATCGGAAAAGAGATCATCGAGCCGCGCTGATCCTGTTTAACGCGATCACGATTACGCTTTCGCCCTGCGCCAGCGTACAGATTGCCGGTTCCAAGGCAGTCCACCAGACCCTGTTTACGCAAGTCGTCGAGTACCCCACCGGATTGTGGCTCGGTTGACGGTGGGACAGATGGGCTACAGCTCACCGACGGTAAAGGTCTGGCCGAGTGTGAAAGCATCGATGGCCGACTTGAGCGACTGGCTCTTGCCGCCAACGGACACTGCCAACTTCACCGGCGCGCTACTCGAACTCGCGATAGGCGTACACCAGAGCGCTCAGGCTATGCTGGTGCCAGCGCGAGATCGTGCCGACCGATGTCCCAACGCATGCGCATTCCGGCGAAAACGAACGCAGGCTCAACAGCCGCAACACCTCATTGTAGGTCTCCCGTGAGGTGGCGAGCGATGGTCCTGATCCGAGTCGTAGCATTGATATTCATGTGTCGGACATCAATGGCGTGTCTTCCACCTCCACAAGTTTCAGCGCAAAACGTGAACAGTCGGCCATTGCCGATACCTGTGTGTCGGCTATTGCCGTTATCTTTGAGTCATTATCTTTGAATTCCGACAAAAAACAACTGTCGGTTCTCACAGTTGGTGGCAATGAACCGGCCTAAAACGCCTCTTTTTCTCACAGTTGTTGGCAATCAGAATCACATATCTTGGCAATAGCCGATCTACGAAACACAGTTAGTGGCAATGGCCTAAAAATGGGACGGGCAACATCTTGAAGATATTGGCAATAGCCGATCATGCACTCCACAGAAGATGGGTCGGCTAATAGACGAAAATGTTGTTGCTCGCGAGATTCTCGTAGGCTGGAGGAAGCCATTGCCACGAACTGGGTGTCGGCCATTGCCACTTTCTTTGACGCTATTGCCAGGAACTGTGATTCTATTGCCACCAATCTTGAGAACCGACAACAACACCACTTGACAGCCAGCGGCTTATCCGTATAATCGTTATAACTTCTTTCTAAGAAGAAACTTATAATAATATGCTCCGCTTCATTGACCGGCAACAAGACCTCCGTGACCTCGACGCGCTGAAGCAAACGCTGCTGCGGCGCAAGACCGCACAGTTCGCCGCGGTGTACGGTCGGCGGCGCGTGGGCAAGACGACCTTGCTCCTGCACTGGGTCCAGCAGTCCGATCTACCGTATCTGTACTGGCTGGCTAAAGAGGAATCGCCGGACGCAGTGCGTCAGGGCTGCGCGCGGGCACTGTGGCGCTGGAAGTACCCCGATCAGGCTGACGCGCCGCGCTTCGAGACGTGGGAATCACTATTCGAGCAGATGGCGGCGCTGATCGATCAGCCGCTGGTGATGCTCTTCGACGAGTTCCCGTATGCCGTCGCCTCCGACCGTTCGCTACCTTCACACCTGCAAGCGGCGTGGGACCACCTGTTCAAGGACAAGCCTGTCATCCTGATTCTGGCCGGCTCGCATATTGGTATGATGGCCGATCTGCTCGACTACAACGCGCCGCTGTATGGGCGCATGACTGCCCAGCTCGCCATCGATCCGCTGCCGTTCGCGGCGCTGTCGGAGTTCTTCCCGCGCTGGCCGACCGCCGAGCAGGTGGCTGCCTACGCCGTGCTGGGCGGTATCCCGGCGTACCTGGAGCGCTTCGACCCCGATCGGAGCCTGACCGTTAACATCAAAGAACACCTGTTTAGCCGCACAGGTATGTTCCGTAGCGAGCCGACGGTGCTGATCAGCGATCTGGCGCGCAAAACGCGCAAGTACGAAGCCGTCGTACGTGCGATCGGCGGCGGACAGCATACCCCGTCCGATATCGGGAAGACCCTCGGTGTACCATCGCCCAACGTCATGCCCTACCTCAGGCGCTTGGTGAAGATGGGGTTGGTCGAGCGGCGTGTGCCGGTGACGCTCCCGCCCGACCAGCGCCAGACGACCACACGCAGCCGCTACCACCTGCGCGACTCTTACCTGCGCTTTTATTTTCGCTTCATCGATCCGAATATCGACATGGTCGAGCAAGGGCTGAAGGATGCCCTGTGGGACATCATCGCCGAGCAGTTCCGGTCGTTTATCGGTACAACGGCCTTCGAGGAGATCTGCCGCGAGTGGACGCTCGTACAGGCGCGAGCTCGCCGGCTGCCGTTCATACCAGAAACAGTCGGCAGCCATTGGGCGTCCGATGCGCAGGTGGACGTGGTAGCCATCAGCTGGCGTCGCCGGTCGATCCTTCTCGGTGAGTGCAAATGGACTGTCGGTCGCGTGGATCGGGGGATCGTCCGGGAGCTCGTCGATAAGACGCCGCTCGTCAGGCGGGCTCTAGCTGAGGCCGAGAAGACACCCGGCAAGGACTGGACTGTGCATTATGCGCTGTTCTCCCGCGCCGGCTTCACCGACGCGGCACGTGCCGAGGCCAAGACGGTCGGCGCGCAATTAGTCGCTCTGGCCGAGCTGGACGCCGATCTGCAACGCGCACTGGTTTCCGCGGACACTCGGTAAGCTGTGCTTGCCCCGATGTCCCTCGATATTACCGGAGCACGCACGCGGCGTAGAACCGCGATCGGGAGTTGACAGTGGGGCTATGATGGGGTAGGAGTCAACCTTGTTTCACGAAGGGAGATCGCATGGTAGAGATTGTTCTGCTGCCGCTAGAGCAGCTGGTGCCCGATCCTGACCAGCCCCGTCGGATTATTCCGAGGACGGCCGCGCGCCATCGCCGCCGGCAAGAAGACCGCCGCGCAGGTATATCGCGCGTATCTGGCCAAAGAAGGGAAGACACCGCACGACCGGAGCGTGCGCGAGGAGATCCGCAGCCTGGCACAGAACATCACCCGCGAGCAGGTCACTCGCCCGGAGACGCACGGGCTGGTCAACCCGATCACCGTCAGTCGACCCAGGAGGAGGCGTTACCTGATCGAGACGGGCGAGATTCGGTACTGGGCGATGGTTACGCTGCGAGAGGCTCATCCGACCGACACGGCCTACGCAGCCATCCCCACGCAGATAGTGAAGCGAGTCGGAGCGACGCGCCGCGCAGCCGAGAACCTGCAGAGGCGTTCGATGAACGCGATGGAGACCGCCTGGGCGCTGAAGCAGGTGTGGAACGAGCTGGCGCGCGAAGGGCCACCGCCGGATTTTCCGGCGCCTGGCGCCAAAAAATCGGAGCGCGGCCGGCCGAAAGAGTGGCCGACCTGGGAGGCCGTCGCCGATCGGGTCGGCCTTGCCCGGCGCACCGCGATCCAGTACGCCACGCTGCTCACGCTACCCGCCAAAGCGCAGGGGATCGCATACGCCCATGATATTCCCGTGCGGCGGCTGCGCTACCTGTTTCAATAGCTGCCACGCCCCAAATACAACGCTGAGATCGTCCGCATCCTCGAGCAGGCGACGAGCGGCGAGACGCTCTGGTCCGGCGCGCAAATCCGCGAGGCTGTAGACCGCGTGCTGCGGCGTCGTCGCCGCCGTGCGGAGCCGGCCCAGATGGGGCAGGCCCTCAAGCGGCTTAGGGTAGTAGCGGTCGAGGTGTTCGGGAGCGGACGACTGGACGCAGCGCGCCTTCGGCAATACCGCGAGGCGCTGAACGAGAGTGAGCGCATGGCCTTTGACCAGGCGGTTGCCGAAACATGTACGCTGCTGCCATACCTCAGGATGCTGGCGCAGATGAAGACGCGCTAAAGGCGGCTTTGGCTCATGCAGGTTTAAAGGTGAAGTGCTCCCGCTGGATTGCCAAATCCAGCGGCGGATGTGATCGTCCGTCGAAAGCTTCACCGGGCCACCCTGAATCGGCTGGCTTGGTGGTCGAAAGTATCGTCTTTCGAGTGGAACTCATAACCCGGAGGTCGCTGGTTCGAATCCAGCCCCCGCCACTCCAAAGCATCGCAGAGGATGAGTCTGCGGTGCTTTTTGTTTGTCTCACAGGACCATTCTGTACGTACCAAGATTGCGGTTCGTAACCGGCAGGTCATAGTTCGAATCGAAGCCAATCCTCGTGGCGCGGTAACTCTCGCGCCCGGCGGATGCTGTCTCACTTCATCCATCTGCCCGGCCGTTTACATGCTCGTTGCGACACGACTCTGCGCGTATTGGTCGCGCAGGCGAACAGAACGGCGCCGACTAGAAAGCACTACGGTTTATGGCTAAAAACACGAAGAAGAAAGCAACCTGGGATGCTGTGCAGCGGCAATGAGGTTTGGACGCAGACACGATCCGGATGGCGCGGGAGCTGGGGATGAGTCCACGAACAGTGATCGCCAACCACGCCAGCACCCGGCAGGAGCGTTGGAAAGCACCCACGGCGGAGTGGATTCAGAGACTGCACCAGAAGCGATTCGGGAAACGGAAAGCTATGAGGGATGAGGGGCATGAACACGAAGGCACCGCTTGATTACCTGAACAGGGCCGCCGGTTAGATCCGAGTTGACGGCCCTTTGTGGCTGACAGGCTGAGCGTCCCGATCGCGTTGATAGCGGCGAACCTGCTCGCGGCGCAGGGTATGTCCGTCGAAGAGACCAACGTTATTGCGATCTGTGTTCAGTACCACAATTTCCAGGAAACCGTCGAACTTCGGGCTGGTTGTGCGGAACAGTTAGTGACGGCACGAAAAACGCCGACTCACGCCGTATCACTCTATAACTGGACTTCGGTACATTGGCCGATTTTGGCCTGAATTATATAGACACCAATTCGCGCTTGTGGCCCGGAAAACCAGGCTTTTGCAGCAAAGTTAGTCACAAGAAAAACAGTGATGTACCGAAGTCCAGTATAAAAAGGAAAGGACCCGCACATGAGCATGTTGATGACTGTCAGTGACATCCTGCACAAGATCGACCCGGTCGACCCGGAGAGCATCGTGCCGCTCGGCGATGGCTTGTACGTGGCCCGCTGGTGCCCGCCTGTGCCTATGATGGATCTCGAGGTGCTGCGACGCACAGCGGGCATCGAGGTCGTCGGCGAGCCGTTCGAGCCGGATGGGCTGCCAGGCTGGATGGCCGTGCGCTTTCGCCTTCGCGCTTGACTTGCCTGTAGGCTGCCATCCTGACGGAAAACGCCCGCGATCGCTCGGAGACGTTTCTGATCATTCGCCAGTTGCCAACAAAAAAGCCGCGGAGGGTGTCCACGGCTTTTTGCCATATTCAGTTGGAGAGGGCCGATAGGCCCTACCCATGACGTACACAACGTCTTGCCACAACGCATACCGCTGGCGGTATGGGATTCTCGCAGTGATCCTCCTACGCCACACGCGTGCGCGGGATCATCATCCCCAGCAGCCAGGGCAGGTCATCCAGACGGTCGATCGAGATCACCGTGTCGGCAACCTGCCTCATCAGGTCCGGTCGCGTCTGCGGCGGGATGAGCACTGCGACCGTTCGCCGTCGATCGACCGGCAGCGCAAGTGGAATCGCACCGTCGCCGTCGGTCACGACGAACACTTGGTGGCGCGGAAAGCGCCGCCACACAGCCGGCAGGAACAGGAACGACGTTCCGCCGGCGGCGTGAACGCCCGCGAACAACGGATCGTCTCCGAAGTCCCTGGCGATACGCGCGACGTCGTCGAACAGCAGGCTGCGCACATCACCGCTGTTGTGGCGGACGGCCAGTGCGATCGCCTGCGCAGCGATCTGCGCCCTCCTGAGCTTATTCTCCTGATTCATGCTACCCGACCGGTCGAGCGCGATGACCACCTGCGGCGCAGGCTGATCGACGCCTGGCGGCACATCCATGCGGAACGGGATCGCCGCTCCGCGCGCCAGCTCCAGCCGGTCGAGGCGACCCGGTGCAGCCAGTGCAATACTGCCGCGTGGCTGCTCAAACCGAGGCTGGATGTACCGCGCCATGCGCACCGCATCCGGGTGCGGCGGCTGGCGGGAGAAGGTCGATTGCCGGATGTGATCGGAACCCGACCCGGAACCCCCGCCGCCCAGCACTCGCTGACCGTTGTCGGCTGGGGACGCCTCGCGGCGGACCGCCGGCAGTCCATCGCCACCGGACGAGACGCCGTCCAGCGGATTGCCCAGCCCTTCGGGTGGCTGCATGTGCTTCAGCTCGGGAAAGGCGTTGATGATCCGGACAGCCAGATCGGGCAGCTGCTTGACGGGGGTGTAGATGGCTCGCGACAGTTCGGCGATGAACCGGTAGAGCCGATCGTCGGACACACCGAATACGGCGAAGGGGTATCGGGGATCGTAGAAGCGTCCCTTGAGCGCCGCAGCCGAAGCCTTCTCGGTGAACGACGCCCGCCCGTCGCGCAGTGTCGCGTCATAGTCGTTCATGTGAATCCTGGCCGCCGCCTGGCGCACAGCGGATAGCGGCACGCCAAAGGCGGGGAACACCGTCTCGATCAGGCTTTCGCCGTGGATGTCGAGCAGGACGTTGCCCAGCCAGTGCGGGACGCCGTGCTCCTTCTCTACGCGGTCCATCTCCTCCAGCGGTTGGAAGAAGTGGCCGCCCTCGTGCGCCAGTAGCCCGACCGCGATGTCCGGCTCGGCCAGCACGTCGCGCCCGCAGAACTTCACGGGCATGCGAATCCACACGCCGTTGGTGCTTGCAGTTGTCGCTTGTTCGTCAACGACGACCGTCGCCGAGATCAACGTGCTGACCGTTGGCGCGATGATGCTGAGGATCTGGTTGGCGGCTGCGGTGAGCATGGCCGGTATGTCAGTCATGACCGCCTCCCGCGAACTGCATCCCCAGTCCCTCGGCGATCTTCCGAAAGCCAAGTGATGCTGCCCGGTCGACCACCGCCAGCCGGGTCAGATAGTCGGCGACGAAGCCGGTATCGTCCGATCCGGCCGCGGACGCCAGCGCCTGGTACTCGATCGGCAGCGGCGTCTGGCCGTCGGCGGCAGCCTTCCACGATGCCTTGACGACGTCGACGATCGGCTTGTCGAACAGATCGGCGACAGCCGCATCGAACGCCACCTCGATCGGCGCTGCGCGGCGCACCAGCGCCGGGTCGAGTGTACTGCCCCACGGGTTGCAAGCCAGCACGACGTGAACGCCGGCCGCCGGCGCCCAGTCCATGCCCCACAGCGGGACTTCGACCATGCGCAGCGGCTCGTCGGTGACGATCTGCATCGCCTGCGCCACCTCGGCCGGCACCGGTAGCAGCGGCCGCATCAGGATGTCCTGCGCGCGGGTGTTGAAGCGCGTGAACTCGTCCAGGAACATCAGGACTGTTTCGCCGCCCCGCGCGCGCTCGAAGGCGCGTGCGAAGACGCCCGGCACATCGCGGTCGGCCATGCGCAGCCCGACCAGGTCGGCGTCCGCGAACGACGGCGAACCGGCAATCTCCTCGAACGCCCAGCCGTTGCGCACCGCCAGCAGCCGCACCGCCGACGTCTTGCCGACGCCTGTCGGCCCGACCAGCAGCGGCGTGCCGCCACGTTGCAGCACGGCCTCGACCTGATCGGCCAGCCGCGCGACGGCGCGGCCGATCGCGCCGGACACCTTCCTCTGAAAGCCGTCCGCTGTCTTACCCTTCACCTTGCGGGCGCGCCTGGCCTGCTGGCGTACCCGTTTGAGTTGCTCCGGGTCGGTGAGCGCTTCGATCTCGACGGCCGTCGCCAGTGGGGCGATCGTTGGCGTTGCGGTCGTCGTGTCGAAGACGTTCATACCGGCGAGCCGGTCGTTGGCCTCGTCCGGATGTTGGTCGGCATACCGCACTTGGAAGTACAGTTCGTCTGCGGCGCGCAGGAGCGCAGACTTGATCGGCTCGGCAAGGCCATGCGTCTGGTAGCCCTTTAACAGATCGGCATACGCCTCCAACAGGTCTTTGGCCCGCTCCGGCTGCGCCAGTGCCGCGACGAGCGCCAGCACACCGACATGGTAGGTCACCTTGTCGGGCGCGCCATGCGGGATGTAGAACGCATCGCGCGTCATGCTGCAGGTCGCGCCCGTGCCCGGCCGGCTGTTCGACTGGACAACGGCGAACACGCTGCTATTGCTTGTCCACGCCTCAGTGACGCTGCCCTGTAGTGCAGCCAGCAACGCCCGCACCAGGATGGCGCTGGGGCGCGCCTGGCCGGTTGTGTTGCGCCTGGCGAGGCAGGTGTGGATCTCGTCGCCACGCATGGCAAACGGCACTTCGTCGAGCTGATGCCGCTTGCGAAAAAGCAGATGGGTATCCACGCTGGTATCCTCCTAATACTCTTGGCCCCTGAAACGAACCCCGCGCGCCAGGGGCCTTCGGCGCACGGGTGGTGGCGCAACTGGCGGAAGCCAGTCGCGCGTGATGGTGAAGTTGAGCCACTCCTGGTTACCGGTACGGCTTGCGACGCGTCGCCTGTTTTGCGGCGTGCCTGACGACCGCGCGGCGAATCTCGCGCCGCAGGTAAGCCAGCTCACGCTGCAGGTCGGGACTGAGGTCGCGCAGTACGCGACGGCCGTCGACTTCGTGGACGGCGCTTGCATCGACCATCTGCATGACATCGGTGGGATCGCCCCCGCGATGTCGCGCGATAACGTTCGCCGCGGCCCACAGGTAGATCACAGCGTAGTCGTGATGCAGCGGTGCTTCAAGGCTGGCCGTCATCAGGTAAGCTGTGATCTCCTCCAGCGTGGCCAGCCCGGACGCCACCGTGCCCCCGCTTTCCAGCAGCACTTGCTCGAAGCGGGCGCGCGGGATGGCGTCGTACAGCCAGTCTGGACAGTCCTCGGCCCAGGTGTTGCCGCCTTTGCCGTGGAAGATGATCGGGCCAGACAGGTAGCGTCGCTGCTCGGCACTGAACAGGCGGCTATCCACGCGAGTTGATTCGGAGGGCTGTTCCTCCGCTACGTCAAGCAGCAGCGGCATCTGAGCTGCCTTCTCCTTTGCCATCGGCTATCCTCCTATCGGAATTGGGCAGGCAAGCACCCGCATCGGTGCGCGAGTGCAGAAAAAGAGCGAAGCCCTGGTGGGCTTCGCCCTATGTCACGCCGGCCCTTCTCAGCCGGTTAGTCGTGTAGGCATGCACTCGGTAAGTCATGTGGTGCAGCGCTTCGGGTAGAAGCAACCGGCTACGCGACTTATCGACTACGTGACCATGTGACTAATCACCTGAGAAGGATCGGCGCGGGATGCGCCGTCCTTCTCCTGTTCGGTTATGTGAATTGCGGATCGTCATGCCGCGATGCGAACGGTGTAGCCGCGCCGGATAGCATCCGTATAGAATCGCTGCAACGCGGACATACATTCATATTCGCGCTGCATGGCGCATCGATCGCCAGCAACGATCGCGGCGATGTAGGACGCCACGTGATCCCGCACGACCTGATCCATGTCGATCCGGGTTTGTACAGTGGCATCGGCGCTCATCGCGCACGCCTGCGGGCGCCGTACGCCTCGACGCGCTCCTTCACCGGTGCGATTCGCACCGCGCGGACGAACCCGATCGTCCACCATACGATGCCGATCAGCACGACCGTCCCGACGAGAAGACCTGCTTCCAACATGATCGCTTTCTCCTTCCTGAAGGTGTCGTTTGTGGGTCAGGCCCACAGCCTGAAGGATGAGGGATGAAGGATGAAGGATGAAAGAGGTGTTTTTCTTCATCCTTCACACCTGCACTTGCGCATGCACGCAGCGCAGGTACAAGTGTCCTTCCGCCTTCATCCCTCAAGATGTAGGCCTGACCACTGGTGTCGAACGACCAACAGGAAGGAGAATCGGAGCGCGGGTAGTCCCCGGTGCGATCATGGAAGCGGTCTCTCGTGAGGGTTGGCCCCGTGACGATTCGCGCCGCGCGCTTGAGGCCGTGGGCGCGCGGGCGAGCCGTTCTCGAGCGTAGTCGAAGGACCGGCGTGGCGGAGTGGTTGCCGCCTCGTCTGAGCTGCACCCGGTGCAGCCCAGACAAGGCGGGGAGAGTCGGGCGCGACTCTCCATCCGCAGTTTTTCGGTTATTGCTGCGCCGGGTGGACGCAGCGGGGACTCCTATTCGTGGCTCTGTGCTTCGTCAGTCCAAGTTCCATCGCATATCGCCGCAACAGATCGCGCGATACGTCGCGCCAGGTCGTGCCGCACCACCAGATGCGCCGTCGCTTCGTCGTCTCGACGCGGGCACAGTCTGTCCGCCCGCAGCGCGGGCAGGGAATCGGCTCGGCGACTCCCGGCAGCCGGAAGCTTCCACCGCTCACGGCTCTCCTGCCGGCGGAAACACATGCGGGCGAAAGGCTTCGGCGATCTCCGGCGCGTACAGCAGCAGCAGGAGATCGTTGCCGAGAGCCGGCGTGTCGGCGCGGGGCAGTCGGTCCAGGGGCGGCAGCTGATCGATCCAGCCCCACCGCAGGCTGAGTCGGAGCAGGCACAGTGCCAGCCGGCGCTCGTGCGGCGACAGGGTTTTCACTGCATCACAGGCGGTCTGTAGATCGATCGGCACGTGCCAGCTCTCCAGCCGGCGGCCCAGTGTGAAGAGCCACGCGCCTGCCTTGCCGGCCGTCCACATCGCAGCGTGCGACAGGCGATACAACGCAGCGGCCAGGCCACGCGCCGCAACCGCTTTGATCCAGCGCGCCAGGGGCTTCATCGGGCGCCTCGCATTCGCGGGCGCTGCCGCTGCCACAAATCGAGCACGATTTCATCCGGCAGGTGCCCGATGCGCTCGCCGGACAGCGCGAACCTGCGCGACCGGAACAGGCCGAGGCGCAGCGCGAGCCGCAGCAGAATCACCTTGAGCGATCGGTGGTTTCGTTTCATGTCGGTCCTCCTAAACAGTGGCGGGTCGTCCCGCCTCGTGTGGGTCCGATGGATCGGGCACACGCGAGGCGTGGCGACGGTTTCTGCGGAAACGGGTTGTCGAACTTCGGGGCGGTGGAGCGGAATAAGGAGTAGCGACGGGCACGAAAACCGGCGCGCGTCGCCGCAAAACTATCCAGACCACCTTGAGGAAAATAGAGATGCCCACTTTGCGAGCGATCGCGGACGTGCTGCGGCTCATCGACTCAGGCTGACGCCCGGCTGGAAGGGTAGGGAGGGCCGGATGTGGCCCTCCCAGTCGATGAGGCAACAGGCTATCTGTTGAAGACGCGATACGCCTGGCGCATTTCGACGATCTTGGTCTGGATCGCCTGCGCGATCTCGTCAGAAGACGCGCCCATTTGGTGGAGTGCGCCGGCATACGGCGCGATGGTGGCTATCTCGCCTGGTTTGAGCGTGATAGAGCCGCCGGGCAACGGCAGTCGAAATGCGCTGCCATGTAGCTTGTCGCCTCGTCGGCGGTAGATCGGGTCGGCCATGACACCCTCCTGGTCTGGCCGGGAGCAACGGCCGTCGCCGCTCCCGGCACGATGAGTGTCGGGAGCGGTTACCGCCTGAGCGGGCGGTTGCCGCTCAACGTCTGAGCCAGAGTAGTCTGGCGCAGACATCGAGCGGCCACATAGATGGGGAGGAGGCGGAAGGGTCCGCCTCCTCCAGGCAGAAGGCAGGCCGGGTCGGCCTGCCTGCGTGCAGCGGTAGTCAGCTGACGCAGCGAACGCGCTACTCGTCGATCTCGAATTCGTCCTCGTCGCCTTCGGCGACGTCGCGGCTGTGGGTGTACGGCTCGACCGACTGGACGATCACCTTGTCGCTGGAGCCGGTGCTGCCGTCCTGCTTGGTGTACTCCTCGTACACCAGGCGGCCCGTGACCGTCACCCAGTCGCCCTTCGACGCCTGGGCGAGCGCCTCCGGCAACGTGGTGTCTTCGCCCTTGCCGAAGGCGACCAGCTCGAAGAACTTGCCGGGCAGCCACGCGTTGGTGTGCTTGTCCTTGCCCATCGGCAGCAGGCCGCGCGCTTTGGCGTAGAAGGTCCCGCTGGCCGCGTACTTGGCCTCGGCGTCGCGCACCAGCTTGAGCGTCATCACGACGAAGTTGCGCCGCCCGTTGCGCTTGCCATCCTGCTTACCGTTGCTCTTACTGTTCTTAGCCATGTCGGCTATCCTCCTATGGGGTTTGCCGGCTTGCACCGGCGTGAGTTGGATGTGTCCTGCAGGGCAGGAGTGAGATCGGGACGGTCGCCCCGGAACTCATGAGAAGGTTCTGATGGCAACACGGCAAAACTAGCACATTAAAGACCAAGTGGCATACTTCGCGATCGATACAGGTTGCGAGGTGTGGCCATGCGAACCGCGAAGTCTCTGGAA